>WNFJ01303413.1_pt1 | contig 12034 bp, 10 predicted proteins | sample 5400461 | NCBI WGS metagenome assembly WNFJ01 (sample SAMN13153349, study PRJNA577476) | soil metagenome | isolation source: 115 cm saprolite on Douglas fir-dominated hillslope | place: USA:California | collected 2013-09-17
CATCGACGAGACGAACGTCTACTACTTTGATGAAGTGCCCGGCACAGGTTCATTTGGACCGGTGGCCTTGAAGAAAGTTTCCAAAGCCGGCGCAGATCCTGTAGTCCTTGATCAAGGTGAGGCTGGTTGGATTAACCATCTTGCCGTGGACTCGACGCAGGTGTTCTTCACGGATATCTCGAAAGTGTACGGGCTAAGGAAGTGAGTTGGCAGAGTAGGCTTTATCAACTGTTAGTTGCTTCTCAGCGGATTCCGTATCGTCACATTCAATTCTACCGGGATGCAGCGTTTGAAACTGAACCAGCCTTTCTTAAATTTCCCAAAGACATAAATCCGGCCGGTGACGGGCCACGTCTCCTGCGAATTACTCCATTCGTCGACGGCCGCCAGCAAGGCGCCGGGAAGGTGGATATAAAAGCGCAACGGCTCGCGCAGCGTGAGCGGTTGTTTGTTGGGCAGATCGAACGCGCGGTGATATTCGTCAATCTCAACCGAGCGCCCATTGACCACCATGTCTTCAAATAAGAGAAAGTCGATGTGGCCGCTTTGCTTCACTGGGGCCACCACAATTGGAACTTCAAAAGTAACTCCCAGCGGCGTCACGCGCGCCAGTTGTGGTTTCCCCAGCGTAATCAGCGCGTCAGGATCTGAATCAGGAATTGATGAGTCATCAGTTTGGGCCGGGTTGTTGGAGGAGTTCTGAGTCGCGCCCTGATCTTGAACGCTGCCCGCGTTGCGGGTTTTCGTTTGCGTCTTTCTGCTTGCTTCCGGTTTTCTGATTTCGACGACGGCGCGCTCGACCTTGTAGCCGCGAATTTCTTTGGGATAGGTGTGTCCAGGATTTGTCTGAGCTGGTGACGCTGGGACCAACCAGAATAGAGCAAGCAAGAGCACGCTCCGCGTGATTATTAGCACCGCTCCCTCTGTGTGTATCACGATCATTTTCAAGCTGCCCTTTGTCGCTCGCTAAAGCGGGCCTTCTTTCCCGGTAGATGCAACAACCCAGGGTTGCGCTCGCTTCGCTCGCTCACCCTGGGCCAAATTCTGCCGCCGGCGTCACCGGCTCGTTGATCTGGTCAGTCTACTGTCCTTGTTTCCTGTGTCTTAATCAACTCCTCGACATCCAGGATCAGCGCGACGTTCCCGTCCGGCAATTGAGCAGCGCCCGCGATTCCGGGCCAGCGGGCAGCGTGTCGCCCCAGACTGCGCACCAGCGTCTCATGTTCCGCTTCGATGCTGTCGACAATCAGCGCCAGACGATCCGGCACGCCAGCCCGCGCCGGTCGATGATGATCTGCTTGCCACACGATCAGACTATTTGACGTAGGCGTGATCGCCTCAGAAGATTCAGATATAAGATCGGGCAAGAGAAATACCGCCAGGTCTTCTCCTTGCCAATCAACGATTCTTGAACTTTGGATTTCTGCCAATTCACTGGCCTCCAGCAAGCGACCGCCAAGTACGCGCCCGGATCCGATGCCGTAATAACGTTGGCCACAACGAACGGTCTGGCATCGAACCAGCGCCAGCCTCGCCGGCAGCATCATCACAAACGTCGTGCCTGCGCCCGGCTCAGTGGCCACCCGCGCTTCGCCGCCGGCTTGCTCCATCGCGCGATCGACCACATCCAAGCCGATGCCCCGGCCTGACAATTCCGACACTTCCGTAGTGGTAGAAAAGCCGGGTCGAAAGATCAGCCGCAGACACTGATCCATTGTGAGACCGGCGCCGTTGGCTATTCCTTGTTCGCGGGCCGCTTCAGCGATTCGATCGAGATCGATTCCGCGGCCATCGTCACTGACCGTAATGTGAATGCGGCTGGCTTCACTGAAAGCTGCCAGCTTCACTCTGCCAGTGGGGGGTTTTCCGGCGGCCGTTCGCTCCTCAGGGCTTTCAATTCCGTGGCTGACCGCGTTGCGCACCAGATGCAAGAGTGGTTCAGCTATCATATCGGCGAGGGCCTTGTCGATACCTACTTCGCTGCCGGCGATCTCGAACTCAACTTGTTTACCGAGTTGGCGCGCCGCGATGCGGCCGGCTCGCGTGGCTGCCCGCTCAAGAATTTCAGCGCAGGGTACCAGCCGGAGCTTAATCAACCGCTCTTCAAGTTCAACAAATCGTCGTCGCAGACGCGTACCACCAGTTTCGCCCTGATCCGGGAGCGATGCCTCAAAGGACGCCAGCGCCCGGTTGGTTTCGCGAAACAGCTCGCTGGCATCCGAAATGAGTTCATCGAGCTGGGCCAGTTCGATCTTTACCGCAGCGGTCGCCCACTCTCCGGTCGATTGCCGAAACCCGGGCGAGGCCGCAGCGGATTGCCTGGCGGGGACAACAGAAGGCTCAATCCTTAGCTCACTCGTCTCAATGCGGCCCAGCGTGGCGGCCTGGCGCATTGTCTCGTTTGCGACGAGTTCGGCGGCATACAGGAGCCGAAACGTGATCTCGTCCCGCGCCGCTGATTCGCCGGGAACCGTGGCAATTATCTCGCCGCTTTGGCCCAGCAAACGGCTCAGTTCGCGGAATTTCTCATCGAAGGTCTCGATGGCGAAGCCCGCCGAGACAATGAACAGCTTTGCTCCTTCGCGAATCGCTTCCCGGGCATGCTGAAGGTCGTATTCGCTCAACGAGCGCGCAATCTCAGGGGGCAGGGCGGAACGCAAGCTGGTTGCGATCGAGCCTTGATGCTGACTCTTTGCCGTCATAGCCTTAAGGTTATGAGTCACGGCCGCAATGCCGGGCTGAGGTGCTCCGGACAACGCTAACTCCAGTGCGCGCGCAATCGCGTCGACAGCATCCTCAAAAGCATCGATCACTTCGTCGGTTATTTCCAGGCGACCCAGTCGCACTCCGTCGAGCACCCCCTCGAATTCGTTTGCGATCTCACTGACGGATTTCAATCCCAACGTACCCGCTGAGCCTTTGAGTGTATGCACCCGGCGAAAGATCCGCGCCGCCAATTCGCGCCGATGCGGCCCGTGCAAACGCGCCGAACGCAACTGTTCGAGATCGTTATAAAGCTTTTCGACAAGCTCCTGCGCGTCCGCTACAAACTGAGTTTGAATGTCATCCATGCCGTGACGCAGTTTATCTCAATTTGGTTTGAGTAGCGCAGGTTTTGTGACCATTAAACGGTGGGTGGCGCAGCCTTAATAACATTCTTTCGCGGCCTTCGAGAGATTTATGAATGGTTAGAGCTCTGGTTTGATTTCGGTGAGAATTTCAGCCTCGTCTTCTTCATCTGCAGCTATCTCAGTCTGGGGTGATAGTTGATCGAGGTCGCGCTTGATGGCGTCGAGGATACCGTTGATGAATTGAGTTGCTTCGTAAGTGGAAAAGCGGCGGGCAATCTCGAGCGCCTCGTTAATCGTCACCGTGCGCGGAGTCGGCTCATGCAGGAATTCGTAAACCGCCAGCCGCAACACGTTCCGATCCACCAGGGCCATGCGCGCGATGCGCCAGTGCTCTGCGCGCGACCGAATCCGTTCATCAACCTCTGCTAGATTTGTGAGGGTGCCGAGGGCGAGTTTGGTGGCAAACTCGCGCGCCTGTGGATCCAGCTCGCCGTCAGCCAACTCAGACCAGAAGGTGCGCGCGAGATCATCTCCGCGCGTTCCGGCAACATCAGCCGCAAAGAGCATTTGCAAGGCGCATTCGCGCGCCTTACGACGAGAACCCATAATCTCTTTAAGACGAGTTTTAAACTTTGAGCTTAGAACTTTGATTTCAAGCGCCAAGTACAAAGTACTAAGCACAAAAGCCCGGAATCAATATTTCCGCTCATCGCTTTTCGAAAGCTTCCCGATACAGACTTGCCAGTTCCACCGCCGCTGTGGCGGCCTCAAAACCCTTATTGCCGAGCTTAACTCCGGCGCGGTCGACGGCCTGATCGACATTCTCCGCGGTAATGACGCCAAACAGCAAAGGCACGCCCGTCTTCAAACCGGCCTCGCCGATGCCGCGCGTGGTTTCGCCGGCGATGTAATCAAAGTGCGGTGTCTGTCCGCGAATGATCACCCCCAGACAAATCACGGCGTCAAACTTTCCGGACTCGGCTGCTTTCAAAGCACACAAAGAAATTTCAAACGAACCCGGCACGCGAAAAACCTCGACATCCTTTTCCTGAGCTCCAAGTTCGCCGAGCGCGTCGAGCGCGCCGGCAATCAAACGCGACACCAGCGAATCGTTCCAGCGACTGGCGACAATCGCGAAGCGAAAGCCCTCAGCGTTAAGAGTTCCCTGATGCGTGGTTGGTTGCAAAGCGATCGATAGAAGTTTTTGAAGTCAGGCGGCGTAAACGAACTGAGTATAGTGATGCTAGCGCAAGTTGCCAACTTGCGGCGCCTGCACAGCAGTGTATGATATTCCGGCAGTTCGACTCGAACAGACCGATAAGGAGCACCCGATAGGTGAAAAGTGAACGCCGGGCTCATATAGCGCGCCGGAAAATTCTTTTGGTAACGTTGCTATTAATTTCTTTTGCCGTAAGTGTTTTCGCGCCCAGGGAACCAAACTGGGCTAGTGCGGCCATGGCTCAAACGCGGAATCCTACCGTGATTTTCGCCTTAGCCGGCGAGCCTGACGAGTACCATATGGACGCCGTGGCCATCGTCGATGGCAAGCGACTCCTTCCGCCTTTTTCAGATGAACAGAAGGACAGGCAGAAGAAGTTTGCCGAAAAGTACTTCGCGACCGGGCAAACCTATCGTTTGATGTTTGGCGGTGGCGAGGTGGGATTGGTGACGCTGAAGAAGTGGAGCGAAGGCTGCAACACTGTGCACGCTGAAGTTAACTTGTCGTCTTCGGCGCGGCTGGGCGGCAATGTCAGGGCCCTGGCCACGAATTCCGATTCGATTGGCAAGCGACCGAGCGCGCGGCGCGCGCCCACCGAGGCCGAGCGCTCTGCGGTGATGTCACTGGTAAGAAACATCTACAAACAAAATCGCACGCCGGCGAGTCTGCTGCAGTCGATCAAGGTCACAAATCTCACCGCCACTGATCTGGATGGAGATGGCAAGTACGAGGTTGTCGGCAGCTTCACCTCAGCGGCCAAAAACAAATTTGAGCGCGACCTGTTCCTGATCGCAAAACCACGAGCCACGGCGATGACCGCTGACTTCGCCAAGTTTCAGGCTTACCAACCGCCGCCTGAAACTTTTCTTCACAGCATCGACTTTGTGGATCAACTCGATCTGGATGGCAATGGCATCGGCGAAGTCTTTGCGGTGCAGGGAGGCTTTGACGCCTACGCCTATGTGATCTTCCGCAAAGTCGGTGGCCGCTGGCGCCAGGTTTACGACACGATTGGCGATGCCTGCTGAGGAGCCTCAATCGAACGCGGAAAACTTGTTTCACTTCGTCGAAGTTTTCTCAGACAGCACCCAATGATGAGGATCGAGTTCGACCTTGGTTGGTCTCGCCGGCAGCTTGATCTGGAAAGAGCCTTTCGGCCCGAGTGCATAGACGGTCCCACGGGCCTCCTGCTTTCCGCCAAAAGAAACCAGAATGGGTAAAATCATGAACCAGTCATCGGGCACGTTGTTCTGGGTGACGGTCCCTGTGAGCAATATCTTCCCGTCCGGCTGATCCTGTAGCTGGTACTCCATCTGATACGAAGGCAATTCGGAATGATATACCCACTCTCTAAAGAACCAGTCGAGATTATTTAAGTGGTACTGCTGCGCGATTGGTGACCTGGCAAAGTGTTCGTTTGCCACCTTCCGGAAATCATCGGTGGAAGCGAAGCCGTCGCGATACCGATTCACAAAATCAGTCATCATTTCGAAAAAAGCGTCTCCTTTTCCGGTAGCGGGATCGGATAAGAGAAAATGAAGCATGCGCAGCACCAACGCCCCTTTGTTATAGATCAGTGTCTGGTAAGCGCCGCGAGTTTTACGCGTGCTTAATCGGTGACCAAGAATGATCGGGCCTACGTCGACCAGCCGGCCCTTTCCCGGGCCGACTTCCGTTTGCGGCGGGAGTTTAAGTGAATCTCGCAGACGGGCGAGCAACTCATCTCGGGCGCCGTGGCCCGCCCTGATGTCGGTATAAAGAATCCCGGAATACTCAGCGAAGCCTTCGCTTAACCACTGATCCCGATACGAGCGCCAGGAAACCATGTCGCCCCACCACTGATGCGCCGTTTCGTGGGCGATGAAGACATAGGTGTACCTGTTTGCGCGATCGACGCCTGGAATCATCAAGAGAGTGGGAAAGCCCTGACCGAAATTGAATGGATGAAACGCCGCGCGAAAGGCCGGATAAGGATACTTGCCAAAGAGCGAGGTGAAATACCGGAGCGAATTGTCCAGTTCAGCCAGAATGAAGTCTTCCTTAATCGCAGCATAGGAACCGGGAAGGGAATTGAATTCGATCGGAATCGGATCGCCGACGCCACCCTGATCAAATCGCACCATCTGGGAATGCCGTTCAAATGGGGCCAGGGCAAACGTCACCAGGGGCACCGGCTGATCAAGGCTATACTTCGTCACCACTAAGTTCTTATCATCAGCTGCCGGGTCTTCGCTGGTTCGCACGCCGACGCTGGCAACGCGCAGTTTTTTTGGGTGCCAAAAAGTGAGATCGAAGGTGGCGCGATCCAGATAGCCATGCCGTGGGAACCAACTAGAATTCGAGCGTGGATAATGACAGTCTTCGACGGTTTCGGCGTCGTGCATGAAATCGCCCTGCAGCAAGAGTTCAAATTGGAGCGTTTGCCCGACGGCCGCGTCCTCGGGAAGAAAAAGAGTAAAGCCGCCTTCCCAATCTTCCTGCGCAAAGGCCAGCTCTTTTCCGCCCAGTCGCGCTCGCTTCAGCCGCATCTGCTTTTTTAGTCTCCAGCTTTCGTATTCGCCGAGATCTTCGCCAACCCGAAATGAAATAGCACCAAGTTTCGCGGCCCGCACAGTGGCGTCGATGCGCGTTAGCAGCGTCAAGACTTTCTTGTGCTCGCGCAGGTCGATGTGCATGTCATAGTGGCTGATATCAATGAGGTCATTTACGTCAGAGTACTCTACGGTGCGTCGCTGGTAATCCTCCTGGTCGTAGAAAGCCATCCAGATTTCGGTGTCGTAGTTGTCACTGTCGTATTTGAAGATCAGGCCCTTCTCGCCACCGTTGATATTAAAATTGGCCACGGGTACCCGACCCTGATAATCAAGAAGCAGATTAAAACGTCCGCGCTTGCCGCCGTCGAAATTAGCGAAGAAAAATCCTGGCTTTTCCTGGTTTACGAGTGATAGGGCAATCCTGGCAGTCAGGTTTGCGCCGAGCTCTTTCAGCATCCGTCCATCTATTTCACGGGCCAGTTTTTGGGCTTGTTCGTTAACCGCGCCGGTCAAAGTCGGATTTTGGCCCAGCCGCTCAAAAGTGTCGTCACTGAATCGGAGCACGGCAGTTTTGAAGTCTGACTCGACACTTTCGGCGCCCAGCAGGCGTTTCACGTTTTGCTTCTCGAAATCGTTGGGCGGCACCTCAGTCGTGAAGTTGCCCACGCCAAGAAACACCGCGCCCGTAACATGGCCGTCAACCGGTGTGGCAAAATAGAATGTGCCGTCAAAGCTCATCTGCACGCGATCACGATTGAGCACGAGCGCTTTGACAGTAGCGGAACCGCCGCCAAGCGAAAACAATTTGATTTGGTCGTAGAGTTCTTTCCCTTTTGCTAGCTGGGTGTCCTGGGCAAATGTCGTCGTGGTGATGAGCAGAAGAATAGCCGCGATTAAAAAGCCATTTACAAATCGGCATGGGATCTTGAGGGTAGAGGCTTTCATGGAAGTATCCTCGGTTGCGGAAGTGAAGGTCTACGGGCGCCCCAACGCTATTGCTCCGGACTTGCGCTGTCAAGCCATTGTTGGCCCCGGCCGTGGGAAATCAGGTAGCGAAAATCAGACTCAGGCCGGTCTTACCACTCGGCCTTGGCGATGTATTTCAGAACGTGTTTGATGGATGTAACGCTGTACGAGCCGTCGGCTTTTCGCAGCGGGATGTGACGATAGCGACCCATCGACATTTTGTTTAGGGCGGCGGCGACGGAATCGGTTTCGTGGAGGGTCTCCGGATTTGCGCTCATCAACTCCTGCACTGCAGCGTCGCGAGGACTGGCTTTCTTTCCGGTCAACTTGTTCAGTAAATCGCGCTCGGTAAAAATCCCGACCAGCTTTCCCTTATCCAACACCAGCACACATCCCACCCGCGCCGCTTTCATTTTGTCGATCACTTCGGCAACGGTTGCGTCCGGAGAGACGCCGAGAAATTCCTGATCGAGCTGGCTCAGATTGTCTTCCATCACGGAGCGCGCGAGTCCCTCGGTGTCGGCTCGCGGGGTGTCGAGATTGAAGAGCGGCGTCAGGCATTCTTCGCACCGGTCGACGCCTTTGATATTGTCGTGACCACAGGAGGGACAGATCATTCGCTTCGCTCCGATTGCGAATTTCGAATCTCGAATTTCGAAATGCAGAAATCCGCAATCCGAATTTCGCAATTCGAAATCTCTTATTCCACCGTCCACATATCGCCGCTGTAGATTAGCTTTTCCAGACTGCCCGGCCCGGACTTGGCGATCGCGGATTCAATTTGATCGGTCAGCATCTTTTCATAACTCGGCCGTTCGACGGCGCGAAAGATGCCGACCGGTTGCGGAAAGTCCGGCTGTTCCATGCGCGCCAACATGAAGGCTACCGAAGGATCCTGTAGATTGATGTCGTGTACCAGAATGTCCGTTTCGGTAATTCCATCCTCGCCTATCGTCACGACTTCCGGATGGGCGCCGTTCATGCGGATACCTTTGTTTCGATCCTTGCCGAAAATCATTGGCTTGCCGTCTTCAAGATAGAGAACGTTGTCCTGTCGCACACTGCGCTCGGCAAAATAATCAAACGCGCCGTCGTTGAAGATATTGCAATTTTGATAGACCTCAAGGAAAGAAACACCCTTGTGTTTGGCTGCGGCTTCGACCATCGCGCCAAGATGCTTCACGTCGATATCGATCGAACGCGCGACAAAGGTGGCCTCGCTGGCGATGGCGAGCGACAAGGGATTCACCGGATAGTCGATCACGCCCATCGGGGTCGATTTAGTCCTCTGGCCAAAAACCGAAGTCGGACTGTACTGGCCTTTGGTCAAACCATAGATGCGGTTATTGAAGAGAATGTAGTTGATGTCCAGGTTGCGCCGCAGCACGTGCATGAAGTGATTGCCGCCGATCGAAAGAGCGTCGCCGTCGCCGGTGATTACCCAGACGCTGAGTTCGGGATTCGCGGATTTGATCCCCGTCGCAATTGCCGGCGCGCGGCCGTGAATGCTGTGGAATCCGTAGGTGTTCATGTAATAAGGAAATCGCGAGGAACAACCGATGCCGGAAACGAAGACTATCTTTTCGCGCGGGATGCCGAGTTCGGGCATCACCTTCTGCACATTGTTAAGAATGGCGTAGTCGCCGCAGCCCGGACACCAACGCACTTCCTGATTGGAAACGAAATCCTTCTTCGTTAATTGCTCGGGTGGCGGCGCCGCGGCAAAGATCGAAGCGCCGGCTTCGCTCTCGGCCGATACGCTCGTGTCGACGTGAGACTGGTGGCCATTACCGCCTGAACCGTTACCTTGTGTGGTCATAATTGCTCCTCAATATGATTGCTCCTGCCGCGTTCGACAGCTTCGAGTAATTCCAGATACTTTTCACGAACATAGGGATTAAGCCTTTTGGCAAAGTCGCCTGAGAGACCGCGAATCTTGATCAACTCCTGCACGTCGGCCAGATCCTTTAACCGGTCCGGCGCCGTCATTCCTGACGCCAGTTTCAATTCGATGAGTTTCTCCAACGTAGGAAACTTCACGCCATCGATCTCGGTAAAAGTCTCTGCCGGGTCTGGAAAGGTCACCGGCTTGGGTCTGCCGTCGCCGGGATACTCCCCTGACGCGATTAGTTCAATCGGAGTACCGTCACGCGTCGCGCGCAGTCTTTTTTTCGCTCCTTCAAAGGCTGGAGAGTAACCGAGACCCACCAGGTCCCGATGAAACTTATCGAGTCCTTCGGGGGTCAACACTATATCGATATCTTCCGTGAATCGGGGGTACCCATGTGCCATCAACGCTACGGCGCCGATCACCAGGTAATCGATGTCATGCTCCTTCAGATCTGCGACCAGACGCGCCAAGGCGTTGTTGAGCTTTCCTTCGCCCATGAAATAACGCTGTCCTTCAGCGTATGAATCTAAAACTGAGCCCCGCTGAGTATTGAACATTCCGTCACCCAAAAATCTCAGCTACCTTAATTTGAAAACCCGGCACTACGTCACCGCCGTTAAGCGTGTCTTTCCCGGTCAGTGTCACGATGTCCGTCAGCGAGCGGTAGACGGTGACTGTATGAAGTTTTGGGCTCACGACCCAAACCAGGCGCGCGCCGGCTTCAAGCCATTCAGCTACCTTCTCTTCGACTTCACTTACCGTGTCTCCTGGGCTGACAACCTCAACTGCAAGATCGGGCGGACCAATCCAGTAACCCGTTGTACTCTCTGCTTTCTCAACTAACTCCTGCCGAATAAACGCAGCGTCGGGCGCACGCACAGTATCGGGATCTTGAGTGAGAACAAATCCAGTTTCTGCCGCATATACGCCCCCGAGGTTATTGCGCTTGACGTATTCATGAAGCCGCGCGCCAATATTCATCGCGACCTCACCGTGCTGATGTCCGGCGGGAGCCATTCTGATCAATTCTCCTTTCACGAGCTCATACCGATAGCCGTCATCCGGCATCGCCAGAAGTTCGCCGGCGGTCACGGGCTTTGTCAGAGTGGCACTCATAATCTCTTTCGCGCGGCTAGATCAACGCGGACAAGATATCCGCGCTCCCAGCTCACAAATACTCCTCGACTTTCCCTACGATCTCGCGAATCTGGAAAGGCCGGCCCTTCACTTTTGAAAAAGGAATCGCGTCAATCAAATACTTCGCGCGGATCATCGTACACAATTGGCCGAGATTCATTTCCGGAATGATTACGGTTTCGAAACCAGCCAATACTTCGCCCAGGTTCTTCGGGAACGGATTTAAATGTCTGAGGTGGGCGCTGGAAACCGGCTTTCCTTCCCGCTGCATTTTTTCCACGGCCGAAGTGATCGAGCCATAGGTTGATCCCCAACCGAGGACCAGGACTTTTCCGTTCCGCTCGCCGAAAACTTCGACCAGCGGAATATCGTTAGCCGCCCGGTCGACCTTCTCCTGGCGCAACTTCACCATCAGGTGATGGTTCTCGGGATCATAGTTGACGTTGCCGGTGATGTGCTGCTTCTCGATACCGCCGATGCGATGTTCCAATCCCGGAGTCCCCGGCAAAGCATAAGGTCGCGCCAGGGTCGCTTCGTCGCGCGCATAAGGCATGAAGTTCGTAGGATCGGTTGCGAACTTAACCGGGATTTGCGGCAGCTCATCAATTGCGGGGACCGCCCAGGGTTCGGCGCCGTTGGCAAGATAACCGTCTGAGAGATAAAAAACCGGGACCATGTATTTGAATGCCAACCGGACCGCTTCGATTGCCATGTCGAAGCAATCAGCGGGCGTTGATGGCGCCACTACGATCGCCGGACACTCGCCGTTGCGTCCCCAGACGGCCTGGAAAAGATCGGCCTGCTCAGTTTTTGTCGGCAAACCAGTCGATGGCCCGCCGCGCTGCACATTGATGATGACCAAAGGTAACTCGGTCATCACCGCCAGGCCGATCGCTTCCTGTTTCAGAGCCACCCCCGGACCAGAGGTTCCCGTCAATCCCACATGGCCGGCAAAACTGGCGCCGATAGCGGCGCAGACAGCGGCGATTTCGTCTTCCGCTTGAAATGTTTTGACGCCGTAATTCTTGTGCCGCGCCAACTCGTGCAGAATGTCTGAAGCCGGCGTAATCGGATACGAACCATAGAACAACGGCCGCCCGGCCAACTGCGCGGCCACCACGAATCCAATAGCAGTCGCCTCGTTCCCGGTGATCTTGCGGTAACGCCCGGGAGCGATGACGGCTTTTTTCACCGTGTAGTGAGTCGTGAAAACTTC
>WNFJ01666121.1_pt2 | contig 12034 bp, 12 predicted proteins | sample 5400461 | NCBI WGS metagenome assembly WNFJ01 (sample SAMN13153349, study PRJNA577476) | soil metagenome | isolation source: 115 cm saprolite on Douglas fir-dominated hillslope | place: USA:California | collected 2013-09-17
GGACCGTTTTAGCACACCGGAAGTGCTGCGACGGATTCAGCGTCTGGAAGAATTGCGGGACAACCTCGGCCGCAACATTCAGGAAGCGCTCGCCTTCGAGGTCGCGTTTCTGGAGATCTTCGGCTACTAGGTTGCTGTGCCGTCTAATGCGCCGTGGCGGATTTTGATTCGAGGACTTGGTCGACGACAGCGAGGAACGGTTGAGCCGTAAGAGGCTTAGTTAGATAATTGCGCGCGCCAAGAACAAGCAACCGCTCGATCTGGCTTGGCGTCGCATCCCCGCTGACGACAACCACGGGAATGCCCGCCGTGACCGAATCTTTTTGTAAATGCTGAATTACTTCAGACCCGTGTATGTCTGGAAGGTCGAGGTCGAGCAGAATTAATTTTGGGGCACGGGTCTGCGCGAGAGCGAGCCCGGTTTGGCCGTTTGTCGCCTGCAACACTTTGAGAGCGCGCTTGGTTCCGAGAAGGAGCTTAACTGACGCAAACGTGTTCGGATCGTCCTCAATGTATAGCACGTCGCATTGCTCGTTTAATTTCGCTTCGGCCGCACCGCTGCTGCCGCTTGGTTTGGCCGCTTCTCGACTAACGACATCGAGCAATCCGCGCGCTGCGGTGAGAATCTGCTGAAGGTTTTCATCGCTTGCGCCCTTCGTTTTGAGCAGCTCAGCCATTTTGACGATAGCATTGACCTGCGGACGCAACTCTTGCGTCAAATCGTCCGCGGACGGCGCCGCTGGGTCGGATGATTCTCGCTCTGTTTTCATTTGCTGTTCAAGAGATCGAAGGAACGGGCGTTTCTATTGCCTCCTCCATGCGCAGACCGGACGGCATTGCAAACGTTCCTCCTCGGAGCTTTTTCAGCAGGTCGACGTCCCGGCGCATTTTATGTTTGTGGGTGCAAAAGGTGAGGGCGGTTTCCTCGGTGATGAGATCGGCTTCGTAAGCTTTTAGCAACATTTGGTCGAAGCTGTGCCAGCCGAGGGTGCTGCCCGCTTCGATGATCTCCTGAAAGGTGCGGCCTTCGCCCTCGCCATAGAGAAGCGCTTCGCGCGTGCGCAGGCTGCTGCCCATGACCTCCGTCAGCAGTAATCGGCCGCCGCCGACTTTGCTGACGAGTCGCTGGCTGACTATGTAACGAACCGTGTCAGCGAGTCGCTGTCGCAACAGCTGTTCTTCGTCTTTTGCGAACATTCCGAGAATCCGATTGACTGATTGGCCGGCATTGATGGTGTGGAGCGTGGCAAATACCACGTGACCGGTTTCCGATGCCGTCATCGCGATTTCCATTGTTTGGCGGTCACGAATCTCGCCGACGAGAATAACTTTGGGTGCCTGTCGCAATGCCGCGCGCAGGCCGCGCGCGAAGTCGGGAAAATCTTTGCCGAGCTCGCGTTGATGAAAAATAGCGCACCGATGTTGATGTCGAAACTCAATCGGGTCTTCCAAAGTGACGATGTGGATGTGCTGGGTCTGATTCAATTCATTCAGCATCGCGGCCAGGGTGGTCGTTTTGCCGCTGCCGGTGGCGCCGGTGACGAAGATAATTCCGTTCTTTTCCTTGATGATTTCGCTAAAGACCGGCGGCAATCCGAGCTTCTCGATGGTCGGAATCTCCGATGGCAATTTTCGCATGACGAGCGCGGTCCGGCCGTTCTGTTTAAAAATGTTCACCCGAAACCTGGCGATATCCTTAAGCGCGTAACTGCAATCGCACGAGCCCCATTCGACGAGATCTCTTTTGAGTCGTTCATCGCCATCAATTATGTGTTCGGCGAGGAGGTCAATTTGTTCGCGGCCGAGCGCGCCGATTGTCGCTGGAAATTCTTGCAAAACACCATGTGTCTCGACACAAGGCGGCTTGCCCACGGTGAAGAGGAGGTCAGACACGCCTTCTCCGGTGATCATCGCCGAAAGAAGTTCGTCAATCGTTTGTTTGTCCATGAGGAATGAACGCGCTGCCGAAACAAGCAGCTAGGAATGTGCCGTCATTTCGCTCGCCTGCCCGATTCGACGGTAGCTCGGCCGCAAAAATCTTGCTTGTTAAAGGCCGTCGAGGTTGGAACTTCGGCTGTACTGATTTAGAGCATGGAGAACCGACAGAAACTGCGGGACACTGGACTGAAAGCGGTCGGGGAAGTGCCCTGGGGATCGCATTTCTGCGTTTTTTACGAAACAAAACAGGACCTGCTCGACATCCTGGTTCCATACTTCAACACCGGACTTAGGAATAACGAATTTTGTCTTTGGATTGTCGCGAGTTACGAGTTCCTGAATGTAAACAAAGCGACGAACGCTTTGCGCGAATCGATTCCGAGCGTTGATCGGCTAATCGACAAGGGAAACATCGAGATCGTGGCACATAGGGACTGGTTTCTGACGAATGGGAAAGTAAATATTTCCAGAGCAGTCGCCCGGTTTCGGCAGAGAATGGATTTTGCTCTAAAGAGTGGATTTGAAGGCCTGCGGGCCAACGGGAGTCCCGCCTGGCTCCAGGTCTATCTGCGATCGGGTGGGTTTCGTAAGTTCGAGCAACAGATCGAGAACCTCTTAGGAAAACAACGGATGATCGCCGCCTGTACATTTCCGCTGGCACGGAGCGGGGCCGATCAAATTCTCGACGCGGCGCGCACACATCAGTTCGCAGTTACGGTTCGAAATGGAATCTGGAAGCGGGTCGAGATAGCGAACATAGTTGCGGCAAAAAAAGAGGCGAGAAACGTCGATCCAAAATTGGACCAGCTCACGCTTCGGCAGCGGGAAATATTGCAACGCGTCGCCGAAGGGCAGACGACAAAAGAAATTGCCGCACTGCTCGGGATCAGCGTCAAGACGGTCGAGGCGCATCGCCTCCAGTTGATGCGCCGGTTGAAGATCGACAATGTCCCCGGCCTGGTGAGATTCGCGATTCGCACTGGGTTGGTTTCGCCCAAAGAATAACGAATCAACCGGAGCGAACACAGCCGCTCCGGCGTTCTCGTAATTGCGAGGTCGTTAGGCGCGGAATCACTCGAATGGGAGAATCGAGTTTAACTCTTTCGCGAGGGGACAAAATCTCCCTGACGTGCAGTAACGCGAAGGCGCGGATGAGTCGATCGTGTGGTTGAACCGAAGGAAATCATGTACCGCAGTTGTGTCTCCGATTTGGACCTTGGAACGCGCGATCAGGCCGATCCCGGCGAGCGCGTCATGCTTCCCGATCGGAAGCAATGGCTGCGGAAGACCGGACTCCCGGTAGTGGGAGAGATGCCGTGGGGTTCACATTTCTCCATCTTTTATGAAACCAAGAAGGACCTGCGCGATATCCTCGTTCCCTTTTTCAAGGCGGGGCTGGAAGCTAACGAGTTTTGCCTTGCCTATATCGGCAGTCACGAATTTCTAACCGTAAAGGATGCAAAGAACGCCTTGCGCAAGGAGCTGCCTGATTTTGAGCGGCAATTGAAGAACGGCAAAATCGAGATCGTCACTCGCAAGAAATGGTTTGGCGCGAATGGCCTGCTCGATCTCTCCAAAGCAACAGACCGATTGCAAAGAAAACTCGATCGAGCGCTGGCGCGAGGGTTTGAGGGCTTGAGATTTCACGGGAGTTCCGCCTGGCTGCGTAGCCGTTTAGATGGAGGCGGGTTTTGCCAGTACGAGGAAAAACTGAATTCCATGCTGACTGGTCAACCAATGATTATCGCTTGCACTTTTCCGTTGATGCTGACTGGATCTGAGCAGATTCTCGACGCTGCGCGGACCCATCAGTTTGCGGTCACAGTCCGGCACGGTGTATGGGAACGGGTTGAGACAGCTGACATCCAGTCGGGAAGGAAAGGGACGATCAGCGCGGTCAACGAACTGGAGAAGCTCACGATTCGACAGCGTGAGGTACTGCAACTGATCGCGGAAGAACAAAACACGAAGGAAATCGCCGCACTGCTCGGAATCAGCGTTAAAACGGTGGAAGCACACCGCGTTCAGCTGATGCGACGGGTCAAGATCGACAATGTTGCCGGCTTGGTTCGTTTCGCGATTCGCACCGGTTTGGTGTCGCCGGAAGATTAGCAACTGACGAGATCACACTCGACGGCGTGTAAGGTTTTCCCTAATAGCGACGTGCCAGGGGATTCACTGAATTTGGCGGGTGGAGATCTCAAATTCCGTTGAGTCGCTGCGGCCGACCGGCAAGTGAGGTGAAAAATCATGGAGACTCCTGAATTGACGCAGGCCAAAGCAGAAATAACGAGGCTCAACGACGAGTTAGAACAAAAAGTAGGGGAACGGACCAGAGAACTTGCCACCACCAATGAAGCGCTCAGATCTGAAATCGCCGAGCGCAAGTTGGCAGAAGAGGCGGTGAAACAAGCCGAAGATCGCACTCGGCTTATCATCGACACAATTCCGACAATGGCCTGGAGCCTTCGGGCTGACGGCACCCTCGATTTCATCAACCAGCGCTGGCTCGAATATGCGGGACTTTCTTTGGAGGAGGCGATTGCAGAGCCGACGCGCCCAATGCATCCGGAAGAGCTTCCAATGGTCATGGGGAAATGGCTCCAAGACATGGACGCTGGTGAGCCGTTCGAAGCTGAAATGCGTTTGCGGCGAGCGGATGGGCAATATCGCTGGTTCCTGGTTCGCACGGAACCGCTACGCGACGAGCATGGCAATATCGTTAAATGGTTCGGATCAAGATCGCAAACTGGCCGAAGATGCGCTCCGGCAGAGTGAATTCGACCTGGCGGAGGCGCAGCGGGTTGCGCGAATTGGCAGTTGGACCCTTGATATTGTCACCAACGCCGTTCGGTGGTCAGAAGAGCTATATCGGATTTTCGATGTTGAAAAGACGGCTTTCGGCGGCACACACGAAGATTTCCTGTCCCGAGTCCAACCTGACGATCGCACGCGGGTCATGCAAGTAAACGCAGAAGCTAAATCAAGTGGAAAACCCTTCGCGGTTGAGTACCGAATCAAAACGCGAAGCGGCCAATTGAAGGATATCCGAGAGCTTGGATTCGCGAGGAAGGACGATGCGGGCACTATCACGGGCTTGTTTGGGACCGCTCAAGACATCACCGAGCGCAAGCAGGCCGAGAGAGATTTGGAAGAAGCCAATCGGCAATTGAAGCTTCTTTCCCGGCGTCGGGTAAAGGTGCAGGAAGAGGAGCGCCGCCATCTTGCGCGCGAATTGCACGACGAAATCGGTCAGGCGCTGACAGCGGCAAAGATCAATTTGCAGGCGGCGATGGAGGAACCGGATCATGCAAAGTCGAAGCGGATTCATGAGACCACGGCAATCCTGGAACGTTTGCTCGGCCAAGTGCGGCAGATCTCACTCAATCTGCGTCCGTCGACCCTGGACGACTTGGGATTAGTTCCCGCACTCCGATCATTGCTTGATGAACACGGACGCCTAGCATCGGTGGCAGTGCGTTTTTCTGCGAAGAATATGCCGGAGAATCTGGATCCGGAAATTCAAACGACGTGTTTTCGGATCGCTCAGGAAGCGATCACAAACGCAGTCCGTCATGCGAGGTCCACGCAGATTAGTGTCGAACTGAGCCTCGAAAACGGAAACTTGCGGCTGCAAATCCGCGATAATGGCACAGGCTTCGACGCCGAATCTGCGCAGGCGCAAACGACTGGACTCGGCCTGATCGGAATGAAAGAGCGCGCTGCGTTGGTCGGCGGACGGACAAGGATTGTCGCGTCCCGAGGCAAAGGAGCAACCGTTGACGTAACTTTGCCGTTAACGTCTTAATCCGAGAACCGCCATTCTGGAAATGAAGATCACCCATGTATTGCTCGCGGACGATCATGTTCTGGTGCGCGCCGGAATTCGGACGTTGCTCGAAAAAATTCCGAACGTGAAAGTGGTCGCTGAAGCCGCCAGCGGTCGCGAAGCGCTCGAGATGGTGAAAACAAAATTACCGGATCTCGTCTTGATGGACATCGCGATGGCTGATCTGAATGGATTGGATGCCCTGTCGCGCATCGCGAAAGATTTTCCGGAGGTCAGCGTGGTGATCCTTTCAGCGCACGCGAATGAGGAGTACGTTATCCGCGCGCTGCGCAATGGGGCGGCGGGTTATCTGTTGAAAGATGCCGCGACAGCGGAATTGGAGCTCGCTATCTCGTCCGCGCGCGAAGGTAAGACCTACCTGAGTCCTTCAATTTCGCGGACCGCAATCGATAGTTATTTGGAGCGCATGGGCGACGTCGTTAGTCCGCTTGAGCAGCTGACCTCGCGGCAACGCGAGATTTTGCAATTAATTGGCGAGGGAAAAAACACCAAGCAAATCGCGTTCAACCTGGAAATCAGCGTCAAGACGGTTGAAGCGCATCGCCTGCAGGTGATGGAGAGATTACGCATTCATGACGTGCCAGGCTTGGTCCGTTTCGCGATTCGGACCGGGCTGGTCTCGGCCGACGCCTAGCGAAGCGGTACGGCGACAATCGCGTGTAAGGTTTTTCCTAATAGCGGCGGGAACCCGACATCTCGAAGATGTCCTGTGAAAGTTGCGGGAATATTCGACGATTGTCGGCATCACGAAAATTTTCGCGAACTTCAATCGCGAAAGGTCCTAGTAGGAACTGAGAATTCATATCTGCATGGTTTTGTCGACGATTGTTCACTGTCACTCATCGTCTGTGGTGTGTGCCGGTAAGATGGCGGCAAATTCATGGCAACGATTGATTTAAAAACCCTTTTGGGGATGGCAATTAAGACGCAAAGAGCTTCGGTAGGCATTTCACAAGAGGAACTCGCCCATCGAGCCGGGTTGCATCGGACTTACGTTTCGGATCTGGAACGCGGGGCTCGAAACCCTTCGATCGAAAGCGTCGAGAAACTTGCAGGCGCGCTGCAGGTTTCAGTCTCCAACCTTTTTGAAGGCGCCGGAAGCGACAGTAGCTCGCGGCAAATGGAGGAGATCCTGTTGGTGCAAGATAATCCGCGAGATGTCGATCTAACGATCCGCGCCTTTAAAAAAGCGAACATCACGAATCCGCTGAAGGTAGCGCGAGACGGCGAAGAGGCGCTCGATTTAGTTTTCGCCGACGCTAATCGCGGCAACCTGCGGCGCACGCTGCTCATTTTGCTTGATCTGAATCTGCCAAAGATCAGCGGATTGGAATTCCTGCGGCGAATTAAGGCCGCTGAGCGAACGCAAGATATTCCGGTCATTATCCTGACTCTTTCAATACGCGATCGAGACATTGCCGAATGTCGAAAGCTCGGTGTGGAAAACTACATCGTTAAGCCCGTCGACTTTCAGAATTTTAGCGAAGTCACGGCGCGATTCGGCCTGGCATGGACGCTCGGAAAGAACCGGAGTAGTAATGGGGATTAAGTATAAAAAGAAGGTGATGTAGATCAGCGTCGTTCTCTCCAGACGGTTACTTGATCAGACCTCGGGTGCGATCATCGCCATCTTGCTTGATGGTAGGCTTGTTGATGGGAACTGTGGCGCGCGGGGGAGGCATCAATGAGCGCCGTCCGCGTCTTGATAGCCGACGATCATCAGGCCTTGCAAGAAGGCGTGCGAGCAATCATTGAGCAACAACCGGGGTGGAAGGTCTGCGGAACAGCGGCAACTGGCCGCGAAGCGGTGGAATCGGCGCGAAAACTTAGCCCGGACATCGTTGTTCTCGATTTGGTTATGCCCGAGTTAAGCGGCTTAGAGGTCTTGCGGCGAATCAAGCGATTCCTCCCCCAGACCGAAGTTCTCATTTTTACCGCACATTTCGAAGAGGAATTGATCCGTCAGGCTTTCACGGCTGGCGCTCGCAGTTTCATTTTGAAAACCGAGCCGCTGAGTTCCCTGGTCGAAGCAATCCGGGCGCTCGCTGAGCACAAGCCGTTTTTCACAAACAAGGTGTCAGAAGTTCTTTTCTCGCGAATTGTCGACGGTGCCGAGCGCGACGAGAATTCACAGTCCGCTCAATCGCTCAGCGCGCGCGAGCGTGAGATTGTACACCTCCTGGCTGAAGGAAAGAGCAACAAAGACGTCGCATCGGCGCTGGGCATCAGCGTGCGCACCGCAGAAGCACATCGAGCAAGCATTTTACGGAAGCTTGGCATCGACTCTATCGCCGAGCTTGTTCGTTACGCTGTTCGCAACGGCATTATCGAAGCGTAGCCGATCGCGGACGCGAGCGATTCGTAACCTCGTACGTACAATCCGCATTGAAGAATCCATAGTTTAACGCAATACCGGTGGCATTGCTGGTGCTTCACGCATGGCAACTCCGCCTGACGTGATTCGGAATAAACTAACTTCTCTTAGCGGACGCCGTTCGGGATGGCGTTGCTTCGCTCATCGGATGTTCCACTGACGCCGTTATGGACCTGTTAGACCAGTCCAATTACGCCGCCCGAATCTTGATTGTCGACGACGACAGGTCGAATACGCAGACGCTCTGCAAGCTTCTGCAACAAGCGGGCTACCAGAATTGCACGGCGATAACCGACGCAGGCGCGGCGGCTGACCAATTCCTCGACCTCAATCCCGATCTGGTTCTGCTCGATCTACACATGGAGCCAGTTTCTGGTCTGGACGTGTTGGCTCGAATCAATCTCCTAATGTCGCCGCAGAGCAGGCCGGCCATCCTGGTCTTGACGGCTGACACCACATCGGAGGCAAAACACGAGGCTCTGTCAGCGGGAGCCAGTGATTTCTTGGCCAAGCCTCTCGATCACATTGAAGTTCTGCTCCGGATCAACAATCTCCTTACCGCTCATAAACTCTTTCGCCAATGCCAGCTTTATAGCGACGGCCTCGAAAGATTAGTGGACAAACGGACCGTCGAGCTGCAACGCCAGACTGCGGATTTGGAAAAAACCATTAGTGAACTTCGAGACACTCAGCGGCAGGTGATTCAACAAGAGCGAATGAGGGCCTTGGGCACACTGGCTTGCGGAATCGCCCACGATCTCAATAACGGTCTTACCGTGATTCTTGGTTACGGAGACATGCTGCTCTCTAATCACGAGAAATTTCCATTGCACTCGCCGGAGCGCCACTGCCTAGAAGAAATCGTGTTAGCCGGATCCGATAACGCCAAGCTAACAGAGCGCTTGCGCGGCTTCTATCGGCCCTCCGCGCCGCGCGAGCACGCGGAAGTCGTCGACCTAAATGCTTTGATCGAACAAGCTATTGAGCTGACTGCGCCGAAATGGCAATCCCAAGCCGATGCCGCCGGCGGCACAATTCACATCGACAAGAGCCTCGAGCCCCATCCCATCGATCTTGGGCGCTCCGGCCGAACTGCGCGAGGTCTTAACAAACTTGATCTTCAATGCTGTCGATGCGATGCCGCAAGGCGGCCGGCTTGGATTTCGTACGCGTAGCCGCGGTGACCGTGTTCGGTTCGAAATTTCCGACAGCGGGGCTGGAATGACCGAAGAAACCGCGGCGAAATGCCTGGAACCATTTTTTACGACCAAAGGCGAACACGGCTCGGGCCTTGGATTGGCGATGAGTTACGGAATTATTCGGCGTCACGGCGGAACGATCGACGTCACCAGCAAGATTAATCAGGGAACGACGTTCATCATTCATCTGCCTGTTTTCGATGAACAGGACATACCGGTTTACTTGCAACGTGAAACCGAAGCCATGCAGTCGCTTCGTGTTCTAGTCGTGGATGATCACCCGACTGTTCGAGATATCGTGAGCGCGTACCTGGCCGAGGATCGCCACGTCGTTGCAACCGCAGCGAGCGCCCGCGAAGCGCTGGAAAAGTTTCAAAGGGATCGATTCGATCTTGTCATCACCGACCATGCGATGCCAGAGACCAACGGCCAGGAGCTGGCCGCTTCCATTAAGCATCTTGAACCGCACGAACCCGTCATCTTGCTGACCGGTTTTGCCGATTTAGTTAACCAGACGAGTAATCAATCCTCTGATGTCGATCTGGTGTTGAGTAAACCAGCGCGCCTAGACGATTTGCGCAAGGCGATCTTTGAAGTGATGTGCCGAAACTGAGCCATAGCGGCTGGAAATCTGCTTCGATTAGCGGGGCGATATGAGGGGTTCTCCAAAGACAGTTCGTTACCATTTCAGCCGAAGGTTGGCGGTGTTTGTAGCTGTCAGCGTCGCTCTGCTTGGCCTCGTTCCGTTGATTGGATGGTTACTTCATGTCGAAGCGCTCAAGCGCATCATTCCCGGCGCAGAACCGGTCAAGCCGAACATGGCCGTCGGATTCTTGCTTTGCGCAATCGCGTTCGCGCTTCTTTCGAGCAGGACGAAAACGCAGGCGAAACGCAGATGGTCGAGGGCGATCGCAGCAACCGTGATCCTACTGGGTGCGCTAACGCTGGGCGAACATTTCTTTGGCTGGGACATTCCAATCGAGCAATGGCTAATTGGAAACGCGTCCGGCCTCTCGGACACTTTACACCCAGGCCGGATGTCGTCAGCGAGCGCGTTTATTTTTCTACTTGGGGGAACTGCTCTTCTGGCGGAAGCATTCGTCGTTGGGAAACAATTGCGTGTCCCCTTGGTGTTGGGCCTGAGTATGGCACTCGTGCTGATGGGAGGGACACCGCTCGCGGCGTTTTTTGTGGAAATAGTAATGGGCCCTCAATGGAATTTCATGGGCATGAACGCTTCCGGCGTTGTGGGCGCCGTCGCCTTTACGTTGCTGGGCAATGGCTTGTTAGTCCTGCTCCGAAACGAAGGTCAGCTCACATGGTCGTTGAGCGCCTCGACGACGGGTGGGTTTCTGGTCGGTGTTTTATTGATAGTGGTCGCGGCAGCCGCCGGATTCGACTTCACAATGCATATGATCGAAACAAGCAGTCGGGTCACTCACCGGCAAGAAGTGCTCAAAGAAGCCGAAGAAGTCCTGAACGCAGTAACGAACGTCATCAGCAGCGAACGCGTTTACGTAGTCGTTGGAGATGAAGAGTTACTAAAACATCGACAAACAACCAAAGCGACACTCGATGACAAAGTGCGTCAACTCCGGGTACTGACGCGCGATCAACCGAACCAACAACGTCGCCTCGATCAATTGGAGCCCTTGATAGCGCAACGTATCGACTGGGAAGCACGTGTGATTGCAGCCCGTCGACAGGAAGGTGCCGCTGCGGCGGCAAGCATGGTCCGAACAGGGCCGGGATTCGAGTTATCGGACAAACTTCTTGGCACGATAAAAGAAATGGAAGCCGAAGAATACAGATTGTTGGGTGACGACCGAAAACGAGCCGATCTGGCGATGTCGACCGCTTTCTCGCTCCTTCCAATAGGAGTGTTTCTCAGCCTTTCAATCCTAGCCTTAAGCGCATTTTTTCTGAACGCGGGCATTACTCAACAAGAACAGGCCGAGAAAGCGTTACGGCAAAGTGAGGAGCGGTATCGCACCCTTTTCGAAAGCAATCCCAATCCAATGTGGGTTTACGATCTGGAAACGCTTTCGTTTCTGGCGGTGAATAACGCGGCGGTCGAGCATTATGGATATTCGCCAACCGAATTTCTGGCGATGACCATTAAGGACATTCGACCGGCTGAAGATATTCCAACCTTGGTCGACAACCTTGGCCAAACAACGAACGCACTCGACAGTTCGAGCTATTGGAGACATCGCAAGAAAGACGGGATTGTGATCGACGTAGAAATCACATCACATGAATTGTTGTGGCTGGGACACCGCGCGCGAGTGGTCTTGGTCAAGGACATCACTGAGCGAAGACGCGCGGAAGAACAATTGAAAGAACAGGCCGATATGCTCGATCGCGCACACGATGCGATTATCGTGCGCAATTTCAGTGATCGACGCATCGTTTTCTGGAATAGCGGCGCAGAACGTTTGTACGGTTGGAGTGCCAGTGAAGCAATTGGGCAATCGGTTGACCAACTGATCCTAGCCAAACCGGAAGAACTCGGCGCGATATCAACGGAGCTTCTCTCGACTGGCGAATTTCGCGGCCAACTCAAAGAGATCACCAAAGATAAAAAGGAACTAACTGTGGAGGTCTGGTCGACGCTTATTCTCAACAGCGATGGCACTCCGCGTTCAGTTTTGTCGATCAACAACGACATCA
>WNFJ01135690.1_pt1 | contig 12033 bp, 5 predicted proteins | sample 5400461 | NCBI WGS metagenome assembly WNFJ01 (sample SAMN13153349, study PRJNA577476) | soil metagenome | isolation source: 115 cm saprolite on Douglas fir-dominated hillslope | place: USA:California | collected 2013-09-17
TATATTAGCTCCATTGCCATGCTCAACAGTACCAATGCTATGGCCAGTGCGATGCACAAAGTAGTCTGCATAGCCAGCTTTGGCAATGATATTACGTGCCACATCATCAACCTGACGACCTTCGACACGTTCACCTGCTGAGAGCTGCTCACGTACGTTCCCTATTAGATTCAGGTACGCGCGTTGCCATGGAATATTCACCCCTGAATGCTATTCCTTATATCTCGCGAGTCGATGCGGGTACGGTGGATCTGGTGCGTTCTTTTGGAGTGGATGTCGTGAGTTCCGCAAATCTGGCTCAGCGTTTCATTGCTCAACTGAGCGACCAGCAGATCGCCAGCCATCGTGAAGCTGGGCAGCGTCTGATTGCCTTGAAAGACCTGCTCTTCGCGGAACTTAGCACTGACCTGCAAGCGGGACGAGAATTGGATGAATATCAGGTGCAGCAACGCTTTGTGGAACTGATCTTGCAGGGAGGACTGGTTATGCCCGAAGGGGAAGCTCCAATAGTGGCTGTAAATGCCAATAGCGGTAATCCACATTACTGCCCCTCTAGTACACAATCCAGTCCCATCAGGCGTGGTGATCTGGTACTCTTTGACTTCTGGAGCCGTCTCCCCATGGCAGATGCCATCTATGCCGATTATACCTGGGTTGCCTTTGTCGGAACGCGTGATGAGATCCCCACACGCCAGCACGAAGTTTTCGAGATTGTTCGTAACGCTCGTGATGCTGCAATCGCATTTGTACGTGAGCAGCTCTCAGCAGGTGAACGTGTCGAAGGTCGTCAGGTTGATGATGTAGCACGTAATATCATTGCCAAAGCTGGCTATGCAGACTACTTTGTGCATCGCACTGGCCATAGCATTGGTACTGTTGAGCATGGCAATGGAGCTAATATACATGGCAATGGAGCTAATATAGACAACTTTGAGACACAGGATGAACGCGTTTTGCTGCCCTATACATGCAACTCGATCGAGCCCGGCGTCTACTTGTCCGAGTTTGGTATCCGCAGTGAAGTAGATCTGCTCATCCTGGAGCATGACGCTGAGGTCACTGGTGTTCCTGTTCAAGAAGAGATTGTGCCCTTGTTGTAGTGGCAAACTACTTTTTGCCAGGGTAGAACTAGCTTTTACAACCCTTCTAGGCACCTAACGTATATCATAATGTGGGTTTTTTACAACCCCTGGTCTGACTACTATGTACGTCAGGAACCCCATGGCGAAAGCTAGGGGCTTGCAGCAACCCGAAAGGAGAGTTGTAAGCTCACCTGACCAGACTCAGTTCTAGGGGCTTGCTCCTAGAGCTACGTTAGGAGCGAAATTAGGTACGTTGGGATGCGTGGGCCAGTCCCAACCTCTACGGACATCTCTACAAGGGTTAAGGAAGTGCTTGCTACGCTAAACCGCTCCATAACATTGTCGAGGCCCCCATTACTTTGTGCGGAAAAGGGCGCTAGCCATCTCTAGTAATAAAGGTCAGACCGCACTTCTGGCCTTTCCTCGCAAGGGGACAAGCCACTCGGATTGGAACCACCCAACCCAATCCACCGAGAAAGGAAGGCCTGCTTCCTCCCCCATAGCAAAAGCAAGGGGTGTCTACAGGCCAGATTTGATGATACCAGACACCATCTCGACATTGTATTTATATTGATGAGAGGGAATACCTGTATGGGAGAAGAATGGGAGCAAGACCCGCATTCAGCATCGGGCCAACCAAATCAAGATGAGATAGATAAACGCTTAGAAGATATCAAGCGCAAAGTAACTAAAGGAGCAGGTGAGGCTCAAGAACGTATTAAGCGTGTTTTTGACAAAGCCGGCAATTATTGGCAGAACGCGCAGACAACTCTCACCCCCCACCAGCCCAGCAGTGTCGAGGAACAGCGTATTCGTCAACTCGCGGATACTTGGAGTACTGAAAACTGGCGTGTGACACGTGATCTCGGTACATATATGGAAGCGATTTCCTGGAGCACGGGTGAAGTTTGGGAGCTGACGTTGGAGACTCGCTGGGAGACACGAAATATGGAAGTCGTCACCGAGCCATATACGGGTTCTACAAGTGCTGCTGCTAGTTTGCGCCAACCGCTGCTCCCGGTATGGGATTATGATTTGCCTGTAGTAACTGGTCTCAAAGCACCGCAGACACGCACACGTATCGATGGGTTAGACGAGACTGTAGCATGTACTACCTGTAACGGCACGGGCCATGTGTTGTGTTCCAATTGTAATGGTCGCGGCTGGGTCGTCTGCCCCGATTGCAAAGGACGCACCAAAAAGCGCTGCTCTACCTGTCGTGGTCGTGGATATGTCGCTGACTGGACGCCTGGCGAGAAGAAGCCTTTCTTTAAGCGAAAGGCAGATGATATGGCAAATGCCATAGGAAACAAAGTCTCGGACGTCTTCGACGGTATTCGTCAGCAGGGTGTTCCTATTCCCAATCCTGTTGATGTAGATCCTGCCAGCAAGGGAGCAACAATTCCCTGCCCTGAGTGTGTCAGTGGAGAAGTAGATTGTTCATGCGGCAATGGCAAACGTGTCTGTGCAAACTGCCAGGGAGCAAGAACATCACTTTGCTCCGGCTGCACTGGTACAGGAAAGCTTGTGCGCCATCGTGAGATTGCACGCCGCTTCGAATTGCGAACCCAGACACGCTTCCTAGGCGAGTGTCCCATTCCGCCATCATATTTGCTCAAGGCAAATGGCGATCTGGCCTATAGCACAGAAGTCAACGAGCCGCTATATAGCGAGGCTCCTCCTGAGCGAGTGCCAATTGATGTCTGGGGCAGCACCGTCGAACTGGTGCAGGCAGAGGGCCAAGTCCAGGAGAAACCGGGTATAGACCCGCAGGGTCGACCACGTCCAAGCTTACAGGTGGTCGAACTGGTACGCATCCCCTATACCAAAGTGCAGTATCGCTATGCAGACCAAGACTATGTGCTCTACATCTACGATAACGAGGGGAAAGAGAAATTCTACACGGATCGTTATCCCGCACGTTGGGATCGGGTTGAGCGGCTCTTCAAGGCCATTTCCACTGATCTACTAGCTCCCGTGCAATCCGAAACGCCAAAAGATCCTGGAAGTAGCTATCGCGTGCCTGTTGAGGTTCCGCCCTATTCGATTAGTGAAGAAGACGAGGAAGACCAGTCCTCTGGCAAGCCGGAGTAAAGATACACAAAAAGCCGGGAAAGCGATATAGAGCACTTTCCCGGCTTTGGCTTGCCCACTATCTCCCCCTATAGTACATCTGGTGGATCTTGTCGTCTAGTCATAACTGTCATCCTTTTGTCTCGTTTTTACTTGGGAGACCCTTTCTCAAGTAGGCTATTAAATATATTAGGGAGACTGACACTCCCCGCAGCTTTTGCCGAGGGGATTCTTCTTTCAGCGATCCGACTTGCCACGTCTCCGTTTGGAGGACGCAGTAGAGGTCAGGTCTCCAGAAGCGTTTTGCACTTCTCAGAAGAGAGAAGTACCTGTTCCCGAGTGCCCCTCGGTACAGTCTTTTCAGTTGAAGAGAGACAAACAGACCGTGAGGTGTGTATTGCGCTCTTGTCTCACAAGACAAGATCTAACGCGATCTCTCCTGACTTCTTTGCGTCTTTTGTGAACACGGGAGTGCTTTTCCCCATGGGAACGATTTCCCATGGAACCCAGGAAACACTCTTCCGTTGTCAAAGGACTAGACGTAGCATACCATACATGTCAATAAATAAATATTCATGATGGAGGAAAGGAAAATGAACATTCTTTTAAACAGGAAGATATTCCCCTGTGCCCAAGCCCCAAATTTCGCCAGATCGCGTGCTAAAATACAGGGAGCATCGCAAGGAATAACCCTTCTGCTCGACAATGAGAAAAAGAAAAACACGATTACTGTGCTGGATGGTATACGCGGTCTTGCTTGTTTCCTTGTGATGTTTTACCATCTCAATCTGGTGGCCCGTGATTATCATATCTGGATTCCCATTCATGATCTTGGCTCGCTTGCTGGTTCAATTGCATTATTTGGGCAGTCTGGTGTTATCCTCTTCTTTATGTTGTCTGGCTTTCTTCTATTCTTGCCATACGCAAAATCCATGCTCCTTGAGAAGGACTGGCCTTCTGTGCGTCTGTTTTATCTGCGGCGTGCATTCCGTATTATGCCTGGGTACTATATCGCGCTATTCCTGCTGACCCCTCTTATGCATCCAGAGTACTTGCAGAAGACGCACTTGAAGGATTTGTGGTTATTCATAACCTTCCGTATGGATTTTCCGCAAACATTTCAGAAGATCAATGGCCCGTTCTGGACGCTGGCTATTGAGGCCCAGTTTTACATACTGTTACCCCTGCTAGCTTGGGCGATGAGTTCTATTGTGTGTCGTGGTAGTATGCGACGTCGTGTGACTTGGTTAACAATCTGTGTATGTGGGGTCATTGCCTGGGGCTTCTTCTCGCGCTACTGGGGTCTGCACTGGGGCGCCTTATATCCAAAAATACCAACTTTTCCTTTTTTGCTTCCTCCTTCGTTTGCAGCTGCCATCAAGCCATATATCTTCGGGACTGATGGAAAATACTTTGAGGAATTTGGCATCGGTATGCTGATATGCGTGGCTTACGTCTACTCACAAAACACTCCACCGGATGCTCCGTGGAATAAGAGGATGCATCGGATAAGCCCGCTTCTATTTATCGCTGGCATTGTAGTCCTCTCCTGGATGGCCCTCTGGCACTTCTATACGTGGTATTACAATCACACACTGCACTTCATGGATCAGTACCGCGATTTCTTCATACGTGGTTGGGGTGAGTGGCAAGCTATTTATTTTGGGATTGGCTACGGCCTCTTTATGTTCGCTCTACTTTACGGGCCCAAGTGGCTTGTACGCCCTTGGGAGTGGGCTCCTCTACGCTGGACAGGTTTGTTATCTTATAGCCTCTATATCTGGCATCTTCCCCTGATGACAATTTTCGTTCAGTCTTCTCTTCCTCATTTGCAAGCGGGTGGCATGCCTCGACTAATACAGTATGGTGTATTCTGCCTTTGGACGCTACTCGTTATTGTTCCTTTTTCGCTAGCCTTATACTTGCTGATCGAGAAGCCAGGAATGCATCTTGGCGGAATATTGTGCCGCAAGCTACTAAAACATGAAAAAGGTCATAGGATAATAGCTGCAGACACCGTTGCCTTTGATAGGCCATTGGAGAGCGCCGTAGCTTCCCAAAGAGACTAAGGGACCTCGCTAAAAATTGCTATCTCTCTTTACTCCTCAAAAACTCGACCAAGGTTTCGCGTGGTATCAGGACCTGCTTACTCGCAGCATCTAGTCCTTCGGCATATAAATCCTTGACGCTGACAGCACCATTGGCCAGTTCCTCTTCACCGATGATGACTGCATAGGCTGCCCCAGAGGCATTGGCCTGTTTCATCTGCGCTTTGCGACTGCGATCACCATAGCTCATCTCCGCTTTGATACCAGCCTGTCGCAGTTGAGCTGTGATATGCACAGCAGCATCCTTATACTCGGAAGTTTTGCCAAAGTAAACGACAAAGGCTTGTAACGCCGGTTCGGGAGGAGGAACGATACCCTGACTCTTCAATTCGAGAATAATACGCTCCATACCTGCGCCAAAGCCAATACCCGGTGTTGGCTGACCTCCCAATAGTTCCGCAAGACCGTCATAGCGCCCACCACCATTGAGTGCAACTTTATTGACCCCAGATGTAAACTCGAACACGGTGCGGGTATAATAATCCAGACCCCGTACTATAAGTGGGTCGATGGTATAAGGTACCTGGTAGAGATCCAGGAAACGCTTCACGTCCGCGAAATGTTCACGGCATGGTTCGCAGAGATGGTCGGTAATTCTCGGGGCTGCTGCAATCTTGGCTTGATCCTGAAGCTCCTTACAGTCAAGCAAGCGCAGTGGATTCTTGGTAAAGCGCACCTGGCAATCCGGGCAGCAGTCGTTGAGAAGAGGCTGATAGTAGTCCTTCAGAGCCTCAATATACAGCGGACGGCAGTTGTGGTCACCAATGCTGTTGATAGAGACACGGATACCTGTCAGCCCAAGCCGTGTGTAGACCTGGTAGAGCAGGCCAATTAGTTCTGCATCAATGGCCGGATCATTCTCACCCAGAGCCTCACAGCCAAACTGGTGGTGTTCGCGGTAGCGACCAGCTTGCGGCTTGTCACGTCGAAACATAGGCAAACTCATATAATAGAGCTTGACGGGCTGGGGCAATTTGAACATCCCATGCTCAAGATAGGCACGCACAACGCCTGCTGTTCCCTCTGGTCGCAATGAGATATTCTGCCGATTGCCTTCTTTATCAGCCCGATCATCAAAGCTATACATCTCTTTGTCGACAATATCAGTGCCTTCACCTGATGTGCGACGAAAAACAATGGTTTCTTCCAGTATAGGCGTCTCTATACGCCGGTATCCAAAAAGCTGCGCAACTTCTGCTGCGATATTCTCGACGTAGCGCCAGTAAGCTTGCTCGTCAGGTAGGATATCTTTGAAGCCCTGTAAGGCTTTGTATTGTTCTGACACGATGAGTCCCTCTCCATCTATGTATACATGGGTCTTGGCTATTATAGCAGATATTGCCACTTCCCAACACTACGCCACTAAGCACCAAGTGCTGCCTAACAGATGATTGGCAGACCTTGCTTCCGAGAGACTCAACCGAAAGCAAAGAGAAACGTCCTATGGTGTGCTGTCAGGCAAGTGAAAGGCATAGAGCAAATGATCCGACGTACCTACGTAGACCACTCCGTTGAGGACGGCAGGACCACCAGTGATAAATCCCCCTGTAGTGGCAGACCAGAGGGCAGCACCCGTGGTGGCATTGAAGGCATGCAGTTTAGCGTCATAAGAGCCAACGTAGACGACGCCATTAGCGACCGTAGGTGAGGAGAATACGCCCCCGCCAGTGGGCGCAGACCAGAGGAGTTTGCCTGTAGTGGCATTGAAGCCATAAAGATTGTTGTCACCCGAGCCGATATAGACCACTCCATTGGCTACTGCTGGTGAAGATTGAGTGCCACTACCGATAGAGGCAGACCACAGGAGTTTGCCTGTGGTCGTGTTGAAGGCATACAGCTTGGCTGAAGCGATGTAGACTATCCCATTGACGACTGCTGGTGAGGAATCAGAGAGGTCATTACTAAGAGTAGGCACAGGCCAGAGTACAGCACCCGTAGAGGCGTTAAAGGCATACAAATTCGAGTTATATGAGCCGATATAGACCACTCCATTAGCCACTGCTGGTGAGCAATAAATGGGACCTGCTGTAGGTGCAGACCACAGGACAGCACCCGTGGTAGCATTGAAGGCATAAAGATTCTTGTCAACCGAGCCAACATAGACTACTCCATCTACAACCGTTGGAGAGGACTGGATAGCACTTGTGGGTGCAAACCACAGAGGTTTGCCTGTGGTAGCGTTGAAGGCGTACAACTGAGTGTTGTTAACGCCGGAGCCAACGTAGACCACACCGTTAGCTACTGCTGGTGAAGAGGAACTACCACCACCTGTGGGCATAGACCATAGAGTTTGGCCTGTGGTGGCGTCGAAGGCATACAGCTTTTCTGAAGTGATATAGACTATCCCATCGACGACTGCTGGTGAAGAGTAGATATTCCCATTGGTGGTTGCAGTCCAGTATAGGACTAGACGCGAGACGTTGCTAGGATTGAGCGTCTGCTCAGAGGAGTTAAAGTGTGTATGCTGCGGATTGATACCAAACATGGGTGAAGAAACGATCTTTGGTTGAAGAGAACCAGAGGAAGAAGGCAAAAGTGCTGGAGAGGAAGTCACATGAGCACGGAGAGAGGGAGAAATCACGCGTCGTCCTTGGAAGATGATGAACCAAGTGAGACTGCTGCCTCCTGCAGTGAGTCCTGCCAAACCTACTATCATGGCACGCCGCGAAATGCGATGTTTGGAAGGTTGAGGCCTACCAGATGGTACAGGCTCTTCTGTTGAGAGAGGAGATACGGCAAAAGCTTGGGCAGATGTAGCCGTAACAGTTGGTTGTAACAGGGGCCTCGATGGGGCAACTACATTTGTTGGTTCTAACGATTGACGGGGGGAAGTGGCCCTATTCGTTGGATCTGGCAAAATAGCGTCAACAGTATTAGTTAGCGAAGAGGACTGTCTTGCTGGGGGAATTCCAACCTTGGGCTGTGGCGGCTGGCTCAGCGGCGTGGTTACAGTGGGGGCTGCCGATAGATAGGATTGTACTGACTGACTGGCCTGCTCTAAGGCCATAGCAAAAACTTGTATACTCGCAAAGCGCTGTTTGGGATCTTTCGCTAGTGCCGTCAACACGACTTGCTCAACTGCAGGAGAGACCGTTGGGACTTTTTCCTGCAAAGGGGGAGGAGGAGCCGACAGATGCTGACCCACCAATTCGGTGAGCGATCCCTGAAAAGGGCGGGTTCCGCTTATCCATTCGTAGACAACGATCGCTAGAGCATACTGATCACTGGCTGGACGCGGCTTACCCTGGATCTGCTCCGGTGCCATATATGCCATTGTTCCAGCCATCTCCTGCGTACTCTGATAGCGTGAACTCTGAGCCACCAAAGCGATACCAAAGTCACTAAGTAAGATTTCCTTGTTTCGCCCAATCAACATATTCTCTGGCTTGACATCCCGATGGATCAGTTTCTGATCATGAGCATATTGTAAGGCACCTGCGACCTGCTTGACGTAAGAGATGATGGTATTAAGCGGTAGCGTTGTGCCTCTAGGATACCGTTTTCGCAACGTGCCATAAGGGGCATAGTCCATGACGAGAAAAGGGGTTTTGCCCTCCACACCAAACTCAAGTACTCGTACGATATGGGGATGGACCAAGTGGGCAATGATGTGAGCCTCGGTACGGAATTGGTCCACATCGTCACTTGTTAATTGAGTATGGAGCACTTTGAGAGCTGCCTGCGTGTGCAAGTGAAGATGTTGACCCAAGTAGACTTTTGCAAAGGCACCTTCACCAAGCACACAGATCAGCTGATAATTGCCAAGCTGTTGACCCACACGATCATCCATGATCACATCTCCCTTGAGGACTCTGTTCAAGCGAACAATAAAAACATCGCAAATTAAGAAAAGATAGTGTAATTGCTGCGATTGAAGGGATGTATCCAACAGTATTTGCTCGGTGTAACCTACAAGTAATATACTCTACCTTTGACAGAACTTCAATCTTCTCTCCCTGGGCTTTTCGATTGTCTGCAATTACTTTTTTTGCATGCTACCTCTAACAGCCAGAAAGCAAAATAAACAGTCTTATACAATGTAATATGCAATAGTGGTATATATACATTTATTCTTTATTATTAGTTTTTATGATTTTTTCAGGATAATTGAACAGCCCCATGTCCAACCGCTCGTAGGCTAACAAATTTCATCTTGCAGTGCAGAAGCTCAAGGAGAAGATGACCTTGCATCCCCTGGTAGAATACTGAAGAGAGAGGCATTTGAGATGAAAGTAGGTTGGTACTGAGATTTATTTAGCTTGGAATAGCCCGGAGACACGCTTGACACCCTCTCATTATCAACGACTGCAGGGGATAGTATGAACACGTCGATATTTATACAGAGCCAGCTTGTGGCCACCAAATTCTTTGTGCCCGTTGCACCGGGTAAGCTAATCTCTCGTCCTCGCCTGACTGTATTGCTCGCCAAGAGCCAGCAGTATCCCCTCACACTTCTCGCTGCTCCTGCAGGCTTTGGCAAGACTACATTGCTCGCCGCCTGGGCACAATCGCTGCCAGCAAGCCATACTCACGTGGCCTGGGTATCCCTCGACGAGGAAGACAATGAGCCAGTGCTGTTTTGGACCTATGTCCTCTCTGCACTGGATACAGACCTAGAGGAACGCTTCACCCCACTGTTGAAGTACCTACAATCGCCCCAAGCCCCACCCCTCAAGTATGTTCTGACAGAGCTCATCAATCTGTTATCGAAGAGCACGGAAAAGTTTCTGCTGATCTTGGACGACTATCACGTGATTACCGAGGAGCAGGTGCACACTAGCCTCTCCTATCTGGTGGAGCATCTTCCTGCCCAACTGCATATCATCCTGGCGACACGCACCGATCCCCCTTTACCACTCTCACAACTGCGGGCACATGGACTAGTGCTGGAAGTGGGCACTGACCAGTTACGCTGTACCGCAGAGGAGACTAGGGCCTTTTTCAAGGAAGTGATGAATGCTCAATTGCCTGACGAGATGATCCAAGAGGTGAGGAATCGCACAGAGGGCTGGCTGGTGGGTTTGCAATTGCTCGCTCTTTCCCAGCGAGGGCATGCTGACTCTGCCACTTTGCTGGAGGAGGTCAGCGGTGATCAGCGCTACATCCTGGACTTTTTGACTGAGGAGGTACTCGGACGGCAGCAAGAGGATATGCAAACATTTCTGCTCTCCACGTGCATTCTTGAGCGTCTCAACGCCTCGCTTTGTGATGCTGTGATGGAACAAAGTGGAAGCCAGCAGATGTTGGAACGCTTGGAGCACGCCAATCTCTTTGTGGTGGCGCTAGATAATAAGCGCCAGTGGTATCGCTATCATGCTCTCTTTGCGGAAGCCTTGCAGCACCAATTGAAGCAGACACATGCTGACCTTGTACCCATCTTGCACCATCGTGCCAGCCTCTGGTATGCCCAGCATGACCAAACCACCCAGGCTATTCTGCATGCCTTCCGTGCTAAAGAGTGGCAATGGGCCGCTGATCTGATCGAACGCGAGAGTCTGGAGTTGATGACCCTCATGTGGGGAGCCGGTCATCGTGCGATGCTCACGCTCCAAGAGTGGATCAAGCAACTACCGACAGAGGTGATGCATTCTCGGCCCCGCCTCTGTCTGGCCTGTTGCCAGCTCTTGTGGGCAGTTGCCCCACAGACGACGCTGGAAGCCTGGCTCGATGCAGCCGAAGCGACACTGACCGCTTCGCTCATGGCACAGACGCAAGAGGACACCTCACCCACCATGCTCGCCCCACAAGCACGGCAGGAGCTGGAGAATCATCTTGGAGAGGTAATCGCTTTTCGTGCCGTTGTACGAGGCCATGAGGAAGATGGACAAGCAATCCTCCCACTCTGCCAGCAGGCACTTGCCCTCCTCTCAGCAGACAACATCGGAGCGCGTACCTTCGCCGCCTGGGCTCAGCTTCGAGCCCTTTATGCTTCTGCTGCCAATGATGCAGCAGCAGCTATTGAGAGTGGGCTCCAAGCCAGCTCCCTTGCCCAGGCGAAGGGAAAGAACGCTCTGGCGATCGGTATCATGGGTGCGACTGCCCTGTACATGCTAGGGACAGGGCGCTTGCATGAGATCTATCAGTTGACCCAGCAAGCCATCCAATTGGGGACACAACCAGAAGGACTCATGTTGCCTGATGTGTGCTGGCCCAGTGTGTTGCAAGCGGAGGTGTTGCGCGAGTGGAACCAGCTTGATAGAGCATTGGAACTCGTAGAAAAGGCTCTTTCGCTCAGCCCACAGACTACAACGATCGTATCGATCACCTATTTAGTCTATGGATATGTCGTACTAATGCGCATCGCCCTGTCACGTGGAGAACTGGACAAAGCACGCTCTGCTCTCCAGGAATTTGAACACATCAGGACCAATATGAACCAGCCTCTCTCTCTGCACTATCATTCCCTTTTCACCACGGTCGATCAGGTCCGGCTCTGGCTGGGCTGTGGGGATTTGGACCGTGCTACACACTGGGCTCAACGACTAGATCTGGTAGAACGGCATGGCACTCCCTTTGCTCGCGAGCGCGAAGAGGTAGCATGCGCCCATATCCTTTTAGCCACAGCCCAACCGACTCTTGCCTTGAAACGGCTGGAGCCCACACTGGTTCGAGCGACTGCGGGCCAGCGTTGGGGGCATGCCATCGAAATCTACCTATTGCAAGCCCTGGCCTACCAGATGCATCATGAGGAGACGCAGGCCTTGGACACCCTCTCCCAGGCAGTCCGTCTGGCAGAACCGGAGGGCTACATCCGCAGCTTTGTGGACGAA
>WNFJ01311279.1_pt1 | contig 12033 bp, 16 predicted proteins | sample 5400461 | NCBI WGS metagenome assembly WNFJ01 (sample SAMN13153349, study PRJNA577476) | soil metagenome | isolation source: 115 cm saprolite on Douglas fir-dominated hillslope | place: USA:California | collected 2013-09-17
AAGGAATCTCGGCGTTGACCTTGTCGGTGACCACCTCGACGATCGGCTCGTCACGCTTGACGAAATCGCCCTCGTTCTTGAGCCACTTGTCGACGGTGCCCTCGGTGACAGATTCGCCGAGCTGCGGCATCTTGATCTGAGCGAGGCCCACTTCGGCTAACCCCTCGCGTCAAGAGTCGAGATCAAGTTCACACCCACTCTTCGACCAAGTGTAGCGAGGGTGTCTGAATGCGAACTCGGCCGCGCGTAACCAAAGCCCAGGCGAGCACGCATCCCGGGCGGCCCGTAACCCGACTCAGAGATTGGAGGCGACGCCCAGAATCGAACTGGGGATCGAGGTTTTGCAGACCTCTGCCTTGCCACTTGGCTACGTCGCCGCGCCCTTCGACACCCGATTCTACCTTCGGTGGCGCCGAGTCCCGGGTAGGCCGCTACGCTTCAGCCTCGTGTTGGACCCGCAGGACTTCCGCGACGTCATGGCCCGGCTCGCCGCCAGCGTGGTCGTGGTCAGCGTCCGCCTCGGCGAGGGGTTCCGCGGGCTGACCGCCACCAGCCTGGTCTCCATCTCGGCCGAGCCCCCGATGGTGCTGGTCGGGCTCGAGCGGGTCACGCTCACCCGCAATGCGGTCGTCGAGAGCAAGGCCTTCAACGTGAGCGTGCTGACGCGCTCACAGGAGTTCATCGCCGAGCGCTTCGCCGGCCGCGCGCCGGCGGTGGCCGAGGCGTGGCATGACGTACCTCACCACCTCGGCACGAACGGCATCCCGCTCATCGACGACTGTGCGGCATGGCTCGAGTGCACGCTCGCCCAGGTGCATGAGGCGGGCGACCACGACATCTGCGTCGGCGAGGTCGAGAACGCGTTGAAGGGGAAAGGCGAGCCGCTGATCCTGTGGGACCGCTCGTTCTGGTCCCTGCGCTGACGATCAGAACGGCAGGTCGTCCTCTTCCATGCCGAAGTGATGGCCGACCTCATGAAGGATCGTCCGCCGCACCTCCTCGACCAGCTCATCCATCGAATCGGCGGCGCGCTCGTGCGCACGCTTGTAGAGCGTGACTCGCTCCGGCATGCCCTCGCCGGCGCCGAGCGCGGTGGCGCCCTCATAGAGACCCATGAGGCCTTCTGTCGAGCTCTCTTCGATGATGAACACCGTGTTTTCGAGGTACGGCTTGAACTCCTCGGGGATGGAGTCGACGGCCGCCTGCGCCGCGGCCTCGAACTGCGCCATGCTGACGTGCACAAATAGATGATGAGTGAGATCGACAACGTCACCGTAGTCGGCGCCGGCACGATGGGCTCGCAGATCGCCCTCCAGGTCGCGCTGTCGGATCGCTACGAGCTCACCCTGGTGGACGCGGTCGCAAGCCAGCTCGAGCGCGCTCGGGCCCAGAACCGCAAGCTCGTCGACCGCTCAGTCGAGAAGGGCAGGCTGACCAAAGAGCAGGCGGAGGGGGCCCTGGGTCGCATCACTGAAAGCCACGACCTGGAGCAGGCGGCCGTGAAGGCCGACCTCGTCATTGAGGCGGTCGTCGAAGACTTCGACACCAAGAAGGGGGTCTTTGAAGCGCTGGGCAGGGCCGCCAAGAGGGACGCAATCCTTGCCAGCAACTCGAGCACCATCGCCATCAGCCGCCTCGCCGACCTCACCGGCGACGCGGCCCGCTGCTGCAACATGCACTTCTTCCACCCGGTGACGGTCATGCAGCTTTGCGAGGTCGTCAGGGGACCGAAGACCTCGGACGCAACGGTGAGGGCGGTCACCGACTTCGTGCGCAGCATCGATCGCACGCCGGTCGTACTGAACAAGGAGATATGGGGCTTCATCGTCAATCGCATCCTCTTCGCCGCCTCGGAAGAGGCGATGCACCTGCTGGAAGGCGGCTACGCGAGCGCCGAGGACATCGACATCGCGGTGCAGAAGGGCCTCAACTGGCCCATGGGTCCGTTCCACCTGCTCGACTTCAGCGGCCTCGACATCTTCTATGGGGCGATGAAGGATCGTCATCGCCAGGGCGAGGGCGGCGACGCGCCAGAGGTTCTGCGCAAGCTGGTCGAGGCGGGCAACCTCGGCCGCAAGACAGGCAAGGGCTTCTTCGAATACGAGAAGTGACCACGGGGGAAAATAAGCTCGCCCCCGTAGCCCAATGGCAGAGGCAGCCGGCTTAAACCCGGTCCAGCGCGGGTTCGACCCCCGCCGGGGGTACCGTTCGCCCCTAATATTTGACGAGTGCCGCCCCAGCTCGAAGAAGACCCGGACGAGCCCGAAGAACCGGACCAGCCCGGGTCTCCGGATGGCGCCGCTGCGACCGCGAGCCCCATTCCGTCGGTCGGTATGCCCAACCGCGAATGGGAGTACTCGACTCGCGTCCTCACCGTGGCCCAGGTCGTCGATGGAACGACCCTGGTAAGCGTTCTCAAAGAGGCGGGAGCGGATGGGTGGGAGCTGGCTGAAGTGGTCGACGGGGGGGAGAGGCGAGTGCTCCTGATGAGGAGGCCGAAGCGTTCGTCACGTGAGGCGAGACGCGTCGGATTCGCACCTCCCACGGACAACTGACCGGGCCGGCGCCGCGACGGAAGCGGCGCGTGCTGGTCGTCGAGGACGACGCGCCCATCCGCACCCTCGTCGCCGAGGTCGTACGGCTGCAGGGCCATGAGGTCCTGGAAGCTGCCAACGGCGCGCAAGCGATCGAGCTGGCGGCGAGCGGACAGCCAGACCTGGTGCTCGTGGACTGGGTGCTCCCTGACATCAGCGGCACCGAGGTCATTCTCGAGCTGCGCAGGCAGGGCCTCGCCGGACCGGTGGTGATGCTCACCGCGCGCTCAGCCAAGATGGATGAGGTCGTCGGGCTCGAGGTCGGCGCCGACGACTACATCACCAAGCCGTTCGACTCACGAATCCTGGCCGCGCGCATCAACGCTCACCTCAGGCGTGCGGCGCTGGCCGAGTCGGGTGGTGGGCGGGAGGGGCTGCTGACCGTCGGCGCGCTGCAGATCGACAACGCCGCCCGCCGCCTGAAGCTCGGCGAGGAGGAGATCCCGCTGACGATGACGGAGTTCAACCTGCTCGCGGTGCTGGCGGCCAACCCGGAGCGTGTGCTGACGCGGGCTCAGCTCCGCGACAAGGTCTGGGGCTACCCCCACGACCTGGACGACCATTCCGTTGACCCTCACGTGCAGCGCCTGAGACGCAAGCTGTCCGAGTACACGAACACCGGCGTCCACCTCGAGGCGGTCCCAGGCCTGGGTTACCGACTGTCGGTCAGACCCGTTAACGACTAGGTGGCCGTTCGACCAGGCGATCCGCGCCCGATCGGGATCTTCGACTCCGGCGTAGGCGGCCTCACGGTGCTGAGGGCGATCCGCGAGCGGCTGCCCATGGAGCCGACCATCTATGTCGCCGACCTTCTGCATTTCCCATACGGTCCGCGCTTTCAGGACGAGGTGCGAGGGTTCGCGATCGACATCATCCGCTATCTCGAGAGCCGTGACGTCAAGCTCGTCGTCATCGCCTGCAACACGGCCACCGCGGCCGCGCTCAATCACGCTCGGGAGATGTTCGAAGTGCCGATCGTGGGCGTCATCAGCCCGGGCGCGCAGGAGGCCGTCGAGATGACCAGGAACAACCGGGTGGGCGTCATATCGACCGAGGGGACCATGCGAAGCCAGGAGTACCTGCACGCCATCAAGGAGATCGACCCGATGGTCGGCGTGTACCAGAAGGCCTGCCCCGAGCTGGTCGACATCGTGGAAGCGGGCGAGGCCGAGTCGCTCCGGGCGGAGGAGGTGCTGCGCCGCGACCTCGAGGACATCGTTCAGCTCGGCGCCGACACCCTGGTGCTGGGCTGCACGCATTACCCGCTGCTGAAGCCGGCGATCGGGCGCGTCTACCCCGGCCGTTTCACGCTCGTCGACTCCGCCACGACCACGGCCGCCAAGGTGGAGAGGCACCTCGATCACTCGCGGCTGCGCGCGGATGCGTCCAATCCGCGCCACGAGGTTTTGGTGACGGCGGTCCCGCAGCACTTCGACCGCGTCGCCGCCAACATCTTCGGAGATCGCATCAGGGCGCAGGAGGTTGACCTGTGGGAGAAGCAGACGACGTAGAGGAGGGCGCCAACCTCTTCGGACCCGTCGCGAGCGACCTGGCCGCGGTCGAGGCCGGTTTGCGCAGCCTCATCGGGTCGGATCCAGAGGTGGTATCGGCGTCCATGGCCGACCTCTTCGAGGCAGGCGGCAAGCGCATCCGCCCAGCGCTCGTCCTCCTGGCGGCCAGGACCGGCCGCTACGACCTGGCCCGCCTCACCCCGGCCGCCATGGCGGTGGAGCTGACGCACGCCGCCACCCTCGTCCACGACGACGTCATCGACCGGGCGACGGTCCGTCGCGGCCGGCCGACCGTCGCGGCACGATTGGGTGACGAGCCGGCGATCGTGGTCGGCGACTTCTATTTCGCCAAGGCCTACGAGCAGGCGGCGAACACGCAGATGCCCGAGGTGGTGACCATCCTGGCCGCCGCGGTCATGAAGATCTGCGCGGGCGAGGTGAGGCAGCAGGCGATTCGCCATCGGTACGAGGCAACGCTCGACGAATACATGCCACGCATCGAGGCCAAGACGGCAACCCTGCTGGCGGCGTGCTGCGACATCGGTGCGCTGCTCGGCGGGTTGGACGCACGCGCGCGCGCACACCTGCGCGAGTACGGGCGCCTGCTCGGCCTTGCGTTCCAGATCGCCGACGACGTGCTCGATTACACGGGCACCGAGGACGAGGTCGGCAAGCCGATCGGCCACGACATCGCGGAGGGATTCGCGACGCTGCCGCTCATGCTCGCGATGGAACAGCCGTCGGTCGCGGCCCGGCTCGCGCCGCTTTTGCGCTCTGGACAAGAGCTTGGCGCGGTTCAGGCGGCACAGGTTGTGGCGCTCGTGCGCGAGAGTAAAGGCCCCCAGCGCGCGATCGAGCGGGCGCGTTCGCTTGCAGCCGATTCTCGGCGTGAGCTCGAGTCCATCGACGGCGGCGAGTCGGTGCCAACGCTCTCGGCGCTCGCCACCTACGTGGTAACCCGAAAGCTCTAACCTCTTGTCGTGGTTCCCCCTAGCAGGGTCAGGCTCGTGGGTGTCGGACCTGGGCACCCAGGACTGGCCACTCTGCAGGCGGTCGAAGCCATCAAGCTGGCCGACGTCATCCGCAACAGCGAGGGATGTGGCCTGGGACTCCTGCACCACGCCAAGCCCGGCGCCGACGTCGGCCCGCTGGAGACCACCGACGAGGTGGTGCGCCTGGCTCGCAGCGGCCGCAACGTCACCGTCCTACTCCCCGGCAACCCGTACGCGTTTTCAAACGGCAGCGAGATGGCCGAGCGCTTGCAACGGGCGGGCGTCGATTTCGAGGCCGTGCCCGGGCTGATCCTGGAGCTCGCCGCGCCGGTCATGAGCGGCATACCTCTCACCATCGAGGGTCGCTCGGCATCGATCGGCTTCGGGCTGGTGAAGGGCGCCGAGACGGTCGTCCTGCGGCTGGCTTCGGGCTGGTGGGAGTCGGGGATCACAGCGCTCCTGGCGGATGGCAGGAACCCCCAGACCCCGGCGGCCTTGATCCTCAACCCGGGGCAGCCCGGCCAGCACCGCGTGGGCGCGCCGCTGGGAGAGCTGGCGCGCAAGGCCGCGACCTATGGGCTGCGCGGAGACGCCCTCCTGGTCCTCGGGCCCGGCGTGGAGCTGTCGGAACAGTTCGACACCATGGCCAAGCGCCCGCTGCACGGCAGGCGGATTCTCATCACCCGAGCGCAGCACCAGGTCGATCCGTTGCGGCGCGAGCTCGTCGACATGGGCGCCGCGGTCGTGGAGATCCCGACCATCGAGATCCGCGCCATGCCGACCGATGAGCGCGTGCGCAAGGCCATCGCCAACCTCGACCGGACGATCCTGGTCATTTTCGCCTCCTCCAACGCCGTCGCCATCTTTTTCAAGATGCTCGTGGAGACAGGCGCGGACGCCCGTGCGCTGCACGCTTCCAAGCTGTGCGCGATCGGCCAGGAGACGGCCGAGATGCTCGAGAAGCATGGTCTGCGGCCTGAGCTGGTGACTTCCGAGTACACGGCCGAAGGGCTCGCGAAAGCGCTCGAGGGCTGGGAGATGGACGGCATGCGCGTCCTCGTGCCCCGAGCAGAGGTTGCGCGAGACGCCTTACCATCCCTGCTCGCAATGCGAGGCGCCGAGGTCGAGATTCTGCCCGTTTACCAGGCCGTCTGTCCTGCGATGGCGGGGCCATCGCTTCTGCGGTTGTTCGGCGCCGAGGGCGTCGACGTGATCACCTTCACGAGCTCGTCGACCGTGGCCAACTTCGTTCGGGCGTTTCCGGACGACAGGCTGCCGGCGGTGCTAGGCGACGCCGAGGTCGCGTGCATGGGCCCTGTGACCGCGGACACCGCGCGCAAGCTTGGCTTGCGGGTGGACATCGTGGCGCGCGAATACACCGCGCACGGCCTCGTCCAGGCGATCGTCGAGGGGGCCGCTCGGCGATGAGCAAGTCCAAGAGGCGTCCCGACACCCGCCGCGTCGAGGTCGTTCCGAGCCCCCAGCCCGAGGCGGTCGAGCTTCCGGACGCCTGGAAAAAGCGGCCGTGGGTGCCGTACCTGATCATGGCCGTCGTCGTCGCGGCCGTCCTGGGCTCTGGCCTCGCGATGCAGCAGGCCGTGACGCAGCCGCGGGCGGCGGCGCTGACCGGCTGCAAGACCTCGACGGCGGTCGGCACTCATGCCTTCATCGCGGCCCAGCCGATCTGCCTTCTGCCCAGGCACAAGTACACGGCCACTTTGAACACGACGCAGGGCCAGATCGTCATCGAGCTGCTGCCCGACGTCGCGCCGACCACGGTCAACAACTTCGTCGTGCTCGCGCTCAACGGCTACTACAACGGGAGCGTGTTCTGGAAGAGCGAGGACTGGGTGCTGCAGACCGGAGACCCCAACGGCAACGGCACCGGCGGCCCCGGCTACAACCTTCCTGAGGAGCCTGCGTCCTTCCTCAAGTGGGACGTCGGCTCTGTGGGCATGGCCAGGGTCCCGGGCGGCCCGATCAACGGAAGCCAGTTCTTCATCGTCAAAGGCCCGTGGCCCGGCAGTGGGCCGACCGCCACCTACAACCGCTTCGGGACCGTCGTGAGCGGTGCGGACAAGCTGGGCGCGATCACGACGACCGACAAGATCAACTCGATCACGCTCTCTGTGACCTGATAGAAGCCTGATCTGCGCCTTACAGACGGCGGACTATAATCCGGTTGATGCCCATACACCCCTTCTGGATCATCGCCATCGTCGTGGTCGTTCTCATCATCTTCGGGCCCGGGCGGCTGCCTGAGCTCGGGGGCGCGATCGGCAAGGCCATGCGCGAGTTCCGGAAGGCGACCTCGGAGCTGACGAACGAGGTGACGCAGTCGGCCCAGCCGGCCCAGTCTGCAGCGCCGCCGCAGCCGGTCGCCGCGCCACCCGCAGCGCCGGCGCCAACCGAGAGCACTACCGCGCAGGGCGGCTCGGAGTCAGCCTCTCCGTCCAGCCGCTGAGGTTCGTCTCGTGGCGATCCTAGACAGGGTCCTTCGGCGCATGCCCCGCGCCGACCGTCCGGTCGAAGAGCAGCGGATGTCGGTGATCGAGCACCTGGAGGCGCTGCGCCGGGCGCTCATCGTGATCATCGTCGCGTGGGCCCTCACCACCGTGGCCGCGTTTTTCGTGGCGGGGCAGGTGGTCGGCTGGCTGATCACGAGAGCCGGCATCGGGCATGCGATCTATCTCCAGCCGGCCGGCGGCATCCTGCTCACGCTCAAGGTGGCCATTTACCTGGGACTGATCATCGCCGCTCCCGTCGTCATCCAGCAGGTCTGGTGGTTTGTCAGCCCGGGCCTCCACCGGCACGAGCGGCGCCTGATGCTGCCGCTGATCGTCGCCACCGTGTTCTTCTTCGCGCTGGGCGTGGGGGCCGCTGTGTTCGCCCTGCCCCTGTACATCCGCGTCCTCAACGCGCTGGCGCCACCGCACACCACGTACCTGGCGGACATCAACGAGCTGATCAGCTTCATCCTCATCATGGTCATCGGCTTCGGCATTGTGTTCGAGCTGCCGGTGGTGCTGGTCGTGCTCGGGCTGCTGCGAATCGTCAGCTCGCGCTGGCTCTACAAGAACCGCGTGTGGTGGTTCCTGGGGCTCGGCCTCATCGCGAACTTTCTGACGCCCGGCGTCGACCCGCTCACACCCCTGATCATGTTCATCCCGCTGTACATATTCTTCGAAGGGAGCGCGCTGATCCTCAAACTGAGCGGTCGATGACATCAAGCTCGCGGCCTGATGGGCGCCAGCCCGACCAGCTTCGCCCGCTGAAGATCGACCTCGGCGTCAACGTGCACGCGGAGGGATCGTGCCTGATCGAGATGGGGCGTACGCGCGTGTGGATCACCGCGAGCGTGGAGGACCGCGTGCCGGCGCATCGCCGCGGCAGCGGGCAGGGGTGGATCACCGCGGAGTATTCGATGCTCCCACGCTCGACCCATGATCGAGGCGCGCGCGAGGCGATCCAGGGCCGCATCGGCGGCCGCACGCACGAAATCCAAAGGCTGATCGGGCGCTCGCTGCGCGGTGCCGTGGACATGGGCAAGATCGGCGAGCGCACGATCACGCTGGACTGCGACGTGCTGCAGGCGGACGGAGGCACGCGCACCGCCTCCATCACCGGTGCGTTCTGCGCGCTGTACATGGCGCTGAAGCGCATGAAGGACGCTCGGATGGTCAGCGAGATCGCGGTGCGCCAGTACCTGGCGGCGGTGAGCTGCGGCATCGTCGAGGGCACCCCGATGCTGGACCTCGACTACACGGAGGACTTCCAGGCTTCGACCGACCTCAATTGCGTGATGGTCGAGGACGGGCGCGTGGTCGAGCTGCAGGCGACCGCCGAAGGCGCCCCTTATCAACGGTCGGAGCTCGACGCGATGCTCGCGCTGGCCGGCAAGGGGATCAAGGAGCTGATCGTCGGCCAGAAACGAGCCATCGCGACGCTTGGCTGAGCGCCGGCTGGTCATCGCCACCGGCAACGCGGGCAAGATCGGCGAATATCGAAGCCTCCTCGCCGGCGCGGGGTTGGAGCTCTCGTTTTTCGATCCGGCGGCGGAGGAGGTGGGCGAGACGTACGCCGACAACGCCCGGCTGAAGGCGGAGGCGGCGCGGGACGCCGTCGCCCTGCCGGCCGCCGGCGACGATTCGGGCGTCGAGGTCGACGTTCTGGGTGGATTCCCGGGCATTCGCTCAGCGCGCATCGGCCCGACGCAGGCGGAGCGAACGCAGGCGCTGTTGGATCGTCTGGAGGGTTATCCGCGCCCGTGGCCGGCTCGGTTCGTCTGCACCATCGCGCTCGCGGCGCCAGGACGCTCCACTCAGTTCTTCGAGGGTGAGTGCCGGGGCGAGATCGTGCCGGAGTGGCGGGGGCAGGCCGGCTTCGGCTACGACCCGGTGTTCCTGATTCCCGAGGCGGGGAGGACGTTCGGGGAGATGAGCCCGGAGGAGAAGGCGAAGTACAGCCACCGGGCTCGGGCGGTGCGGGCGATGCTCGCCTCGGGCGCGCTCGAGCGCCTGTCTGTTTGAATCTCTCCTGCGGCAATCGGCGGGCGGTAGCTTAGCTCGGCAAAGCGCCTGGTTTGGGACCAGGAGACCGCGAGTTCGAATCTCGCCCGCCCGACCATCGCGTTTCTGAGCGCTGAAAACGACCGATTTTGATCTTGTTTCGGCCGCTTGGGCAGGCGTTGGGCGCGGGGTTGGAACGGCTGTGGAAAACTCCTGGAACCTGCCGAACTAAGAGACTTGAAACGTGGCCTACCTGCACCAAGGAGGCCAAAATGCCGGGCGTGAGACGTGCGGTTCGAGTGCTTCCCGGTGGCGTTCCAAGTCCGGCGCGGCGGCAGCCGCCGCTCGGCGCCGGGTACGAGCACTTTCGTCTGGAGCGCCAGGGCGCGCTGTTGTCGCCGAAGACGCTGGAGTACTACGACGGCATGGTCCTGCCGTTTCTCAAGTGGCTGGATGCGGAAGGCGTGCATCGCTTCGACCACCTCGACGTCTCGCACGTGCGCCTTTACCGTGCGCAGCTGGCGGCAAGGCCGGGCCGCTGGGGCCGAACGCTAGCGCCGAAGACCCTCCTGGAGTCGCACCGGGCGATTCTGTGCTTCCTCCGCTGGGCTCGACGCGAACCCTCTGTGACCTTTTCTCAGGCCGCCGCCGGCCCACCTTCGGAACCCTGCATGCAATCTGCCAAGCCCTGGAGCTGTCCTTTGAGGACGTGATCACGTTTGACGACGCCCAACTCTGATCGAATAGAGCTTGCGGGTCTAAACAGGGTTTGGACTCAGAGTTGAGACTCAGTGCGCTGGGTGGTCAGCCACGAGCACAACGTGCAACAGAGTGGCCGGACAGTCGCCAAGCACGAATTTCGCGTCGTTCAATTCCTGCACACTGCCGTCTGAAAAGGTGGCCCTCATCCCAACTGCGTAGCTGCCACCTTTGAACTCGTCGACGGTGGAGTACGCAAGGTGCTCGCCCAGCGTCCACTCAGATTTGGCGAACTGCTCAATCTGAGCTTGGCCGGTATAGGCAGTCCACTCGTTCTGTTCCTGCCCGTACTGCATTCCTTGGGTTGGCGAGGACATGTCGAGTTCACCGTCGATGGTGAACAGTTGAACCAATTCGGCGGCTTGATGTTCATTCCAGCGTGTTGCGAACTGTTCGATCAGCTGCTCGATGGGCAGCGGTGCGCCACACGTCGGTGCTGGAGTGGTGTTCGTAGGCGAGCTGGCCGCGTGAGTGCTCTCGGCGGCGTCAGCACACGCGTTACCCGCCGCGGTGACAATCGCGTAGACGATCGCAATCAAGATCCGCGTCCTCACGGGTTGTGGTACCTGTCTCCGCAGTTTCGACTTTGCCATCTACGCACACTTTGCCAACCGTTGCTGTTGTGGACCCCATTCGAGCTGCTCGCGGTAGAAGCCACACTTGGTGTGTGAGTTGCAGCGCGCCCAGAGTCATCCGATGGTGGCGTTGAACACGATTCTCTCGCGAAAACCATCGCCCATCACATCCCACTCGTAACAGCCCGCCGATCGGACACCCGCCGAGCCCGGTTGAAAGTTGCCATTGATCGCTGGGAACTTCCAGTGCAAGGCGGTCATATCCGACGGCACACCTACGCCAAAGAGGGCCTGGCCGGGCGCGTTCATCCGGCGGCCGTTGACCGAGACGTTGCCCGCATACGACGGGCGTGACATCCAAGGCACTTTCTGGGCGTAGACACCGTCAGGCCAGGGAGTCGGAAAGGGAATTCGATCACTAGTCGCGCCATACACAACTGCGAAAACAGGCCCGCTGCCGAATGCCCAACCCTGGATGTCGGCGAACGATGGGTCGGCTTTGTCTGCTGGGACGCTTGGGGTCACCGTGCATCGAAAGGATGCTTCCGGTGAAGACGGTGACGTGGAGCACCCCCCGGCAGCCAGAACTGCGATCGCGACCATGGCCATCAGCCGCATCGGCTCTTCTACACCTATAAGGCTAACTACGTTCCTGATTTGTAAGAGGTGTGAATTCGGTACTTATCCAGCTCCCTTGCTTCATCTCGCCGCGGACGCCCTTCCCTTGATTTAAGAGACTTGTGGTCTGCTCAGAATCACGCGCTAAGATCGAGAGGAATACGGTTGGCCGACTAGTCCGGTTTGTCGCTCCAGGACGTGATTACATTCAAGTGATTGGCATAACGGACCGGGGGTAATTTGCCTGGATCCAGGAGACAGACCACAATTGGGGCGAGGGCCATGGGCTATCCCGATCCGGGCCAAGCTATCGTGGAGCAGCTGGTCGGCCCGGGAGGGAGACCCATAACGCAAAGTGCACCCTCCCGGGGCGGTTGGCGGGGTGCTGTCCCTGAAAGCGGCGGCTTTGACGCAGATCCAGGCACGGTCCGCTTCTTGAAGCAGCGCGGGCTCCCGGGTCACGAAGTGCATGCCGT
>WNFJ01016894.1_pt1 | contig 12032 bp, 14 predicted proteins | sample 5400461 | NCBI WGS metagenome assembly WNFJ01 (sample SAMN13153349, study PRJNA577476) | soil metagenome | isolation source: 115 cm saprolite on Douglas fir-dominated hillslope | place: USA:California | collected 2013-09-17
GCCGAGGGCCGGATGTTCTGGTTCATGCGGAAGAAGTTGTCGGGGTCGTACCTGCTCTTGATCTCGGCCAGGCGGTCCAGATTGGGGCCGTATGCTTCGCGCACCCGCTGCTCCCCTTCTCCGCCGAGGTAGTTGACATAGACTCCGGCGGCCATCGGCCGTACCCGTTCCCAAAGGTCGCGCGCCCATGCCACGTTCGCCTCGGACTCGGAAGAGTCTTCCCAGCCGACGAGGATCAGGAAGCTGTAGGCCACGGACCGGTGGCTGAAGGACGTGTCGCTCGCGCCCACCTTTGCCACCGCGCCGCCCATGTGCTCGAACACGATGACCGAGTCTGGAGACGGGACTCGCCTGCCTGCTGCGCCGGCCGTGGAGGGCCCAGAAGAGGTCGCTGTTCTCCGCTCCGCTGACAATGAGTTCGCGGCCCTCGGCGGTCACCAACTCGGCTGACAGCAGGCAGGCGAGTCCGTAACTCCGCATCAGGTTGCCGAGGCCTCCACCCAGCGTGAACCCCGCGATCCCGGTCGTCGACACGAGGCCCCCGGTCGTAGCCAGTCCATGCCGTTGGGTAGCTTCGTCCAGTTCGCCCCATAACACGCCTCCGCCCGCACCCTCCGCCGCCGCGCGTCGACGACGATCTCCTTCATGAGAGAGAGGTCGATGACGAGCCCGCCATCGCAGACGGCATTGCCGGCGACGTTGTGGCCACCTCCTCGGATGGCTACGGTCATATCACAGGTCCGCGCGAACTCCACGCAGGTGACGACATCGGTCACAGTTGCGCACCGGGCGATTGCGGCGGGACGCCGATCGATCATCCCGTTCCACACCCGGCGCGCCTGGTCGTACGCCGGGTCACCCGGCTCGATGTGGTGACCGGAGAGCGCAGCTCCCAATTTCGTAAAGTCGCTCATTCCAGCGCCTCTCTCTTTCCTTCTCACGATGATCGTCTCTGCTTCTGTCAATCCATGTAGAGAAAACGATCAGATGGGTAGAAACAGTTTCAAGGGGAGACAAGATGAGCGCAGTTACGCTGGCTCTAGCCGTAAGGTCGTCGGCAAGGTCTCCTCGCGCACCATGTCGTTGGCGGAAGGACCGGCACCGTATTTGCGGAAAATTTCGTTGCTGACGCGGGCAATGCGTGCTTCATCGGTCACAGGCACCGCGTGAACTGCAAGACGTTGCCCATCCAGGTGAATTGCCGCATCTGGGTTTGCTGTGATCTCCTGGTACCAGCGTCCATTCCGACCACGCACTGAGCGCACATACACCTCATGGTCATTGACCATCACCCAGATAATGGTACGATGCGTCCGCCCTGTAGCCGAACGGGTTTCAATTTCAATCTCTTCAATGTTGGCAAGCTGGTTCAGCACGTTTGCCTCAAATTGCTTTGGCATAGTGTCCTCTTGTGGAAAGGCATCGTTTCGTCGAGACACGAGTATCAGCAGAAAAAGGTGGCATTCTTCCCTTTTCAATTATATCATACTATCTGTAAATATCTATTTCACCTTGACCCGAAGCAAACCTGGCACAAGAGCCACAATCACCACGGTCGCAACAATACAGGCCAGGCCCCCACTTATGACGGAGATCTCACGGCTGAAAATGCCCGCCACCAGGCCCGACTCGAACTGGCCTAGCATCGGTCCCCCAATGACGAACATGCCGTTTGCCCCGCTCGACCGGCCGCGGTACTCGTCAGGGGTTAAGAGCTGTCTGACCAGGCTGCGCAGGATCAAGCTGACCATGTCGGCCGCGCCCGCTCCGGCGAGGAAGAGAACGCCTAGCCACAGCGGTGCAGGGAAGAAACCAAAAGCGGTGATACACACTCCCCACATAATGATGGCCATCACGACTCCCAGCCCCTGACGAGCTACGCGCCCGACGACTCCCGTAAATGGAGCGAGCACCACTGCCCCAATCGGCCCTGCGGCTATCAGTATCCCCAGTCCTTGCGGGCCGACATGCAAAATAGCGCTGGCATAGATGGGCAGCAGCGCCTCGGGCGAACCAAAGAACGTGGCGAAAAAGTCTAAGGAGAAAAACGCCAGGATCACCGGCTGAGCGCGGAGAAACTTCAGGCCATCCACGAAAGCGCCGATCCCTACGCGCGCTCGCTTTTCGACGGGAATGCGCGGCACCACCATGAGCAGCAAGGACCCGATGACCACGAAGTAGGAGACCACATCGACCCAGTAGGTATTGGCCACCCCGATCCAGGCGATGGCAAATCCACCAGCCGCCGGGCCGACGATCGCGGTCAACTGCACCATGACCATGCTCAAGGACAGGGCATCCGCCATGTCTTCCCGCTTCACCAGGCCCGGCACGATGGCCTGGCGCGTGGGAAATTCAAAGGCCGAAACCGTGGCGGCGAGCAGCACCACCACATAAATGATGGCCAGATTGATCACATGCAACAGCGTGCAGAGCGCCAGCACGGCGGAGGTCGCCGCCAGCAGCAGTTCGATGACCAGCAGCATTTTGCGCCGATCAAACGCATCAGCGAAGACCCCGCCGACCAGGGAGAAGATCAAACGCGGGATGGCCTGCACCAGTCCCAGCACCCCCAGAGCGACGGGTGAATGCGTCAGCACATAGACCTGCCAGGCCACCGCCACCACCTGCATTTGCGTGCCAGCGAACGAGATCAACTGGCCCCAGAACAGCAGCGCGTAGTTGCGATTGCGCAGCGCCTTCCACGGGCCCAGCGAGCGTTTCGGGCGCAGAGCGACACTTTCCACTGAGGCAGGGGCCAGTGGAGCAGGCTGGTCGTTCACGTTGTCTTTGTCTGGTTCGGCCTTCATGCAGTACCCTCAAATTGTAACCCATCGCGCAGGATCGGCTTGGGAGCGGATGGGGGCTGCTACCTCGTTGTGTATATACTCGGCGAGCAGCTTGCCGGACATGAGACCTTTTCCGAAGCCTGAGGAGCAGAGGCCCGTGAGCAGATAGAGATTTTCGAGGAGGGGAATCTTGCCGATAAGGGGGCGCAGGTCACGGGTGTAGGGCATCCAGCCGGCCCAGGTACGAGTGATGGGAAGGTGTTGGAGGAAAGGGAAGAGTTCGAGGGCGTGGGCGCGGTTGGTCTCGATGCCGCCCTGGTCGGGGGTTTTGGGGGCATCCACTTCCCTGTCGCCGCCGATAATGATCTCGCCAGCGCGGGTCTGGCGCCCGTAGAGGTGGCGGGTGAGCCGCTCGCCCTGGCGATGGGTGAGCCCGAGCGGAGTCCGCTCGTCGCTGTAGGGGTAGGTGTCCCAGTAGAGGTGCGATTCGAGCGCGCCCATACTGTGAAATATCCTGGGCGGCACAGGAGCCGTGGCCCACATCTGGCCTCGTACGGCGTAGACGGGGATGTTGAGGCCAAGCATGGCACCAAGGGAGCAGCACCACGGACCTGCGGCTAAGACGAGCGTTCTGGTGCTGAACGTTGCTGGTGGCGTGACGACCTGGTAGGTGCCATCATCAAGGTGCGTGATAGCGGTCACTTCGTGGTGCGTGAGCATGCTCGCTCCATGTTGTTGCGCGAGCGAGGCGACAGCCTGCACGGTCTTCACCGGATGCGCGCTGCTGCCTTGAGGATAGTACAGGCAGCCCAGAATGTGCGGGCTCAGTTCGGGTTCGATGCTGCGGGCGTCCTGTGCTGCCAGCAGCTCCACCCGGCGTCCACTGGCTAGCAGGTCCCGCACTTCTTGTTGGGCGTAAGCATATTGTTCTTCTGTCTGGATGGCTTGGAGCGTCCCACCCTGCCGGAATTCGATGTCATAGCCGAGGTCAAGCTGCAAGGTTTTGAAGATATCCAAACTGCCCATGCTGAGCGTTGTGGAGAGGTCGGGCGTGTGACCCCAACCGGCGGCCCAGATGGTGCCAGAATTGAGCCCGGAAGCTTCCGTGGCAAGCTCGCGCTGCTCCAGCAGGATCGCTTCATGGCCGTATTGAGCTAGATAGCAGGCGGTGGCGACGCCCGCAATCCCGCCCCCGATTACAATGATGTCGGTCTGGTGCATGTTCTTCGTCGCTGTGTATGAAGACGTATTCGATAGCTCATTATCATACACCTGGAAAGAACATGTCAAGGCTGCCAGGCTGCCGCCGTGAGAAAAGAGCGACTTGGCAGTAAAGTCAAAAAGAAGTATGATTAGGCAAAAAAGAAAAGAGGAAAATCATGCTTCTCGATCGTGCTCGGGCAAAGAACCGATTGATCCACCCGTTATTACGTCAATGGGCAGACCATCTCATGCAAGAGGTACGTGCCCAACGTCTTCGGGAGGATGTCGTCAAACTTCCGGCACCTCGCAATCGATACAGTGCGCCAGAGGCGATGGCACAGGCGGAAGCGATGCTCATACAGGAATTTCACCAGCCCTCCTGGGAAGTGGAACGGCACCCGTTCTCCTTGACCAACGTTGTAGGCTTTAGCGATCAAGATTATTTCAGGCCCCAAATGTATGCACAGATCGAAGGGGTAAATATTGTTGCTTACAAGCCGGGGGAAGCCTCCCAGGATTCACTTCGATACCATCCGCACGAGTCCGGGAGCGGATGACAACACCGCCTCGGTCGCCGCCTTACTCGAACTGGCACGTCTTCTTACTCCTTACCGTTTCCAAAAAACGATCATGCTGGCTGCAGTGGATATGGAAGAACTCGGCTTTTTCGGCGCAAAATCCCTCGTTGCTGAACTGATCCAGAAACGTCGTATCCTCGGCTGTATCAATTTTGAAACCATGGCCTATATGGACCTGGCCCCTGGAAGCCAACGCCTGCCAAAGGGCATGCGTTGGCTCTTCCCTCGGCAGGTCCAGCAGATCGCCCGGCGAAAGTTTCGAGGAGACTTTAACTCGTTGATCTACAATGGACGAGGCAAAGGGTTGGCTCGAATGCTTGGTGCAAGCCTCGAGGAGATCATCAGTGCAGAGCAAACGATTCTCCTGCGCGATCCAAACGATCTCTTTCTCCTTGGCCCTCTGCTGCGGTGGATAGTGCCGACGATCAAGAATTTCTCACGCAGCGATCATATCGCGTTTTGGGAACGGGGGCTTCCAGCGGTAATGGTCACCGACACCGCAAACTTCCGCAATCCGCACTACCACGAGCCGACAGATACTCCAGAGACGCTTGATTACGAGCATCTTGCGAAGCTTGTGGTCGCCACAGCCCTCGCTCTTGCGGGCAGCGGGGAAATCTGCCTGTAAGTGTTGGTGGTTGCAGGCGCTCGGAAGAAAACACGTCATTCAGCTCAGAAGCTGCTTCAGATCCTGGGCCAGGGCCCCTAAAAGAGACGCTCGAGCGCTGTGTAGAAAGAAATGATCGCCGGGTAACATCCTCAAGGTGAAAGAGCGACACGTTTGGTCACGCCAGGCTGCAAGTCCGTTATGAGTTACTCTGCTATCCTGCAGACCTCCGAAAGCAGAGATTGGACAATCAAGTGGGGATTCGGCCAGGTGGGTATACGTCTCGCAGATGGCAAAATCTGCTCGCAGGACCGGCAGTAGCAAACGCATTAGCTCAGCATTTTGCAGCGCTGGCTCCGGTGTACCATTCAGCAGGCGCAGTTTCTCAACGAACTCGGGTTCGGGTAATTGATGGATAGGTGGGTCTGATTGCGCTATGAATAAATGCATAACATCCAGGCCATGCTGGCGGAGGTGACGAGCGAGTTCAAAGCTGATCAGCGCTCCCATACTGTGGCCGAAAAAAGCGAATGGCATATTCAGATACGGATGGAGAACGTCCGCCAACGTCTGAACGAGCGGCGAGAGGCGCGTAAAGGGAGACTCCACCAATCGGCTCTCCCGTCCTGGTAGCCGGATCGAACAGACCTCTACCTGGAAAGGCAAATCATCGGGCCAGGTGCGAAAAATAGAGGGTCCTCCTCCCGCGTACGGAAAGCAGAACAGGCGCAGGTGAGCCAGTGGATTGGGTTTGGGGCGAGTTACCCAGGAGTCAAAAGTCGACGCGCTTATCATTCTCAATTTCCCTTGATCTCACTCAGTGTTGCAAACCGATCAGCTATCACTAAGTTAGATGTTATTCCACCGCTCTTGCTTATTGCATACTGCGTGGCTGCCGAACTGGATCAGGCTTCATGCATATCCATTTGTTTCTGTAGGCTGAGCGGCCTCATATCGGTCCACACCTCCTTGATATACGCCAGGCACTCCGCCTTAGGTCCACTTTTGCCGGCATCTCTCCAGCCCGGAGGGTTCTGTCGGTCGGCAGGCCAGATTGAATACTGCTCTTCGTGATTAACGACCACCTTGTAGACTATATTGTCATCCTGGTCATCTTGCTTCATATTACCTGCCTTTCAAAACGTGTTCAAACGTCTGATTTCTACACGCATGACACCTCCTGGGGGTATCATGTGCATTGATGATATGCGGTTCTTTCCCAAAGCGCAGACACTTGTAAGTCAGCATCTGCACAAAGCGGTAGAGACCTCAATCATTATACACCACGCGGTTGCGAATGCGCCGCCTGGTTTTCTCTTTCTAAGGAGGATATGCATGATCGACGAACCCAAAAATCGCATCAATATGGAGAAAGGCCGCCAGGTCTACGAACAGACTCGCGCCCGCCTTGCCAGCGACCCCGGCAGTGGCAAAACCACCATCCGCGCCGTGGCAAAGCTGCTTGAGGATATGCACATCGAGGGTCGCGTCGGCAAATTCCACCTCGAGTCCGACGAACCCGCCGCACGCGGCGGAACCGAGCTGGGGCCTACTCCCCTGCAATATTTCGTCGCCGGGGCCGCGTTCTGCCTGATCACGCAGATGGCGCGCTTCGCGCCCCTCTACGACATACCCCTTGAAGAGGTGCAGGCCGATGTCCGGGCCGAATTTGACATAGCTGACAAGTACGGCATGGAGGGTCCAAGCGGTGCCTTCGAGCAGGTCACCTACACCATAACTGTTAGCAGCTCTGCCCCTCCCGAACAGGTCCGTCTCCTCGTCGAACACGCAGAACGAGCCTGCCATACCGCCCAATCCCTGCGCCAGCCCGTCCCTGTCTCGATAGAGGTCCATTTGAACGGACAACCACTTCCGCTCGCTCGCGAAGGGCCGCTCAATCAACGTCCCTAGCGCAGGTAGAGATCGCTCGACCCGCCTTTGTGGCGGTAATCTGTGCATTCCCGAAGCACCCATCTTTCACCGCACCGGCGGCTGTGCGAGCGAGCGCATTGGCGAATTCCCCGGCAGCAGCACTTTTGTTTGGAAAGGTGCAGAAGGCGCACTTGCTGATAGGAGTAGTTGTCCGGCGCAGGGGTGCCTCGCCAATACGCTGGTTTGTGGCAGCCATCTTTATCCTCCCTCCTCGGCACAGGTGTATTGGCTGGCCTCGATGCGATCTTCGGCTTTTTCGTGGCGCGCCCTCGTCCAAATCCGCTACTCATCCATGTCTCTATGCTTTCGTCACAGCGACGGTTTAATGACTCTGAGGACGACACCTCGTGCAACCTGCCTTTGAAATGAAGTGACTGCTCTTGTCGTCTTGCGTGAAAGATGATGCGACAACTTTTCTCAGGCATGCGTGTAAACGAGGGCATATCGTTTAAACAGCCTGTAGTGGCTGGTTGCATCAAGCAAACGGCGATCTTGTGACCACCTGCCTTCCAAGCAGGCTATCACGAGCTTGAATTCCGCCTTCCTGTACTGGATGCCCATGAGATCCGTTCTCAAAGAGCGTCACCGATGGCTCTCCCAATCCCTTTCCATTACCATCTACACGCTCGACATGTAGCGAGAAGGTTCCCCATACGACTGTTTCCTCTCTGGTTTTGGAACGGATCTCTCAAGAAGTCTGGACATCTGATAAACTGTCAAAAGAACTGTCACCAGGCCTCTTTACATAGATAGAGTACCTGTTCAAGCAAGGCGAGGAGACGATGCAGAGGTAATACCCAACGAGTAATGAGCAGGAGTCCCCCCTTCGGCACTTGATTTACTCGCGTTGTAAATTTAGAGGTTCTCAACGACCGATTTTTGTCGTATAGTTCTCTTTCGCAGTTGTATAGCCTCAACTAGACAGTTGTTGACCATAGAGATGGTGAACAGATACAGGGCGCAGAGCAATCCATAGAGCCAGGTCTCTACACACTCGACATTCGGGTAATTGCGAACTGTGCGTATAATCGTTCCCGCAACTCTGGCGTCGATCGCAACACACCAGGTTCGGGCCGGGCGCGCCCAAAAAGTGATTATTCGTCAGTCAGTGCGTTTGCCATACTGGCGATCAACAGGAGCGTCAGCAACAAGACAGATATGCTTGAGGTGAGTTCCAACGCATAAAGATCGCCATATTTATCTTCTCAACCCTGGTGAAGTGCTTCATGGATCCCTCCCGTTCCGGATAAGAAAGAAAGGCCAGCGGAGTACTCCCTAGCCTGCACATGATAAAGTGGTGGGTCGTGAAGTTGAGAAATCTTGGGCTTGCTTTCGCTGCCTCACAGCGTCAAGCAGTCGCTTCAGGTCGGCGAGGTAGCCCTCCAGCGTTCCAGATCGCGCTCTGCGACTCGAATCTGCATGGCATCCCAGGTATGAGGAATGATGCCAGCCGGGCGGCGCATCATCATGCGCAGCGTTTCAAGGTCGTAGACCAGGCCGCGCCGCCAGTTCGCGGGCCAATCGCCAGCAAGTTGCGGCGCATGTTGCCAGAATGCTCCATCCTCCCTGCTATGCCGGCTTTCCGCCTCTACGATCTCCCCGATGCTCTGTTGCCAGTGCTGGTGTATGAGATAACAGGTCACGGGTTGAGGCGCGGTCGAAGTCGTCGAGAGGGTGAGGATACAGCCGAGGGCGTGCTCATGCGCCAGAAAATAACGGGCTGTAAGAGTCAGCCCGTGTTTAGGCACAACGCAGGTATATTCAAAGCGATTGGTGGTATGCAGCGTGCTGGTGATGGCGCATTTCTGGCGGCGGAAATCCTCAGGAGTGACCAGTACAGTCTTGCCTATCTTCAGGCCAATGCTGAGATGAGCAGTGTATTGGAACTGGTTATTGACATAGCTGCCCAGGTTGGGCACGTGCCAGCCCATGCCGAGTGGCTCCATCGAGCGCAGAACGCCGCTTGGGTTGAGCTTCCAGCTGTGGTAGGGATTATCAAGGTAGCCAAAGGGGGTGAAATCGTCGTGAGGGACCATCGGTGTATCTCCGTCTTTTAGCTTACCAGGTCTTCCGTGAACCAGGCCCAGCCGCCGGGGTCGATGTAGATACCAACACCGGCGCGATGCAGCGTGGTGCTGGTCAGGTGGATGTGGTGCCAGCCCCAGGACGGCTCGTTAATCATGCTTTCCTGTACGGCGTAGATGTTGGCCCAGGGCGGATTGGATGGCCCGGCCAACCCTATGCATTCGCCGCAATCGCTGTAGCCCGCGAAGCCTTCGTTGGCGATACGCGTGCATTGATTCAAGCCATCGGGGCAGGTATGGCTGAAGCCACAGTGATACATATTCCAGCTATGCAAACGCGCCCCGCCGGCCAGCGCGGGGTTCCAGGTAAAAGGGTAGAGTCCGCGCGCGGCGCGGTCACTGTTCATCTGGTTGAAGAGTTGTTGGGTCAGTTGGATTTCTTCGGCAGTCATCGGCGGCGGCGCTCCCCAGGGCGCGGGTCCTGGATGATAGGTCTGGACTGGCCTGGTTGGCGGTGCCGTGGCAAGCTGCCTGGGGATGCTAATGGTCGGTGAAGGAGACTGCTGTTGCGCGATATTCAAACTATCCCCCGTGAATGGTTGTGCCGGGACTCCTTTGCTGCTCTGTCCCGGTGCGCACGCGGCGAGCAGCGTCACCAGGCAAAGACACATAAGTAGCCAGAACTTCCTTTTCACGGGCAATGAGACCTCCCTGTCGGCCATACCAGATGTAAGAACGCGATAATGAATTTTCCCGACCAAGCTCGGCAAGACTCGCAGACCGCCTGTCTCGCCTTGGCCCTGTCACCCTGAGCGAAGCGAAGGGTCTTCGCGATGGATCACTCGATGCCTGGCAGCGCAGATCCTTCGCTTCGCTCAGGATGACAGGGCGAGTGCCTTCGGCTTCCCGTGATTCAAGCACCCGCTGCCGATGTTTACCCGTTTTGTTTGGTAAACTTCATAATCGCATCCGCTTTTTGGTAAATTTCTTTATGCTAAGGATGCGATTAAAAGGACGCGCTAATCGCGCCCATACAAGTGTAGCATACACGTAAAATCAACGCGCCAAACGCGGGGATTGGCTGGTACTTTTGGAAGATGGCTTGATCGGTGCTAGAAACGACGGGTAATGACAATCGCGCTCATATCATCCGGTTTTGCGCGCACTGTTATGTGGCGTTCTTCGCGCGAGCGCTGCAGGGAACGTTCAACCAGGTTACGAGCGGCAGCGTCACGGGGCGAATTGCGCAGGATCTTCTCGATTTCCTCGTCGGTAAGGTTGTCGTGAATGCCGTCGGTGCAGAGCAGGATACGGTCTCCGATCATAATGGGGATGTGATTCATGTGGATGGTGGGTGGCACGGGACCACCCAGGGCCTGGGTGATGCCCCCGCGCAGGCGGAAGTAACTGAATTCCACTTCGGAAAGTTCTTCGGAGCGCATGGCCTGGTCAATGCGCCGGGCGTCTTCCTCTTCGACCATCTGGCTTTCCACCAGCCTCCCTAACAATCCATCGTCGGTCGTGAGTCGTTTGAGCGGTTCATTTTCATGCAGCAGGTATATGCGGCTGTCGCCCACATGCGCATAAAACAGCGTATATTCGTGGCTGTTGGAATGTTGACAGAGCATCGCCATGGCGACGGTCGTAGCGAGATCATCGGTGCCGGCCTCACGCGCCCCCTCGGTGCGCACCTCTTCATCGGCGGTTTCAATCAAATGCTGCAACACGGCGCAGTAATCGGTCGCGTCGCAATTAACGATGCCCTTCTTTGAAGAAGCCCCCTGTTGTATTTCGCGTAACTCCTGGTACCATCGGCGACGCACGGCGCGCCTGGCTGTTTGCGCAGCGATCTCCCCGGCGGCGCTTCCCCCGACGCCATCGAACACCGCGGCCAGCCCATCCTCGTACTCAATCAAGTAACTATCTTCGTTGCGCAGGGGATGCCGTTCGCACGGAATACTGTGTCCAACGATTTTGAAGGGGAGATGGTTGTCAGAATTATGTTGCCTGTGACGGTTTTTAATATGTTGCGACATCGATGTCGGTTGCTGCCTTTCGCATTGTGGTAACGTATGGCCTGGCCTATATGCTTATTTAAGTCTTTTGTTCAATCGCGGCGCTGCCAGCAGCGCGCCTACATAATACCGAATCCCACGTACAAGATACCGAATTCCATAAGAATATATGTGTGTGCAAGTATAACAGAAATATGCATCAAAAGAAAAGAGAAATGCGCAACAAATTAGCACAAAACTTCATATCTTGAAGTTTTTCTCTGCAATATTGCTGATTTCACTGGACACTGGTGTATCATGTGAGATAGACTAAAAGAGATGAGGAACCATGCGCAACACAGAAAGGAGCTCCGCCGATGATTCATCATGTGCTTGTCCCAACCGATGGTTCGGAGAATGCTGAGCGCGCTGTGCGTTTCAGCGCCCAGGTTGCAGACCGCCGCCAGCAGGCAGAAGTCACGGTTATTTATGTTCACCTGCGTGTGCCAGCGCATATGCCTCTCGCGATGTCGGTGCTGACGCCGGAAATACCGCTCGAGCAGGCCCATATGCTCGCGGAAGAGTCAAAGCCAGAAGAACTCGAGCAGGCTCAGGCTATAGTAGATCGCGCCGTCGCGGAGATTCGCGGCCTGGTGACATCGCCCGATGTCACCGTATCTGGCCGCGTTGTGGTGGCCCATCGTGTAGACGATGGTATTTTGCAGGCGGCGGAAGACACGAAGGCGGATATCATCGTGGTTGGCACGCGCGGCCTCAGTCCGCTGCGCAGCGCGATCATGGGGAGCGTCAGCCATTCCTTGATAGAAAAAGCCACCTGCCCGGTCCTGATAGTAAAGTAATCTTATGAACGTCGATAATTATAAAGAGCAAATCAAGCGCATCGT
>WNFJ01277283.1_pt2 | contig 12032 bp, 12 predicted proteins | sample 5400461 | NCBI WGS metagenome assembly WNFJ01 (sample SAMN13153349, study PRJNA577476) | soil metagenome | isolation source: 115 cm saprolite on Douglas fir-dominated hillslope | place: USA:California | collected 2013-09-17
GCGTTGCGATGAATCCGCGAATAGCCGCTCTGCGCGAAAGCCACGTACGGGAAGGTCTCCTGATAAGGGACGTCGTTGGTGTTGACGCCATCGCCGAGCGCCGGAACCTGGGTTCCCGCGAACGGGTTTCCCGCTGCCGTGCAAACGGTCTTCTTTCCGGTAGCGCTGACGGGAGCGCCGCACACCGCGCCGGCTACGGCCCGCAACGCGATGTCCACCACATCGTCGGAGACGCGCCGCCCGTTCGGAAATCCGGCTAAATCGCCACCGATCACTCCCAGACGCTTGCGGGCGGACTGCGGTGTTGGCGGAATGGAAGTGTTCAGGCGAAGCATGTCGGCGACCGGGCCGGCGGGAGTGCCGTCGGGAATCGTCGGACCGGAGTACTGCACGAGCGGCAACAGATCCGTCCGCGGCGGATCGGGAACGGTGATGCCGTACACCGCGTTCAGGGCGCGCGCCAGTATCGGATCGAGCGCGAAATTCGCGAACTGTTTGTCGTCGTTCGGCTGGCTCATGCTGAAGGTGTCCTTCGAACCAACACCAATGATGAGCTCGTTAACGAGCGGATTACCCATGCGGTTGACCTGCTGCAGAGCTCCAGAGGTTGTTATAGGACTGGGCGCGCTGCGAATCGTCTGGGCGGAACGATAGGTAGCGGCCCAAGTGCCGATGACCGGACTCGCCGAGGATTTGGCGACCATCGAGATCGGAACCTGCAGCGCGATGGTGTTCACGTTGAAGCCCGACAGCGAATCGGCGGCGTAGTTCTGAGAGTCGTTCTGGTCTTGATTCGCGCTAAGCACTCCACCGGTTCCGATGAACGAGGATCCGCTGCGGAAATTCAGCGAGTCAAAAGCCGCGGCTAAGTCGATAAAGAATGGGTCGTCAACAGTGCCCGCGAAAACCGAGACGCCGTTTCCCAGGTTGTAGATGCCCTGTTTAGCAAGGGCCGTGTAATTTGGCATGGTCCGGGGACCGACATTCGAAGGAACCGCATAAAGCGTTGTCCCTGCCGGTACCAGGTTGGTGCTGACGGCAGTGGCTCCGGTTCCCGTGATCATGGTCACTGAGTAAGTTTGGCTATAGTTGAGACCCGCTGCGCCGGCCCCGCTCAGGGACGTGATCGCCGGCGGTATGACCGCGCCGCTGACCGGTATCGGACTGCTCAATGATGCCGGCGCGTTGGCTGGTCCATTGATTCCGGCGCCGGCGCCCACGAAGCCCAGCGGCAGAGTTGGCGCCTTGAATTGGGTAGTGAACTGAAATTGAAACGTGATGTCTTCTATGCCATCGTTCGTGTTATCGATCTTCATCGTGTAGGTCACGTTAGGATCGAACGGAAAGTAGTTGGGACCGTTTGACGGTTCGAGCAGCGGATCCACATCCATAATGAAAGTCACTTTGGTGGGATCGTCATAACTGACGAAGGCGTACCAGTCCGTAATGCCTGCCGGATGGTCCAGGGCAGTGATCGGCGCCGATCTATGATTTGCCGCGAACCCGCCAACAGGAGGAATCATCGTCGCAGCCATCAATATGGCGACGAATCGTTTCACTTGGAACATAAAAATCTCTCCTCTCAGGAACTCAAGGTACTTCCGCAACCGGTATTACGCGGAACAAGGGGGATCGGATTTAAATCCAGGGCCTACGGGATATTTTAGTCTAAACTAGACCGGTTCGCCGTTGTAAATTAGGAGTTATACAGGCGTGCGCAGGATCCAGGCTTGCGGATGATGGGCGAATCCGATGTGCGGATAATATTGCTCGGCGGCCGGAGCGGCTAACAAAATGATCGAGGCTGGCGCCGAGGCTTTCTGCGTCAGCCGGATCAGTTCTTTGCCGATGCCGCGCCGCTGGTGCGATTCGCGCACGGCCAAATCGGAGAGATAGGTGGCATAGCTGAAATCGGTGAGGGACCGCGAGATTCCGACCAGCAGGTTGCGATCCCAGGCTGTAATTACCAGGTTGGCGTTGCGCAGCATTTGCTGCATCCGGCTGCGATCGTCGACGGGCCGGCGCAGCCCCAGCGTGGATGCGCGATACAAGTCGATGACTGCGTCCAGATCCAGATCGTTCCCGGTTCTGTAGGAAATCATAAACTACGATTAACCGCGCGTTTTAGGTGTGCCTGGTGGGGAGATGACTGACGCCGTACTTGGCGGCCTTGGGCTTTTTCGACTTCTTCGGGGCTTTGTATTTCGCCGGCTTGAACTTGCGGGGTTTCCGCAAAGCGTGTTTGACGTTGTCGTTGGCGCCTTCGGGCGTTTTTGCCCCGGCGGGGCCGATAGCCACAAGACCCAAGCCGGCGGCAAGAAGCAGCGCGCTGAGTTTCATATCCTTCTATATTAGACCGGTTGTGAGGAAAAAGACAGATACATTTTCACGAAGGCATAAAACGTGAGAGCCACCGAAGCCCAGGCCGCCAAGCGCCAGGCTCGCTCCCCGGGAGTCGTTATAACCCTTGGGGTTCCAGCTAGATAGGCTATTATGAATCCGGTCGTCAGCCCTCCGATATGGGCCGCATTATCGACGTGGAAGTAAGGTAATAACCCGAATAGCAGGATATAAACCGCCCAACGAATATACTGTCCGCGAATGGCCGATCCCATGGAGGTCTGGGTTCGAACCCCAAGCGCAATCATGGCCCCGATCAAGCCCATCAGCGCCGCCGAAGCCCCTACCGACGGCGCCGCCGACCAGTACGTGCTGAGCAGGAAGCCGCCCACGTTCGAAAGCAGGTAAAACACTACGTAACGGCTGGTGCCGTAAACTTCCTCCACCTGGGTCCCCAGATCATACAGCACCCAGGAATTCATGCCGATGTGCATGAGACCGCCGTGCAGAAATCCCGCGGTTGCAAGCCGCCACCATTCGCCCTGCCGCACGCTCTCCTGAAACTTAGCGCCGAACTGATATAGAGTACGCAGGTCCAGGTTCATGAAGGCGCTGCTATTGCCCAGACCCATGCTGTAGATCACCATGGCCACATACATACCGAAGTTGATCAGCAGAAATAGGGTGGTGGTGAATCGCTCATGGGGGATCAAGCCGCCTAGAACAGCGGCCGGGCTGCGGCGGTCGATGGCGCGCTCTCCTACCTGTTCATTGCAATAAGGACAGACGCGATCTTTGTCAGTGATAAATGCCCGGCAATGCGGGCACATGCGGCGAGAATCCATTCTGAGCCATTGTACGCTGTAGTCCTGAACGCCCCTTTGAAACGACGACGTGATCACCATGCACACGATCGCGCCGGCCGCGGCAGCCGTCATGTCATTTTGCGAATCCCAAATATCGCCCTGCGTGCCCAGCCAGGCGTCGCCTAGCCCTGGACCAATGATCTTGGCGAACCAGGACTCCATGATCTCGTACATCGCGCTTAGAGCCAGGATCACATCGAGGGGCAGATAGTAGGCCCAGAAGCCTCGTGCATTGGCCACGCGCAAAAAAATTTCACGGGCCGGATAAGCCAGCATCAAACCGAATGAAAAGTGCACCACCCGGTCGTAATGATTGCGGGCCATATGGAAGGCTTGCTTGAACCAGTCTCCGATGGGAACTTGCGGGTACGTGTAGTGAGCCCCGATGGAGTGCAGTGTCAGGAAGATGGTGATCAGCACGTAGGAAACGTCGGAAAGCGGAAAGCGGCGGTAGGTCGCGACGAGAAGGAAGCTGAAGACCACGACTAGAAAATTCTCGAGCAGCCAGTCCTGGCGGTCGACCGGCGAGATGCCCGTCAGAATCCAAAAAAAGAGGTACCACAGGGCCAGCCCTTGTTGCAGGCGGTTGCGGCCAATATCAGCGTAGATGGGTGCTGTAGCGGGTTGTCTTCCGTTGGGAGTGTCCACGCTATAGAAACCGCGCTCGGCTGCGCTCCAAAAATGCACCGGCTGAGGCATCCCTAAAGGTCTTAGGGATCGGGCCGATACAAACAGTAAGCGAGGTTTTTACACAGATGATCCGGCGAATCGATCTTGAAGGTTATTCGTGAAATTACTTAAAAAAATAGGACTTCTACTCTGGGCCGCCGTACCCGCGGGGCTTTCCGCGCAACAGTTCAATATAGCTGGGCACCCTGTCCAGTTCCATGCATTTGGGAGCCAGGGATTTGCCTACTCGGACGATAACAATTACCTGACCATGCCGACTAGCAAGGGCACCTTCGCCTTTACAGAGGGCGGGCTAACGCTGGGGTCGCAGATTACCGACAAGCTTCGTGTGGGGGCGCAGGGCTACGTTCGCAACATCGGGCAGATGGGAAACGGCCAGTTGACTCTCGATTGGGCATCGGCCGACTACAGCTTCCGCGACTGGTTCGGCATTCGGGTTGGCAAAGTCAAGACCACGCTTGGGCTGTACAACGACTCGCAGGACGCGGAATTCCTGCATCCTTGGGCCCTGCTGCCGCAGTCGACGTATCCTCTGGATCTGAGAGGCGAAACGATCGCTCACATCGGAGCCGATATTTACGGCGATATGCAATTGAAGAAAGTAGGACATCTGGCGTATACCTTCTCCGCTGGAAGCGTGCCGGGCGATCTGCACGGCGGGTATGTTCACGGCCTGGACAAAAACAACCGCCATATCTACTCGATCACTGGCACTATGATCGGCGCGGACCTGCGGTGGACGACGCCGGTGAAAGGACTACTGGCGGGTGCTTCCTTGAACTGGCAGACTGGTGACGCGCACGGCGTCGACGCCGGCGACAACACACCCTACGATCGCGATGTGCTAAAAAACGATACGGTGGCCTTCTATACCCAGTACACCCTCGGGAACCTTCGCCTCGACGGAGAGTATCGCCGCAACCTGAGGGTCACCGAAACGACGTCGGTTGACTCGGGCATCTTAGGTACTTCTACTCGTGACCTTGATTCCCGGCAGGGATACGTATCGGCCGCGTATCGCATCAATAAGTGGATTCAATTGGGCGCTTACCACTCGCGGTACTACGTCGATTGGAAGACGATTCATAGTCTGCCGACGAATCATATCTTCGATCAGGTGGTGACGGCCCGTCTGGATCTGAACCGCTATTGCGATTTCAAGATCGAGGGCCACTTCATCGATGGCTATGCCGCCAGCTCAGCCGACCGCGGTTTCTATAGCGTGGACAATCCCAACGGAAGACAACCCAACACGCGGGTGCTGATTCTCCGTCTCGGGTTTCATCTTTAAGCGCCATCATGAAGTTCTCACTTGGGTACGTGCGACTCTGTACGGCGATTCTATTTTCCATCGGCATCGGGGCTTATGCCGGCGCGGCCGACGTCAAGATTATCGTTAATGACGGCGCCGGTATTTCGGCGATTTCTTATGACGATTTGAAGAGCATTTTCCTTTTGACGAAAAAGTCGTTTTCGGATGGCACACACGCAGAACCGGTTTTGACCAGAGGCGGCGTGGCTCATGCGGCCTTCCTCAAGCGCTATCTTGGCAAGACCGAGGATGGCTTAACTTCGTATTATCGCAACGCCGTCTTCACGGGCAAGGGGCTGACGCCGAAGACACTCGCCTCGGATGCGGAAGTGGCGGCCTATGTTGCGAAGACCAAGGGAGCGATCGGGTACGTGGGCAGCGATGCCAAGACGCCTGGGGCGAAAACCATTGACACGAAATAGGAAGCCAGGCAAGTCACAAAGCCTCAGTATTACCGCCAAGATCTGGCTGAGTGTCGGAATTTTCATCCTCGGATTCGTCATTTCCACGGTTCTCGACCAAGTCCATGGATTGACCACGGAGAACGATTTACGGAGAGCCTCGGATGATCTGTTACCGGCGGTCCAGCTAACGCAGGAGGCCGATATGGCCTTCCAGAAGATGGTCAAGTCCTTTAGCGTCGCGGTACTGACCCAGGATACGTCGCTGCTGAAGCAGGCTGCCGAACAAGGGCGGAACACAGTGGAGTCCCTGCGCCGCGTAGCCGCTACTCCAGCTCTCTCGGCCGGTGAAGCGGAGCGTGTCACCAAACTGTCGGCTGCCGTGGAGGCCTATCGGATTAGCGCCGGCAGCTTGTATGCGGCCGTCTGCGCCAACCCCACGATGACGCGGGATGGGGAAGAAAAGATGCAATCGATGGCGGCCCTCACGGAAGAAATGAAATCCGTGGTCGAGGCCGAAAAGGCGCCGGTTTTGCAGGAGCTGAATCGGCATCTGGACGCGCTGCGCGCGCGATCCCGGGTGCAGCGCAACACGGCCTTGCTGGTGTTCGCGGTAACTCTGCTGGCCGCAGCGGTGCTGGTGCGAATTATGGTCAAACGTTCGATCGTGGCGCCGATTCTCAGCGCCATCAGAGGAGTTCAGCAGGCTGCCGACGAGGCCGCCGGCGAATCTGAGCGTATGGCGCGGTCCGGGCAGAAGGTCGCCCTTGATTCCCGGGACCAGGCCGCCTCCGTGAAGCAGACCTCAGCCGCACTGGACGAAATTTCCGCCACGGCCACGGAGAACGCTGCCCGGGCCGAGCAGGCCGATACTCTCATGAAAGATGCCCGGCAGAGAGTCGATCAGGCATCCGAGTCGATGGACCGGTTGACCGCTTCTATGGATGCGATCTCAAGCTCCAGCAAAGAGGTTGCTCAGGTCTTGAAGAGCATAGACGAGATCGCGTTTCATACCAACATCCTGGCGTTGAATGCGGCCGTGGAAGCCGCCAGAGCGGGGGAGGTGGGCGCAGGTTTTGGCGTGGTTGCCGACGAGGTGCGGTCGCTTGCCCAGCGCGCCGCCGAAGCCGCGCGGCTCAGCGCCGAGATTGTCGATAGGACCATTGCCGATGTCCGCAATGGCGTCAAGCTGGTGGCCGACGCACACGGCACATTCGGCCACGTGTCGACCGCCATTGTCCAGAGCAGTGAGGTGGTGGGTCGGATCGCCGCCACCAGCCAGGATCAATCGCGGGGAGTGAAAAATATCGGCACGGCAATCTCCCGCATTCAGATAGTCACCCAAAATAATGCGGAGCACGCCTTGCAGACCGCCGAAAGCGCCTCGCAGATGGCGGGCCAGGTGGAGACGACTCGCCACTTTCTCGCCGACCTGGTAGAAGTGATGGGCCTTGGCGGCTGAAGGATTTCGCCTCTTGCTGTAAGCTTTTAGGTAAGGGGGATCATGATCAGCGCGGAAGTGATCAAAGGCGTGAAGGAGTTGCTGGAAGAGCGAGGGGTAGCTCAGAGGTCCGGTGAGCGATTCGGCGATTTCGTGGCACGGGGTTTGGGTATTTCCGCCGCGCAGGCCGAGACCCTGCTCGAATCGTTGCACGAGGGACATACCGTTGAAGAGGCGCTGCAAGCAGCCGGTCTAACTTCCGAACAAGTAAACCGGGACCTGTTGACGCAAGTGGCGCGGGCTATCGGAGCAGCCCTCGGACGTGTAACTCCAAAATCGTAGCCCATTGCCGACCCTGCCTACCGGCTAAAGTCGATACGGGAAACAGCCGATAATCTGCACGAAGCAGGCATTCGGCATGGAACTAATCTTAGTTCTGGTGGCAACATTCGCAGGCGGATTGGCACTCGGTCCGGCATTCCAGCGCTGGCTGATCAGAGCTTCCGGTCTGGACGATAACGCCCGTATCGACCTATCCCGGATCGATCTTTGAAGCTTCCGGCATTTTCTTAAGCAGCTGGTCTAGAAACGCGGCCTGCCCCTTGAGGATCTTCTGCCGGGCGGCCTGGATAATGAACCAAGCTGCTTTATCGACCTCCGGAAATTCCTGCTGCCGGCCCGACCTGGGCGGCCATTCCATCGAAAACTTATTGCCGTTCAATTGTGCGACATCGAAGTCATGGCGCAGGGCCCAGGCGAAGACGAGCTTGCCACCCGGCTGCCGCAATGGTTCGAGCGGTAGGAATTCACCGTCGGGGCGAAACCCGATTTCTTCTTCGAACTCGCGTTTGGCTGCGGACAAGGGGTCCTCGCCGTCCGCGATTTCGCCCTTGGGTATCGACCATGAGCCGGCGTCCTTCTTCGCCCAGAGCGGGCCGCCCGGATGAGCCAAGAGCACTTCCAACCCCGCGGCCGTCTCGCGGAACAGTAATAGGCCGGCGCTCTTTTTTGACATTCTATTTGGGACTTGCAGATCCCGCCTGAGGCCACACAACGCTATTCCTCGGTAGCGCTGTTCCGCTGTACTGCGTGCGCTGCCGTCCGCCCGATTTCCAGATGAGCCAATTTTCCGCGCGGACTGCTACAATCTCCCCATTGTCATACTGGTTATAGTTTTCCCAAGCGTGGGTCAACTCGTGTAATAGCGTCGCACACGGAATTCTACTGGCTCCATCGCCGGGATAACTGCCGCCATTCAGGCCCCAATTGATGTCGACAGCCTTTCCCGGCGGCGAATAGGGAGTAGAGTTGCCCGTGTCCGTGGCTGGCCGCTGGTGGACAGCGATAGGAATATTCGCCAGTCCATTCAGCAAGCGATTCACGGGGCTCGCCCTATCGGCTGCCGCGGTTCGCTGGATTGAATCCAGGCAGTCTTTTAGCGACTTTTTAAACTGCGGACTGGAGTCCCGGCTGGGAACCAACTTGGGAAATGCCGCCGACAGCGGGCTACTATTGCCCGCGGCTTGGCCCAGCCGCTTCAGCGGAGCTCCCCGGTCCCCGGTCACGATAACCGGATCGCCAACTTTAAAATTCCAAGCTGTGCCGCACGGAATCGTGAAGCTACGAATATAACCGGTTCGAAGGTTCTTGATCTTGACGTCGCAATTGCCGTTATGAAAGTCCGTAATGCTGCTGACGACCTGTCCTCCCGGCTGGGCTCCGCCGCTCGAGAACACGTCCTGGCCACGCGCGTTCGGAATCGCCAAGAGGCACGCGATCGCCCAAACTTTATACGGCAGCGTCTGCATCGATTCAGGATACACGGTAGACTTTAAGGTTGGCACTCCGACTCTGCTCCGTCGATTACCTGAATTCCGCGCCGCTGGTGTGGGGCCTGCTGCACGGCCCGCCTCAGGATTTGTTCGACCTGACGTTCCGCGTCCCCTCGCAGTGCGCGGATCTGGTGGCGTCGGGGGCGGTGGAGATCGGCAATATTCCGGTGATCGAATTGTCCCGCCAGAATCTCGAAATGGTTCCCGGGATTGGCGTGGCTACGCGGGGGGCGGTCCGCAGTATCCTGCTGATCTCGAAGCGCCCGCTGGCGGAAATCCGGATACTCGCTGCCGACTCGAGCTCGCGCACCTCGGTCGCCCTCACGCGCATCATTCTATCGCGCCGCTACGGTGTTGAGCCGGACTTCCTGCCCTGCGCGCCGGACCTCGAAAGCATGCTCGCCCGCGCAGACGCTGCCCTCATCATCGGCGATCCGGCCCTGCGCCTGGACCCGGCCTCTCTTCCCTACCATGTCGCCGATCTGGGCCAGGAGTGGACTGAAATGACCGGCCTGCCCATGGTGTTCGCCGTCTGGGCCGGCCGCAAGCAGCACATCACGCCCGCTGTGGTAAAGGCCTTGAACGATTCCTGCCGCTTCGGCCGCGAGCGTCTGGAAGACATCGTGAAAATCGATGGCGCAGCTCGGGGAATTCCCGAAGGGCTGGCGCGCGAGTATCTGTCGAATCACATCGTCAATGAGCTGGGACCCAAGGAGTATGAAGGGTTGCAGCTTTATCTGCGCTACGCGCGGGAGGCGCTGGTAGCGGTATGATCGCAAAACTGGAAGCAATCGAATTGTCCGCAAGATCCATCCGGAAGGCGTGGTCAGCTATATCATCGATCGCAACATTAACTACACCAATTTCTGTACGGAATATTGCAGCTTCTGCGCCTTCTATCGACCGATGGGCCATGCCGAGGGCTATATCCTCGATCACCAGACCATTTTCGACAAAATTCAGGAGACCCTCGATCTGGGCGGAACGGGGCTTCTGATGCAGGGCGGGCTGCATCCCGATCTGAAGATCGAATGGTATGAGGACCTGCTTTCGTCGATCAAGAAGCGCTTTGGCGCGCGCATTCATCTGCACTGTTTTTCGGCTCCGGAGATTACGAACATCGCCGAAATCAGCGGCCTGACGCTGCGCGACACCATCGCACGGCTGCGCGATTCGGGACTCGATTCTATTCCCGGCGGCGGCGCCGAGATTCTGGACGACGCGGTGCGTTACCGCATCAGCCGGCTGAAATGCTCGACCCAGGAATGGATCGACGTACAGCGCACCGCCCATTCCCTCGGCATGCGCACCACCGCCACCATGATGTTCGGCTGCGGCGAGACCATCGAGCAGCGCGTGAATCATCTGGAGATCGTGCGCCAGATTCAGGAGGACACAGGCGGCTTTACAGCATTCATTCCCTGGTGCTTCCAGCGCGAGAACACGTCGCTCGGCCGTTTCGTGAAGGAAGAGGCGACAGCGGTGGAGTACCTGCAAACGCTGGCGATTTCGCGCATTTATCTGGAGAACATCGAGAATATCCAGTCGTCATGGGTGACGCCGGGGCTGAAGACCTGCCAGTTAGGCCTGCGGTTTGGCGGCAACGACGTGGGCAGCATCATGATCGAGGAAAATGTGGTGTCGGCGGCCGGCGCGCATCACCGGGCCACTGAAGAGGAGCTCCGGCGCATCATCCGCGACGCCGGCTTTGTGCCTAAACAGCGCGATACGCTGTACAGAACTTACTTCTTGAATTAGGGCTGGTTTCAGTCGATCTGCCGCTCTGATATACTTAAACTTCAAGGGAACGCTAACTCGAATGGACGCTCGCGCGAGCAGACTCACCTGCGGGCGGGATAATCAAGATGCCGAAACGGACTTTTCAACCGAACAACCGCCACCGCGCCAAAACGCATGGTTTTCTCACCCGCATGTCCACCAAGAATGGCCGCGCGGTGATCGCTCGCAGGCGGGCCCGTGGGCGGAAGAAGCTCACCGTCAGCGACGAGAGGTAACGGAATAGCCGGCTTTCCCAAGAGCGCCCGCATCCTGCGTTCCAAGGATTTCCGTAGAGTGTATGACAATGGCGCCAAGTTTTCCGGCCCCCTTTTTGCCGCCTTCTGCCTGCGAAATAATGAACATGAGGCTATCCGGGTCGGGTTCACCTGTCCCCGCGCTCTTGGATGCGCTGTGGTTCGAAACCGGATCAAGCGGCGAATGCGGGAAGCCGTTCGCGAGCACCTGCATTTGGCCGGCGCCGGATGGGAGATCGTCATTAACCCCCGCCTGCGCGCCATGACTGCCCCGTTTCCTCAGCTCGAGCGGGAAGTTGAAAGATTGTTGTTACGATGCGTAAACTAATCGTCGCCGTTTTGCGTTTCTACAAATGGGCGATCTCCCCTATGCTGCCTTCTGCTTGCCGGTATTACCCGAGCTGTTCGGATTACACGCGCCAGGCCGTCGAAAAGTATGGACCGGTTCGGGGCCTTTGGATGGGAATCAAGCGGGTCGCGCGCTGCCATCCGTTTCACTCGGGCGGTCTCGATCCAGTCCGGTAATTAAAAATTATGGCCGATTCAAAAAGTAGCGGAGTAGGCGAGATGTCGATTGAGACACGCTTGCTCATCGCTTTCATCCTGATGGGCGCGGTCCTGTTTACTACGCCCTATTTCTTCAAAAATCCTCCTCCCCCGGCCAAGAAGGCTGCTGTAGTCAGCGAGACCAAACCGGCGGTCGAGCAGAGCCCCGCATCTACCGCGGCGATTGTGGCCGCGCCCGCGCCCGGACAAGTATCCGCCTCGAAAGAGTCGATCGTGGCGCTGGATACAGACCTCTATCCCATCGAATTTTCGAATCGCGGCGCGGTGGTCCGCAGCTGGATTCTGAAAAAATATAAGGATTCGAATCAGAAGCCGGTTAACCTGATCAATACAGCGGCAGCCTCTATCACGGGTTATCCGTTTTCGTTGACCTATAAGAACCAGAAGCCTTCGGTCGACCTGAATAATGCGCTTTATGCGGTGAATCAGCCGGATCCTCTCGAGATCGATTTTGAATTCTCCGATGGCAAAACTTTCGCCCGGAAGACGTTCCGCTTTACTGCGAACACCTACCAATCCCAAATCTCGAGCGAGGTGACCGATAATGGCT
>WNFJ01130317.1_pt1 | contig 12031 bp, 10 predicted proteins | sample 5400461 | NCBI WGS metagenome assembly WNFJ01 (sample SAMN13153349, study PRJNA577476) | soil metagenome | isolation source: 115 cm saprolite on Douglas fir-dominated hillslope | place: USA:California | collected 2013-09-17
GTTTCTTCGAAGCGCTGGGCGTTCCGCCGGTATACGGGCGGGTCTTCGCCGAGGCGGCCGACCACAGGGGCGGCGAAGGCGAGGTGCTGCTCTCGTGGGGCACCTTCCACAAGCGCTTCGGCGCAGATCCGGCCGTGGTGGGGAAGACCGTGACCTTGAACGGCCGGCCGCGCATCGTGATCGGCGTCCTGCCGGAGTCGTTCCGCTGGACCGCGCCCAACGAGTTCTGGCTGCCTTTCGGCTGGTCGCCGGATGAATTGCAGAACCAGCGCGGGAGCCGCTCGTACAACCCGGTGGCGCGGCTGGCGCCCGGCTTGACCGTCGAGGCGGCTCGGGCGGCGCTGGCGACCTTCACCTCGGACATCGCCGCAAGCTCAGCCTGGAGCCGCTGCGCGATCGCTTCGTCGGGCCTTCGCGGCAGCCGCTGCTCATCCTCTTCGGCGCCGTGCTGCTGGTGCTGCTGATCGCCTGTGCCAACGTCGCGAATCTGTTGTTGGCGCGCGGCGCGGCGAGGTCGCGCGAGCTGGCGGTGCGCAGCGCGCTGGGAGCAGGGCGGGCGCGGCTGGTCCTGCAGCTCCTCACCGAGAGCGCGCTGCTCGCGGCGGTCGGCGCGGCGGCCGGCATCGGCGTCGCAAGCTGGTCGCTCGACGCATTGCTCACGGCCGCCCCGGAGGCGGTGCGCCAACTCGCCGACGTGCACGTCAGCCGCGCGGTGCTGGGGTTCGCGGCGCTGCTCACCGTCGCCACCACGCTCGTCTTCGGGCTTGCGCCCGCGCTGTCGGCCTCGCGCACCGATCTTGCCGAGTCGCTCAAGGACGGCAGTCACGGTACTTCGGGTCCGCGCGCAGGCCGGTTGCGATCTGCGCTCATCGTCGGGCAGGTCGCGCTCTCGCTGATGCTGCTGATCGGCGCCGGCCTTCTTCTGCGCAGCTTCTCGAACCTGATCCGGATCAACGCCGGGTTCGATCCACGGGGGGTCCTCGCCGCCAAGATCAGCCTGAGCGGCAGCGCCTACGATGCCGACGACCCGCAGGCGCGCTTCTGGACGGAAGCGGTCCGCCGCGCCTCCACGCTGCCGGGCGTGGAGTGGGCGGGCGCGGTCAACCTGCCGCCGCTCGACGGTCACACCGACTGGAGCTACCTCATCGAAGGCAGGGACGAGGCCCTCGTCTCTCCGGACGACGAGTTCCGCCGCGCCACCGACGGCTACTTCGGCGCGCTGCGAATTCCCATCCAGCGCGGGCGCGCGTTCACCGCCGCCGACGACGCAAAGGCGCCGCAGGTCCTCCTGGTGAACGAGGCGTGGGTGCGCCGGTTCTTCCCCGGCCAGGACGTGATCGGCAAGGTCGTGCGCATGGGCGACAAGTCGGGCAAGCCGCGCAGCATCGTCGGCGTGGTGGCCGACGTGCGCGACATGGGCCTCGACAAGCCGCCGGTCCCCGTCCTCTGGGCTCCCGAAGCGCAGATGCCCGACAGCGAGATGGTGCTGATGGTCCGCACCGCGGGACCGCCTTCCGCGATCGCCTCCGCGCTGCGCCAGCAGCTCTCGTCGATCGATCCTGCCCAACCCATCGACTGGATCCAGCCCCTCGAGGAGCGCGTCGACTCGGCGCTGGCGCCTCGGCGTTTTCCTCTGCAGCTCCTGGGCGCGTTCGCGGCGCTGGCCCTCATCCTCTCGGCGGTGGGCATCTACGGCGTGACCGCATACGGAGTGGCGCAGCGGACGCGCGAGTTCGGCGTGCGCATTGCCATCGGCGCCCAGGCTGCCGACGTGCTCCGCATGGTGATGGGCAGCGCGCTGCGCCTCGCGGGCCTGGGGGTCGCCATCGGGCTGATCTCCGCGCTCTTGATGGCCCAGCTTCTCTCGTCGCTGCTGTACGGCGTCAGCGCACGCGATCCGCTCACCTACGCGGCCATCTCGCTCCTGCTCACGATGGTTGCGCTCTTCGCGAGCTTCCTTCCTGCGCACCGGGCGACGCGCGTCGATCCGATGACGGCCCTGCGGACGGACTGACCATGTTCCAGGACCTCAAGTTCGCGCTCCGGATGCTGCGCAAGAGCCCCGCCACCACGCTGACGGCCGTGCTGACGCTGGCGGTGGCGCTGGGCGCGACCACGACGATCTTCAGCGCCGTGAACGCGATGCTGCTGCGGCCGCTCGACTTCCCCGATCCACAGCGGCTGGTCGTGCTGCTGGACGTGGAGCCTCAAGTGTCCGACCACGGGCCCTCCTGGCCCGAATTCCAGGACTGGGTCGCGCAGGCGCCGGACCTCGTCGCGCTGGCGGCGTACCGGGGCGACTCGATGAACCTCTCGGGCCGCGGGCAGCCGGAGGTGGTGGCCGCGAACACCGTCTCGCAGCACTTTTTCGACGTGCTCGGCGTGCAGCCTGTGGCGGGCCGTTTCTTCAGGCCCGAAGAGCACGTGCCCAACGCGGCACTGGCGGTGGTGGCGAGCGAAGGTTTCTGGCACCGCGCACTGGGCTCGATGGCGCCGGGCGGAACCCTGGTGCTCAACGGCCTGCCGTTCACGCTGGTCGGCGTTGCGCCTGCGTCCGCCAACGCCCTTGCCGGCGCCGACGTGTTCGTGGCCTTGGAGCGCAAGCTGCCGTGGAGCGATCGCGGCATGCACTACCTCGAGACGGTGGGCCGGCTGAAGCCCGGCGTTTCCGTCGCGCGCGCCCAGGCCGATGTGAAGATCGCCGCGCCGCGCATCGCCGCAGCGGCGAAGGCGACGCACCTCATCTCGCTCGTGTCGTTGCAGGAGTCCATGCACGGCAGCGCCGCGCCGCTCCTGCTCCTCCTGCTAACGGCGGTGGGGCTGGTGCTGCTCATCGCGGTGGTGAACCTGGCCAACGTCGAGCTCTCGCGAGCGACGGGCCGCCTGCGCGAGTTCGCGGTGCGGCGCGCGCTGGGCGCGAGCGGGCCGCGGCTGGCGCGGCAGCTCCTGGTGGAGAACGCGATGGTGGGGCTAGCGGGCGGCTTGCTGGGCGTGCTGATCGCGCTCTGGGGGCGGGATCTGATCCTGCGCTCCTGGCCCGCTTCCTTGCCCTCGCTGCACGGCGCGCCGCTCGACTGGCGCGTGCTCGGCTTCGCGGCGCTGGTCTCGGTGGGAACGGGGATGGGCATCGGGCTGTTGCCGGCGCTGCATGCCGCGCGCGGCGATCTGCAGGCGGGGCTCAAGGAGGGCGCGGGCGCATCGTCGCGGGGCAGGGCGCGCGGCGTCCTGGTGGTGGCGCAGAGCGCGCTCGCGGTGCTGCTGCTCGCCTCTGCGGTGCTGGTGCTGCAGAGCTTCTCGCGCATGCTGCGCGCGGGTCCCGGTTTTCACACCGAGCATGCACTCTCGCTGCGCGTCCCGCTGCCGGCCTCGAAGTACGCCCGCGCCGAGCAACGGCGGCAATTCTTCGCCGACCTGCTCGCGCGCATCCAGGCGCTTCCCGGAGTGCGAGCCGCCGGCGCGGCCTCCCGGGTGCCGCTGGGCGGCGGCAGCAGCAACGGCAACTACAGCGTGGTTGGACGCCCGCCGCTCGACGACGATCACCAGACCTACGCCGAGAAGCGCGTCGTCTCCGAGGGCTATTTCGCGGCGATGCAGATTCCCATCCTGCGCGGCCGCGCGTTTGCCGACAGGGACCGCGCGCGCGAGGTGGTGATCAACGAAGCGCTGGCACGCAGATCGTTTCCCGGCGAGGACCCGATCGGCAGGCAGATCGCCCAAGGGTCCTCGCCCGGCCACGATGAGGCCACCATCGTCGGCATCGCGGCCGACGTGAAGCAGCGCGGGCTCAATCGGGCGGCGGAGAGCGAGATCTACTTTCCGCAGTCGCTTTTGGCCCCCGAGGAGATGGACGTGATCGTTCGCGCCGAGGGAGATCCAGCGGCGCTCGTGCCGGCCATCCGGGCGCAGATCGCGCAGCTCGATCCCGATCAGCCGGTCACCAAAGTCCGCACGCTGGAGCAGGTGATCGAGCGCGCCTCGGGGCCGCAGCGGCTCGCGGCGCAGCTGCTCTCCGCCTTCGCCCTGGCGGCGCTGCTGCTCGCGGCGCTGGGCATCTACGGCGTCGTCTCCTACGCGGTGAGCCGGCGCGAGCGCGAGATCGGCGTGCGCATGGCGCTGGGCGCGCAGGCCGGCGACGTGCTGCGGATGGTCTTGCGAGAGGGCTTGCGGCTCACGTTCGCGGGCGTGCTCTGCGGGATCCTGGCGGCGCTCGCGCTGGCGCGGCTTCTGGCAGGCTTCCTCTACGGCGTGTCGGCCACCGACCCCGCGACCTACCTGGGCGTGGCGGGAACGCGCGCGCTGGTGGCGGTGCTGGCGAGCCTTTTGCCCGCGCGGCGGGCGACGCGCGTCGACCCCGGGATCTCGCTGAGGGCGGAATGATCCACGCCCTCTTCGCGCTGGTGGTTCTGCAGCTGTGCGCCGCCGCGCTGCTCGCCGCCGGCTTGCTGCTGGCGAGGTGGTCGCGATGATCCAGCTGCGCAACGTCGAGAAGACGGTCAAGCAGGGCGCGGGGCAGATCTGGCTCCTGCGGCGCATCGACCTCGAGATCGCGGCCGGCGATTTCGTCACCGTGATGGGGCCCTCGGGCGCGGGCAAGTCCACGCTGCTCGCCATCCTCGGCCTGCTCGACTCCGGGTTCACCGGCGAGTACCAGCTGCTGGGAGAAAACGTCCACCAGCTGCCGCAGAAGAAGCGCGCGGAGCTGGCCAAGCGCAACATCGGCTTCGTCTTCCAGAAGTACCATCTGCTCGACGACCTGACGGTGGCCGAGAACCTCGAGGTGCCGCTCTCCTACCGCGACCTCAAGACGGCCGACCGGACCTCGCTGGTGGCCGACGCGCTCGACCGATTCGGCATCGTCGGCAAGAAGGACCTTTACCCGTCGCAGCTCTCCGGCGGACAGCAGCAGCTGGTCGGAGTGGCGCGGGCGGTGATCGCGGGCCCCCGGCTCTTGCTCGCAGACGAGCCAACGGGCAACCTGCACTCGCAGCAGGGCGAGGAGATCATGCGGCTCTTCCGCGAGCTGAACCGGCAGGGGACCACCATCGTGCAGGTGACGCATTCGGAAACGAACGCGGCCTTCGGCAACCGCGTCGTCCGCCTGCGCGACGGGTGGATCGAAAAGCCGTGAAGGTGATCGCAGCCGACGATCAGCCCGACGTGCTCGAGGCGCTCCGTCTCCTGCTCAAGCGCGAGGGCATGACGGTGGTGGCGGCCACTTCCCCGGCGGGCGTGCTGGCCGCCCTCGAGGCGGAGGACTTCGACGCGGCGCTCATCGATCTCAACTACGCGCGCGACACCACTTCGGGCAGCGAGGGGCTCGATCTCCTCTCGCGCATCCGCGCCGCCGACCCGACGCTGCCCGTGGTGGTGATGACGGCGTGGGGCAGCGTCGAGGGCGCGGTGGAAGCGATGCGGCGCGGCGCGCGCGACTACGTGCAGAAGCCCTGGGACAACCTGCGGCTCGCCGCGACGCTGAAGACGCAGATCGAGCTGGGCCGTGCGCTGCGCAGGTCGCGCCGCCTGGAGGAGGAGAATTCGCGCCTGCGGGGCAGGGCGCCGCAGATGATCGCGCGCTCGCCCGCGATGCAGGCGGTGGTGCGCGTCCTGGAGAAGGTCGCGCCCTCCGAGGCCAACGTCCTCATCACCGGCGAGCACGGCACCGGCAAGGAGGTGGTGGCGCGCTTCATCCACGCCGCCTCCCGGCGCGCCGAGAAGACGCTGGTGACGGTGAACGCCGGCGGCGTCGCCGAGGGCGTGTTCGAGAGCGAGCTGTTCGGCCACGTGCGGGGCGCCTTCACCGACGCGCGCGCCGACCGCGCCGGCGCCTTCGAGGTGGCCGACGGCGGCACGCTCTTCCTCGACGACCTGCAGACGGGCGAGTTCAACCCGGTGGGCTCGTCCAAGGTGAAGCGCGCCGACGTGCGCGTCCTCGCCGCCACCAATGCGCAGCTCGAGGAAGAGGTTGCGCAGGGCCGCTTCCGCGAGGACCTGCTCTACCGGCTCAACACCGTCGAGGTGCGCCTGCCGCCGCTGCGCGATCGGACGCAGGACATTCCCGATCTCGCGCAGCTCTTCCTGCAGCGGCTGGTGGATCGCGGCGCCACCCGCGCGCGGCGCTTCTCGCAGGAGGCGCTCGAGGCGCTGGTGCGGCATTCCTGGCGCGGCAACGTGCGCGAGCTGGAGCACGCGGCCGAGCGCGCGGTGCTGCTCGCGCCGGGCGAGGAGATCGGGCCCGCCGACCTGCTCCTCACCCCCGCAACGCAAGGGGCAGCCCTGCTCGAGCGCATGACGCTGGGCGACGCCGAGCGGCACCTCATCCAGCGCGCGCTGGCCCGCTGCGACGGCAACGTCAGCGAGGCCGCGCGCGAGCTGGGGGTTTCGCGCAGCGCCCTCTATCGCCGCCTGCAGCAGCATGGTTTGAAAGCCTCGTGAAGCGGAGGCTGCCGCACGACCTGCACGTCTTCCTGCTTTCGATCTGGGCCGGACTGCCTGCGGTGGTGGCGGCGCTGCTCCTTCTCTGGCTGCGGGTCGAGGACCGTAAGATTTGCTGGACGGTCGGCGCGCTGGTGGTGATGGTCTGGCTCTTCGCGTCGCTGGCGGTGCGCGAGCGCGTGCTGCGCCCGCTGCAGACCGCCGCAAACCTGATCGCCGCTCTGCGCGAAGAGGACTTCTCGGTGCGTGGGCGCGGCGCCGGGGCCGGCGATCCGCTCGCCGAGCTGCTGCTCGAGATCAACCAGCTCGCCGATACCCTGCACGCGCAGCGCATCGGATCGCTGGAAGCGGGCGCGCTCCTGCGCCGGGTGATGGACGAGATCGACGTGTCGGTGCTCGCCTTCGACGAGCGGGGCAAGGCGGTGCTGGCCAACCGCAGCGCGGAGCGGCTGGTGGGCGTGCCGCTCTCGCGGCTGCTCGAGTCGGGCGGCCTCGACGCCGCGCGGCTGCGCCTCTCTCGTGCGCTGGAAGGAGAACCGCACCAGGTCCTCGAGCTGCACCTGCCCGGCGCGAGCGGGCGCTTCGAGGTGCGCCGCAGCACTTTCCGACTCGGCGGTCTGCCGCACCAGCTGCTGGTCCTCGCCGGCCTGCGGCGCGCGCTGCGCGAGGAGGAGCGGCAGGCCTGGCAGCGGCTGGTGCGCGTGCTCGGCCACGAGATCAACAACTCGCTCGCGCCCATCCACTCGGTTTCGGCGGGGCTGCGGCAGTCGATCGGCGGCGCTTCGCAGGAGGACATGGCTGCGGGGCTGGCGGTGATCGAGCGGCGAGCGGAGTCGCTGATGCGCTTCATGTCGGCGTACGCGCAGCTCGCCCGCCTGCCGCCGCCGCAGCTCGCGCCGGTGGAAGTGGCCCTCTGGGTGCAGCGGATCGCGAAGCTGGAGAGCCGCCTCCCTGTCTCCGTTCGTCCGGGGCCGCCCGCCGTCGTCAAGGCCGACGCGGACCAACTCGATCAGCTGCTCATCAACCTCCTGCACAATGCGGCCGACGCCGCGCTGGAGACGGGCGGGGCGGTCGAGGTCAGCTGGTCGATCGGCGCGCAGCAGCTCGAGCTGGTGGTGGCCGACGAGGGCCCGGGCGTCGCCAGCACCGCGAACCTGTTCGTGCCCTTCTTCACCACCAAGCCGGGCGGGTCTGGCATCGGCCTCGCGCTCTCGCGGCAGATCGCCGAGGCCCACGAAGGCACCCTTTCCCTGGAGAACCGCACCGATCGCGCCGGCGCCCGCGCCCGCCTGACGCTGCCGCTCTGAGCTGTCCGATCTCGGGACGTGCAATCCCGCCGCCGCACACGGACGGCGCTGCGTACCTGCGGCAATGCTGGCACGCGGCTCGCAGTAGCAAGAGAAGATGGAAGCCCTTCTGCGCGACCTGAAGCTCGCCTTCCGTTCGCTGCGGCGCTCGCCCAACTACGCGCTGGCGGCGGCGGCCGCGCTGGCCCTTGCCATCGGCGCCAACACCGCGCTCTTCAGCCTGATCGAAGCCACGCTCTTGCGGCCCTTTCCGTATCCGCATCCGGAGCAGGCGCTGATCGTGCGCGAGACCAGCGCGGTCTTCCCGGACTCGTCGGTCTCGTACCCCAATTTCCTCGACTGGCGCGCGCAGACCCGCGACCTCTTCAGCGGCATGGCGGCGTTCCGGCGCGACAGCTTCAACCTGGCCGGCGGCGGCGAGCCGGAGCGCGTGGCCGGGCGCATGGTCGCGGCCGACTTCTTCGACATCCTGGCGGTGCACGCGCAGCGCGGCCGGCTCTTCTCGCAGCAGGACGATGTGCCCGGCGCGCCGCGCACGGTGGTGCTGGGCAACGCGCTTTGGCAAAGGCGCTTCGGCAGCGACCCGAGGGTGATCGGTCAGAGCATCACGCTGGCCGGCGACAGCTACGCGGTGATCGGCGTGCTGCCGCCGGGCTTCCGCTTCCTCGCGGCGAGCGATCTCTTCGTGCCCTTGGGACTCTGGGCCGAGAAATTCAAGAACCGCGATGATCACCCGGGCATTAGCGTGCTGGCGCGGCTGCGGACCGGCGTCACGCTCCAGCAGGGACGCGCCGCGCTGAACGGCGTCGCCGAGCGGCTGGAGAAAGCGCGCTCAGCAACACCGGCATGCGCGTGCGTGCGACCACCATTCAAGACGATCAGACCGAGGACTTCCGTTCCGCGCTGCTGGTGCTCTGGGGCGCGGTGGGGCTGGTGCTGCTGATCGCGGCGGCCAACGTCGCCAACCTCTCGCTCGCGCGCGCGGCGGCCCGGGCGCCGGAGCTGGCCATCCGCTCGGTGCTGGGCGCGGGCCGCTGGCAGCTGATGCGCGAGCTTCTCATCGAGAGCGTGCTCCTCGCGGTGGCGGGCGGCGGGTGCGGCGTCCTCCTCGCGCTCTGGGCCACCGACGCACTCCTTCCATGGATGCCGGAGATCCTGCGCCGCAATGCCGAGATCCACGTCAACGGTTCCGTCCTGGCCTTCACCTTTTTGCTGTCGGTGCTGACCGGCCTTGCCTTCGGAGCGCTGCCGGCGCTGCGCGCGTCGCGGCCCGATCTCGACGCGCTCTTGCGCGACGCGCATGCCACCGATTCACGGCCGCGCCGCCGGCTGCGCAGCGCGCTGGTGGTGGTGGAAGTGGCGGTCTCGTTGATGCTGCTGATCGGCGCGGGGCTCCTCTTGCGCAGCTTCGCCAAGGTGGCGCAGATCGATCCCGGCTTCGAGCCGCACAGCCTGCTCACCTTCCAGCTCTCGCTGCCGCCGTCGCGCTATTCCGACGGCGCCGCGGAGGTTCGCTTCGAGCAGGAGCTGCGCCGCCGCATCGCCGCGCTGCCCGGAGTGCGCGCCGTGGCCGTGACGCAGAGCGCGCCTTTCTTCGACGACAACAGCATGGGCGGTTTCTGGATCGAGGGCCGTACGCGCCCCGAGCCGGGCAAGGGCATCAACGCCATGCGCTACGACGCGAGCCCCGGCTTCCTCGAGGCGCTGGGCGCGCATCTTCTGCGCGGCCGCGACCTGCGCGAGGGCGACGACCTGAAAGCGCCCGTGGTGCTGATCGACGACGCGCTCGCGCGCAAGCTGTTCGGCACCGAGGATCCGCTCGGCCACCACCTCGCCTTCCCGCACGAGGTGGTGGGCAACATGCGCGGGCCGGAGATCGTCGGCATCTTCGGCCACATGGTGCAGTACGGGCTCGACGATCAAGGTCCAGTGCAGGCGGCGATGATCATGCCCTACGCCATGATGGCCCAGTTCGCGCCGCAGTGGTTCCAGGGCATCACGCTGCTCGTACGCGGAGCGGGCGACCCGCAGCAGCTCACCAGCGCCGTGCGGCGCGAGGTGCTCGCGCTCGATGCGGAGCTTCCGGTCTACAACGTGAAGACGATGGAGGCGGCGGTGTCCGACTCGCTGGCGGGCCGCCGCTTCAGCATGCTGCTGCTGGCACTGTTCGCGCTGGTCGCGCTGGCGCTGGCCGCGGTGGGCGTCTACGGCGTGATGAGCTACGGCGTGGTCCAGCGGACGCGCGAGATCGGCATCCGCATGGCGCTGGGCGCGCGGCAGCGCGACGTGCTGCGCCTGGTGGTGAGCGGCGGCGCGCGGCTGGCGGGAGCGGGCATCGGCATCGGGATCGCTCTGGCCGTCGGGCTCTCGCGCGTGCTGCGCGGGATGCTCTACGGAGTGAACGCGTTCGATCCGCTCACTTACTCTGGGCTCGCGCTGGCGCTAGCGCTGGTGGCGTTCGTCGCGACCTGGCTGCCGGCCCGGCGGGCGGCGAGGGTGGATCCAAACATCGCGCTGCGCGCGGAGTGATCTGTCGAAGGGTCGGGCTCTCCCGTGAAACAGATCGCAATGGTAATTCCTATCGCCCCGCTTGCACGGCACTATTGACCCGCGCGCGCACCTCGCGCGGGATGGGCGTGACTCGCCGCTCCTTGATCGCCCGCACGCCGGGGCGTAGGGCCGCCGCGAAGCCGACACTCACCAGAGGATAGCCCCATGCTGAAGAAACGTCTCCTCGCTGCCAGCCTCTTTTCCCTCCTCGTTGTCGCCGTCCGCGCCCTGGCGAGCGATCGCGACGACGGCGACCGCAAGTGGGTGGCTGCCTGGACCACCGCGCCGGTCAACGTCTTCAAGGGCGTGGGAACCACCCAGACGGCCGCGCTGGTGAACTTCGCGTTTCCCGCCAACACCGGCACGCAGGCGATCAACCAGACCTTGCGGATGATCGTGAAGCCCGACATCTGGAGCGACACCCTGCGCGTCCGTCTCTCCAACACCTGGGGCAGCGCCCCGGTCACTTTCGGCCGCGTCACCGTCGGTCTGCATTCGTTCTCGGGCGCCATCGTGGCCGGCACCATCCGAGAGGTGACCTTCAAGGGCCAGGCCTCGGTGACCGTCGACGCAGGAGCCGAGAAGTTCAGCGACGAAGTGCGGGTGAGCTGGGCGGGCGGCGACGACGGTGAGGACGGCGTCAATCCCAAAGTCGAGGGCCGCAACCTCGCCGTCTCGATGTACATCCCCGGCTCGAGCGGCCCGATGACCTTCCACGGCACCGCGTTGCAGGAGTCGTTCCTGGGCGCGCCGGGCAGCGGCGATCACACCGGCGACGCCGTGGACGACGCCTTTCCCTACGAAACCTCCTCGTGGTTCTTCGTCGACGCGGTGGACGTGCTGGCGCCTTCGGACACCCGCGTGCTGGTGGGCGCGGGCAGCTCGTCGGTGGACGGGTCGATCACCACGCCGGGGAACAACGATCGTTTCCTCAACTGGATGTCGCGGCGCCTTCACGCGCTCTACGGGCAGCACGTCTCGGTGGTCAACGAAGGCATCGGCGGCGACACCGCAGCCGTGCCGGGCCCCGGCCAGACGCGGCCGCTTCTCCAAGTCCTGCCGGAACGGTTCTCGCGCGACATCCTCGGCGTCAGCGGCGTGACCGACGTGCTCTTCTACGCGGGCACCAACGACTTCGGCGACCACATTCCATCCAGCCAGAGCATCGCGTCGCTGAAGAGCATGGTGGCCATCCTGCACGCCCGCGGGATCAAGGCGGTGGGCCAGGCCGGGACGACCGCCGCTACCTATACGGCGCACAACGACATCAACCAGTTCATCCTCACGCCCGGCAGCTTCGACAGCGTGGCTGACTTCTACAACAAGACGCGCGACCCGGCGAACGCCGACTTCCTCACCACCGTGCTGCAGCCGCAGTTCGCGACGCACAGCGATCCGACAGGCACGCCGGACTTCCTCCATCTGGGCCGCGCGGGCGCGCAGGCCGAGGCGGAAACTCTGGACCTGACCTTCTTCGCGCCGGCGCACTCGCATCGCGACTGAGCAAGCAGCAATTCAACGTACGCTTGTAGCCGTCACAAATGGTTTGTGAAATGCGTTCGGCTCACGCGGGAAGCCGCGTCGAGGCGGCGGTGGGCTGATCGCCGTGGATGGTGAGGTTGCCTTGGGCATCCGCGGTGACGACGAGGTGCGCGAGCGGCGCACTGGCGGGCCCGCTCACCACGGCGCCCTGTCCATCGAAGACGCTGCCGTGGCAGGCGCAGCCGATGCTGCCGGCGGAG
>WNFJ01639242.1_pt1 | contig 12031 bp, 13 predicted proteins | sample 5400461 | NCBI WGS metagenome assembly WNFJ01 (sample SAMN13153349, study PRJNA577476) | soil metagenome | isolation source: 115 cm saprolite on Douglas fir-dominated hillslope | place: USA:California | collected 2013-09-17
GAGGGCGTTCCCGTACTGATCGCGCGCCACCAGGCTGAAGAATGGAGTGGTGGCTATCGGCGGATTAGGCGGCGGCTGGACTCCTTGCGTCATCCACTTCTGCATGTCCGCCAGCGCGGCGTCCTCGAGTTCGTAGACCCCCATGTTGTCGGGCTGCGTCGCCCCGTTGGCTACCACACCGAACACGCACGCAGGCGCCTTCACCTGCGGCTCCTCGCGCTGGATCGTGGCCCCTTCGTAGAGCCCTTCGTGCAGGTCAATGTGCGCTGCGCCAGGCAGTTCCCAGGTTCGGAGGTAGCTGTTGTCGGGCTGCCTGACCAGCGCCGCTCCCAGTTCCTCGATGTCGCCTTCGGTGTTGATCTGGATGAACGGCGTGTTGTTGTCCGTGCGGACGAAGGCCGGCGCCGGGTAGAACGACAGCAGCCCGCTTCCGATCGGCGCTGCGAAGACGGACCGGCCAATCGCGATGAAGCCGTTGAAGGCGTGGCTGATGGGCTGAATCGCGTTCACGTAGGTGTCGACCCGGAAGGCGGACTGCGAATCGCCAGCGCCAATCACGGTCTTGGGGTGCAGCCCGCCTAGCAGGGACGCGCTATCGGCGCGCACAGCTGCCGCGGCCTGACTGAAGATGTCGTAGGACTGGCCGTCGTTGCTGTCGCCCAGCGCCCCGTAGCGGACGGGATCCCACGCCTTCAGCTCCTTCATGCCGGGCGTCTGCGCGGTCACGCCCACGTACGCGTAGCCCTGGGACAGGACCTCGTGGTAGATCTCCGACCACACGGGATCCTGATCGCCGCCTGTGGTGTCGTTCAGCCATTCGACGACAACCGTGCCGTTGAACTTCGCAGGGTTCACCGGGTAGCGCACGAGCAGTCGCGTCGTATAGGGGACGTTGGCCTGCGTCGCCGACACGCTCCACCTGCCATCAGAACCCCAGAAGCCACTCTGCCGATAAATATTGGTAACGCCGGCCATCCTGAACTCGCGCTCGACATAGCCATCGGCAGCGAGATTGATCGTGGGCGCGCCGGGGAAGCTCGGGCTCGTAGGCACGCTGTCGTAGGGGTAGCCGTGCGCGCCGGCGCCGGGCGGGATTCCCGTGAGCGTGGGCAGTGTCGCGGCTGGGATGACCGTGAGCGTGGGCAGCGTCGCGGCCGGCCGCAAAGGCCGCGGGGTCGGGCCGTCCGATCCGAGAGCCGCGACGCTCGGGGTCAGCGCCAGTAACGATGCCGCGAGCGACACTGCCAGCGTGCCGCGGATTATGCCGCCGTGACCCGGACTCAGATGCTTCATGTCGCCTCCGTCAGCGCGAAAGAGTAGCACTCACTCACCTCTTTAGGCCGAAACTGTAGCGCTGGCGCACCACTTTCGTCTACGCCTCGTGCGCTGCAGAGATGCGCCGCGTCACTCCTGCGCGCCGGCCCGGTTGACCGATAAGAATGGTGTGTGGACACTTCCCGCACGTACCGCGGTATCAGGCCCGCCGAGCGCCAGGCCGATCGACGGGAACGACTGCTGGCGGCTGGACTCGACCTGTTCGGCACGGTCGGCTACGCCCACACCTCGGTGCGCGCGGTCAGCGATGCAGCCGCGCTGAATTCGCGCTACTTCTACGAGTCGTTCAGCGGCAGGGAAGATCTGCTCTACGCCGTCTACCAGCGCATCGTCGGCGACATCTTCACCAAGGCAGCCGAGGCCGCCGCCCGGGAGGAGACCATCGAGGCGCAGGCGCGGGCGAGCCTGCGGGCCGGCTGGATTGAAGTCACGCAGGACAAGCGCAAGGCACGGGTGATCGCCATCGAGGTGGTCGGCGTCAGCGAGCGCATCGAGCGAACGCGGCGCGAGGCGCGGCACGCACTCGCGCAGCTCACCGCGGACAACGCGCTCTCGATCGCGAGAGACGGAATCCGGCTGCGGTTGGACCCGGTGCTGGTCGCGCGATTCCTGCTGGGCGGGGTCGTGGAGATCCTGCTGGACTGGATCAACGGTGATCTCGACGCATCGGTCGACGAGGTGGTCGAGCACTTCACCGCGTTGTTCACCGCAGCGGCGTCCGCGGCAATGGCGCGCGATGATGCAGGCGGCGGCTGACCACTTGGCACATATATGGCCAGAAGGGTCTCGGCGGAACGGTCCGGAACGTTCAAAAGTTCGGCATGAAATGGACATGAGAACGGTGCGAGAATGACGAGGCAGGCGTCATTACACGAAACATAAGTATATGTATTCGGATATTATCGCCCAGCTCAGGAGCTCTTTTCGGGCGACGTATCGCACCTTCAATTGGATCGGCCAGTCGTTGCCTGCTACCGTGCCCTACGTCAGGCGCCTGTGTGTCGTCCGGGCGCAACTCTGTCAGAAAGTAATGTGTGAACGGAAGCATCACTCGCTGCATGCAGAGTGGTTTTTCAGCTCACTGTCGCAGCGTGGTGCGGGCCGCGCTTGCGGCCACCGTCCTAACCGTCGCCCTCGTCGCATTCACCGCGACAACCGTTCCGGCCCGCGCCGATGTCACGGCTACGACCACCTCTAAGGCCAAGGCGTACGCAGCGGCCGCCCACAGAATGCGGATGCGCGTTTGGCACTATGCGATGCGCCAGCGCGGCAAGCCATACGTCTGGGGCGGCACAGGTCCGGCCGGGTTCGACTGCTCCGGCTTGGTGTACGCCGCCTACCGGGCCGCCGGCATCTGGCTGCCGCGCACCACTTACGGAATGCTCGGCAGCTGGCGGCTGGTCCGGATCCCCAAATGGAAGGCTCACCGCGGCGACCTGGCATTCTTCGGGCCGGGCCACGTCGAGCTCTATGAGTGGGGCAGGTGGACGTTCGGCGCCGCCGACTACGGCAGCGCGCTCGGCTTCCACCAGATGAACGCGTGGTGGCATCCGACCATGTACTTCCGCGTTCGCATGTAGAACGCGGCACCGACGGCACCCCGCAGGCAAGCTCGCGTGCGGGGTGCCGTCAGTATCCAGCCGCCTTGCTTCGTCCGCCTAGCCGGACCCCACCGACGCTGACATACTTACGCAAACTGTCACGGAAGTGGGGCATCAGACATGGACTATCAACGGACTGAAACCTCTGGCGACTGGGAGCAGGTGCGCCGCATCCGGCAGCCGCTGGCTTGGGTTCTGCTCGGGGCCGCCGCTGTCAGGATACTTACCGGCGTTTATGCGGTGCTCGGGCTGCCAGGCAGTCTGCTGCCCGAAATAGGCGGGATAACACTGGACTTCCAGTTCAGGGCAACAGCCGAGCTCAGCGTGTTCGCTGGTCTCCCCGAGACCGTGCTGCCCGTCATTGCTGTCGTCATCGTGACGCTTGCCGGCGGCGCCACGGCGAGGGCGCGTGATGTGACGACCTTCGCGGGTTTGCTTCTCGGAGTTTCGCTCGGATTCGGCGCGATCTGCTGGCTCTCGGAGCTCGCTGGCGACGCCCGCAGCTCATGGGGAGTAGTGACCGACCTTGCAGCGCTGGCCATCCCGGCGGCCGGTCTGGTATTTGTCCTGGCGATGCTGGTCTCACGCGGAATGCCGCGGACGCGACTCGTGGCCAAGTCGGGCAGCGATCTGCAGGGCGGCTCCTGAGGTCACCTTGGCTTCGTGGCATCCGCCTCGGACTTCGGCGCCGACGTCTTCAACGCGCACCCGCACTGGCCGTCGCGATCAATGACTCTCCTGGCCGGGCATGACCATCAGCGGCCGGACCTCGACGGCGCCGTACCGCGCCGCCGGGATGGTCTCGGCCCACCGCAGCGCCTCGTCGGCGTCCTGACAGTCCAGGACGTAATAGCCGCCGATGACCTCTTTGCTCTCGATGAACGGTCCATCGGTCACCTGGCGGTGGCCGTCCCTCATCCGCACCGTACGGGCTGCCGAAGGCGGGTCCAGCGGACCGCTGTCGATCAGGACGCCGTTCTCGGCCATCGCGGCCGTCGCCGCCTGGTAGTCGGCCAGCATCTGCATGAACTCGGCCGAGCCTGGATCCGGTGTCGGCACTCCGGGCTCGCCGATCAGCAGGCACAAATACCGCAAGCGCATTCTCCTCGTGGCTCCGGCCGACTGCCGCGGCGGCCAGCATGCGCGCATACCGTACCCGGTCCTGGCTGGCGCTGCTGGTGTCCGGGCAGTGCCACGACGTCGTGTTGACAGGCGGCGTGGCCTGGCGCGCTTAGCGGCGACGCGAGAGCCTCGCGGACGGCCTGAGCTCGTACCGGATGGCAGTCGCCTGCCTGACCGCGACCTAGTCGGCTGGCTCGATGATCGGCTCGTCGTCGGGCTGCTGCGACCTGGCAACCTCGGCCAGGTCCTCGGCGGTCCAGCCCCAGGTGCCGGACCGCAAGTCCTGAACCACGCCGTCCACCCAGGCCAATTCGGCGGCGGTTACCGCGCGTTTGTACTCATCGTCCATCAGCACGACTCTGGGCAACGCGAGGGAGACGTCGTGGAATTCGGCATCAAGGCCGGCTAGCTCGCCTCGCAGCGCCTCAGCCCGCCGTTCGAGCACGGCCAGCGCCTCGTCAGGACCGAGCAGCATGATGAACGACAAGGCGGCGGGAAACTGCGGGAACTCGTTCCGCGGGGTAGCGAGCATGCTGATCAGCCAGTCGTGCGCGGTCTCGCGGCCGGCCTCGGTCAGCTCATAGACCGTCCGCTCCGGGTACAGCTGATCGCGCTCGGTCTGCCGGACGGCAATCAGCCCGGCTTGATCAAGACGCTTGATCGTCTTGTACAAGTTCGCCCGCTGGCCGACGTTGACGACCGAGTCCTTGCCCCACATCTTGAGCAGCCGCTGCATGGCGTACGGATGCAGCGGGCCAGCGTGCAAGAGGCTCAGCACGGCCAGCGCGAGCGGTGACGGGCGAAACCCCTCCTCCATGTCCCACAGTCTACTAGTCGATGCGGCACTAGTAGCGGCGTAGCGATGAGCTTGGCCAGGGCGCGCTTCGCGGCGCACTAGACGCTCCGTGACTAGTATTTGGGATATAAGTTGCTAGCCAACTAGTCGCCACGCTACTATTCTGCAATCAGCAACGAGATAGGTCTTAACGGCCGCTGAAGGGACAACCACATGAGCACCGATACGCTCGGCCGCGTAACCGAACCGGCGCCCTTGCTGGAGGCGCGGGACCTCACGGTGCGCTTCGGCAAGGTGACAGCACTGGACGGGCTGCAGCTCATCGCGCCGCCCGGCCAGGTGCTGGCCATACTCGGGCCGAACGGCGCGGGCAAGACGACCTTCATCCGGACGGTTGCCACCCTGCTCCGCCCGACCAGCGGTGACCTGCGGGTACGCGGGCACGACGTCCGGCGCGATCCGGTCAGCGTCCGCCGCGACATCGGACTGGCAGGCCAGTTCGCCGCGGTCGAGCCCACGATGACTGGGCGGGAGAACCTGGAGATGACGGCCAGGTTGTTCGGGCACACCCGGCAAACGGCCAGGCACGCTGCCGCCGCGGTCATCGAGCAGCTCGGCCTCGGCGATGTCGCGGACAGGCGCAGCGGTGGTTACTCGGGCGGCCAGCGGCGTCGCCTCGACCTCGGCGCCAGCCTTGTCGGAGGCCCCAGGCTCCTGCTGCTGGACGAGCCGACGACGGGGCTCGATCCGGCTGGCAGGCGCGAGGTCTGGGATGCCGTACGCGCCCTCGTATCGGCCGGCACCGACGTGCTGCTGACAACTCATTACCTCGATGAGGCCAATGAACTCGCGGACCACGTGGTGGTCATCGACCACGGCCGGGCGATCGCAGCCGGGCCGCTCGGCGACCTCAAGGCGAGCATCGGCGGCGACGTCATCGAGGTGGCCGTCAGCGATGCGGCGACGGTCACCGCGGTAGCGCAGATCCTCGAGAACATCACGGTGAGCCCGGTCCGGATCGATCCGGGCGGTCGGCACGTGACGGCTCCGGCCCGTGCCGGGACTGCCGAGCTGGCCGACGTCATCGGCTGCTTGCGCGAGGCAGGGATCACCGTCGACGAGATCGGCCTTCGGCGACCCAACCTCGACGAAGTCTTCCTGACCCTTACCGGCGAGTCGACCCGGGCTCCGGCCGCTATGGGTCGGCTCGCAGAACGGAGTGCGTGATGATGACGACCCAGCCGATCACCCAGCCGATCACCCGGCCGGCCAGACCGCCGAGCGTGACGGCGGCCTCGTTGCAAGTGGCAGTGCGCGCGCTGCGCAAATACGTGCGGACGCCTGGCCTCAGCGTCATGGGCATCGTGCAATCCGCGATGTTCTTGTTCAGCTTCCGGTACGTCTTCGGCGGCGCCATCCAGGCGGGCGGCGCTAGCTACGTCGGCTTCCTGGTGCCTTCGTACGTCGCCACGATCGTGCTGTTCACCGGCGGCGGCATCGCCGTAGCCGTGGCCGAGGACCGGGCGCAAGGCTTCACCGACCGGCTGCTGTCGCTGCCGGTGCCGCGCTACTCGCTGGTCCTCGGGCGCGTGCTCGCTGATTCGACGACGAATGCCTGGTCCATCGCCTCGACAGCTGCCTTCGGCTTCCTCTTCGGCTTCAGGCTCCGGGGGTCGCTACTCGACGGGCTTGCCGCCTTCGGCCTGTGCCTGGTCTACGGCGTGGTGTTCACGGTCGTGTTCATCGTCATGGGCCTGTTCGCGCCGAACGCTCAGGCGGCGCAGGGCATGGCCCTGATTGCGTTCGCGTTCGCGTTCATCTCCAGCACCTACGTCCCCGCCACGTCGATGCCCGGCTGGCTGCAGCCGTTCTCCAAGTACCAGCCGGTGACCCCGATGGTCGACGCGGTCCGGTCGCTGCTCGCGGGTTCCACCAGCGACCTGGGCCTCGCGCTCGGCTGGTCGGTGCTGCTGGTCGTGATATTCACGCCGATCGCGGTCCTTCGTTACCGGCGAGCCTGACCCAGCCCGCCGTCAGCTGAAGCGCGCGGCTACCGCGGCGAAAGCTCGCGGCGCGACGCCGTGCAACCACGCCGGGAACCGCAGCCAGGAGGGAACGTAGAGCACCGAGATGTCCCTGGCCGCCGCGTCGGTGATGGCGGCGGCCACTCGCTCCGCGGGGATCGGGCCCGGCCAGTGCCGGTGATAAGCCCGGCCGCGCCGGCTGAAGAACGGCGTGTCCACGACGCCCGGCAGCACGACCGACACGCCGACGCCGCGATGAGCCAGTTCATAGTTGAGAGATTCGGCGAGGCAGTTAACTGCCGCTTTGGTAGCCGCGTAGACGGCCTCGTGCCGCACACCGATGGCGCCGGCGATCGAGGAGACGAAGACCAGCCTGCCCGACCCTCTGGCCGCCATGCCCGGCGCGATCAGCCTGGCCAGCTGCACCGGCGCGAGCACGTTGAGATTGACTAGCTCGGCAGCGGTGGCGCCGGGCAACTCGTCGATCGGCCCAGCCCAGCCCACACCCGCATTGCACACCAGCAGGTCGATCCGGCCCGCCGCCGCGAGTGCTGCCTCGACCAGCTGGTCAGGCCCGTCCGGCTTGGTCAGATCCGCAGGCAGCGCGACGGCCCCGGTGCGCGCCGCGACAGCTTGCAGCCGGTCCTCGTCGCGGCCGGTCACGAGCAACCGCGCTCCAGCGGCCGCTAAGTACGCCGCTGTTGCCGCTCCGATGCCTGACGAGGCACCCGTTACCAGGGCGATGGCACCGGTAAGCTGCACGGCGCGCTCCGAGTCAAGGGCACACTCCAGTTGCCGCCTGGCCGCGGCGTGCTAGGCGGAGACCGAGAACCCGCCGGGCACGCTGGCTTCCTCGCCTGCCCAGCAGCGCACGATGTCGCGCATGGATAGCAGGCCAGTCACCTCCTGCCCGTCCACCACGACCAGATGCCGGAAGTTTCCGGCCATCATCGTGGTGGCGGCCTTCTGGAGAGTCCACGCTGGCGATGCGAACACCACGTCACCGGTCCGGTGGTTGCCAACCAACTCGGTGTCTGGGTCCTGGCCCGACCCGATGGAGTCGAGAATGTCCCGTTCAGTGAGAATCCCGATGCCGGGTTGCGAGGAGTCGACGACTACCGCAGCGCCGACGCGCTGGCGGGACATCAAGCGGGCAGCCTGGCGCAGCGTGTGTGATGGGCCGACGCTGAGGACAACCTTGGTCATGCCGTCCCGGACGTTCATGCTGCATCGCTCCTCTCGCGCCGCAGCCGCCGTGCGCGCGCGGCAGCGGCCCGGTGCTTGTGCGCTTGTGACTCGCCAATGCTGTCCAGCATCCGCCCGAATGCGGCTCAGGGCAAGTCCTGATCGCCGTGCGCTAGCAGGCTCAGAACTTCGGAGTGGAGGAGGCCGTTGGTGCAGACCGCGCTGCCGCCGTCTGGCCGCGGCGTGCCCGCGAGGTCGGTGAAAGCGCCGCCGGCTTCCTCGACGATGATCTGCAGCGCGGCGAGATCCCAGAGTGAGACGTCCGTCTCTGCGGAGATATCGACTGCTCCTTCGGCCACCAGTACATGAGACCAGAAGTCCCCATATGCTCGCGTCCGCCAGACCTTCCGGCTCAGCCCGAGAAGCTCGCTCAGCCGACCCTCCTGTTCCCAGCTGCTGAGCCCGGAATAGGAGAACGACGCGTCCGACAGGCTCTGCACCTGTGACACCCGGCACGCGGCGGCCTTCGTCATGCTCCGCCCCGTCCACGCGCCGCCGTCCCTGGCCGCCCACCATCGCCGGCCCAGCGCCGGCGCGCTGACCACGCCCATGATGACCTCGTCTTCGGCCATCAGCCCGATAAGCGTCGCCCACACCGGGACGCCGCGGACGAAGTTCTTCGTCCCGTCGATGGGATCGATGACCCAGCAACGCTGGCTGGAGCCGGTCCGGCCGAACTCCTCGCCGAGCATCGCATCTCGTGGCCGGGACCGCCCGAGCACGTTCCGCAGTGACTCCTCGACGGCCAGGTCGGCGTCGGTCACCGGGGACAGGTCCTGCTTGGCTTCCACTCGCAGGTCGAGTGAGCGGAACCTGCGCATGGTGATGTCGTCCGCGGCGTCCGCCAGGACGTGCGCGAATCCGAGGTCGCCATCAAAAGCCGCCATGCCGCGCAACGGTAGCGCTTTACTGCCCGCACTGGCCATGCCTGGCCCCTGGTTGCCGATCGTGGCTTACCCGGCCCGTGGCGCGACTAGGGCTCGAGGCCGTCCGCCGGGTCAAGGCCTTCGCGACTGCGCAACAGCCGCCGCAGGGAGTCAAGCCTGGCTGCGGCCCCGGGCCCGCCGTGCTCAGCCACCCAATCATCGAGCGCGCAGCCGGCTTCGATGTGATTGCAGCCGGGCGGGCAGTTGGCGATCGCCTCCGCGAATTCTCCGAACGCGGACACCACCCGGTCAGCCGCGACATGCGCGAGGCCGAAGCTGCGCAGGCCGGGCGTGTCGATGAGCCAGCCGCCGTCCGGCAGCGGCAGCGCGATCGCGGATGAGGACGTGTGCCGCCCGCGCCCGGTAACCGGGCTGACCGACCCGACGGCCCGGTCCGCATCCGGCAGCAGGGCGTTGACCAGGGTCGACTTGCCGACGCCGGAATGGCCGACCAGCACGCTGATCCGGCCGGTGAGCAGCGCGCGCAGGTCATCGAGCGCGGTGCCGAAGGGGCGGCTGAGCACCACGAAGCGAACGCCCAGCGGCTCGTAGGCGGCAATGAGCTCGTCCGGAGCGGCCAGATCGGCCTTGGTCAGGCAGAGCAGCGCCTCTAGCCCGGCGTCGAACGCGGCGACCAGGAACCGGTCGATCAGCCGCGGCCTGGGCGGCGGGTCGGCCAGGGCGGAGACGATCGCCAGCTGGTCGGCGTTGGCGACGACGATCCGCTCAGCCGGATCGTCGTCCTCTGCGGACCTGCGCAGCACCGAGGTTCGCGGATGCACCCGAACTATCCGCGCCAACGTGCCGGGCTGGCCGGATACGTCGCCAGCGAGGCTGACCCAGTCGCCAACCACGACGCCGCGCCGGCCCAGTTCGCGCGCCTTCATGGCGGTAATCGCCTGATCACCGACCCAGCAGCGGAACCGGCCGCGGTCGACGCCGGCCACGAACGCGTCGATGGCCTCATCATGAGCCGGTCGTTTTCTCGTGCGGGGCCTGGAACCTTTGCCCGGCCGGACCCGCACGTCGTCCTCGTCGATCCCGGCGTGGCCGATGACCCGGCTCAGGGCGTGCCCGCCAGCATCTGCTGCCACAGCGTGCTGAATCCCGGGAACGTCTTGCCGACGGTTGCCGCGTTGGCGATCCGCAAGCCTGGGACGGCGAGACCGAGGACCGCGGCGGCCATCACCAGCCGGTGATCGTCGTGACTGTCGAACGGATCGGCGGCGGCTCGCAGCGGCCGCGGCTCGACCCGCAGGCCATCAGGAAGCTCGGTGACCATGCCGCCGAGCGCGCCAATCTCGGTGGCGAGCGCGGCCAGCCGGTCGCTCTCGTGCAGCCGCATGTGCCCGATCCCCGTCAGCTCTGACGGCGAGTCGGCGAGCGCGGCTACCGCGGTCAGCACCGGCGCTAGTTCGCTCACGTCGCGCAGATCGGCACGGATGCCACGGATCCTGCCGGTGCCATCGACCCGCATGCCTGCCGGAGCGAGCGTGCAGCGCGCCCCCATCTGGGTGAGCACGTCGAGGATCTGGCCCGCCGGCTGCAGGCTCGCCGCCGGCCAGTCAGGGATCGTCACGCTCCCGCCGGTGACGAGCGCGGCGGCAAGGAACGGTGCCGCGTTGGAGAGGTCGGGCTCCACGGCGATCGTGCCGGGCGCGAGCCGGCCTGGCCGTATCCGCCACGAGCAGGCCGCCGGGCCGGCGCCGTTCCCGGCTGCAGCCAGCGCCGCCCCGCCCGATTCGACGACCACGCCGGCGTTGGCCAGCATGGCCGCGGTCATCGCGATGTGCGGAGCGGACGGGATCCGCTCGCCGTCGTGCACGATCTCCAGCCCGTGCTCGTACCGCGGCGCCGCCAGCATCAGCCCTGACACGAGTTGCGAGGACGAGGACGCGTCGAGCCTGATGGTGCCGCCGCGGACCCTGCCACGGCCGTGCACGATGAAGGGAACGGCGCCCCGACCGCCATCGCTGATCTCGACGCCAGCCTGCCGGAGCCCGGCGAGCAACTGGCCGACCGGCCGCTCCGAAGCGCGGCGGTCCCCGGTGAACTCAACGTCGGCTCTCGCCAGCGCGGCAGCGGGCGGCACGAACCTGAGCACGGTGCCAGCGTTCCCGACATCGATGATCGTCGTGCCCGCAGCCCAGCCGGGCGTGACGGTCCAGGCTGGCGCAGCCAGCGTCCCGCCGGTCTCCACGGTCGCGCCGAGTGCCCTGATCGCCGCGGCCATGAGGTCGGTGTCGCGGGCCAGCAAAGGGCCTAGTATCTGGGTGGGGGTGTCGGCGAGGGCGGCGAGGATCAGTGCCCTGTTGGTGATCGACTTGGAGCCCGGCAGCCGCACGGTGGCATGCACGGCAGCGACGGCCGGCGGCGGCGCCCAGTCGGCGTCACTGCGGCCGACGGCATGGTGGCCCGAGGCGTGCATGCCCCAGAGAGTACTGGCTCAGGACGCGTCTAGACGTGGCCGGCCGAGCGGAGTGACAATCAGACACCCGCGGTGAGGCGAGCCCGGGAAGAGTCCGGAAATCTCGGCAAGGTTTGGCATAGCCGGATCTTGGCTATGAACTAGCGAATTCTGTAGGTGGCCAACGCGGCCAGCCGGTTAACAGGTGAGGACATGTGCGGTCGGTATGCGTCAGCGCGCAAGCGCATTGAGCTCCTGGAGGAGTTCAGCGTGGAGCGCGACAAGGTAGCCGAGCCGCTGGCGCCTGACTACAACGTCGCGCCGACTAAGCCTGTGTACGCGGTGCTCACCCGCAGGCCGAACCCCGGTCAGGATGATGCGCCGCCCGAGGCGCCCGGTGCGAATGGCGGCCGGATCGGCGAGGTGTCCGAGTCGGCGCAGCGGCAACTGCGGGTCGTCCGATGGGGCCTGGTCCCGTACTGGGCCAAGGACGTCAAGATCGGCAGCCGGATGATCAATGCCAGGGCGGAGACGGTCGCGGAGAAGCCGGCCTTCCGCCGCGCCTTCGGCAAGCG
>WNFJ01103959.1_pt1 | contig 12030 bp, 13 predicted proteins | sample 5400461 | NCBI WGS metagenome assembly WNFJ01 (sample SAMN13153349, study PRJNA577476) | soil metagenome | isolation source: 115 cm saprolite on Douglas fir-dominated hillslope | place: USA:California | collected 2013-09-17
CGGCAGGTGGCCGTGCAATGGCAACACCGCCAGGTTGCGCTCCTGGGCAAGTGCTTCCAGGTGCCGGGCTGTCTGCCGGATCTCGAAAAGACCAGGCAAAAAGACCAGAAGATCCCCGGTCGTGCGGTCGAGCAATTGTTCAACGGCATTTGCGGCTGCGACCGGCCAGGCTTCTTGCAAAGGCTTGGGCTCATAGAGCATGTTCACGGGAAACTGGCGGCCTGCGCTGACGACAATCGGGCAATGCTCGAGGTAAGCCGCGACATTTTCCGCTGCCAGGGTCGCTGACATGAGGACGACCATCAAATCCGGGCGGACCGTCTGCCGCACCCGCCGGACCATTCCCAGGGCCAAGTCATTGTCGAGGCTGCGCTCGTGAAACTCATCGAAGATGACAATGCCGACGCTGTCCAGAAACGGATCGTCGTGCAGCATGCGCACCAGAATGCCTTCCGTGACGACGAGGATGCGCGTATGCGCGCTGAACTTTTTGTCGAAGCGGACCTGGTAGCCGACCTCCACTCCCAGTATTCCGACGCACTCGTCGGCCATGCGCCTGGCCGCGGCCCGAGCCGCCAGGCGGCGCGGTTCCAGCATGACGATGCGCTTCGTTCCCGCCAGCCCGGCATCGAGAAGGGCCGGCGGCACCCGCGTCGTCTTGCCGGCCCCAGTGGGCGCCTGGATTACGACCCGCCCATGCTCCTTCAAGGCCGCGAGCACTTCGGGCACAACGGCATCAATCGGCAATTGAGGGGGATTCATTCAATGGTGCCTGGTTGTCGTTTAGAGAACCTCAACAGGAAAGGTGGTCATCCAGATATCGATTTGACGGAACCTGGCCTTGAGTTGTTCTTTGAAATCGAGGAAGAATTGCCGGCTTTCATGAGTATCCGGGGCATCCACGAAGATTCGTACCAATTCATCGCGGTGCGATTTTCCTTCGTGGTGCCATACGCCCCGAATCACCTGGGTTTCGGAGGAAACCGAGCCGAAGTGATTTTCTAATTCAAGCAAGGATTGGGCGATCACATCGTTTGGAACAGGCTGGCCGTCATCAAACCGCAGGGGAAGAAGGATTTCGTAACGGCGGGATGAGCTTTTCATAGGTTGCCGGTCCTTCGACGTTGAAGCGAATACCTTGCAGAGCCAAATCCGGCAGGGCCGCCTCTGGAACAATCATTTCTCCCGTGGCCCAACTCTTGAAAGAAAATCGGCCGGCCAAATAACCCAGAGCCTGGCGCTTGCAATTCTCATCAGGAAAGCGAATGACAATCATGGAGTAATCTTAATCCCTGCAGGCTCATTTCGCAAGCGGTTTCGCTCCGGCAAGGCCGTCTCCAGCGTCAGGCGATAGTGATGGATCGAATAGGGGGCAGGCGCCGGCTGGTGCCGCAGCAATACCACCATGGCCCCCATCAACAGGAAGAATGCCCACACGTAAGCCCCGTAGACCTGAGCCAGCTTGCCGAATCGGTCCAGGCCGATGCCGGTGCCGGTCAGGGTCATGAGCAGGACAACCGCCACGAGGCTTCCGATCAGGAACAGCCTTTTAATTCTTTCGACCCGGCAAGTGCCCAGATAATAGGTGAGGACGGTGAATGGCAACAGCAGCGTCACGCAATGGTGTTTCCAGGTGCGCTCGCTGAACAGGAGCATTCCCAGGACCACGATGCTGAACTCGGCCAGAAGTGGCCAACCGGCGCGCGGCTGAGTCGGCGTCCGGCACGACCAGGCCACCAGGAGAACAAACAAGAACATGCAGCCCTTGATGGACCAGCTCAGGATGCCCGTGTCCAGGTCAAGAATGTTGTGGTATTCACGGGGAACGTAGCCGTCGCGGTCGTCCGAGAAGGAAGGGGCATGGCTGCCGAGGCGATAAACCAGCCCCGGCAGGGATTGGTTGTTGTGCTCCGGGGTAACGTGGCCGGTCAAAACAAAAGGCACAATCATCTTGTTTACCCAGCTATTCAGGTAACGGGCGTTGCTGCTTTGGCCCAGGAACATGCCGGGAATGATCCAGAAGAACAGGATCAGCCCGACCAGACAGCCTGCCAGGGCGGCCCAGGCTCTTTTCCATACGAAATAGGGAATGAACAGAGCGGGGGTGACCTTGCACGCGATGGCCAGGGCCAAAAGGATGCCCGCCGTCACATCGCGCTGCCGGTAATAAGCATACAGGCCGGCGACCAGCAAAAACAGAATGAACAGGTTGATGTTGCCATGCGTCAGGTCGCCGACCAGAGGTCGAAGAGCGAGCAAAATGGCCACGAACTTGGCGAGCGGTGGAAAAGGCTTGCCCGAGCTTTCCGCCATTTTGAAAACCCAGTGGATCGCCAGAATGGCCATGGCCGACTTCAGGAAAAACCACGCCAGGCAGGCGGCCACCGGCGGCAAGCGCATTAGCGGGCGGGTTGGGATAGACGTAGGCGTCCCAGATGTCGATATCCGCCGACAGGGCCAGGATCTGATCCCGCCAGCGCATGACCGCCGAGCGGGCATCATCCAGGTTGCCCGCAACCTTGACGGTGTATTGAATGCTGAGAAGAAGGAAGAACGCAACCACGCCGCCCAGGAGCCAGCCCCGGCGATGGAAATGTTCAATGAATATCCGGCCGGCCGGCATGCGAAGCATCCTTGCACTGAACTTTCCCAATTCCTTTGGGATGATGGTAAAATCTAACAATGCCCCTCTTTATGGACAAGAGGGAGTATTTCGGGAACAGCCTTCGCCCAGGGGGTTTTTGGATCCCTTGTCCAAACAATTTCTTGTGATTCTTGGAGCAATAGACGAGAGTTTTCTTTTCATTTCATTTCACACATACCAGCCTCCGTGAAAAGACAATTGGTTCAGGAAAGCCGAAATTTACACAACTTAATGTATAGTATAAAGTTACATAAATTCCGATCTGACTGCCAATTTGGCATCCGTGAAAAGAAATCGGAAAAAATCCAAGCAAATCACCACAAGATGATATTTGACAATGCCTTGAATCAACAGGCATTTCTTGTCACCGAGAATTGGACGACGACCATGAAAAACCCTTGCTTGCGCTGCGGGCTGAAGATCTTCCGCCCCTGTAACCATGCTGTTTCTCCGCGGGGCACAGAAACCATGCTGTTTCTCCGCGGGGCACAGACGGCCACCGGTTTCTTAAAATCTGTCGATTGCAAGGATTTTTCATCCATTTTTTTACCCAAATTAGCCAAACCACGCAAATTCTGCCTTGGCGCGGCACATAACCAAACCGTAACGTGGAGCGTGGAACGAGTTGGCCCAAACGGTTTTCCATGAGAGATCCCTCCGAGGCCTGGTTTGTCCGCTTTCCAGACGGGCGGGTGGTGCGCGCTAAAACCACCGGCTCCGTCCGCCATCACATCGAGATGGGCAGAATTCCGGTCGATAGCTGGGTGCGCCATTCTCCGGACGAAGACTGGATCACCCTTGAGTGGACAGCAGAGTTTTCCGACCTGGCCAGCCGCTACCGGAAACGAATCCTGCCGCCGGAGGAAACCGAGCTGCCCGAGGAAATGGAGCCGAGCGTTCCATCGGGAAAAGCTCCTCGAGTCAACGGGAACGAGCTTCGGACGGTGGGTGTGCGCGGCCTGGTGGAGGAGCTTATGACCGCATTGGATAGCTCCCTGAGCCGCGGCAAGCTTCTCCTGGCCGGCCTGGTGGGTTTTCTGGGGGCCGGTGTCTTCCTTGGTATCCGTCTTGGCCAGGGATGGGTGGATTCGTGGATAATCTGGCTTGTGGCCGGCCTGGTCTTATTGGCCCTGGCCGCGGTCAGCACGGCCCTCTTGACGCAGATGACGTTTGTCGAGCTGTCGCGTTTGCGGCCGGCGCGGCGGCAGGAGGCCCTGGCCGGGCTCGGCCGCAACTCCGTGCGCTTGATGGTTTGCCAGGCTTTGGTAGCCGGCTCCGTTCTTCTGGTCCTTGCCGGCCTGCAGGCCCTGCCGCGCTGGATTTTGGCAAACGATCTGGAAGGTCCCCGGGTGCCCGAATTTCTGGCCGCCGCCGCCACCGTCCTCGGCCTGGTTCTGGAAGTCCTTCTCTGTCCGATCCTGGGTTTGGCCCTGCTCCTGGGACCGATCGTGATCATCGAGGAATGTTCCAGCTTCCGGGCCATTATCCAGTGGAGCGCCCTGATCCGCCGCCACCTGGGCCGCATCTTCCTTTACGAAGCCCTTGCCGCCGCCCTGGGCATCATCATGACCGTCCCCTTCCTCTTCCCCGTCCTGCTCGCCGGCTGGTTCACACCGGCCATCGACTCCCTGGCCACGGTGACCTGGTCCACTCTCTGTCTTCTGGTCGGCGCCGCCATGACCCCGCTCATCGCCTACCTGGCCGTCGCCAATGTCTTCATCTACCTCAACCTGCGCTATGAGTTTTCCAGCCCGCGCTAAGGGCGGGGTCCTGGATTGATTTATCGTTTCGCGCTCGCCCCGGATTATGCGCGCGCGAACGGTCATTCCGAGGCGAACGCGAAACGATAAATCAAAACCGTCCCAATCACGCTCTTGAATTCCTCCTGTCCAAGTGCGAGAATCGGCATGAGTTGCGGAGGCACCATGGATTCAAAAGCGCAAGTCAACAAGCTTTTGGAGTCGGCGCGGGCCAACCAGAGGATCGCCGAATGGGCGGTGCTCATCGGCATCGGTTTCGTGCTGGTCGCGCTGGTGTTCGGCGCCTTCCAGGTTTTTCGCAAAGGATTAAAGATTACCAAAACCAGGACCTTGACCGGAACGCCGGCGAAAATCCTGGCCGTGGCGCTGGCCGCCTTCGCCCTGGGAATAGCGGCCTACGCCCTTCTGGTTTGGCCTGGTTTGCCGGGATAAAGTGATTAACCTCACCAGCCCGCAGCGCAAGCAAGGGCGAAAACAACACCTTGCTTGCGCTGCGGGCTGGCATGAGCTAAATTACTGCGCGAAGCATCATAACACCCCTTCCAACAATCTAAATGACCGAGAATCACCTTTCCTTTGCGGACACCGAACTGATCCTGGCCAAGTTGCCCGGGTTAACCGTTGGCGTTCTCGGCGATTTGTTCCTCGGTCGCTATCTGGACATCGATCCGGCTCTGACCGAGCCATCATTGGAAACCGGGCTCGATGCTTACCAGGTGGCGCGGGTTCGGTCCTGCCCCGGTGCGGCGGGGACGGTGATCAACAATCTCGTCGCCCTGGGAGTGAAGGAAGTCTGTGCCGTGGCCGCGATCGGGGACGACGGCGAAGGCTACGAATTGCGGCTGGCCCTGGATCAGCAAGGGGTGTCGCCGCGCTGGCTGACCCTGGAAAAATCGAGGCGCACGCCGACCTACACCAAGCCGCTGTTGGGCCGGCGCGAGTTGAACCGGCTGGACATCAAGAACCGCAGTCCCCTGCCGCGTGCCGCCGAGGACTCGGTCCTGAGTTCCTTGGCCGAGCTCTGGCCGCGGCTCGATGCCCTGGTGGTTGTCGATCAGGTGAGCGAAGCGGATTGCGGCGTGGTGACATCCAGGGTGCGGAGCCGGCTGGCGGAGTTGGGCACTGCCGAACCAGAGCGGCTCATCCTGGCCGACAGCCGCCAGCGCATTGGCCTGTTTCGCTCGGTGTGGCTCAAGCCCAACCAAGGGGAATGTGTGCGGGCCATCCCCGGGGAGTTGACCGACAGCACCCGGAAGCTGGCCCGGCAGAATGGCCGGCCCGTCTTTTGCACCCGTGGCGACCAAGGCATGCTGGTGATTGATCCGCGGCCCGATCCGTGCCTGGAGTGGTCCGTGCCCGCTGTGCCCGTGACCGGCCCCATCGATCCGGTTGGCGCCGGGGACAGCAGCAATGCCGCTTTGGCTTGCGCCATCGCCGCCGGCGCCAGCCTGCCCCAAGCGGCGGCTTTTGCCAACATCGTCGCTTCCATCACGATTCAGCAGCTCGGCACTACCGGGATCGCATCACCGGAACAAATTCTCAAAATTGTCCGTGGTCCGGAACGTTAGAGCGCGGGAGCGCAGCCGTGACAAAAGAACGATAACGTTGTAAAAAACACAGGAGCGCAGGAGTGCGGGAGCGCAGGAGCGCGCAGCGAAAAAACGCGCTCAGTTCTCCCGCGCTCCGCGCTCCCGCGCTCCAACCACGGACCACCAACCATGCCGGCTCCGGACAATTTTACCTGGATCGACAAGCCGCTGTTGGCGGCCCTGGCTCGGCCGGAATCGCTGGAAGAGCTGGCCTGGCTGCGCAAGCAGGGGATCGAGCTCCTTGTCTCCTTGACGGAAGATCCGCCGCGGCGCGACTGGATCAACGAATCGGGGCTTTTTCTCGTGCACGTTCCGGTGGTGGACATGGAAGCGCCGACCCAGGAGCAGCTGGACCAGTGCCTGTCGGCCATCGCTCGGGCCCACGAACAGAACATGGGGGCGGCGGTCCATTGCGGCGCCGGCCTGGGACGCACCGGCGTCATCCTGGCCTGCTTTTTCGTCACCAAGAACCTGACGTCCAAAAATGCCATCGCCCGCGTCCGCCGGCTGCGTCCAGGCTCCATCGAGACCGAAGCCCAAACGGAGGCGGTGGCGGAGTTCGCACGGCGCCATGGAAAACAATGAGAACATGCCCGGTTTACGTTGAGCGTTCGCCTGGTTTCATGCGAACGCAAAACGTAAACCGAGTATTTTTTATCCATTCAGGTAAATCAACAGCAGCACGATCAAAGCCGCCAGGGTAACGACGACGGCGAGTGCCCCGAAGAGGGTGTTGAAGCGGCGGCCTTTTTCGGCGTCGTCTTGGGGCCAGGGAACGGGCAGGCCCAGGTGGGAGGATGGCGTGGGTGTGAAATCCGGAGGCAGGGTGCCCACCAGAGCGCCATCGACGGGCTTGTCCAGGTTCAGGTCGCTGGTGTCGGGAAGAGCATGGTCGCTCGGGGGAGCCAATTCGAATGGCAGGCGCGGCGCGGGGAAAGCAGGCCCCTCGGCGTTGGCAAAAGGAACCAGGGCGGCGGCCAGCTCGGCGGGGGTCTGCGATGCGGTGGATACTTGGCCATCAACCGCCGCACCAGGCTCGCCACGGCGGCAGGAACATCCGCGCGATATTCCTCAATGGGCACAGGATCCTCGTTCTTGTGCCTTTCCAGTTTCTCCAGGGCCGTCCCCTTGGGATAGGGAACCTTGCCGGTCAGCAAGAAATAAAACGTACAGCCCAGGCTGTAAAGGTCGGAACGAATATCGACATCGCGCAGGCTGACGGCCTGTTCGGGAGACAAGAAATCCGGAGTACCCATGATGACGCGCTCGCCGCCCGGCAGGCTGTCCTGTCCTGGCTCTTGGAGGCGGGCCAGGCCGAAATCGAGAATCATGACGGTCAGGTCCTGGTTCGGGCCGGAGAGCTGCACGAGCAGATTGGCCGGCTTGATGTCGCGATGCACCATGCCCATTTCATAAGCGTATTGCAAACCGTTGGCGGCCTGGCGCATGATCTCGCAAATCAGGGGGACGGGCAGAGGTTTTTGGCCGCGCACCAGCTGATCGAGGTTGGGGCCATCGACATATTCCATGACCAGGAAATAGCGGTCGTCAATCTGGTTGGCGTCGTAAGCGGTGACGATGTTGGGATGGTTGAGCTTGGCCGCGGCCCGGACTTCGCACTGAAAAAGCTCGCGCGCCTTGGGCGTCTGAACCAGATTGGGGGCGAGCAGCTTGAGGGCCACCGTCCGGTTCATGGTCTGGTGGACGGCCTTGAAGACGCGGCCCATGCCTCCCTGGCCGAGTTGTTCAAGAATGCGATATTGGCCCAAAAGGAAGCCGCTGGTGCGGCCGGCGAGCAGCAATTCCGCCTGAAATTTGGTCAACAGCCCCATTTCGACCAGGCTGCGGGCCAGCACGCGGCCCCGGCTGGTGCGCGGCAAACGCGGCAAAATCTCCTCGATCTCCTGCCGCGTCATCAAGCCGCTGCGATGCAGGTTCTTCAAAAACACTTCGCTATTAATGTGGCTTGGCATGATTCCAACCGGCGGGATGCACCTCTCCCCTATTCAAGACGACTCAACAGGAGAAAACGATCAGAATATTGTATTTCAGCGCGTCAAGCTCCGCCGCTCGCTTCCGCTCCCCGGCTCGCCAGTAAAAACCCGCCTTTTCAAAAAAAACCTTAGCATTCCATGAAGAATCGGGTACACTAAAACGCTGTAATACATGCCCAGTTGTTCCCACCGGTATTACCCGCCTTTTTAGCCCGAGTTTCGCAAGGGGGCCAAACGATGACGATTGATTCCTTCCGCTCGCTTCGCGGTGTCATGTTGCAAGGGCTATTGTTCCTTGGCCTGGGTCTGGTATTCCTGGCCGGGCTTCCCGGGAGGGCGGCGTTGCCGGAGCGCGGCAAGGTGATCGGCCAACCGACCGCGCTGGTAGTGCTGCCGGCAACAGTCGCCATGACCGGGCCGGGCAGCGTCCAGCAACTGGTCATTACCGGCCGTTATGCCGATGGCAGCGTCCGCGACCTGACTCCTTATTGCGATGTCGCCGTCGAAGGCGGCATCATCGCTGTCGAGGACAACCTGTTCCTGGTTCCCAGGAAGAACGGCAGCACGGCGCTGGTGATCAAGGCCGGCGGACAAACGATCAAAGTGCCCGTCACGGTCAGCGATCTGGACAAAAAGCAGCCGGCTAGCTTCCGCAATGACATGATCGCCGTCCTGAACGTGGGCGGCTGCAATTCCGGGGCCTGCCACGGCACTCCCAGCGGCAAGAACGGCTTCAAGCTGAGCCTGCGCGGCTACGATCCAGCGGCGGATTACATCGAATTGACGCGCGACGTGTTCGGCCGCCGTACCAATAACCTCGGGCCTGATGCCAGCATGATCTACCTCAAAGCCCTCGGCAAGATACCGCATGAAGGCGGGCAGCGCTTTCCGCCCGGCAGCATCCCGGCCCAGGTCATGCACCGCTGGCTGAGCGAGGGACTGCAAGACGATGCCCCCACCCTTCCGGTCCTGAAGAAAGTTGATGTTCTGCCCGGCAATCGCCTGCTCAATGATCCGGCCCGCACCCAGCAGCTTTCGGTGCAAGCCACTTTCGCCGACGGCAAGACCCGCGATGTTACCCGTCTGACGGTCTTTACCAGCAGCGACACCGCCATCGCCGGCGTCAGCGCCAATGGCCTGGTCGAGTTCTATCAGAGCGGCGAAGTGGCCATTCTGTGCCGCTATCTTGAAGAGTTGATTCCCGTGCGCCTTACCTTCCTGGAACCCAAGGATGGTTTCAAGTGGTCCAATCCACCGGAAAACAACTACATCGACAAGCACATCTTCGCCAAGCTCAAGATGCTCAGCATTCAGCCTTCCGAGGTGTGCAGCGACCAGGAGTTCATCCGCCGGGCCACCATGGACCTGTGCGCCGTTCTGCCCAGCGCTGTGGAAGTCAAGACATTCCTGGACAGCAAGGACAAGGACAAACGGGCCAAGCTGGTCAACGCGCTGCTCGAGCGGCCCGAATATGCCGACTTCTGGACGCTGAAATGGTCCGACGTATTCCGCAGCACGCGCAAGACGATCCAGCTCAAGGGAACCTACGTTTTCCAGAAATGGCTGCGCGGACACATCACGAAGAACACGCCGCTGGATAAGGTGATTCACGATGTCATCACCGCCAACGGCAGCACCTTCGCCAACCCGGCCGCCAACTACTACCGCATCGCCCGCGATCCGTCCAACCTGGCCGAGACCACCGCCCAGCTATTCCTGGGCATCCGCATGCAGTGCGCCAAGTGCCACAATCACCCGTTCGAGCGCTGGACCCAGGACGATTACTACAGCCTGGCGGCGTTCTTCGCCCGCGTGAAGCAGCGCCGCGATCCGCTCGAGCCGGGAGATGCCCAGAACAAGAACGGCGCGGAGTACATTTTCGTGAGCCGCCAGGGCGAGGTCGTGCAACCGCGGACGCAAAAAACCATGCCGCCGCGTTTCATGGGCGGCGAAGTGCCCAAGATCGACCCGGGCAAGGATCGCCGCGAGGTCCTGGCCGGCTGGCTGACCTCGGCCAGGAACCCTTTCTTCGCCAAATCGATCATCAACCGCATCTGGTATCATCTTTTGGGCCGCGGTATTGTCGATCCGGTCGATGATTTCCGTGATTCGAACCCGTCGGCCAACGACGAGCTTCTGGGCGCCCTGGCCAAGGATTTCGGCGACCACAAGTTCGACGTCAAGCACATGATCCGCACCATCATGGGTTCGCGGGCCTACCAATTAAGCGCCCAGACCAACGATTTCAACAAGGAAGATAACAAATATTTCTCGCACGCGGTCACCAAGCTGCACACGGCTGAGCAGCTCTTCGACGCTCTCTGCTACGTCACGGAGGTGCCGGAGAAGTTCCCCGGCATGCCGCTGGGCACGCGTTCGGTTCAGCTGCCGGATGGCGAGGTGAACAACGCTTTCCTGAAAACATTCGGTCAGCCCGCCCGCGAACTGGCATGCGCAGGCCCTGCAGCTCATCAACGGCCCGGCCGTCAACGATCGCCTGCGCAATCCCAACAATCGCATCGGCAAGCTGCTGGCCAAGAAGATGCCCGACCGCGATCTTCTCAACGAACTCTTCCTGGCAACCCTGTCGCGCTTGCCGGGGGAAACGGAAGCGCTAGCCATGCTACAGGGCGACCACGTCACGGCCTCGCTCTTGGGGGTCAAAGTAATTCCTGGAAAAGGAAGCCCCCAGATCGACAAGAAGGGCGTGACTAAAGACTCTCCGGCGGCAAAGGCCGGCCTGAAGGAAGGCGACGTGATCCGCAAATTGGATGGCACGGTCCTGGCCGGAGCGGATCAATTCCACGGCGCCATTGCCGGGAAAATGCCCGGCGCCGTGGTGACCCTCGCCATTACCCGTGACGGCCAGAATCTTGACCTCAAAGCCACCCTGGCCGACAAGCGCAAAGCCTGGGAAGATGTGCAGTGGGCGTTGATCAATGCCAAGGAGTTTTTGTTCCGGCACTAAACTCCTTGGAGATTCGACATGGATATAGCCCAGCCGGTTGTTCGGTATTTGAGTATTTGCGAGGACATTCAGACCGATGCGGAAAATCCACGAAAAGTGACTTTGGTCAACCTGATCAGCACGATTCGTTCGAAAGATGACCCGCCTTTTCCTCTGCTTTATCGGGAATTATGCGTTTTTGTGCAACTCACCGAATGCCGGGGAAAGGGCGATGTTTCGATCACAATCTATCATGAAATAACCGGGTATATTGCTTACCCAGGTCCATCAACTCCTTGGTCTGCTTCTTTGCCTAATGATCCTCTGGAAGTAGTCGGCTTGCGTTTTCGAATTCGCAATATCGAGTTCAACGAACCTGGGCTTTACCTGGTTCATTTCTGGTACAATGGACAAAAGTTGGCTGAACAACCCTTGCTCTTGAGGTAATCGCCATGGCGCAGAATAACGCACAGATAGATTGTCTGATCTTGGATGAATTTGTTGATGACGCGCAAAGAAAACTGGAAAAGGGCATGATTCCCCGGGACCTTGGTCTTATCACAGATAAAAAGATGCTGGCTGCACTCAATTCTCTAACGGCAGCTGATTTTGCGGCTGCTCTTGAAGCCCTGCCTCTACACAAGCGCGACTTGGAAATGCTTCAAACGCACTACCATGCTACCGAAAGAACCATCACCGCTACTGAGATGGCCGAAGCTTTGGGCTTCAAGAGATTCGGCGCTGCAAACCTTCATTACGGAACCTTGGCCCAAAGGATCGGCGAACAATTGGGTCTACAGCCTGAAACATCACTTTTCGTTCTGGCTACTTTCGATAGGCCAGAAGGCGAATGGAATTGGATTATGCGCCAGCAAGTTGCCGAAGCCCTTGAAAAGCTTGGCTGGGTTGGCCGCCAGAAACGTGGAAAGAAATAGCGCCATGGATTTTCGGCGGCACAGGGAGGTTGATCCATGGCCACGCTACTTTTCACCAACGGCACCATCGTCCTGGAAGATCGCGTCCTGGCCGAGGGGCAGGTCGAGGTGTCCAAGGGCCGCATCCGGGCCATCGGCGTGTCCCACGGTGAAACCTCCGA
>WNFJ01037682.1_pt1 | contig 12029 bp, 15 predicted proteins | sample 5400461 | NCBI WGS metagenome assembly WNFJ01 (sample SAMN13153349, study PRJNA577476) | soil metagenome | isolation source: 115 cm saprolite on Douglas fir-dominated hillslope | place: USA:California | collected 2013-09-17
ATGCTCCGCAATCACCAGAGCATCGCCGGATAATACTTTCCGTCCACGCTCACTCCCCAGAAAACCAAGCGTCTCCTTGTACTCTGCCTCTGACTCATAAGGCGGATCAAGAAAGACCAGATCAATCGGCTGAGTAAGTTTATCGATCCGTTGCAGCATGGCTCCCACGCCGCGATCTTCCAGCGTAAAGCCCCGCTCGATCTTCAACGCTGCAAGATTAGCCCGTAGAGAAGCCAGCGCAGGCTTGGCGCTCTCCGCGAACCACACGTGAGCCGCCCCCCGGCTCAAAGCCTCGATCCCAACGGCTCCCGTGCCGGCATAGAGATCGACGAAACGGCAGCCATCGACCCGCGGCGCAAGGATATTGAACAGCGTCTCCCGCAGCCGGTCGCTGGTCGGGCGCGTCTGCAACCCTCTCGGGGCGAGCAGCGGACGGGAGCGATAAGTTCCTGCAATCACACGCATCTTCTGAATGGTATGACGGCAGCGCATACAATGATAGGTATGCGTGGGTGGTCTTTCCCAATCGGCAGGTTTCTCGGCGTGGATGTCCGCATCCACACCTTCCCGTCTCTGGCGTGTCGGGAGGGCGTTGGTTCGCGCTGTGGCTTCTGCTTCTGCTGGCCGTCATCGTGCGCGAGGTTGCGCGCGCCATCGCAGCCGCATGGTTCGGGCTCGAGCTGCGCAGCGTGCTCCTCCTGCCCACAGGCGGCCTGCTGAGCTACGCGACCTCCGAGTCGACCGATCTGGCCGGAACCCCGGAGATGCAGAAGCGCATGGCCGTCGTCGGCCCTATCGCGAACATCGGCTTCGGCCTCCTGCTCGCTGCGTTGGTGCTGACCGTCGCCCCGCAGATCAATCTCTTCGAGCGCCCCTGGATCACGCCCTCTCACCTGCTCCGCACAGCAGTGTGGGTCAATCTCCTCCTGGGCGCGGTCAACCTGCTCCCCGCGTCGCCGCTCGATGGCGGCCGCGTCTTCCGTGGCGAGTTCGCAAAGGCTCACGGCGCACTCAAGGGCACGCGAGCCGCCGCGGGCCTCGGCCAGGTGATCGCCCTCAGCCTGATCGTCGGCGGTCTGCTCCTGCCCAGCATGTGGCTGATCATGCTCGGAGCCTTCGTGATGATCGGAGCCCACATGGAAGATCAGGGCCTGCTCCTCCAGACCGACGTCGACGCCGTCCGCATGCGCGACGTGATGCTCACGCAGTTCAGCACGCTCTCCGCCTCCGACACGCTCGAGGACGCGCTCCAGCGCTCCGTCCACACCCTGCAGGACGTCTTCCCCGTCGTCCGCGGCGCAAACCTCGTCGGAGCCGTCTCCCGCCAGGGCATCGTCGAGGCGCTCCAGGCAGACGGCAACGGCTACGTCCAGGGCGTGATGACTCGCTCCTTCCAGACCGCCCAGCCCGACGACTCCCTCGTCAAGACCCTCCGCCGAATCATGGCCGGCCAGGGCGCCCAGATGGTCCCCGTGCTCGAGGGCGACCGCATCGTCGGCATCATCACCCCGCAGAACCTCGCCCACTCCATGGGCCTGCTCAACCAGCGCCGCAGGATGCGCCAGCAGGAACAATGACCGCAAGCCCCGAAAAGGATCAGGAAAAGGATCACGACCGGCCCTTAGCCCCCGGCCTCTACCTGGTCGCCACCCCCATCGGCAATCTCGAAGACATCACCCTCCGCGCCCTCCGCGTCCTGCGCAGCGTAGACCGCATCGCCTGCGAGGACACCCGCCAGACCCAGAAGCTCCTGAACCACTTCGGCATCACCACCCCCACCGTCAGCTACCACATGCACAACGAGGGCACCCGCTCCGAAGAACTCACCGAAGATCTCAAGCAGGGAGCCCGAATCGCCGTAGTCAGCGACGCTGGCACCCCCGGCATCGCCGACCCCGGCGGACAGATCGCCTCCGCCGCCATCGCCGCCGGCGTCCCCGTCTTCCCCATCCCCGGAGCCAACGCCGCCATCAGCGGCCTCATCGCCAGCGGCCTACCCACAGAACGCTTCACCTTCCACGGCTTCCTCCCCTCAAAAGCCGGCCAACGCAAAACGTTCCTCGAAGAAATCCCCCGCAGCGGCGAAACCACCCACATCTTCTACGAGACACCCCACCGCATCCTCGAAGCCCTGGCCGACGTCGAAGCGATCTTCGGACCCACCCAGCACCTCGTCATAGCCCGCGAACTCACCAAGCTCCACGAAGAGTTCCTCCGCGGCCCAGTAGCCGAACTACGCACCCAGCTCGCCACCCGCCCTGTCATTCGCGGTGAAATCGTCCTCATGCTCGCCCCCGCCGCAGCCGAAGACACCCCAGCCCAGCGCCCCAGCATCGCCGTCGAAGTAGCAGCCTTAATGAAATCCAGCGGCATCACCGAGATGGACGCCCTCAAGCGCGTAGCGCGAGAGCGCGGCATCGGCAAGAGGGAAGCCTACCGCGAGCTACAGCGCGAACAGAACCGCCTCCGCTAAGCGGGTGCCCCACGTCCGGACTCTCGGACGTGGGATGAGCAGGATGCTAAAGCTAACCTACTCCCTGCCCTTCACCCGATCGTACGTATACACATCGCTGGTCGTCCCCAGAGCCTCGTTATAAAGACTCGTAGCCCCGGTCGCCTCTTTCAGCTCTTCGCTGAACTCGTGAATCGCCCGCAGATGGTCGGCGGTCGCCGGAATCTCCAACCGGCTGCTCTTCAGGAACTTCTGGTAGCCCCGGTCGAGCAGCCGCGAGATCTCGCCACCCAGCAGCCACCCCGGGCGCGACAGCATCTCCACGGTGCCGTCAGGAGCAGCCCCAATCTCCGCGGCACACCCGTATTTCCTTACCTGGAAGGCGTTTGGCAGGCGCTTTGCACCCTCCTGCGCTGGAGCAACATCGAATCGTTGATTGCCAAGAACGGATAGAACGTCATTGAAGCTTCGCTGTGGGGTCTTCTTTGCCATAAGTGCCATACGTTAGACTCGAATTAACTGTCGCACATCCGCCCACCTCCTTCAAACGGCACTGTGGCAAAACATAATGGAAGCGAACGAAACGGCATGATCACCACCACCAAATCGCTGGGAACGACCATCCTCGAACGCGTCGGTAACACGCCGCTCGTCCGTTTCGAGCGCCTCACCGCCCACCTGCCCGGCATCCAGATCCTCGGCAAGGCCGAGTGGGCTAACCCCGGCGGCTCAGTCAAAGACCGCGCCGCGTCCGCCATCGTCGCCGACGCCCAGCGCCGCGGCCTCCTCGGCCCCACCCAGGGCCTCCTCGACGCCACCAGCGGCAACACCGGCATCGCCTACGCCATGTTCGGCGCAGCGCTCGGCTTCCCCGTCACCCTCTGCATGCCCTCCAACGTCTCGCCCGAGCGCAAGCGCTACCTCGCAGCCTACGGCGCCAACGTCATCTGGACCAACCCCGCCGACGGCTCCGACGGAGCCATCCGCAAGGCCCGCGAACTCGTCGCCGCCGAGCCCGACCGCTACTTCTACGCCGACCAATACTCCAACGACGAAAACTGGCGCGCCCACTACCGGACGACAGCCAACGAAATATGGGCCCAAACAGAGGGCCAGATCACCCACTTCGTCGCCGGCCTCGGCACCAGCGGAACCTTCATGGGAACCACCCGCCGCCTCCGCGAGCTCAACCCGAAGATCCGCTGCATCTCCATGCAGCCCGACTCCCCCTTCAACGGCCTCGAAGGCCTTAAGCACATGGCCACCGCGATCGTCCCGCGCATCTACGATCCCACCCTCGCCGACGCCAACATCGACATGTCCACCGAGCAGTCCTACAAGATGGCCCGCGACCTCGGTCGCAAACACGGCATCCTCGTCGGCATCTCCTCCGCCGCAGCCGTAGCCGCCTCGCTCCAGGTAGCCGAGCAGGAGGCCGCAGCCGGCCGCGAGGCCGTCATCGTGACCATCCTCTGCGACGCAGCCGAAAAATACATGAGCGACCGTTTCTGGCAGGAGGAGTAACTGGACATGCTTCGCATCCAATATGCAGACTACGTGGCCCTGCGCGCCCACGGCGAAGAGACCTACCCCAACGAGTGCTGCGGCGTCCTCCTCGGCAAAAACAGCACCGAGGGCGATAACGCCACGGCCATCAATACCGTCCACAAGATCGTCCGCGCCGGCAACACCCGCACCGACTCCGCGCACAACCGCTACAACATCGCCCCGCAGGAGCTGGTAAAAATCCAGAGGCAGGCACGCGGCCTCGGCCTCGACATCGTAGGCTTCTACCACTCGCACCCCGACCACCCCGCGCTGTGGTCCCCCACCGACTTCGCCGAGGCCCACTGGATCGGCTGCTCCTACGTCATCACCAGCGTCGAGCGCGGAAAGGCCTCCATCACCAACTCCTTCCTGCTCACCGGAACCACCGAAGACGACAAGAAGTTCGAAGACGAAGCCATAGAGATCGAAGTAGCCGGCACCGCACCGCACAACCAGAAAGGGAAAGCATGAACATCCACATCCCCACGCCTTTGCGTACTTACACCGAAGGCAAGGAGACCGTCAGCATCCCCGGCGCAACCATCAGCGCCACATTTCTGCAGCTCACCGCCACCTATCCCGAGCTGAAGCAGCACCTCTTCACCCCCGAGGGCAAGCTCCGCTCCTTCGTCAACGTCTACCTCAACGACGACGACATCCGCTACCTCCCCGGCAAGGAAGAGACCACCGTAAGCGACACCGACGAACTCACCATCATCCCCTCCATCGCCGGCGGGACTGGCCATCCAGGCGCACGCGCTTCGCGCAAACCCCTCTGTCCCGCAACCTGTTGACCTCCCACCAACTATCGTGATTCTGACCCTGAGCGTAGTCGAACGGGAAAGAATCCCCCGCCTTTGTTGTTGCTTTAGCTTCTCGGTACCCCAAGGCTTTAGCTTCCAGTACCCCAAGGCTTTAGCTTCTAGGTACCCCAAGGCTTTAGCCTTGGGTCTCTCATGGAAGCCAAAATACGGGGCTTTAGCCCCTGGGGTATGCCTTCTTATCCCGCTCGGAAGATTTACAAACCAGACGCGCGGAGATTCGATCCGGCCCCAAATGAGCCGTTCCCCCGCCAAAAAGCATCTAGAATTAAAGCAAGGAAGACCCCAATGCCCACACTCATCGAAGAAACCATCGAACTACCCAAGCTCTCCAACGACGAGATCGCCCGCTACTCCCGCCACCTCATCCTGCCCGAGGTAGGCATGGAGGGCCAGCAGAAGCTCAAGGCCGCAAAGGTCCTCTGCGTCGGCACCGGCGGCCTCGGCGCCCCGCTCGCCCTCTACCTCGCCGCCGCCGGAGTCGGCACCCTCGGCCTCGTCGACTTCGACACCGTCGACGCCAGCAACCTCCAGCGCCAGATCATTCACTCCACCGCCACCGTCGGCAAGCTCAAGGTCGACTCCGCGGAGATCATGCTCAAGGGCCTCAACCCCCACCTGAACGTGGTCAAGCACAACACCATGCTCACGAGCGCCAACGCCCTTGAGATCTTCAAGGACTACGACATCATCGCCGACGGCACCGACAACTTCCAGACCCGCTACCTCGTCAACGACGCCTGCGTCCTTACCGGCAAGCCCAACGTCTACGGCTCCATCTTCCGCTTCGAGGGCCAGGCCAGCGTCTTCGCCACCGAGGAAGGCCCCTGCTACCGTTGCCTCTACCCCGAGCCGCCACCTCCCGGCCTCGTCCCCTCCTGCGCCGAAGGCGGCGTCCTCGGCATCCTCCCCGGCCTCATCGGCGTCATCCAGGCCACCGAAACGATCAAGCTGATCCTGGGCATCGGCGAGCCCCTCATCGGCCGCCTGCTCACCCTCAAGCTGCGCAAGAACCCCGACTGCCCGGTCTGCGGCACGAACCCCACCGTCACCGAACTCATCGACTACGACCAGTTCTGCGGCATCACCCCGCCCAGCTCCGTCGGCCCGCTCGAGGTCGCCCGCGACAAGGCCGTAGCCGAGGCCTCTATCGTCGACGGCATCCCGCAGATCACGGTTGAGCAACTGAAGCGGAAGCTCGACGCCAGGGAAGACATCTTCGTCCTCGACGTCCGCGAGCCCCACGAGTACCCCATCGCGAACCTCGGCGCGCCTCTGATTCCAGTAGGCGAGATCGAGCGCCGCGTAGGAGAACTCGCAGACCAGAAGAACCGCGAGATCGTCGTCCACTGCCGCTCCGGAGCCCGCAGCCAGAAGGCCGCCCTCACCCTCAAGCAGGCCGGCTTCACGAACGTCTCGAACCTCGCCGGAGGCATCCTGGCCTGGGCCGACAAGATCGACCCCTCGATGCCAAAGTACTAACCAGCGAGTACCAACTCCGTTCAAACAAAGGCCTGGACTAACCACCCAGGCCTTTGTCTTTGCGTTTGTCTTTGCGTTTGTCTTTGCCTTTGCCTTTGTCTTTGTCTCTGCCCTTTGTCTCTGCCTTTGTCTCTGCCTTTGTCTTTGCCTTAGTCCTTGCCTTTGTCTTTGTCGCTCTATCCCAGCCCACCCAGCTCGGGTGCCCCATCCATGGCGCAGCCTCATCGCGACATGGGTGGGAATGTATAACCTAGCCCAACCAGCTCTTGTCGTTGTCGTTGTCGTTGTCGTTGCCCTTGTCTTTGTCTTTGTCTTTGCCCTTGTCGTTGTCTTTGCTCTTGTCGTTGTCTTTGTCTTTGCTGCTGCCTTTTCCGTTGCTTGTTCTTTTGTTTGTCATCCCGTAGGGATCTGCTTCTGTCTTTGCCGTTGTCTGTTCTCCTCCACGCACCCCAATGATGTGTCATCCTGAGCGGAGCTGCTCGCGCACTTGCGAGCAGCGCAGTCGAAGGACCTGCGGTTGCTGTTGTCTTTACCGTTGCATTGTCGCTGTTTGTTTTACATCGTCATTCTGAGCGCAGCGAAGAATCCCCGTATTTTCAAGGGGAGCGAAGCGACCCGAATGCCTTTCTCTTCCAGCCCACCCAGGAATCGTCATTTCGACCGAAGCGAACGGGGTCCCCAACGAGCGCACTTGCTCGTTGGGGTTGAGCTCACGCTTTTGTGAGCAGCACAGCGGAGAAACCCGCTTCGCTAATGCCTCTCGACCATGTACCGTATGTCGGGCATGATGGTGATAGTCCATCCTGGCCTCCAGAGTGACTGCTTGCTCGCACAATCAGCTTCTCTGTTCTTGGCCAGATGGGACAACAACCTCTTGAAACTTCACATCTACCCAAACCGCCGTTTTGTCTTTTACCCGCTACTCCCTGTTTTTCTTGTCAAGTCCCCAAACCACCTAAGCCACAGATAACAAACGAAATATAGTTGGCATATTAGTTTCCCCCAATCCGCTACAATAGAACTAGACTTAAAGAAAGCCCCGGCCAAAACCGGGGCTTTCCCCATTAACACCCATAAACCTTTTAGAAAGAAGATTTTACCCGTAACCCATTTAGAATGACAATTTTGCAAACATACACACAGCGTAAATCATTGAATCCAGAGATTTTACGCCAAGATAGGGGGGAGGGGGGGTACCCCACACCTTCAGGAAGGAGACTGATAAAGCCCCATCACATTGCCACCAGGGTCACGAAACCGGGCCGTGATCTCCGGAGCATCCGCCCCAATCGGCTGCACAATCTCGCCACCGTTCTCGACGACCACGTCCAGCATCGCCGCCACGCTGTCGACCTTGATGTAAACGAGGAGCCCAGGCGATGAAGCGGGCGGTCGGTCGAGCACCCACGAGCCGCTCACCTCTCCAACCGAATCATCGAAGGAGGTAGCACCGTCACCCCGCTGCCGGATACGCCAGCCAAAGACGCGCCTGTAAAACTCGGACGAACGCGCTATGTCGGTCGCAGGCATCTCGATGTAGCAAATCTTGCCGTTTCTGTAGGTCGGAGCCATCGGCCTCCCTCAGGGCTGAAATTCTAGCGCGGGTTACTCCGGCTTGTCCTCGGAAACCAGTATCTGCAGGCAAAGCGGCTTCTCCAGCATGCAGTCCAGCTTGGCAATCGACGCCATCGCCTTCTCGATCGTCGAGGTCAGGCAAGGCTCCGTCGTCACCACGAACGGCAGCCGATGCTTCGGATGTCCCGGCCGCTGCAGCAACGAATCGATGTTCGCCCCAACCTTGGCCAGCGCCCCGGCAATCGCCGCGACGATCCCCGGCTTGTCGTCCACCACGAACCGGAGATAGTGAGGTGCCATAAACTCGCCCGTAACCGAACGCTTCCGCACCGGCAACTGAACCGTCTTGCACCCTTGAGCCACCGCCAGCAGGTCCGAAACGACAGCCACCGCCGTAGGCTCACCGCCCGCGCCGTGACCGGAGAACACAACATCGCCGCCAAACCTGCCGCTCGCGACAACCATATTCTGCGTCCCATGCGACCACGCCAGCGGCGAGCTCAACGGCACCAGCATCGGAGCCACGCGGGCATGAACCACAGTGCCCTCGACCTGCGCCCGCGAGATCTGACGAATCGTGCAGTTCAGCTCTTTGGCGTACGAAAAATCTATCGCTTCGACAGCAGCAATGCTCTGCGTCGACACGGCATCGGGATCGAGCTCAGCCCGCAGCGCAATGCGCGAAAGGATGCAAAGCTTAGCCCGAGCATCGTAACCATCAACGTCGGCCGAAGGATTCGCCTCCGCATATCCAAGCTGCTGCGCATCCGCCAGAACGGTCGCGTAATCCGCACCTGTCTCCATCCGGCTGAGGATGTAGTTGCAAGTCCCGTTCACGATGCCGCTGAGCCGAGTCGTCTGATCGCCGCAGAGCCCCTGCTGCATACCGGTAATCACCGGAACGCCGCCGGCAACCGCCGCTCCATGCAGCAGATGAACATGGTGCTGCGCCGCCAGCTTGGCAAGACCAGTTCCGCGATAAGCAATCAGCTGCTTATTGGCAGTCACGACAGACTTGCCCGCAGCCAGAGCCTTGCGAATCCACCCCTCGACCGGGTTGAGACCTCCCATCAGCTCAACCACGACGTCGACATCGGACTTCAAAATATCGTCGATGTTCTCCGTCCACACAACGGACGCAGGCACGCTCTTCGCCGCAGCCGACGAGCGCTTTCGCTCCACGCTGCGGTTGAAGATATGCGTCAGCTGCACACCGGGAAACTTCGACGTCGCCAGCACCCGCGCCACGGAGCTGCCAACCGTTCCAAACCCCAGCAGCGCCACCTTTACAGTGGAGCCTGCGGTGGTCGTCTTTGCCTTAGTTTGTACAGCAGATTTCTTCTGCTTCATCACCATCTCTTAGTAGTCGATTCTGCCGGCGTGGTTACGCCAGACGTCAAAGCTCGAAATAGCCCGCTCCCGCAACAGGTTCGCCGTGGGAATGCTGCGTTGGTCCAGAGGCCGCTTCACTTCCTCATAGAGGAACGCATCGTCAAAACCCGCAGCCGCAGCATCTGCCGCAGTATTGCCATAGAAGATCGCGTCACAACGCGACCAGTAGATCGCTGCCAGGCACATCGGACACGGCTCGCAGCTCGTATAGATCGCGCACCCAGCCAGGCTGAAGGTGCCAAGCGAAGCACACGCATTGCGGATCGCCGTAACCTCCGCATGTGCCGTGGGATCATTGGTCGCGGTAACGAGGTTCGCGCCGGACGCCACGATCCTGCCATCCCGCACGATCACCGCGCCAAACGGACCTCCGCGCCCGCTAGTGACGTTCTCCGTCGCCAGCGCAATCGCCTCTTCCATAAAGATGGGATTACCCTGCATTTGGCTCGGTATCCTTATTGCACGCTTCACTCGGAGAGAGTCACGGGATAATCAGATTATGGCACAAGCGTTCCTCTCAAACCGCGTCGTCACACCGCAAGGTACGCAGCCTGCCGCACTCCTCATCGAGGACGGCAGAATCCAAGCCGTCTGCCGCGCATCCGAGCTTCCCAGCGACACAGTCCTCCACGACTGCGGCAACGACGCTCTGCTTCCCGGCCTCGTCGACACCCACGTCCACATCAACCAGCCCGGCCGCACCGAGTGGGAAGGCTTCCGAACCGCCACCCGCGCCGCCGCGGCCGGAGGATACACCACCCTGGTCGACATGCCCCTGAACTGCCTGCCCGAGACCACCACCGTAGCCGCCCTGGCCGCCAAGCGCGAGGCCGCACAAGGCGAGTGCTTCGTCGACTGGGCCGCCTGGGGAGGCGCCGTCGCAGACAATCAGCAGCACATCCTCCCCTTGGCCCGCGCAGGCGTTCGCGGCTTCAAGTGCTTCCTCATCTACCCTGGCTGCGACGGCTTCACCATGATCGATCAGCAGCAGTTGGAAGCCGCACTGCCGCACATCGCCGAGTCCGGCCTGCCGCTACTGGTCCATGCCGAACTCGCCGGCCCCATTGACCGCGCAATGGCAAGCTTGCAACAAGCCGACTGGCGAAGGTACAGCACCTATCTGGCATCGAGACCGGACGAAGCAGAGCTCGAAGCAATTCGCCTGATGATCCGGCTCTGCCGCCAGTACAGCTTCCGCCTGCACATCGTGCATCTCTCCACAGCCCTCGCCCTCGAAGACCTGCAAGCCGCACGCGCCGAAGGCCTGCCCATCACGGTCGAAACCTGCCCCCACTACCTGCACTTCGCCGCCGAGCAGATCCCCGATGGCGCCACTCTGCTGAAGTGCGCTCCTCCCATTCGCAGCAAGGCAAATCAGGACGCGCTCTGGCAGGCTCTTCGTGACGGAACAATCGACATGATCGTCACGGACCACTCGCCCTGTCCGCCGGAGATGAAGCGCACAGAGACCGGCCGCTTCGACCTCGCCTGGGGCGGGATCGCGAGCTTGTCCATCGCACTTTCAGTCATCCATACGGAGTGCACGCGCCAAGGATTCACGCTGGATCACATCGCCCGTTGGATGAGCAGCGCACCGGCAACTCTCGCTGGATTGATCCATCAGGCCGGAGCCCTGGAGGCCGGCCGCGACGCGAACTTCATCGTCTTCGACCCAGAGGCCGCGTTTACCGTCACCGCAGACAAACTGCACTACCGCCACGCAATCTCCGCATACATGGGCGAGACGCTGCGCGGCGCAGTCAAGGCAACCTATCTACGCGGCGAGCCTGTATATCGCAACGGACTCATAACAGATACGCCCTACGGACGCGAGCTCACGCTATCCTAGGCCCACGCCCATGAACGAAATCCTCACCCGATGGAACTCGCTCGACGCCGAAGCAGCTGCACGCGAGGCACTGCCCTGCTGCGGCTCGCGTGCCTGGGCCGCCGGGCTCGCCTCGAAACGGCCCATCGCAGACGAGACCTCCCTGCTCGAAGCCTCCAACACGGTATGGCGCTCGCTTCCAGAGGACGCGTGGCAGGAGGCATTCGACAGCCACCCGCGCATCGGGCAGAGACACGCCCAGGCCCACGCTACGGATGAATCGTTGCAGTGGTCGGCGCAGGAGCAACGCGCAGCTCTCGCGGAAGATGACGCCGCCAGACTCGCACTGGAGGCGGCGAATCGCCAGTATGAGCAGCGCTTCGGCCGTATCTTCATCGTATGCGCCACAGGCAAAACCGCCTCTGAGATCCTCAACATCCTCGAAGGCCGCATGAAGAACGACGCGCTTACCGAGCTTCGCGAGGCAGCAGAGCAACAGCGTCAAATCACACAGCTTCGCCTGAGAAAATGGCTGGACGGTAAATGATGATGGGCATCTCGACACACATTCTCGACACGGCTCTCGGCCGCCCCGCTGCGGGAGTTCCAATCACGCTCTCTCGAACGGCAGATGGCGTCTGGATTTTGATCAACGATGCCCTCACCGACGCCGACGGCCGCTGCAAACACCTGCTGCCTCCAACTCAATCACTGCTGCCGGGAACCTATCGCATACGCTTCGAGACATCCGCCTACTACGAGCAGCATCAGCTAAAGGGCCTCTACCCCTACGTCGAAATCGTCTTCGACGTGAAGGATAGCGAGCAGCATTACCATATTCCCCTGTTGCTAACCGCCAACGGCTACACCACCTACCGAGGAAGCTGAGGACGCATGATCGAGCTCGCCGAAAACCGTTATGGCAAATCCC
>WNFJ01329350.1_pt1 | contig 12029 bp, 11 predicted proteins | sample 5400461 | NCBI WGS metagenome assembly WNFJ01 (sample SAMN13153349, study PRJNA577476) | soil metagenome | isolation source: 115 cm saprolite on Douglas fir-dominated hillslope | place: USA:California | collected 2013-09-17
AACCGGCTGGGGACATTGGTGACCGTCTAATGCATACGATCAACTTGCAGCACATTAATGTGAAGCTGGTATTGAAGGATTCCGATTCGCTCGATCATGGTCGCGACCTCGATCCGGTGATCCCTGTGTTTCATAGCTGGATTCAGCAGCAGGCCTTCGACGAATTACTGCTCGACGTTGCGGATTACCGGCACGTCGAGGGCGGACCGGGAATCCTTCTGATTGGACATGAGGCGGATTACAGTCTCGACAATACCGACAACCGGTTGGGGGTTCGCTACAACCGGAAGGCTTCTTTGGATGGAGATAACCAAGAACGGCTAGCGCAAGCGGCGCTGGCAGCGCTTAGTGCAGCTCAGCGTCTTCAAGAAGATACTCGCCTAGATGGAAAGCTATACTTTAACGGTCACGATATCGAGATTTTCGTGAATGACCGGCTTCTGGCTCCTAATACCGCCGCAACCAGGGATGTTCTGAGTGAGGGATTCCAGGAGTTTTCCGACAAACTGTTCGGCGGCACCGAATATTCTTTGTCATTCGGTAGCGACCCGCGTAGGCTGCTGGCCGTGGCTCTTAAGGCTGCGCGGGCATTTACTGTTGGGGAATTGCTGGAGAACCTCAGGTCTTCGCTCGTGCCCGCGGCCGGCGATTTGACCAAACACGGCCCTGGTAGGGCTGTTCCGGACGCCGTTCCGGATCACCACTGGCGCGAGGAGCTGAACGCCGCTCAGGGCGCGGACTAGCAGCGATGTCCGACTTTTCGGTGGTCCAATCCAGCCTTTCGGACTACTACCGGATGATTCAGGCTAAAGTCCACGAGCTGACCGAGCCGTTGTCACTCGAACGGCTCTGGACGCGGCCCCATCCTTACGGCAACAGCATCGGCAACCTGATTCTTCATCTCACCGGAAACCTCAACTACTACATTGGAGCCCAGATCGGCGGGACGGGGTACGTCCGGCAACGCCCATTGGAATTTAGCAGCACCGGCAAACCTAAAGCCGAGCTGCTCGGCGACTTCGACCACGCGATCGAAACCGTGCTCGCGACCATCGCCCAGCAGTCCGACGACGACTGGGCGGCGCCGTTTTTTGGCGAGCTGGAGAGCGAAGCCAAGACACGGTTCAACGCCTTCCTGCGGTGCGCGGGGCATGCTTATCATCATGTGGGGCAAATGATTTATTTACAGAGGGAATTGCTGGGGAACTCCGGGCTGTAGCCCACGGTCCGCCTTCGGCGGCAAAGGCGAACAATCGCTGCGTCTTTTGCGGACGACTGAAAGTCGTGCCCTTAGCGGTTTTCTCTTTCCAGGTCGGTTAGGGCGGGAAACGGTCCAACGGAGATCTGTCGCCGACCAGCCAGATATGGCCGAATGGATCGGTGAACCCACCTTGGCGATGGATCCCCCATGGCATATGGTGATCCTGGAGGTTTTCGAGACTGCCGGTCGCGCCCGCTTCCAATGCGCGAGCGACTATCGCGTCGGGGTCATCGCAGAACAATTCCACTCTCACCGTCGTGGTGCCTATTTCCTTCGGGCTATTCCAGCCGTTCTTGGCGGGCTGGGCGAGGAAGAAGGGCGCACCCGAGATCTCCAAACTGGCGACTGGTCCGAGGCTCCACAGTTCTGTTGCGCCGAGGGCTCGCTTGTACCATTCGACCGCAGCAGGCGCGTCGGGAACCGCCAGCATGAGGGAAATGACTGGGGTGCGTGGTTGGGAAGTCATGAGGGTCGTCTCTCCTTAAGCGTGCTTTTGACGGCTAATGGAACCAGGCCACACTCTGCCGCATATCACTGTCAGTAATGTCCGATAACAAGTATTATGTAAAGTCACAGAAACGCCTTGTCCTGTGTGGGTCGGACACTCTTGTCCGACGCCTTTGACCTTAATTCCCCTGACCCCCGGCCCCTACTGCTTATACGGCCATTGCGCCTGGGTGAACAGCGCGCCGTCGATCCAGATGGTTTGGCCGCTGATGAAGGCAGCGTCTTTGCTGGCCAGGAAGGCTACGGTGGGGGCGATGTCGGCGGCGGTGCCGACCCTCCCTAGCGGTGTCATCCGGGACCAGGTTCCGGCGTAATCGGGGTCTTCGGTGCGGGTGCGTTCGGATTCGATGGACCCGGGGGCGATGCAGTTTACGCGAATGCCGTAGGGGCCCAACTCCACGGCGGCCTCTTTGGTGAACATCTCAATTCCGCCTTTGCTCGCGGTGTAAGCCACCAGACGCGGAAACGCCAGCTTGTTGCATCCCGAGCCGAGGTTTACGATCGCGCCTCCGCCGTGGTCTTTCATGTAACGGGCGGCTTGCTGGGTGCAGAGGAAGCATCCCTTTAAGTTGGTATCGATCACCAGGTCCCATTCTTCTTCGGTCACGTCGAGCAGCGGCTTCCAGGTCTGGACTCCCGCGTTGTTGACGAGGAGATCGAGGCGTCCGAAGCTAGCGATGACCTTCTCGAACATGGCCGCGACCTGGCTGCTGGAGCGGATGTCGGCCTGAACCGGGAGGACTTGGCTAGCTAGGACTTCCCCGCTCGCTGCTCGAATTTCGGCGATGGTGGCGTCCACCATCGCCTGGGGATCGTTGAAGTAGTTCACCGCGACGCGGCAGCCGCGGCGCGCCAGCTCGAGCGCGATTTCTTTGCCGATTCCGCGGCTGGCTCCGGTCACTAGAGCGGCCTGGCCTTGCAGAGACATGGTCACCTCCACAAACTCCCGATGATCATAGCCGACTCATCAGAGGAGCATCGGGCGTCGGGCTTAACTTGGCTCGATTACCTTCAGCCCTGGCACTCGCGCGAAGTGGCGCTTGTTGAAAGTGGCAACCTGACCATTCCGTTCGACTGCCGTCGCGGCGACGATCAGATCATAGAAACCGATCATTCGCCCAGAGGAGTCCAGGGCTGCCCAAATGCGCGCGTGTTCATAGGCCGTTTGCTCGGTATAAGGCAAGACAGGCATCAGGCCAACGATTGCCCGCAGGTAGGCCTCGCGTCTTGATCTGTGGGCAACCGTGGCGCGTTCAACTCCGTGCCAGAGTTCGGCCACTGTAACTGCTGCTATTGCGAACTGCTCGTCGGGATGAGAAGAGACCCATCCCCGGAAGTCGAAGCTTCCCTTCTCTCCTCGAATAACGACATCGGCATCGATGATTATCGCCATTTATCAGCTGGCGCTTTCAGCTTCTTGCGGGCGGCGTGGAGATCGCGATGCCAGGCCCGGGCTTCCTCTTCCGGCAATTCGACTGTGGCCAATGCCTCAGCCAAATCGCGGCCAGTGCAAACCTTCTCCGCATCGGGCACAAGGCGGGCGACGGGCGAGCCGTTTTTAAGAAGGACAAAGGTGACGTCTTGGTAGTGGGCGCGGTTCACGCAATCGGCAAAGTTGCGGGCGGCCTCCGTCACGCTGATCGTCGTCATTTTCATATAATCATATTATCAGATTATACACATATTGGCAAATTGCCCTGCTCCGCTCAGACAGGCTTCGCCCTCTGCGGCATCGGCGCAGCGAGCTTTCCTCGCAAGGCAATAGGCAAAAGAACTTGCCGGCCTCGCGTCTCCACCGGATCGCGTGTCTTGAGATCACCTATGAAACTTCTGCGAGCGGCGAACTGACCGTGGGTTCCCGCAGCGTATGGCGAGCTACGAGCGAGTCGGCCAATATCCACGCGGATGCCACCGCAGCCAGGTTGTACGCGTTGCCGCCCCAGGCAGCATGGTGGTGAGGATTGGCGAAGATGAATGGCGGCAATGCGACCAGATTAAAAACAAAAAACATCAGCGCAAGCAGCCGCGCAGCCAGGACGTCCTGAATTCCCGTCCCCAAGTGGATGCCGCTGGGAGGAGAGTTCTGGACGATGTTGACTGGAATTTGTTTCCTACTCGCAGGCCTCGCCATACTCTACATCAAAACATATTCGTCGGCGACGCCGAGCATGGGGCGCGGTCAGAAGTGCTCGATATCCACAACGCGCTGGTACATCTTCAGGACGGGCCGGAGTGGAAGCAGGCAAAAGAGCGAGGTCTGCGGCTTTACACCTGGGCGCCCGACGACCCGCTGGCCGATGTTTTCCTGATGCAGTTTGGCGAATATCCAAACGCAAACGAGATCCATATCGATTACCGAGGATTCTTGAAGAATGTCGGCGAGGCGAAGGAAGTATCTATCCATCCCGCATCGAAGCTCCCAGCCGATCTGTTCGCGCATCCGAGCATCGCCTTTGTCTCGCGATACCGCCTTGAGCGCCACTAGCGTGCCAAGCGGATGGGACACGCCTGGGTTCTTTTCCGGCGATGCAAGCAATCTCGACGACCTGGTTTGCTGCTGGAATCTTCGAGCGTCGGACATTCCTCTTTTGTTCGTCGACGTCAGACATCTGGAACGATATGGCGGGACAGTCGCTGCATGGGGAAAAGCCATGCGCGATATGGTTTCTCACCCACGTCACGAGTTCGATAGGAGGATTGCAATTTGGGTTCGGGAAGAGAGCCTCGACACGACTGATATGGCGAAGGCGATGACGGAAGCCACCAAGCCATTCAAAGAGGAGGAGGTTTCGTCGATTCACACTGTCGGGGACGGAACGTGGAATGGACTGAACCTTCGCCCCCCGATGATGTATCTCGGCGACGTTTCGACCCTTGGAGTGATCGGCGTCGAGTCGGGAAAGCCCAAGGTATCCTTCGCACTTGATAACAAGCCATTCAGTGACGATGTGTGGTTTCACACCCAGAGGTTGGTCGCGTCCTTGTCTTTCATCGGCGGCCTCTACGCAGACGAACAACACACGCTCGTACCGCCTTTTGTACCCGAGCTTAACGAGTTTTATGCGCGCTCAATGCATTTCGACTACAGCAAAGTACGAAGCGAATCCGACCGAATTGGCCTGGTTATCGACGCGTGCGATACAACGACGTCCATTTATGCATTGCCTGTCGCGGATCTCATCGAGCGAATATTCGGACTGGCGGGATTCTCTGCCAGTTTGAGTGCCGGTGGCCTCATTGCCCGACAACTCATACTGCAACTTGGCGGAGTGGACGGAGCACGGGCCTTCAAGATCCCTGGTGTTCGACGCCTTCTCAAAACCCATGGACCGACAGCGGCGTTCACCAAGAAGGGCGCCGTACAACTGATCGCGAGCAAGGACCCTGAAAACCCCACTGCGTCATTTAGAGACTACCAACGACTCTATGGTGGGCATCATCCCTTCAACACCGAGCTGGACCCAGGCGCGGTGTTCACTTACCTGGTTGAAAGGGGATTGTTCCGCATGGGGGCGGAATTGGCTTGCCCCCATTGTCGTTTGAGCAGTTGGACACCTCTGGACGTACTGAAGCAACGACTGGTCTGTGAGATGTGCGGACAGGAGTTTGACGCAACGCGCCAACTCGTAAACGGCGAGTGGCATTATCGCCGCTCCGGTGTACTTGGCGCGGAAAGGAATGCACAGGGTGCAATTCCTGTGGTGCTGACGCTGCAGCAATTTAAGGTGAATTTCAGCAGCCTTCGCCAGGGAGTGTATTCACCGTCATTGGACTTGGTTCCGAAACAGGGCGCGGACTTGCCGAAGTGTGAAGTGGATTTTGTCTGGGTGATCCCTGAGCCATACCCAGAAAAGACTGCGGTCGTGTTCGGGGAATGCAAGGATCAGGGTAGAGACATTACGGCCGGCGGAACGCAAGGAACCATCGACGCTACGGATATCGAACATCTGAGGAGCGTTGCGGATGCATTACCACGAAAGAGATTTTCTGCATACATCGTGTTGGCGAAACTCTGCTCTTTCACTGCGGACGAAATCGCACTAGCGAAAACGCTTAATGACCGATACCGACGCCGCGTTATTCTCCTAACTGCGAGAGAGCTGGAACCCTACCATTTTTATGAGCGGACGAAGCTCGAATTCAAGAACATCCACGACGATGCAGGCGGTCCCGAAGATTTGGCAAACAACACGGCCCTGATGTACTTCAAGGAGTAGCTCAAGGAAACGGCGTCCAATAGCTCGGGCCGTGTCCCCGCCCCCTACTGCTGCTGCTGTTCCTGCTCCTGCTGCGCCTGGAAATTCTCCGCCATGGACGGCGGCGGGGCGCGGCGGACGATCATGGCGGGCGCCATTTCTTCGTTCGAGGGGCGTCGGAGAGGGCGACGCTGACGGAGACGCTGAGTTCCTTTTCGGCTCCACCTTTGAAGACGCCGCGGGTGGGAGGAACTTCGGCGTAGTCGCGGCCGACGGCGACGCGGCCTTGGCGGTCACTGTGATTTTTGTTGTGCGATCCACTTATCCGTGCGGGCGTCGAGGAGATCGAGGGGGAGGGTTCCACCGTCGAGCATCTCGTCGTGGAATCTGCGGATATCAAACTTGGAACCCAATTCCTTCTGGGCGCGTTCGCGGAGCTCGCGGAACTTAAGCTGGCCGAGCTTGTAGCTGAGCGCTTGTGCGGGCCACGCGATGTAGCGGTCGGTTTCGGACTGGACGCTGGGCTCGTCCACCGCGCCGGACTTGCGGAAGAAGTCCACGACTTGGTCGCGCGTCCATCCCTTGGAGTGGATTCCGGTGTCAACCACCAGGCGTACGGCGCGGAAGAGTTCCGAAGAAAGACGGCCATAGTCCGAAACCGGGTCTTGGTAGAAGCCGACCTCTTTGCCGAGTTGCTCTGCGTACAGGGCCCAGCCTTCGGTGTAGGCGTTGAAGCCAAGGCTGTGGAGGCGGAACTTGGGCAACCCGGTGAGCTGCTGCTGGACCGATTGCTGCATGTGATGTCCGGGAATGCCTTCGTGGTAGGCGATAGCCTCGTCGTCAATGAGTGAGCGGTCACCGAAGTTGGAAGTTGCGACGACGACGCGGCCGGGGCGCTTGCCGTCTGGCGTTCCGGTGACGTAGTGAGTTGCGGCTGCGGCTTGAAAAGCAGGTATGGCTTCGACCGTAACCGGCGACTTGGGCAAAAGCGTGAAAAGCTCTGGGAGTTTAGGTTCCATCTGGGCGATGTAGTGGCGGTAGACGTCGAGAATCTGCTCTGCCGAGGTCGGAATGTACTTAGGATTGGTTTTGAGTGACGCCCGGAAGAATGCAAGGTCGGCGAAGCCCTCCTTTCTTGCGATGGCAGTCATCTCGTCCTGAATGCGGGCGATCTCGCGGAGGCCGAGCTGGTGTATTTCGTCCGGCGTCATGTGAGTGGTGGTCCGGGCGTAAATGTCGTTTTGATAGCGCTTCTCGCCGTCTGGCAGCGAAGTCACAGAGAGGGTGGTGCGGCCTTGGGGGGCGTATTCCGTGCGCAGGAAGGCGGCGAATGTCTTGTAGGCGGGGATGACGTCAACGTTGATGGCATCGGTCATCTGCTGGGTCAAGCGCTTCTGGTCTTCGAGTGCAATGCTCTCCGGATACTTCTTTGTCGGAAGGAGAAAAGGGTCGGATTCGATGATGGCCTCGCACTGCACTGGGAGCTTTTCCAGAAGAAATCTTACCGGCATGAGTTTGTCTTTCATGCCAGCCCGCAGGACTTCAGTGGTCTGACTCAGGACGCGGGGGATCTGATGAAGTCGGGCAATGTAGTCCTCGTAGTGCTTTACGGAATCGAAAGGGACGGAAAGCGGTAGATCCGCAAGGCTGGTATGGATGCCGTTCTGCTGGTTGATGGGCATCTCGTATTCTTTGAGGTCGAAGTCAGCGATGCGCTGCCGGAGGACACGGGCCAAGAGGTCGTGGGATTGGTCCTGGTCGGAGAACCCGGTAGTTGGAATGGCTTCGAGCCGAGCAAGGAAGTCCACGTCGGTCTTGTGGCGCTGAACGATGGCGTCGAGCGAGTGTTCGGCGAGCTTGTCGTTGTAGCGGTAGTCGCCGAAAGCGGTAGCGCGCTCGGGAAAGTTTCGGAGGTCGGACTCATACTGCTCCTCGAAAAGTGCGTCCTGGGCGGTCACGCGGTCGGCAACTGGTTTGAGGTTTTGGGCAAAGACGGAAACGGCCACAGTGACTACGAAAATCAGGATCTGCTGAAGACGCATAATATTTGCAGCGTACCAGAGGGAAAGGTGGTTGCGCGAACAGGTCTAACGCACCACCAAGGATGCTCATGAGGGCACTTACTGCTGCTGCTGTTCCTGCTCCTGCGGCGCCTGGAGGTTTTCCGCCATGGACGGCGTAGGGGCTCTGCGGACGATCATGGCGGGGGCCATATCTTCGTTGGCGACGCTGACGGCCACGCTGAGTTCGCTTTCGGCGCCGCCTTTGAACACTCCGCGGGTGGGAGGGACTTCGGCGTAGTCGCGGCCGACGGCGACGCGGATGTGGCTTTCGCCGCCGAGGACGTTGTTGGTGGGATCGAATTCGGTCCAGCCCAGTCCGGGCAATAAAGCCTCGACCCAGGCGTGGGACGCGCCTTCGGCGGCGCGGGCTTTTTCGGCGTCGGCGTGGAAAAGGTATCCGCTGACGTAACGGCACGGGATGCGAACTTCGCGCGACAGCGCAATCATGATGTGAGAGAAGTCCTGGCAGACGCCTTTGCGGGCGGCCAGCGCGTCGTCGATGGGCGAATCCACCAGGGTGCTGTTGGGGACGTAGGCGAATTTCTCGTTGACGGCCTGATTGATTTCCAAAAGAAGGTTGAAGGGCGTTCCCCGCCGCTCGAGTTTGATTTCGCTGGCCAGGCCGTCGAGCAAAGGCGTCGGGCGGGCGAAGGTGCTGGGCAGCATCATCTCCCAGTAGTCGCCGGATGCGACGAGGGCGTCGAGATCGTCCCAGGTGCGCTCGGCCTCGGCGAATGGATTGGACGCAGGCAGGACTTCGACCAGCGATTGCGCTTTCACGGTAAGCTCGGAGTGGCTACCGGCAATGTCAAAATGATGGACGATGTTGCCGGTGAAATCGCGGTACTGCATGATGGCGGCGGCGGGGCGAACGTCGAGGGAGAAGCTGAGGCAGCGCTGGCCTTCGTCGCTGCGCGGCTGCATGCGCACTTCCATCACGCTTTCGCGGACGGCGGGCTTGTAGCGGAACTTGGTTACGTGGCGGACGGAGTAGATCAATGCTTCCCCCTTAAAGTCAGAAGTTAGAAGGCAGAATGGAGAAGTAAAGCATTCTCACTTCTAACCTCTGACTTCCCTAACCTCTGCATTCTGACTTCTAACTTCTGACTTTCTTCTGACTTCCCTCACGACACCATAGCAGCCTCGACCGGATAATCGAAATAGATCTGGTGGATCGAGTTGTGCGCCTGGCCGCACAAGGTGCGGATGTTGCTCAGGTAATTCTGCAAACCTTCGGCCATGATTTCGTCAATCTGGGTGAAGCTGAGGCTGGCGCGCAAGCGGCCCGACAATCGCATGGGGGCGCTGGCTTTGCGTTCTGTGAGTTCACCGATGGCTTGCAGGGCGGCGTGGATCTTGTCCACGGAAAAACGGACGGAGTGCGGGAAGTCGGGGCTGAGGAGCAAGAATTCGACTACGCGCAAGGGGCGCAGCTCCGCCGTATATTTTTTGCAGTAGGCCTCGAAGGCGGTACAACACTTCAGCAAGCCGACCCACTCCAGGTATTCGTCGGTATCGATGGTGAGTTCCCAAGGCTGAGTAAAGCGACGGAAATGCGCGCCCACCAAATTAGCAAGCCCGTTGGTGCGTTCGACGTAACGGCCAAGCTGAATATAGTGCCAGCCTTCGCCGTGGCTCATGGTCGAGTCGGTGACGCCCTGAAAGAGATGCGCTCCGTCGAGGGCTCCGCGAAAGAATAGTTGCGAATGCAGCAACCAAGCCTCGCCGCTTGGAGTGCTCACGATCTGCAAGTAGAGCCGGTTGAGTTGCTCCCACATTTCGGAGCTGCATTGCTCGCGCACCTGGCGCATATTTTCGCGCGCCGAGGAAATGCAAGAAACAATCGAGGAAGGATTTGAACGATCGAGAGTGAGGGTGTAGGCGAGAGTTGCAGAATCTATTTTTGCTCCCGCCGGGACCAGAATCTGCAACGCGTCGAGCAAGCGCAGCCAGCGGCTTGAACCTGCGTCCGGAGATTGATCGAGGCGCAACTGGAAATCCACATCGATGAGGCGCGCAGTGTGCTCGGCGCGCTCTAGGTAGCGGCTCATCCAATACAAGCTGTCGGCGACTCGGGAAAGCATGGTTCTCATCCAAAGTTAGAAGCACAAAGTTAGAAGTTAGAAGTCAGAAGGTAAGAATGCAGAAGTAAGCTGGATAAGACCAGAGTGATTCTGACTTCTTCATTCTAACTTCTTACTTCTGCATTCTCACGCGCGCAACACCCAGGTGTCTTTGCTGCCGCCGCCTTGCGACGAATTCACTACTAGCGAACCGCGGCGCAGGGCAACGCGGGTCAGGCCGCCGGGAACCAGGGTCACATTCTCTCCATAAAGAATGTAGGGACGCAGGTCAATATGCCGCGCTCCAATTTCGCCATCCACGAAACACGGCCCGCGCGACAAGGCCAGTGTGGGCTGCGCGATGTAGTTGCGCGGTTCGGCTTCAATCAGGTGGCGGAATTTCTCGCGCTGCTCGGCCGTACTGTGCGGACCGATCAGCATTCCATAGCCGCCGGATTCGCCTACTGCTTTGACGACCATCTCTCCGAGATGCGACAGCACGTGGTGGCGCTGGGCTTTGTCGGTGAGCACAAAGGTTTCTACGTTGGGGAGAATCGGGTCCTGGTCGAGGTAATACCGAATGATGGCGGGGACATAGGCGTAGACTGCTTTGTCGTCGGCGACTCCGGTGCCAGGGGCGTTCGCCATGGTGACGTTGCCGGCGCGGTAGGCGTTGAACAGGCCCGGAACGCCGAGGCGGGAGTCGGTGCGGAAGCCGAGCGGATCGATGAAGTCGTCGTCCACGCGACGATAGATGACGTCCACGCGGCGCAAGCCGGCGGTAGTGCGCATATAGACGACGTTGTCGTGGACCAGCAGGTCGCGACCTTCCACCAATTCAATACCCATTTGCTGCGCCAGGAAGGTGTGCTCGAAGTAGGCAGAGTTGAAAATCCCCGGTGTGAGCAGCACGATCGTCGGCTCGTGACGTCCTTGGTAGTTTGCCGGAGTGAGCGCGCGCAACGTGGATAGTAGCGCCTGCGAATAGTGGTCAATTGGGCGGACGCCGTAATCGCTGAACAAGCTGGGGAAAACCCGTTTCAGCACTTTGCGATTGGCCAGCATGTAGGAGACGCCGCTGGGCACGCGCAGATTATCTTCGAGCACGGCGAAGGTGCCATCGGGCAAGCGAACCAAGTCAGTGCCGCAGATGCTGACATAGATTCCGCGAGGAACGTGCAGTCCGCGCATGTCGCGACGGAAATGGCGGCAACTGTAAATCAGCTCGCGGGGAATGATGCCATCCGTCAGAATGCGGCCCTCGTAGTAAATATCCTGAAGAAAAAGATTTAACGCCGTGATGCGCTGGGTCAGGCCCTGCTCGATGCGCTGCCATTCCTGTCCAGGGATGATGCGCGGCAGAAGGTCGTTAGGGAAGACGCGTTCAGTTCCCTGCTCGTTTCCATAGACCGTGAATGTAATTCCCTGGTGCAGAAAGGAGAGATCGGCAGCCTGTTGGCTTTTCCTTAGTTCTTCGCCGGGTAGTTCGAGCAGGGTGCGAAACAGCGCTTGATAATGCGAGCGGGGCAGGCCCGGAGACTCGAACATCTCGTCATACGCGTTATCGAACTGATAGTTCAGGAACGGCGGAGGAAAAGGGGATGGCGCAGAAGTTGCCTTGACTCGCAGAGAGCGAGATCTGGCGCGTCCGTGATGCACTCATAGGAGTCTAGAGGGCGAGGGGCGTAGGCGTCCAATTGAAATTCTTTATTGGGGGCATTGGTGGAGGAGGCCCGCCACTCGCTACAGCTCGTGAGCGAGGACTCTCTTCACATGCTGGGTATCGACGGGAGATTTCGACGGATCATCTCTTCGAACGCGTGGTCCTTTTCTGAGTCGTACCTTCAAAAAGCGCTTCAAAAGAGGCATCAGGAGCGTCAAAATCTTCTGCGATCCAGACACGCCCTTGATCCATTCCCTGAGCCGCTACCCGCGATGA
>WNFJ01188840.1_pt5 | contig 12027 bp, 13 predicted proteins | sample 5400461 | NCBI WGS metagenome assembly WNFJ01 (sample SAMN13153349, study PRJNA577476) | soil metagenome | isolation source: 115 cm saprolite on Douglas fir-dominated hillslope | place: USA:California | collected 2013-09-17
GGCTTTGATTATCCTTGAGATGATGTCTCGCCTCCAGCTCGATGAGATTACCGTCAGCCCTCATGGAATTCGCGAGGGAGTTTTGCTTGCTTATGCGCGTTACGGCAAGAACTGGTTAGAGCGCATAAACCAGGAGGCTTCGACGGCTGGAAAGTCAAATAGCGCTGGCGCGATAATAGATGTGGGCGAGGAAACATTCGCGCAGACCGGTCAGCGTATGCTGCGGGAGCGCGTGGAGAAGCTGCTGGATTGGCGAGATGAGGTACTCAAAAACGACGATATCGAGGCGATCCATAAGATGCGCGTGGCCTCACGGCGCCTGCGGGCGACACTTGATGCGTTTGAACCGTGTTGTAATCCGAAACAGTTTAAGAATGCCTACAGAAGTGTCAAAGAAATGGCTGATCTGTTGGGGACCGTGCGTGATACAGACGTTATGCTGCTGGGATTGCGTGAACAGTATGAAGAGGTGGCGACTGAGGAACAGCCTGGTGTGCAATGGCTGATTGACCGGCTGAGCGATTACCGCCAGCAGAGGCAGAGGGCGTTGGAAACCTATTTCGAGAAGCTCGATGAGGCAGCTTTGCGGCGACGGGTCGAGTCGTGCATTCAGAAAGGGGCAGCACAGCATGGCAAAGGCTAAACCGATTCGAGGACTTGATTGCCAGGCCTCAACGGGCGACAATGCACGGATTATTGCCAGGACACGCCTCGATGAGCTGTATAGCTGGGCAAAATATGTCGACAATCCTTATCACGTGCGAGAGTTGCATGACCTGCGCATTGCGGCCAAGCGCCTGCGCTACACGCTGGAAGTATTTGAGGATGTGCTGCCCGCCGCTAGCCAGGCCATCGTCAAGGAGTTGAGTCGTATACAGGACGAGATTGGCGCGCTGCATGACAGTGATGTGATGATTGCTTTATTGCGGCTCTGCCTGGGCAGCCAGGATAGTGGTATGGCATATGAGGAGGCGCTGGCGGATACAAAGAAGTATCAACGTAAAAAAGGCTTTACGCTGCCGGCTGAATTAGTGGCGGATCTACTGGAGCCAGGGGTTGCTCCCTCTGCTGAGCAACGTTATGGACTGGAGCGGATGCTGCTCAGGCAGCAACAAAATCGTGAGAAGCAGTATAGTGACTTTCGTCAGCATTGGTATCAATTGCAGGCGAGAGATTTTCGCCGCGAGATTCTCGATATTTTAGATTCACGTTGACACGTAGGAACCTCCCATACACAACTTGCAGAGCAAAGGCAGGGTCACAGATGAAATCTTATTCAGTAGAGGATATGGATTGGTGGCAACGTCCTCAACCCACCCCTGAAGAACTCCGCTTGAGCGGTGGTCTGCTTGTAGAAGATTGGCCGCATGCTCGCCAGGTAGAGCGTCTCTCGGTACAGCTTTTTGAGGCGACGCAACCGCTGCATCAACTAGATGAGAAGAGCTTACGCCTGCTGGAGCGCGCGGCATTTTTACACAACACCGGTATGATGATCGAGTCGCGCCGCCACCATAAACATTCTTTTCGCCTGATCAAAGAGACGGAGTTACCTGATTTTACTGACGAAGAACGACACGAGATCGCCTGTATCGCACGCTACCATCGCCGCGCCCTGCCCAGTACTGACCATGAAGAATATGCTGTGCTGAGTCGCGAAGCGCGCAAACGTGTTTCTGCCCTGGCCGCTTTATTACGTATCACCGATGCCCTCGACTATAGTCACGACGGCCGTGTGTTGCGGCTTGCCGCTGAACCCGAATTCTGCGATGATGCTACCTGGACCATTGGCCTGGAGATTCGCCTACTTTCCGATCTTGATGCTGAGCTAGAGCATGCCAACGAGAAGGCAGATCTTTTTGAGAAAGTCTTCAAGAGAAAGTTACGTTTGCTTATCAAGGATTCATTGAGCAGTGAAATCCGAGAACTCTGAGCCGGTCAACCAGTAGCGTGAACCATCACGCGCACGGTTCATGAAGCGATATTCGTATAATGCTCGTCGCAAAGCCGCGCTATCTTTGATGGTACTGTGCAGGAGGAGCAGCTCATTCACCTCTTTCTCGCTATACATTCGCCCACGCTCAAAGAAGCCCGCCAGGTATTCCAGGATGAGCAGTTTATCCCGCTGCTTAGCGGGAGGCCACATGGTCAGCCTACCACTTCTATCCAGGAAACGCCTTAGTTCCTGTGGTTGAGATTCATCGTATGTCTCTGCCAGGGGTCTCTTCTGTGTATCCCCTGCCGACACAAGCTGTTCAATGGCGCGAGCAGTTCGCTCAAAGTAGATAGAACTCAGGCGATAGGTTTTGTTCGCTCCCTCGCCTCTACGTTCGTACAGGTACCCCATGGAGACGAGCTGCTTGAGGTGCCGCGAGATGCTCGACTGGCTGAGATCGAGAGCGGCAATAATGTCCTGGGCATGCAGTTCATCCCGCTGCACAAGTAGTTCGAGTATGCGCATACGTGTCTCGTCGGCAAGGGCATCGAGTCGCGCTCGTAACTCGGCGCGTCCCACAGGAGCGGAGCGCAGCAGGGTGATATCATAGTTGGGCGGCTCACTGAAGAACAGCCTGGCGCTCGTCTCGTTCTCCCAGAGAGCGAGGTGTCGCCCCATGTGCCACGAAGGGACCAGCGTGATTTCCGGTATAGTGGTCAACCGCTCACGGAGATCAGCAGGTAGCTCGCGCCCGGTGAATGCGTGATAGGTATCCTCAATCGTCGCATCCTCTTCGAGGCTGCGCGTGAACATCTCGACCTGCCAGCGCAGAGAGGATTGCACGCGCCTCCATTCAGCAGCAAACGTTGTGTTCCACAGTTCTTCGAGATGCGAGACGATCAGACGATGCATGGCTGGAGCGTCATTGAGCAATGCATGAACCTCGGTCTGCAGCGCTGGGTCAAAGGGTGTGTCAACCTGAACATACTCGACGCAAGTCAGGTATGCGTACACATCACCGAGTAAGCGCGCCAAATCTGGCCCTGCATGTGCATCCTCAGATGGAACACGCTGAGAGAAACGGGAACGCAAGCGTTCAAGGACTCGATCGCGTAACACGTAGGGATCTTGTTCGGTCAAGTTTTTCAAGTAGGTAGGAAAGTCGAGGACATCCTGTCCTGGTGCCAGAGCATCACGTAGGCCCTCGAACACCAGCCGATTGATGTGGAGGCGTTCAGGGGTGAGCGTTGCTGACGTTCGCACCACCCACGCATTGAGCCCCGGCAGACGTTGAGTCGCGCTGAGCAATGAGAAGCTGTTCAGGGCATTATACACCGGCTCAAGGCCGACCTCCACATGGACAGCTTGACGAATTGAGAACGGATATGACAATGGGATCACCCCTTTCTTAACTAATTATGCGAATATTCGCATAATCGAGTAAAAGAAGTGTACCATGGAATATGTGGCATGTCAAGTCAAGGGAGGGTAAAGTGCTTCTAACTTGTAATCTCATGCAGCACGATTGCCGCCCCGCAGGCCTGGTCAGGATGAATCCACAACGACAGGTGCGGCTGCTCTTGATACATGTATGTCACCTCATGCTCGTCGAGATAGCGGCGCGCGGCCTCCATATTCTCTACCGCAAGTGACATGCGGCAAAGGCTCTCGCCAAAGGTTTGTAGATGCTGGGAAAGCGCTCCCGGTTCGGGAAGCAGCCGGGTTGGTATGTCGGTATCGGTGGTTGAAAGCGGCAGGGGTTCTGCTAATTCAAAACTCTGTCCACTCTCGTCAATTGGAAAGGCAACGAGCATTGCCTCCCAGTCGTCGGCATCTCCAGTAAATGGGGCCGATGGGGTCAGGCCATAGATGCGTTCAAAGCGGCTGGTGGCCTCCGCCAGGTTCGACACTGCTATCGTGACGCTCAGTATCTGTACAGCACCCAGGGGCTGCGGTGACGGTTCCGTCCAGCCGGCAAGACGGAAGCGACGCTCTTCACCCGTGCTGTCATGCTGGATAATAAATGGGTAGTGTTGTGCCAGGTCGGGGCGCTCGACGTCTGTGCGGGACCAGCCTCGCGTTTGACCTTTGGATGCTTTGAGTTGCCCCGGTTTCGGTCCGGTAACGGAGATGCCGCGCTGTACCATCTTCCTGGTATCGGCCTCGATATCGTTGGATGAGAGGGCAAAATTGAGGTAGCCATCGCCTTTGGCCAACCTGTCTCGCATGCTCTGCTGTGCCTCTGCGGGCGTTTGTATAGTGATCAATTCGAGGTAGGTGTCGCCAATAAGGATGATGCGGTTGGCGGTACCCTTGCTGGGATGGATACCTCCGCCGCTGGGGAGCAGTCCAATTTTTTCGCTGAAGACTGTTGTTGCCTGTGCTAAATCATTCACGCCAATGATGACGTGGTCAAGTGCTGTCAACATTGTGGTATCCTCGGTATCCTCTCTTTCGGTCCTGGATCTGAAAGTCCAGGACGACCGCAAGGGTCGTCCAATAGGCATCAAGCTCAGAACAAGCCCATCAAATGCCGTAGGGGCGAGGGTGGTTGGGGGTGGATGGGTGGGCCTTTATGGTCGCCCGCCGGTGGGGATGGGAGCTGGGGGAACAGGACGCGGGCGACCATAAAGGCCCACCCAACCCCTCATCGTCCGCCCTCGCCCCTACGGCTCACCCGGCCTCTCGCCTGACTTCCCGTCTGAGCTTGATGCCTATTGGACGACCCTTGCGGTCGTCCTGGATCCAGGTGTATCCACCTGGATCCGTTTATCCGATCGAAAACTACCTGCGAGAGCCTACCAGTTCGCGGGCTTCGCGGCCATCGGCTGTGCGGCCTCGTCTGAGGCGGTTGAAGCCCAGTTCACCTTTCTCCCACATGACCAGCAGCATACTGGCATTAAAGATGGAAGAGTAGGTACCACTGATGATACCGATCAGCAGGGCTAACGTAAAGGTGCGTATACTTAAACCGCCAAAGAGCGTGAGCGCGGTGAGGGTGAAGATGACGGTCAGCGATGTGTTCAGCGAACGCGCCATCGTTTGCACAAGGCTCGCGTTGACGACCTGATCAAAGGTCTCTGAACTGCGGCGCTGCATATTTTCTCTGATTCTGTCGAAAACCACGATGGTATCATGGACAGAGAAACCGACTACCGTTAGAACCGCTGTGATAAACAGTGTGTCGACCTGTATATTTAGCAGCCAGCCCAGGATGGAGAAGATGCCGAGCACCACCAGTACGTCATGCAAGAGGGCAATGATAGCACATGCTCCATAACGCCAGGGTTTCGCCACCTTGCGGAACGAGAACCAGACGTAGAGCAAGATACAGACCGAGGCAGCCACGACGGCCAGAAATGCTCGAAGCGTTGTCTCACTCGCTACCGAGGGCGACACCGACGCATTTGAAATCACATACGCGTAGCTGCCATTTCCCTTGAAGATAGCCGATGCGATGTTGACCAGTTTATCGCTATTCACTTCGGTACTGGTTAAGAGAGTCACCGTCTCAATGGTGTTGCCTGCCTGGGCATCAACCACGTGTACCGGTATGGGGGCAGCATTGGACGTTGGTGTCGCGGTCGCTGTTGGTGAAGCGGCAGGTGTTGGCGTCCCTTTGCCAACCGTGGCCGTGGCCTTTGGCCTGTTTGTCGCGGTGGCCGTGGCCTGTTGCGCCGATGTAGTAGGTATGACCGTTGGTGTGGCTGAAGCCTTCGAGAGGTCAGAGGTATTGGGTATCTTGGCCAGCACCGTTTTAATGGCAGCTGGTGTAGCAGGCGCTCCCTGGAAATGTGTGATGTCGAGGACACTGATCTTTTGATTATCTATCGACAAGTCACTAACCTGCACGGTAAGCTGAGACCCGTACTGTTTTTGCAGGGTGCTGACAAGATAGTCCGTCACATTTTGATCTACCTGGGTGTTTAAGCGTACCCAGACGACATCTGGGCCCTTTAGAGTCGTGTTGGTGCCGGTGAGAACTTCCAAATTTTCCAGCTTTAACGGCTGGAGATACCTTGTCATCTGTGCGGAGGTGATATTAGTGTTGGGACGAAGCTCTACGGTGGCGCCACCTTTAAAGTCGATGCCGACGTTGAGGCCCTTTACCAGCAGAGATATCGTACCCGGGACAATGACGATCAATGATATAAGCAGAAACAGGTAGCGTTTTTCTACAAGATTGAACACGGCATCCTCCTCTATACTGTGCTGTTCCGCCGCGCCAGGGATGCCGAGGCTAAAGAGCCTGCGGGAAGTCCAAACAGTGCGGGATGATTGATAACGCCAGTCGGCACAAGCACATTCAGGAAGGTGCGGGTGACAACAATGGCTGTAAACATACTTACTAAAACTCCCAGGAACAGGTTTGTGGCAAAGCCAACGATGATGCTTGCGCCAAAGTTGCTGCCGAAGTAGAAGAGCACTGCGCAGGTGATCAGTGTCGAGATGTTTGAGTCGCGGATGGAGGGCCAGGCGCGTTTCCAGCCTATATCAATGGCCGAGGAGAGCAGTCTGCCCGCTCGTAACTCTTCCTTGATGCGTTCAAAAATCAGCACGTTGGCGTCGACTGCCATACCGATCGAAAGGATGAAACCGGCGATACCAGCGAGTGTCAGTGTGAAGCCGAAAACTTTGAAAATGGCTAATGTGAACAGGGCATAGAGTATTAATGCCAGGTCAGCCAGCAAGCCCGGCAAGCGATAGTACAATATCATAAAGAGGACGACAATGCTCAAGCCGATAATTCCGGCGATGACGCTCTTGATAATCGAGTCGGTACCGAGCGTTGCCCCGACGGTTTCTTCACTGGCAATCTGGAGCGAGAGCGGCAGCGCGCCGTATTGCAAGACTGTCACAATAGACTGCGCCTCGGCTTGCGTGAACTGGCCCGTGATAATGCCGGGTCCATTAATCTGGCTATTGATGCTTGCTGAAGAGATGACCTTACGGTCCAGTGTGATGGTTAGCTGGTCGCCGATATGCTTGCCGGTAAAAGCACCGAATTGAGCTATGGCGCCCCCTTGCATTTCAAAATTGATGACGACCGCGCCGGTCTGCTGGTCCGTGCCGACACTGATCTGGTTGGGATCGAGATCTTTACCGGTAAATTGTGGTTTGTTGCCAGGATTGTATTGGGTGAATTGGGTCGGGTCCAGCGTCGCTCCCGGTGCCAGGGGAGTCTGGCCGGTATCCCAGAACTCCAGGTTTCCAGGTCTCAGGATGGTCCTGATTTGCTGATCCTGGTTACCACTGTTTAAACCGGGGAGTTCAAGGGCGATACTCTGGTTGCCCTTGCTGTCGGTCAGTGTACGGATATTTGGCTCATTCACGCCAAGGCCACCATTGACACGCTTCGTAATTTGCTGCACAGTGGAGCTTATCGCATTGTCGATCTCCGCTTTGGTGTAATGCTTCGCGGGATCGGGCACCAGCAGGACGCTTACGCCACCTTGCAGGTCAAGTCCCAGCCTGATGCCATATGGATTATTGATACCGTGCCACGTCTTGCCAGTCGTGGAGTTTGGCCAGAAGTCCACGAAGGCCGCGCCCACGGCCATCAAAACAATAATTAGGAGGAGAAAAAGTGTTCCTCGACGCATAGATGTATGTCCTTGCTATATTCTATCGAAGATAGGGACTGTCTTAACAGACGATTGTAAGCTTCTTATGATGCAGGGCACAAATGCCCCATCATGTATTGATTTCTGTGCAGTATAGCATAGTTGTTTCTGCTTGCATATCCCATTGTTTCCTTTTTTCGTGGTGAAATTCCTTGACCCAGTTCTGTTGCAAAGTGGAACTGCGGCAGGTCAAGTATCTCAACAACCTGGTCGAACAAGATCATCGGTTCATCAAACGCTTGGTCAAGCCAGGGATGGGCTTCTTTTCGTTTGAGACGGCAGGGTGAACATTTGCCGAGCACTGGTACCTCGTCATGGATTGGATCGATGGTGAGTCGCTGGATGAATACTACCAAAGGAGCAGCGCTATATCTTCTCGCGCAGGTCTGCCTTTTGAAGAAGTACTTGATATTGGCCTCCAACTCTGCAAAGTTCTCGACTACCTGCATACTCGTAAGCCGCCTATTATCTTTCGCGACCTCAAACCTGGCAATATCATGCGCACCCGGACGGGAGATCTCTACCTGATTGACTTCGGCATCGCGCGCCGCTTTGTTCCTGGGAAACGTAAGGATACTATACCGCTTGGCTCACCGGGTTATGCTGCCCCCGAACAATACGGCACGGCCCAGACTACACCCCGATCCGATCTCTATAGCCTCGGCGTCCTCCTGTACTATTAGCTTACCGGCAACGATCCTATTCGAGAAGCCTGTGGACTTTCCTCTTTCGACAGCCTCTACCGATGTCGGTAGACGTGATCTGGAAGCCCTCATCGTGCGGCTGGTCGAACATGATGTGGACAAGCGTCCTGAAAGTACACAAGTGGTCAGGAAGGAATTAGAGTGTATCATGCGCGCTCATCTGCCTATCACGTCAGAGGTCAGGCGGAGTGTGGAGGGTCTGTTTTCCCTTTCAGGCAGCGAACAGGCGCAGGCACCCTCAACAACGAGGCAGCAGCACATACAGGCGAACCCTGAGATGGGAGATTGGCGATGGCAAGAGCTAACGAACTCAACAACGAGGCAGCAGCACATACAGGCGAACCCTCGTCGGCCAAAATATACAATCCTCCTGGCTCTACGCTGCTTGCTTTTCGTGTTCCGCGAGCCACTTTTGCAGCAGATCAGGATGCACGCGCCGCAAACCTCGGAACATAATTGTAGGCGACCCTTCATGATGAATGAGGTTATAAACTGTCCCACGACATACGTTAAGCTTTATAGCTACCTCTGGAATAGTTAGCAATAGAGATTTAGCTGTTGATACCTTCTTTTTTCGTGACATACCCTTACCCTCATCAGCTAGCGTGAACTTGCCCAAGTGTCCGAATTGAAACATTGCCGTGACTGGCTTATCAACTAGCGACAACTATCAATTTATCGCTTATGGCTTGCCATTACGCCTCAAATTCAGCTATGATATGAGTAAGTCGCCGCCGCCACGTGCTGACGGTTTTGATCACCGCTTCCCTTTCCTCGTTCTTCGGAAAGAAGTGCTGGATCAACAGAGCAAACTCGCGTAATGCCTCTAGGAGTTCTTCCAGGTCTTTCCGCGTGAGAAAGAGTTGCACATCTTTGATATGGCTCAGCGAGAGTTGTACCGCCAACTGCTGCTGAATCTGTTCGACCGACCGCCGTCGCTTCACGTTCTTGGGAGAAGCCGGAAGCCGCCGCAGATAGTGCAGATACGCCCACAATACGCGCTCGACGCTACGCAATTCCGACACATCAAAGGGGATGCGCGGAATCGGCGCCTGTCTCTTGTTGTTCATCATGCCCCTCTCGCACTTGCTCACCGGCAGAAGCGATCTCACTGCCCTTTTCACCCTGGAAATAGACTCCGGACACCAGCGCCGTCGCCTGATCTCGTCCAATGAGCGTCGTCAATTCTTGGTGACAGATGGCGATCCGCTCCTCTTTCGCGTTGATAAAGTCATGTCTGGCAACTCCACAGGCAAGCCCGCTGAAGGCCCACTGAGCCGCTTGATAGGCTTCGTCAATCTCCCGCAGGAGCCGCGCGACTTCACTTTCTGCCATGAAAGCATCCTTTCTTACGCACGAAGGTGAGTATTGTACCAACTCGTAGTCCTTCAGGTGTCCAGCCCGTGTTATAATGGTGCTTGTTTCACCTGTCCTAATTATCATATTTGTGCAGTTCATGGTACACTATGGTCTATACCATATTCTAGTTGTTTTGTCAAGAAGTGGTATAGACCAAGATGAACCGAAGGGGATTCGTAGGTATGGAACTCGGGAAAGCTGAGGAAATAGCCGCAAAGCTTCGAGCAGACATTCAGAATGGTACACTCGCAGCAGGAACAAAGTTGGCACCGGAACGCGAACTTTCGGAACAGTTCGGCGTGAGCCGTATGACTGCACGGAGAGCCGTTCAGCTATTGGAAGGCGAAGGATTAGTCGCGCGGTACCCTGTGCGAGGAACATTTGTTGCAGGCATACGGGGACGATTGCTCGTGGAAAGAGGACGAGAGGTTCAGCCACCACCGAAGCCACCAGCTATAGCCGCAGCAGAGCTACGCCAATCCGGCTCCTTTATTAAGGATATGCAGCGATTAGGGTGCAAACCACAGGTGCAGTTTTTAGAACAACCGGCGCTTGTTGCAGCCAATGATGATATTGCCGCACATCTGCATATCGCAAAAGGCACACTGGTACTCAAGCGGTATCGCCTGCAATTAGCCGACAATCTTCCTTATCGCTTGATAGAAAGCTACTACCCCGCCGATCTCTTTGGAGAACTGCTCGCTCTCGATATAGGAGGTACGCCGCTTTTTGCATGGTTACAAGAGCGTCACGGATTGAAAGTCACTCATGCCCAGGAGGTGTTGCTAGCGCGACTAGCTACCCCAAACGAGCGGCAACTCTTACAAATCTCTCCGAACGCTCCGGTTGTAGCCATTGACCGCACTGTCCTAGCCGACACAGGCCAACCGGTTGAATGGGCGCATATTATAGCCGTTGCTGCTCTGTATATGTTTACCTATGAGTACGACATTCTCGACTGGAATCAGGAACAAAAGCATGGAGATACAGCCACACCAGATCAAACAGCTAATACGCCAGGTGATCAGCGAAGAGCTACGTATCGGCACAGGGATTGACTTTCACAGCTTACACGAAGACTATCCGTTAGCCTTGGCAGGCGTCACGATACCACACAAGAAGGGCTTTCATGTGAAGCGGAGCGACGGCGATCCGGTTGCTCATGCGATTGTAGATGCCTTGCTTGCAGCAATGGGCAAAGGTGACATCGCCGACTGGTTCAGCGACCAGGACGGGATCACCGGCGCACGATCCATTGAATATCTTGGAGAACTATACGAGAAACTATTACTGCCTCACGATATCACAATCATCAGCGTGCAGGTGGTCATCTTGGCCGAGCAACCAAAGCTAAAGCCCTTTTTTCCTCAGATGCAAGTGCAGATAGCCGAACAGTTAGGCATAGATGAAGAACGAGTAAGCATCCAGGGAAAAACCTTTGAAGGGAAAGGGATTATAGGACAACAGGAAGGGATTGAAGTAGAAGCCATCGTTGCTCTTCTATGCACATGGATGAACAAAAATGTGAGATAATATGAGGTAACAGGCTCAATGAAGAGTCTCACACACTCTTAGAAGGACACGTAAAATGAAGGAAAAAGGCAGTAGGCCAAAAACCATGTTTGAAAAAATCTGGGATGCTCACGTCGTACGTGAGGTGCCAGGCGAATCTACCGTGCTCTATATCGATCGCCACCTGGTGCACGAGGCCACCTCGCCGCAGGCGTTTGCGGGCTTGCGCCTCGCCGGTATTCCGGTGCGTCGCCCTGATGCCACCATCGCCGTGCTTGACCACAATGTACCGACGGTAGCTGGCCGCAAGATGCTCGATGTCGTCGACCGGGAGAGCGAGCTGTGCATCACCACGATGGAGCAGAATGCCAGGGATTTCGGATTGACCCTCTTCGATATGAATGATGCTCGCCAGGGAATCGTGCATATAATCGGGCCGGAACAGGGCATTACCCTGCCAGGAATGACACTTGTCTGTGGCGATTCGCACACCTCTACACATGGCGCTATGGGGGCGCTGGCCTTTGGCATTGGTACCAGCGAGATAGAGCATGTGCTGGCGACCCAGTGCCTCTTACAGCAGCGTCCCAAGACGATGAACATTCGTGTCGAGGGAACGCTTGCTCCAGGGGTCACTGCAAAAGACCTTGCCCTTGCCATCATCGGAAAGCTTGGCACCGGCATAGGCACCGGCCACGTTATCGAGTTCAGCGGTTCTACAATACGCGGCCTCTCGATGGAGGGACGGATGACCCTCTGTAATATGGCGATTGAGGCTGGGGCTCGCGCAGGGATGGTTGCTCCCGACGACACCACCTTTGCCTATATCAAGGGACGCCCATATGCTCCAAAAGGCGAAATGTTCGAGCAGGCGGTAGCAGCTTGGCGGCAATTG
>WNFJ01402767.1_pt1 | contig 12027 bp, 8 predicted proteins | sample 5400461 | NCBI WGS metagenome assembly WNFJ01 (sample SAMN13153349, study PRJNA577476) | soil metagenome | isolation source: 115 cm saprolite on Douglas fir-dominated hillslope | place: USA:California | collected 2013-09-17
GGTTAACTGGCATGGTGTTCGAGCCGAAGATCGCAGCTCCTCCAGGGGTTGCGCAGATCGATGCAGTGTTGGGGGGGAAAGTGATCGCGAACGAGCCCGCGCCCCACACCTCCTCGAACAGAGGTCTGTATGCAGCCGTTGAAAGCCGGAACGTGATGCAGGCAGTGTCAGGGAAACCCATCTCTAGAGGATCGACGGGAGGATGCTGTGCCTGGTCGGCGTCGGGATTCCTTAGCAAATATCCGGTCGCGCGTGAATCCCAGAAATTTCCGCCAAAGAAAGCGCCCTGGGTCGCGTTGCGCTGGAGTACAGGGAAGAACGGTGCATAAGTGTATCGCTGCGCTGTCCGTTTGGCGGCCCGAAAGCGCTCCGATCCGGGATACGCGATCATCGTATTATTCACCGACGGGATCGGTCCGCTAAAGGCGGCGTACGGCATGTGGCAAGACGCGCAGGCCGTATTTCTGAAGGGCGAGATGTTCCTGTCGTAATTCATAAGCTCGCCGAGCGTTTCTACCGCCTCATATCCAGTGTTTTGAAGAGTTGGCGGCTGACCTGTCAGAATCGGGGGCTTAAAAGCGTGCCACCGTACAGTTGCTCGAGCTTCGATGACAGCTATCTCCCGCAGAACCCTGGCTAACTCTGAATTCAAATCGGGCGGGAGGATCCCAGGCGGGTACGGGTTGTAGATTGGGACTGGAACCGCGGTTGCATTCTGTGCTGAAACGCCTCGGGTGATCATCAAGGCCCCCAGCGCCACTAAGCAAACTACGGACACGATCAGAATTATCCGGCGCATGGTCTCTCCTCTTTTTCTGATTTTGTGTGATTCGTAAAGAGGGTGGTCGCGTGACGCTAGGCAGCGTCTCCGTAAATCAAGCCACCAGAAAACACTTCGGCAGGTACAGCAACAGCTTGGTATCGGCTAATGCTCACCTAAGGATGAAACAGTGAGAATTAAATTGGAAATAAAATCCGTGAGCAATACTGTCGTTACCCGGTAACTTGACTGGTAATAACCCCAACGTTACGAAATGGAAGCAGATGCTTAGCCGTGCCACGTTGGGGCAAATACATTAGAGAGTGAGCTAACTCAGACGTTATTACCAGTCGAGTTATCCAGTAACGACGGTATTGTTCGCGCCCCTTATTTTTGATTACGCTCAACTGCGTTTCTTCCACGTGTGTGCGTTTAGCCGATGTCAAGCTATTTGCTGCACTGTCCAAGGTTTCTTCCGGGTGATTCTGATTATCGGGACGCTCGTTAGGGTCTCGACCACCCTTTTCACGATCCCCAACATTAAGAAGAGGGAACACCATGCGCCGGACAGCTCTGATTCTATGGGCGACGATATCGCACGGCCAATTTAGATTCCAGGCCACCACCCATTGATCATATGTCGCTGTGCTCGGCCATAGACAGAGCCAGCATTCTTGGCTCTTGAAGACGCAACACCACGAACGACAACACACGAACGCGCTTATTTATGAATCGGCGAACGTTGCCGATAACAGCGGTCGTTCTAGTTTGTGTAGAGGCGCTACCCATGACGCCAGCCGAACGAAAGGTGTCGGCGCAGAAGTGCACCCGCGCTCTCACACCAGGCTTACGACCAAAGCACCGTCCAAGAAAAACCGGAGCCTAGAATTATGAAAAAAGAAAATCTCCCCACTACTGTGTCATCTGAGATAACTCATCAATCGCCGACAGAAGACCTTGACTCTCGCTGGCAGCGCGTCGTCGGGCGGCGCTCATTTCTTAAGGGCATCGGTATGGCCGGCGCGACAATGTCAGCCGGTGCATTATTGACGACAGAAGGCCACGCCCAGGCGGCGCTCACCCGGGGCGATGTTGCACTCCTGAAGTTCGCGGCGTGGGCCGAAGTTGTCGAGACTGACCTGTGGACGCAATACGCCGAGCTGGGAGCAGTCGATGGAGGAAATCCTGCGTATATGGCCGCGCTCAGCAATCTAGATTCCGACATGCCGCAGTACATCAGAGATAACACCGATGATGAGATTAGCCATGCAGCCTTCCTTAACGCCTTCTTGATTTCTAAAGGCGAGGAACCCGTCGATCTGGATGCCTTTCGAACCTTGCAAGGTAGTCAGGCGACCGGGGCCAAGCAGCTCCCACGGCTCACAAGCCTCCTAAAGCTCAACGTGGACCTCAGTTGGTACACTCGGTACCGCAGCGCACAGAACCCCGATTTGGGTGCAACGTTCAAGGGCCCCTTCACCATTACGGGCGAACCGGCCATTCCCTTAAACGACACCGATACCCCGCCGAACCAGCCCCAACCGGTGCCTCCCGCGACCCCCCAAGAGGCCCGGATGCAGGCCATCGCCAATACGGCGGGGTTCCACTTTGCCTTCATTGAGCAGGGTGGGTCGAGTCTCTATCCAACACTAGCCTTCAAGGCAACCGACCCGACAGTCCTGCGGATTCTGGTGAGTATCGGCGGTGTCGAGATAGACCACTTCGGGCTTTGGCACGATAAGGCGGGTAATGCGGTGAATGCACCGTTGGCAGGGGTGACCGACCCCGAAACTGGGCTCACCTTTCCAAACCTCAATAACCCTCCCACGGAACTCACCCAAACCAACAAGATCCTGCCTGAGCCTTGCAGCTTCATTAGCAAGAGTCTGCCTGTGTGTTCAGTGATCCGACCGACATTGACACAGCTTGCAGGGGCAGTGGCCACTGTCAAAGCTTTCACAGCCGACGGACTTTTCCGGGGGCAATCAGCCGGGTTTTTTAAGCTGGCGATGCAGTTGGCATCTGCCGCGGATTCAGCACGACGCGGGTTTTGATTGCAGGTAATTGCGAAGCTTCTTCTCATTGTTCAGTCGGCGGGCGGTGTGTAAAAGTTACGGCTCACAGCGCCCGCACAGTTACATACCAGGCCGGGGATATAGGACTCGTAAATTTTGAAGCATCTCTTGGCTCGGAGTTCAGAGCAGGTGGCACTTCGAGCTTGGCATGTTCAATAGTTCCTCACCGTTCCATAAGGAGAATTCCACATGCAGCGTCGCACAATCGCCCTCACCTTCAGCCTCGGACTGGTGTTCCTTTTCGTCTCCAGCACATCCGTGGCGCAGTATCAGCTTACCAATCTGGTTTCCAATCAAGTTGGAGTGGCACCACATACAGATCCATTGCTGGTGAACGCCTGGGGACTAGTTCACGGTCCCGGCACCCCGTGGTGGGTCAGCGACAATGCTTCAGGATGGTCCACCCTTTATAACGCCGCCGGAGTCAGGCTCGCGCAGCCCCTGGTAGAGATTCCTACCGCGAGCGGCGGAGGCGTTGGTTCGCCAACGGGGATCGTCTTCAACGGGTCACAAGAATTCCAAGTTCAGGGGTTTCCGTCGATCTTCCTCTTTGCAACTCTCGATGGAACCATCAGCGGGTGGGCTCCGCAAGTCGACCCCAATAACGCGATTATTGCGGTGACTACTCCAGGGGCCTCCTACACGGGTTTGGCTATAACCAGCAAAGCCTCAGGGAATTTCTTATTCGCTGCCGATAATGCGAACAATAAAGTGGATATGTATGACGGCACTTTCACACTCGTGAAGTCGTTTACCGACACCACGCTTCCCGCAGGATTTGCGCCGAACGGCATTCGTGACCTCGCTGGCCTGGTCTATGTTGCGTTTGCCAGTACGTCCGGAGCTGCCGGTGGTTTCATTGATATCTTTAAAGAGGATGGAACGTTCCTGAAGCTTCTTGCCCAAGGGCCGCCGCTGAACCAACCTTGGGGCTTGGCTGCGGCGCCGAGCAATTTTGGTCCACTGAGCAATACACTGCTAGTCTCGAACAATACGAATACTGGCAGCATCAACGGCTTCAATGCCATCACCGGGCAATTCGTGGGTGCGGTTAAGGACACCACTGGCAAGGTGATCCGGATTGACCAGCTTTGGGGAATCGATTTCGGCGATGGGCTGGGACGGAACGGCGGCAAGAACCGGCTATTCTTCACCTCCGGTCCGGACAACAATTTCGCGGGAACGTTCGGGACGATCGTGTTCAAATAGCATTCTTCCTTGGCCGAGACCGGGAGTGGAGGCCACCCGCGTCCGCCACTCATGCCGCGGTGCACCGAGCTAGCCAACAATCCGGCATATGGAGTGATGGCACCTCGTACGCGCCAGGCGTGCACAAGAGGAGTGCACAAGAACGGAAGACGCACGACACCGTGGCTGCCCCTCTGCTTGTCGATGCGGAAGTGCGATTAGTGTGCCCGAACCCCATCGGATTGCCTGGCTCACCATCATCATTGAGATGTTCGGGGGTCTAGCCGCCATTCTGGGCGCGTTCGTGTCACTTGTCAGCTTGCCACTGGCCGCGCCCAGCTCGGACCGCCGGGGTATGAATGTGACCTTTTGTACCTCAGCATCTTTACCCTGGAGCAGACGGGCCGCTTCGTGACGTGCGCAAATCGTAAAGAGAGCTCTTCAATTCTCCCGTGCAAGATTGAATGCTGCGGACAAGCTGTTTCTCTCCTGTTCGGATTTCGTAACAAGATCAGAATAGTTACTATAAAGTGTCCAAATTTACTCAAGAATGGCTGCTGGGGGTGAAACGTACGCATGCATTCATCGGCGAAAGCTGACAAGCGAAAAGCCTACGAAGCGCCCATTCTGCGAAAGCTGACGTCAGAACAAGCCACACTCTTCCTTGTCGGGCATGCCTATATAGGTCACAGAGGAGCCAGAGAGCTCTTGCAGTTGCTGTTTTGGGAACCAACCGACAGACCCAAATTCGAGGATGACGCCAAAAGTGAAGGCCGCATATAGCAGCCATTTCTCCGAGTTTAGCCACTGCCGCGATCACGGGGCCGGAAGCTTTTCGGAGACCCACTTGCCATCAAGGTTCGGTCGCGCGATTGGGACCAAGGACTAGCCTTGAACGCAGGGAAAACAACCGCGCTGCTAAACACCTCGCCCTGTGCCAGAACGACCCTGCCATCCTTCTGGTTAGGGAGTATGCATGAGTAGTTCCCCAGGGAAAGACCGTCGGGCAGGACTATCGACCCAGGGCACTAGCCTTTGGGATCGGATGCGAGTGGTCGAGAGGCGCGATTGGTGGCTGTGGTCGTGTGCCGTTCTCATTACTCTACTCCTCACCCTTGCCATCATCTCGTTTGTTCTGCCCACACTCCACGGGCACTGGCCGGTGTTCAACTCTGCTCCCGTCAGCGATACAGTTTTAGGGTTGGTAGGCCTGGTTCTTCTCTTCGACATTTACACGGTGTACCAGCATTTCCAGATTCAGCTAGTTCGCAAGCAGCTGATCGCGCGCGAGGAACTCTTTCGCCTGATCACGGAAAATGCCGCCGACATGATCGCGGTTGTAGGCGTCGGAGGCGAAAGGCTATACAACAGCCCGTCCTACGAGAAGATTCTGGGTTACACCCCTGACGAGATCGAGGGCACCACCGGCCTCGAACAGATTCATCCCGACGATCGGGAAAAAGTTCAGAAAGCCGCAGCCGAGGCGCGTCGAGCTGGGGTTGGTCAAAGCGTCGAGTACCGCATGCGCCATAAAGATGGACACTGGCTGGTTCTGGAATCGATGGCCAGCACCCTTGTCAACGAGCAGGGTTTGGTCGAAAGACTGGTCATTGTGAATCGTGACATCACCAAGCGGAAACAGCTGGAAGAGCAGTTTCGGCAGGTGCAGAAAATGGAGGCGGTGGGCAGACTTTCGGGTGGAGTCGCACACGATTTCAATAATTTGCTCGGGGTCATCATCGGTTATGGAGAAGTTGTCCAAGAGGGCCTGGTCGCAACTCATCCGCTGCGCGGCAGCGTGGACGAAATCCTGAAGGCGGGTCACCGGGCCGCATCCTTGACCCGCCAGCTTCTGGCCTTCAGCCGCCAGCAGGTTCTGGACCCAAAGGTCATCGACTTGAACGCCGTGGTCAAGGACATGGAGAAGATGTTGAGGCGCCTGATCGGTGAAGATGTCGAGCTTAGGACAGACTTGGATCCTGCGCTGGCGCGGCTCAAAGCCGATGAAAGCCAGATCGAACAGGTTATTCTCAACCTGGCGATCAACGCGCGGGATGCCATGCCTCATGGCGGCAAGCTGACTCTTACCACCAAGAACTTCCACATGGATGAGAATTTTGTCCGCCGCTATCCATTTCCCGTTAATGTGGGCGACTACATTCTGTTTACCGTCGCAGACAGCGGTATCGGAATGGACTCCGCTACCAAGGCCAGAATCTTCGAACCTTTCTTTACGACCAAGGAAAAGGGGAAGGGCACTGGGCTGGGTTTGTCCATGGTTTACGGAATCGTCAAGCAGAGCAATGCCTATATCGATGTCTCCAGCGAATTGGGCGTCGGCACTGCCTTCGACATTTACCTGCCCAAGGTGGACGATGCCATCGATATCTCCACCAGTACTGTGACCAGCGACTCCTTGCGCGGAGCTGAAACTGTTCTGTTAGTGGAAGACGATGCTTCCCTGCGCGCTCTGGCCGTTCATGTGCTGGAATCGTGCGGGTATACGGTATTCGAAGCCAGCGATGGAAAGGTTGCCCTGGAGATCAGCCGCCAGCCAAACTCGCATATTCACTTGCTCTTGACTGACGTCGTCATGCCCGGAATAAGTGGGAGAGTTCTGGCTGAGCAACTTCTCGCGCAATTCCCCCACCTGAAGGTTCTTTACATGTCAGGCTATACTGGCCAGACCATCGGAGCCCACGGAGTACTTGCCGAGGGTAGTCATTTTTTGCCCAAGCCTTTCACGCGCGAGGCGCTAGCTCGCAAGGTCCGGGAAGTTCTGGACCGCAAAATGGCGGCTTCGGCCAATTGACGTAAGCTTCAGTGCAGTCCAGCGAGACTCTAAAAACACGGAGGAATGGTTGCCAAAAATCCTGATCGTTGATGACGATGACGCCTTTCGGGGGCTGCTGAAATTGCGCCTTTCAGACGCTTTTGAGGTCATTGATACGGGCAACCCAGTGCAGGCGCTCGGACTCGCTCTCGAGCACAAGCCGGATGCCATCCTGCTGGATTTGATGATGCCCAACACTTCTGGCTTTGAGCTGTGTCAAAGCCTGCACACCCTCAGTTACACCTCGCGAACTCCGATCTTTATAGTCAGCGGGGAGTCGGCGGCCAAATACCGCGAGTATGTGGGTTCACTAGGCGCTCGTGGTTTTTTTGAGAAGCCAGTCAATTTTCCCGAACTGAAGAAACGCCTCGCAGACCAGATTCAGGGCCAACAGCCCGAGCGCCGCGCTCACGTCCGCGTGCGCATGCGGCTCATCCTCAAACTTACGGGTCAGGATCAGGCCGGCCGATCTTTTGAAGAACTCACCACGACCGAAAATGTGAGCGCAAACGGATTTCTGTGCAACTTTTCGGTCGCGCTCGGCAAGGAGGCTACGTTGGACGTTTTCCTCTCGGGAACGGGACAGGACCGATATGTTGGCAAAGTCCGCGCAGCCCGCATTGAGGCGCCCGATACTCCCTGGCAGCGCTACGGCTTCCAGTTCGTCGTACGGTCCAGCGAGTGGATTCTCCAGGATCAAACCATCTGAACCAAACCACGTGATCAAACGCCCGCGCGACGCGCTGGGAGACTCTGCATATTGAGCGCTCGGTGCAGCTTCAACCTCGGATGAAGCTGTCACTTGCGGTTGCTGCCTTACTTCCGGATCGACAAGCAGAGCGGCAGGACAATTGCACCTTTGCCCTAGAACCGATGGGCGCCGACTTCAAATTAAGACTGCGGACTCATCTTCCCGCAGCCAAAATCTTTTCCGGCCCCGAACCGCCCGGAGAGGGAGAAGAAATCGGCGGCGGCACTGTAGGCGGCGGCAATGGCCCCTGCCCGTTCGCTGGCTTCGGCGCGTCTTCGGAATCTTCACCCGGTCGCCGCAAACTCGGAGCATTCGCTGGACGATCTTGCTCTTCCTTCTTCGCGTCCTGGTCGCGATCCGGACGCTCCAGAACGACTTCCTTGTCCGTGCGCAGAATTTTCTGGCCATCCACCTTCATGGTTTCCACCCGCACAACCTCATCGCTGGCGATGCGCACGAAGTCCACATCTTGCGGTGGGTCGCCATAGATCCACTCTTCGTACTCCGTTTCGCCAACCTTTTCCCGGACCTTCTTAGGCGGCCTTCCTTTGGCGTGGATCACCATCTCCTGGTTCATCCCCACGAGAACGTGATGCGCCAGGATTGCTTCTTTTACCTTGGGCGGAACCGTATCCAGGTAAGCTTGCTCTTTGTTCTTCGCCTTGAAGTCAAGCACGGGGAACAGGAGGTCGCGAACTTGTTGTGCGGATAATTCGGGAACGTATTTGTCGAAATACAAATCCACGAAAGAACCATGAGGATTTGCCTGCGGCGTGTCGGGCGAGCCCACTGTCGCTCCATTCGCGCCCGAGATGGTTACGTGCTGGTACCACTTCTTTCGATGAACTGGTCCGCCGTTTATCTCGAAACGAATGTGGTCGTCCTTGATCTGGACAAACGAAATATGCGCCGGGTCGCCCGGCTTTACCGCTGGGCCCCACAACGCGAGGGTCTGCTGCAGCTCCCCGCCGCTGGGCGTAACCGCCCCATTCTTCAGCTTCAAACCCTTCGCACCCATGGGGAAAGCCGCACGTGAGTACACCATTTGCGTTTCAAAATCGCGAATGATTTCCAAACGAGTCTGCTTGGTGATGCGGGGCGCGTTGGGGTCAAGAGCGGCGGCGGGTTTTTGGTCGTCCGGCGACTGGCTGGTGGGGCCAGCCTTCACCGATTGCTCCTGTGACTGAACCGGATCACTGCTTTGTCCGCTGACGAGCACCGTCGTTCCAAGGACGAGAGGGAGAATCAGAAGGGCCGTAACACGAAGCCGTTGCATAAAACACCCCAGGCTGACTTAGCCCTATTATAGCTCCCCGAGCCGCCTGACCACGATGGAGAGAGCAAAGAGTGGACTCTTCCTCCAAGGCTGCCCTTTCGGGTACGGACACTGGTCGCTTTTCGCTTGACAGCGGCATCGCCTTGCGACAGACTCGCACCCAAATCGCGCTTTGCTCGCGCCTCTTGGGGCAGCGTTGTCGCTGTCCAGTATGCGTATTGGGAACCGTGCCATGGCCTATTTGCCGCTTCCGAGTCCATCAAAGTTACTGAAGCGTGCCACTCCTCCCTTGCGGCGGCTGTTGCGGTCGGATCCGATCCGGCCATCAGAAGTCAGTGCTATTTTTTCCAAGCTACGGCAAATCCTTGATGACGGCGCCCAGTCGCTCGATTCCATCCTTCGCGCCATTACCGATGCGGCGCGGGTTGTGACCGGTGCGGACGGTATCGCGCTCGCCCTGCGCAGCAATGGCATGGTCGTTTGCCAGGCTCGCGCCGGTGAAATTGCTCCCCATGTCGGCGCCCAACTCAACGTCGACTCGGGAATCTCCGGTGAATCGCACAGGCAAAGCTCTCCGCTGTGACGACACTCAAACAGATGACCGGGTCGATCCAGAGGTTTGCCGCGTTCTCGGGATACGTTCGATTGCCGTCGTGCCGGTGCGCGGCCGCGAGGGAATGGCCGGTATCCTTGAGGCGCTTTCCAGTCGCCCTCACGCTTTTACCGGGGAACATCTCTCTGTTCTACAACGCCTGGCGGAGATTGCCGAGGTCGCGAATGACCGTGAGCTGGGAGCCGAGCTCCAAACAAAGGGCTCTGCAGTCACTAAGATTCCCGTTGAATTCGCTCGCCCTGTGCAGATCGCTGCCTCCATCCCTGAAGAAACTCTGACGGCTGATTTGTTCGGAGAGAGATTCTCCAAGAGCCAGCACCGTTACTGGATCGTCGGGGGAATCGCGCTGGCGCTGATTCTGATGTCAGCAGTCATCTGGATAAGCTTGTCGGATACGGATGGAGAGGTGGTCGCCAGCCAACAGGCGACTCAATCGCAGACCGCACCGCAGCAAGACCTAAGCCATCCGGCTCCAACGGTGATTCCTTGGAAACCCACTGCCGGCCGAATCCAGGTTCGCGCCGACGGATTCGCGGTAAAGGGTGCGCTCCAAAATGCCGCGACAGTCGAACCTGAGCCGCTTGCAGCTTCAGAAGTCCCTTCATCGAACCTGAAAGCTGCTGGAGTAGACGCCTCGCAACCGCCTTCGACCTCTGAGATATCCATCCTGCTACCGCCTGAGGCCGCTGGGAACACAGCGGACACAGCAGCCATGGCAGCTCTTCTTTCAACGCCAGCCATTCTGCCCGCAGCCGACTTGGATATTTCCCAGGGCGTCACCGAGGCCACCCTGGTACACAACGTCCCGCCGGTTTATCCATCGGAGGCGCGCGCCAGACATTTAGGAGGAGCCGTAGTTTTGGAAGTCACCATAACCGAGGATGGAAGCACTCGGGATGTGAAGGTCATCAGTGGCCCGCCTCTGCTGGCCGAAGCTGCTACCCAAGCGGTGCGTCAGTGGCGCTACCGCCCTTCCCTGCTGAACGGCAAACCAGTAGCCGTGCAAAAGCAGATTACAGTTATCTTTAACGCGCAGTCGTAAGAGAAGTAGCGCCCAGGGATGCGGGATCCGCGGCAGATTCGCAGCGGTTTTTCACCACCAGTAAGATTGTGTTTTGAAGATCCGCCATGATCGCATCTGTCCACAGATGCGCATACCAGTTGAAGTCCGTCGAGACTCGATGCTGACTTTCGAGGTGCAAACGGGTCGTTCCGTTCGGTAGCAGCTCCAGCATATACTCGCCGCGCAAGACGTCGAAAAAAGCCCCGCCCACCGTTACCTGTTTGAGCCCTGATCGAGAATGCGAGCCGTCGCTGTGGCTGCCATAAATCGATCGTCTCAATAAACAAGACGCCTCCGTCAAAGGAAGCGTGGCGCACTCCACCCACACCCTCGTACGAAAGCGTTGCCTCCACGGGATTGGGAAATCCGATACGCCTGCTCCAGGAAGGCCGCAGTTCCGCAGGGTTAATGCGGCGGACTCGCTCGATGTTCCGCCACACCACGTCAGGCGAGGCATGGATATCAATGACGGTTTCAATGCGGCGGAATTCTCCGTGCGCATGAAATCGCTGCTCGAGAGGGTTTACCAACAACGGCAGGAATAGTACGCAAACCACCGAAACATTCTTGGCTCTCTGTGACATCGCGTAACGCGCAACCAAACCAGCTGCAACCCCACCTAGACTTGAAGCCACCATTCCGATCGGCGTGAACATTACAATGCAAATCAACCCTTCCCACGCGACAATCATGGCCGCTGCTTCACCTGCGAGCAGCGGAATCCAGGGCAGCAAGAACCATATCCAGAGAGGTTGTGGCCGACGCCGCTCGACGATGAACACGCTGACGAACCCCATCGCCAATGGCAAAAAGACCACAAACCCCAAGGACACGACCGGGAAAACAGAACTGTTAGGAAACATCCGCGAGCCGAATCGAATCGAGGCCCCATACAGCAGTCCGATCACGGCCCCGGAGGCGATCAGCATGAAGTTTTTCTTCGGCGCTGCTCCGTCCATGCGACTCAATATATAAGAAAGAGAACGGAGGCTCAGAATTTAGTGGAATTCAGCCAAAAGAATTGAAACTCGGACACTGCATGAACCCAATCACCGGCCGGTGAAGTTTGGGGTTTGAGATCTTAAGATCTGGAAGCCTGATAACTGAAGCTGATAGCCGCCCTACGACAGATTCAGCGCCTTCCTGATCGTCCCGCGTTCTTTCTGGATTTTCTCTTGCAGAAGAGTAATAGCGTAGATCAATTGCTCGGGACGCGGCGGACATCCCGGCACATATACGTCGACGGGGATCACCTGGTTCACGCTTTGCACCAGCGCGTAGTTCTGGAACACTCCTCCCGAAGTCGCGCACGCACCCATGGACATGACCCACTTCGGCTCCGGCATCTGCTCCCACAGAGTGCGGATCACGGGCGCCATCTTGTTCGATACGCGCCCCGCGATGATCATCAAATCACTTTGCCGCGGCGACGGGCGAAACACCTCTGCCCCAAAACGCGCAATGTCGA
>WNFJ01666423.1_pt1 | contig 12025 bp, 17 predicted proteins | sample 5400461 | NCBI WGS metagenome assembly WNFJ01 (sample SAMN13153349, study PRJNA577476) | soil metagenome | isolation source: 115 cm saprolite on Douglas fir-dominated hillslope | place: USA:California | collected 2013-09-17
AGTACGAATAGGGCTGACGCCTTCTAAGATCAATACGGCATTCACCGGAAATGAGCATCGGGCCTTTAACCAAGATTGCCCGCTCGAATAAGGATTTGGCGAAGACGTCCAATCAAGGCCGCCTTCGGGGAACTCGCCGTTTGGGGGCCAGCGCCCTCCAGGTGCGTTCACAAATCGCCTGGCGCAGCATGGCCGCGACAAGCCGTTCGATGAGTGGCCGAATGCCGACTACCTCTTTGACTTCGCATCAGATGGAGGCCATAAGCGTACGCAGCTGCTTCCTTGGGGAAGCGGCCAATTGGCTTCACTCCTTGATTTCCATCAATCAGGGCAGCGCAGTGCAGGCGTGCCTTACTCACTAGCTATTCTTGGGGCTGGGGGGAAATGATTACCGCTTGGGGAATGGACCGCCCATAATCTTATTGGGGGCCACCACCACGAAGTACTTCGCGCAAGTGATACACGGAATCGTTTGGTTACCCATCACTCCGACTGCGGTGCTGGCGCTGACGTGAACAGTCCGTTTGGTTTTACAGTGTTGGCACTCTACCGTTATTACGACATAGCGTTCTTCGGAAGTGGACATTTGCGAGGCTACCTTCGTGCGGCGGACTCTACCATTCATCCGGTCCCGGTAGCAGCACGCTCGCCAAGAAGTCAACTATCCGCGCTTTGTGTTTTTGCCGTGAATCCCTGATTTGCTCTTCTTTGTTGTAGTCGGGATTGGGCGGCTGCTGCAAGCGGGTCCATTCAATCACCAATTTCCCTGCCCGTCGCCCACACCGTTGCTCAATTGACGAATGCTTCTTCTGGAGTGAGTATCTCCTTCGGGCTATCAGCGAATGATTCCTGCCGGGTGAGGGCCAGTCGCTGCTGCGGGGTGAACGGCAAGCGGTTGACTGCCGTCCACGAGCTGCTCGAACTCGTCGGCAACCTTTCCCCGGAATTGCAGAACCCCTTCAATCCTCTTGCCGTCCTCGGGACAGCGTTTGACATATTCCCGCAGAGTGGCGGCTATATGATCTGGAACAGCGATCAGGTCGCGTATGCTTTCGATGCTGGAGTTTCCGCACGTAACCATGCGATAGAGATCGCGAGCCTCGTCATGCGGATTGCGCGTGGTCCAGACCATCTGCAGTGGAGTGCTTGCCGTTATCACCTGTTTGGGTCCCAACAAGTCCCCGAGATTTCCCATGTGTAACCTCCCTTAACTCCGAAGCTCCCTTGCCGGGGACTTCGACTCGGGTACCTTTCGGTCCTTTCCGCGCGGGTATATTGCGCCCGTGCCTTCACAAGTCTAGTCAGGAGAGCGTCACGCGCCAGACGATCAATGCCATCGAGACAGGCAGGTACGATCCGAGTCTCCCCTTGGCCATCAAGATCGCACGCCTTTTCGGTAAGCACGTTGAGGAGATTTTTCTCGACCAGGAGAGCGAGCCGGTAACGCCAACGAATCTCAAAATCTAACGAGTAACACCATGGGCAGAAGTTCATATCTTCGCGCTTCTTTCACCGAGCCGTCACCCGTCCCGTACCGGTCCTCCCCGTTCACTTGTTTCGTCCGAATACACTCTCGTGAAGTGGTAGGAGCTAGTTTCCATGTCGCGAGGCTTTGACGGGTTCGAAATCGACGACTTTCGCGATCCCGGTTCCGACTCTGGGCGGGATATAGGTCGAGGTTCATCTTCCAACTGGTACGCTCGGACCCGTCTTCACTACATCCACCGAGAGGAAGATAGGGCCGACCAGCTCGAACGCGAGGGGCGGCAGCGTTCACGCGCAGAGCGCCCGCCGCTGGCCCGCGAGGAACGCGTCCAAGCGATTCTCTCTGAACGCGCACGAACCAAGTACACGGACCGAGACAAAGATTATTCCCTGCGGGATTCAGAGATTCATGCACTTTCGGAAGTTGGCAAGTTTCGCGTCGCAGCCGCGAAGGACCTGGCCGAATTGGCTTACAACGGAGACCGTGCCCGGATGGAGAACGATGTCGAAAGCCTGGCTCGTCAGGGCCTCGTCAGAGTCACGAGCATTTCAGATACCGAGCATAATCCCATGCAGGTAGTGACGCTGACGAAGGAAGGCCACCAGTTTTTGTCTCGCGGGAAGATTCTTCGCCCGGATCAGGTTACCTACCACGGACTCAAAAAGCCCAAAGAAGCCATTCACGATGCGGAACTCTACCGGCTCTATCACAAGGTTGCCGATGAGATCGAAGGGCGCGGCGGCAGGGTGCTGCGCGTCAAGCTTGACTACGAAATCAAGCGGGAACTCTACGCCCGCCTCGCCCGCCTTTCGGACGATAAAGGCCACGCCCCGGAAGAAGTGAAGGAGGAAGTTGCCCAGCGGTACCACCTCAAGGTTGTGTCTGGTGAGATTCCGATCCCCGATCTGCGGGTCGAGTATCTGCGCGAGAACGACAACGAAATCCGGCGGCGCGACTTGGAACTCGCCACGGACCATTACCGTCCGCGCGGACTTGCGCAGAAGGCTTGCGCCGGCTTCCAAATCTACGCCCGGCGCGGCGAGACGGACCGGCTGCGCCGTATCCGGGACGACCGGGAATTGAGCGCAGCGATCTTCAGCCTATAACCATGAGCATTCACGAATCCGAACTCGCCAACCTCTGCGCTTTAGGCTACACCCAGGCCGAAGCTCGCTTCCTCTACTTTGTGGCAGCGCATTCCGGCTATTTCACGGTGCGGCAGTTCCTTGACTTTACCCATGCCCGAAGCGGCAAACGAAACGCCCGTTTCGTCGAAAAGCTGTTTGGATTGGGTCATGTCTCGGCCCAGAGATACATGCGCAGAAGCCTCGTCTATCACGTCCGTTCCCGCCAGCTTTATGAGGCAATTGGCAAGGCCCATCTCCGCAATCGCAGAGAGCACGAACTCGATTACATCAAGACGCGGCTCCTGGCCCTCGATTTCATCCTCGCCAACCCGGAGGACAGGTATTTCGAGACAGCAGAAGAGAAGCGGCGGTATCTAATCGGACGGTTCAAGCTCGATGACAGTTTGTTTTCCGCGGCCAACGAGCATGGCAAGGGCATCACGTTCTCTGAGGGATTTCCTCTTTGCGTAGCCTATCCCTCTCCCGATTACATGCCTGTGGTGACTTTTACCTACGTTGATCCCGAGCATCGAAACCTCGACCGATACATCGCGCACTTGCGTACTTACTGGCCTCTGTTCCGGCAGCTTCCGAGCTTCCAATTCATCTACGTTTCAACGGCGGCGGGCCTCCAGAATGAAGCGGCGGAGCTTTTTTCGTTCCTTGTGGAAGCCAAGGGCCTCTCGGATTTGGCTCGCTACTTCGATGTCCAAACCAAGTGGGACAAACGTAAATACGGGCTACTCACAGAGGACGACTTGATCTTTCGGCACGAGGCGGGGAAGCGTTTCAACGGAGAGATATTCGACACTCTCTTCCGTCTGTGGAGGCGAAAGCAGTTGCCGAATGACTTGCGGGCTGAATCAACAACGACTAGAACGAGCGAACAAAAAGTCTTGTTTCGTGCTGTCACCGTGCCGGGCCAAGAAGCGGTATTCGGGGACATCACGAAGAGATGGGGTGACGGCTCACAGATACACGGTACTTCAGGTGCGGCCCGAGTCCCAGAGTCACCCACAAGCCAACCGCAGACTCTTCAAAGAACGGCGGATGCGTAAATGAAACAGGTGACATCTGCACGCGGACAAAACACTCGGATGGGCGCGTGCAGAGATCGGAGCAGACAGTTTGTAATGCAAGTCGTATTACATCGCAAAAGAGAAAAGGAGGAAAACCGTTGCCACTGTTGAAAGCACCGTTCAAACAACCAAAGACTACAACCCTTCAGGTTCGCTTGGAGGAAGAAGTCAGACAGCACCTGGACAGATACGCCGAGTTCATCGGCGCAAATGCGTCCTACGTCGTCAGTGAAGCGCTCAAGCTGCTGTTCAAGCGGGATGACGAGTTCAAGCGCTGGCTGGGTGAACACCCGAACAACATCAACCAACAGCAAATCAGGGGAGACGTTCTTACGAAGACCGCGTAACAACCATGAAGCCTCGTCCAACCAAATTCGACGTGCGCGAGAATACAGCGTCCTCAAGACAGCATGCCCCGCGCTTTGCAGTGCGTTCGTTTCCGGCTCAATCCGCTCGGTCGTCACCGGCCTCGCAAGATGTATCACTTCTATCGGCATCATCCCCACAAGAATCGTCAGCCAGATCGCCAAACAATGCCGCATATACGGCGGCCACAGAGGGAGGAAGAGACGAGACAGCAGAAATCTTTGCCGCCATCCGTCCGGTCGCTGTTGATGCAAGAGCCTTAGTATTTGCCACACGCGAGGGATTGCCGCTGGAGCGATGGAATCTCTTGCGCAAGCACCTGAAACCCGCAGCGAAGAAACTAGGGCTTCCTGGTGTTACGTGGCATCTTCTGAGACATAGTCACGCGACGATGCTCGATTCCGTGGGCACGCCAATAGGGACGATGCAATCGCTCCTGGGCCATTCCACGCCGGAAATCACGCGCGAGATTTATTTGCACGCGATCCCGGAAGAGCAGCGTCGTGCAGTAGAGAACGTCGAGATGATTGTATTTGGACCCAAATGGACCCAAGTTCAGGCTCCGACGCAGACCACGTCAGGCAGAGTAAATTGAAAACAAAGAAGTAAGTGGTCGGGGCGCGCGGATTTGAACCGCGGACCTCCTGCGCCCAAGGTAATCCCTAAAACGCTAAGTAGTTGTCTCGTCTATGTTTTTCGCGCATCCTGCATTACGGTTTAGGGCGGTTTTCGGCAGTTATTGTTCCCAAATTGTTCCCAAGTTTTGGGGTGAACTCCTTGCTTGGACAAATTTTTTGTTCACAGCTTCCGCTTTTCTAAGGTGGCTTTTGTAAGTCTCAGCAGGAACAGGGGTCTCGGGAAAGGGACAGCGTTTGGGTCCCCGTCCCCAGCTAACTCTGTGGAATCCCTCTCCTCGTTCCCACTGTTTGGGGTGAACCCTAAAGTGAGACATTTCATCATTCGCAGGTTTTCGGTGTGCCAGGATTACTTCCGGCTTGCCCATTATTAGCGGAGTCAGATTCCAGGCCTATTTGACTGGCCGTGAGCCAGCGATGAGGATATCCACCAACCTCTTGGCGCTTTCCTGCCAGTCAGGACTGGTCGAGACGTTGGAGACGCCGACAAGAGCGCGAAGCAGATCGACCGGGTGCAGGTCCTTTCGTATGTCGCCGCTGTTGACCGCCCGCTTCACCAGCGCGCGCAGCGCGTCGTGGACCCGAGTGTAGGAAGCTTCAAACACCTTCTTGGGATCTCCAACGAGCGTATTTACTGCTGGAGCGATCAGTTGTTTCGCTGCGATTCCATCAACGAACAACAGCAGCCAGGCTCGTAATGCTTCAATCGGCGGCATCGTCTGAGCGAGCTTCTGCTCCGCCGCCGCCAACTTTTCCAACCCAGACCGATAAACCGCCTGTAGAAGTTCTTCTCGCGTAGGAAAGTGACGATACAAAGTTCCCGGACCGACGGCTGCCTGCTTGGCGATGTCGTCCAGGCTGGCGTCTGCGCCGGAGCGCGTAAACGCCTCCTTGGCCGCTTCCAGAATGCGCTCGCGGTTGCGCTGCGCGTCCGCGCGCGGCTTGCGACCGACGGCTGTGGAACTTTTCCTCGACATGTTGGAAAAACTCAAAAAAACTTGTAACCGGAGACAGTCTCCGATAATCTATCTATGCGGAGACGCTCTCCATTTTACCAGATCCGGCCGCTGATAGGAGGAAAGGACACAATGACGAAATCAACGAGGCTTGGCGGTACCTTCACACTTCCCGGCGCCTCAACCAGCCTCTATCGGATGGGCTACGGCGCGATGCAACTAGCCGGTCCCGAAGTTTGGGGACCTCCGCGCGACATTGACGCCGCAATTGCCTTCTGCGGGAGGCGATTGCCGCCGGCGTGAAGCACATCGACACGAGCGACTATTACGGCCCACATGTGACCAATCAAATTATCAGGAAGGCTCTTCATCCCTATCCAGCTGGGCTGCTAATCGTTACCAAACTGGGCGCCCGCCGTGGCGAAAACAAGTCCTGGCTTCACGCGCTTTCGCGCCAGGAGCTGATCGACGGCGTTCATGACAATCTTCGAAATCTCGGGGTCGATGTGCTTGACGTCGTTAACCTTCGAGTCGGTGGAATGCTCGAGCCATCGGAAGGATACATCGAGGAACCCTTGACGGTACTCGCCGACTTGAAGCGTCAGGGGCTGATTCGTCGCATCGGCCTCAGCAACATCACTCTCCGGCAATTGCAGGAGGGTCAGAGAATCACGGATATTGTTTGCGTCCAAAACTTCTACAATCTGGCACATCGCAATGACGACGCCCTCGTCGATGCTCTTGCGAAGCAAGGCATCGCCTATGTCCCATTCTTCCCGCTGGAAGGATTCACGCCGCTGCAATCGTCGGAGCTCAACCAGGTAGCGGCATCCCTGCAAGCCACTCCGACGCAGGTCGCGCTTGCCTGGCTTCTTCAGCGGTCTCCTAACATTCTGACCATTCCCGGCACTTCTTCCGTCAGCCATCTCCGAGAGAACCTCGGAGCTGCAACATTGGAACTGCCGCCGGACGCGATCACCACGCTGAACGCGATTGCCCAAAGTGTTCGGGCAGCAGGCCAATCTATGAATTAATTTCGTATTTCGATTACGTGAAAAGAAGGAGCGATTATGAAAATTTTCGTGACAGGGGCAACGGGCTTTATTGGTTCTGCAATCGTCAAGGAGCTCATCGAAGCAGGTCATCAGGTGCTGGGCCTCACCCGATCCGATGCGGGTGCCAAGTCGCTTGAGGCTGCAGGGGCCGAGGTGCATCGCGGAGATCTGAGAGACCTCGAAAGTCTGCGCAGCGGAGCAGCCGCAGCCGATGGGGTCATTCACACAGGATTCATCCATGACTTCTCGAAGTTCGCAGAGAACTGCGAGATCGATAAGCGTGCCATCGAGACCCTCGGCTCGACGCTTGACTGTTCCGAGCGGCCACTGCTAGTCACGTCCGGGCTGATGACGGTGGCGGCAGGACATATCGCCACGGAGCAAGATGCTGCTCCGCCTGTCTCTGCCTCGTATCCCCGCGCCTCGGAACAGACGGCCGAGACGCTGCTAAAGAATGGCGTGCGCGCGTCGGTGGTGCGCCTTCCCCAGGTTCACGACACGGTCAAGCAGGGCCTCGTCACCTACTTAATCGCGCTGGCCCGCGAGAAGGGTGTGTCGGCGTATGTGGGCGACGGACTCAACCGCTGGGCGGCCGTGCACGTCCTCGACGCTGCCCACCTCTACAGGCTGGCACTGGAGAAGCGGGAAGCAGGCGCAAGGTATCACGCCGTCGCCGAAGAGGGAGTGCCGGTCCGCGACATCGCTGAAGCCATCGGCCGCGGTCTGAAGGTGCCGGTCGTGTCCAATCGCCCGAGGAGGCAGCAGCCCATTTCGGCTCGCTGGCGATCTTCGTTGGTCGCGACCTTACCGGTTCGAGCGTGCGCACCCAGCGCGTGCTGGGATGGCGTCCAACCGGGCCCGGACTCATTGCCGATCTCGACCGGGGGCACTATTTCGTGGCTAAACAGACAGCGTAGATTCCGGCCGAATCACGGGCTACTCTGACTCTACGTTCGTAAGTGGCTCGCTGCGGCTGCCATTGATCGAGGGAAGTTGTTTCGCAGAGTCACGTTCGGACGAAAGAACAATACCGGCTCGCAACGAACTCACCGCGTCGGAGGCCAGGTCTCCCTGGCCGCCTACGCGACACTTTGCTGACCTGGATCAGTTAAGCCGGGCGGCGACGCCGCACACGATTACGGGGCCAAAACTGCCGTACGGCGCACCACCGGGTCCAGTGATGTAGCCGTCTCTCGCCAGTTTCAAAATACGAAACTCCTCGGTCAGGAGACCGCGATAGCCCTTTTCGATGGCCTCCTGGGTCCACTCATAGACGTTGGCGTCCCAAACTGGGCTGTAATCAGTGGCAGTCGTGGGAATGCCGCCAAACGTGTTGTTCGGCCGATGCCCGTCCAAAAGCGCGGCGCCCAGACCCTGGCGCTGCGGATTGTTGCATCCGCCTTCCGATGCGCCGTTCGTGGCGATGAAGATCCGCTCGACAGCGCTACGATCGATATCGTCAACGCCGGTCTCGATTCTTTGCAAACGCGGGGCGAAGGTGTTGCCCTCGATTGCAGACACCGTGGGATCGCTCGACTCGGTCGAGATGTAAAAGACCGGCTTGCCGAAGCTATAGCCGTTGATCAGGGAAAGCGTGACTGTCCGATGCACCGGGTCAATCGCGACCACCTGGTCATGTACGAGAGCGTAGTTCGGGTTTCCATTTGGGAAGTTAATGTACCCATCTTCTACCGCAGCGGCAACGACAGGTGCGTCGTAAATGATGCCTCCGGCACTTACTAGTGGGCTGTAGTCCGAATCGCCGACAGAGCCCGGCTGAGCGATGCCGGGTGGGAAGGGTTTCTCTTCAGAGCCAGCCATGACCTCGCGGTTTGGGCTGAAGTCTACGAGGCCGGATTCGAAGAGAAACGTTCCATCGGCGCGAATCGTGGCGGAGCGTGCGGCATCGCCAGCGTTATGAAGTTTTTTGGAGAAGTTCACGCCAAGGCGTTCCGCCTCGGCTGGATCGCCTGCATCGAGGATGATGTACCATGCGGGCTTCAGACCAGATGACGTTTTCACTGCGCCCTTGAAGAGCGGCAACGTGATCGTGCCTCTGGGGGTACCGGCGGGGACGTTCACCTTCGTCAGCTGTTCGATTGGTATGTCGAACTTACCTGATTTCAGCAACTGGACAGGCCCTGCCAACTCCGGATCCGTAAGTGAGTCGGGTGGCGGAAACTGTGAAATGTCGACTTTCGTTCCTATCGATGCCAAGGGCGGTATGATGTTGCACCCGGGACCAGGCCCATTCGCCGCAGGCCCGGGACCGTTCCCAGCCCGTAAAAGTCTGCCTTCGTGTTGTTCTTGTCTGTCTTGCGCAGATGCCACAGTCGGAAACAGCGTGATTGCCGCTGCGGCTACGTAGACGCATGCAGCGGTTCTCCGCAACAGATTCCTTACGTTGCAACTTAAGCAGTTCATCGGATCTCCTTAGCGTTAAGAATTGGGTTTCGACTTGTCTGAGGAGTGGACCTCGCAGCCTTGAAATGCCGACTTCGAATCACTCCCACATAGTGTGAAGACCAATCCACTATTCGTTTATTCCCGCGATGTTCGTTTTTTACGCGCAACATCGCTTCAGACCTATTGCCGTGGAAGATAAGCAAATTGGATCGACATTGGTTCGAAACGCTGAAATGACAAAGACGGTCGCGGAGGGGGAGCAGCCGCGCAGACTCGAAATTCGAGAAAACATTTCCAATGCTACAAAAATCCCTAAAGGCGAGATGGTTTCAGGAGGTCGACCAAATCGCTGAGCGATTTCAATGTGGCATCGGGAGTGACGGCGAGCTCCTCGGCAGGTGCGCCAGAGCGATTCAGCCAGTGGCTTCTGAACCCAAAAACCTTGGCACCCGCAACATCGAAGAAGTTGGAAGAAACAAACCCAATACTGCCTGCCTCCACGCCCATCTTTTTCGCTGCGAGCCGATAGGCGGCGGGGCTCGGCTTGTATGTTTTCACCTCGTCGACACTAATGACGTGCGAAAGAGCCCCGTCGAGCCCGGCGTTCTTCACCACCTTCTCGAGCATTTTCGGGTTTCCATTAGACAGAATGGCCAGGGGCGTCCCGGACAGAGCGCTCAGTGCTTGTTTGACATCAGGAAAGGGATTGAGGCAGAGGTAGGCTTCCATTAATTCGGCGCGGACTTCCGCGCCCAGCGGCAACTTCAAAGCATTGCAGGTCGCAATTAGAGCAGACTCAGTGACCTTCCAGAAATCCTCGTATCGGTCCATCATTGACCGGAGCCATGTGTACTCCAATTGTCTCGTGCGCTAGGCCTCGCTCACTGCAGCCCCTTGCCCGGAGAATCTCCGGTCTAACGCCGTAACGATGGAATGGACATCGAACAAGGTTCCGTAGGCATCGAAAACAAGGCATTTGACGAGTTTCACCGACTCTCCTCGATTCATTAGAAAAAGCTAATTCGAAAACCGCGTGGATCCAACTCCCAGGACTCGACCGGCAGTTCCTTCTTGCAGGATTGCCACGATCCTCAAGTTTTGGAGATTGGCGTTTTCGGTGCTCACCGTCACGTCCTTTGAGAAGCCGCTACTACCTTCGACGGTACCGACCTGAGTTAGCGTCCGCACGACAGCCACATGTTTCAGAACTCGTCCAGCGTTCTCTCCTCGCCGGACGTTAGATTGATCACTTTCATCAGCCAAAGCGATCAGCACTAGCCCGGATATGGGCTTTACTGCGGAAAGAGTGGGCTTCACATCGACGTGTACCGCGAGTGAGTTAGTCCCTTCCAGGTGGGGCGCCGACAGGCTCACCGGAATTTTGGTGACTTTGGCCGCGTTCCCAATCACTCGGAGGGCCTCGCGCTCATCACTGCCGACCAGTTGCGCATCGCCATCGACGACCATTTGAGGCGTGTACGGACCCTCCAACCGAAAACGACGCGCATAATCGCTTTGGCGGAGGCTGGACCGGTGCGACGAGTATGGGTCTTTCCACCCGATATCGTCCCAGTAGTCCACTTGTTCGCTCAAAACAATCAAGTCTGCGTTGGGCACCGGCTGGAAGTGGTCCAAGTGTCCGAGTAAGACGTCCGCCGGAGGGCAGCTCGAACAACCTTCGGAAGTAAACAGCTCGATCAGCACAGGAGTACGTGGGGCAGCACTGCTCGTTGGCGCCGGTCCTCTATGATCCTCACTTCGAAGAAATCCAGTGGAAACCATCGTTGAGAATGCAATTGCGATCAACGCTATCTTTAGCAAGCCGAAACGCGTCATTAGCGATTACCTCGCTGATTGAGATACCCGTACGACACTGCCGGGCACGCGATTTGGATGGATACGTCCACGGAAACCCAGAAGCAGACGGTAAAGGAGCAGAGTGCCGACGATGGCGGCGAAGCGCAGCGGTACGGTCTCGTCGGATTTCACGAGCCAATAGTAGTGAATCGCGCCCGCAATAGCGCTGACGTAGACCAGGCGATGAAGCATCTGCCACCGTTTGCCGCCCAGACGGCGGATCATTCCGCTGGTCGAGGTGACGGCAAGAGGAACCATAAGTAAGAATGCCGTGAATCCGGCGGTGATAAACGGCCGCTTATAGACATCTTTGATCATCTCGGAGAAGTCGAAAGATTTATCCAGCCAAACGTAAGTTGCGAGGTGCAGACAACCAAAGAAGAAGGCGAACAAGCCGAACATCCGGCGGAAACGAACGAGCCAGTTTTGATGGAGCAGGCGTCGGAGGGGCGTCATGGTGAGTGTCACGCACAAGAACACGAGCGTCCAAGTGCCGGTAGAATGCGTGATCGCCTCGACAGGATTGGCCCCCAGCCCATTGTGAAGGGCTGTCCACGTCAGTTGTGGGGCCAGGCAGAGCGCAAATACAGGAGGTTTAATCCACTTCGTCTTGATGTGACGCGAGAGCTCCATGTGTCTCCTCCATCCATGAGTGCGAGCGCGAGTCAGTGCCGCTTTCCAGGCTCGCGACCTCTCCCGCTCCCTTCTTGTACCGTGACTATGCCGCACGGCCCCGGAGCCGAGTCAGCAGCCTTATTCCCGCGACTTGCCATTTGACATGTCGGTCTTGGTCATGTCGTGTTGTTTCATGGCGTCGTGCTTCACAGCAGCTTTCTTCACGTTGTTCTTTTTCATCTTCCTTGACTTGCTGTCCGCCGACATACCGGCTTTGGGCATGCTGTCGTGAGACATAGTGTCTTTTTTCATGCTATCGTCTTTCTTCATTTGGTCCTGTTGTCCCTGTTGGTCCTGCGGTTGCCACGCCGCGAAGCCGGGTGCGGCGAGGGGCATGGAGCATAATGCGAGCCCGGTGATCAGTAGTGCTTTCATGTGTTCTC
>WNFJ01577547.1_pt1 | contig 12024 bp, 11 predicted proteins | sample 5400461 | NCBI WGS metagenome assembly WNFJ01 (sample SAMN13153349, study PRJNA577476) | soil metagenome | isolation source: 115 cm saprolite on Douglas fir-dominated hillslope | place: USA:California | collected 2013-09-17
CGGCACCAGCTACCGGTACCGCAGCCCCGACGGGCGGCTCGACGGCGGGTTCCTGCCCGTCGACCTGGCCGCCAACGCCGCCAGCCTGGGTGTGTACGTGCTGCGCACGCGGACCATCGAGGAGTTCCGCCGGGCGCTGGTCAAGGCGCGGGCCGCGGACCGGACCACGCTGGTGTACATCGAGACCGACCCGCTGCTTGGCGCGCCGTCCAGCGACGCGTGGTGGGACGTACCGGTGGCCGAGGTTGGCGCGCTGGCCAGTACCCGGGACGCGCGGGCCAGCTACGAGAAGGCCAAGGAGCGCCAGCGGCCTTACCTGTAAGGAGGGCAGGCAGTGTGGCCCGTTCGGCATAAAAGGGTTTTTAATGGGCGATCAGGGTCATTTTGAAGGAGTACCGGTCGGCGAGGTAGGCGTGGCTGCCGTGCTCCACCGGGTGGCCCGCGGGGTCGAACGTCGTCCTCGTCATGGTCAGGACGGTGGCGGTCCGGGTGCGCGGTGGCGTGCCGGGCGCCGATCACCTGCTCCCCAGCGTGCAGTTCTACGCTCTGGTTGCGCAGCAGCTCGTACAGCCCGGTCTTCTCCAGCACGTCTTCCGGGCGGCCCTTCAGCAGCCCGGCGGGCAGGTAGTTGTGCATGATCGCCAGCGGGGTCCCGTCGGCCAGCCGCAGCCGCTCCACGGAGAGCACCGCGGCGCCGGCGGGCAGCGTCAGGACCGAGGCGAGCTCGTCGTCGGCCTGGATCTCGCGGGCGGCCAGGACGGTGGTGGCCGGATGCCGGTGGCTAGCCGACAGGTCGTCATACAGGCTGGTCAGCGCCACCGACCGGAGGATGCGAGGCGCCACCACGACGGTACCCAGGCCGCGGCGGCGGACCACCAGGCCCTGCTCGACCAGACGCTGTACCGCCTGCCGGACGGTGGGTCGGCTCACGCCCAGGCGCTCGGTCAGGTCCAGTTCGTTGTCCAGCCGTTCCCCCGGCTTGAGCGTCCCGTCCTCGATGGCCTGCTTGAGGTTCTCGGCGATCTGGAAGTACAGCGGGATGGGGCTGTTGCGGTCGAGCGGTCGCTCGGTCACGGCGCCTCCCAGCATGCAGGCTCACTGGGAGTACCAGGGCCATGGCTACGCCAGCAGTATAGGGCAGGTTTCGATTAAGTGCATATTGTCCTGATCTACTTACATACGAGTGACATAACCCTCGAGGTCCCGCTGGTGCTGACTACCACGTACTCCTCGAGCGGTTCGAGTTCGAGCTCGGGCACTACGGTCACATTTGGATAACGCGCCCGTTATGCTACCAGGTCAACAGCTTGCTCGCAGATAAGGACGTAAGTATGTCTGGACATAATCTTGACCTGTCTGACACACGGGCGTAAAACGTTAGCAACTTACAGAACCTCTTGGGAGGTGGTGCCGATGCGCCCGAGCACCCTCCAGGTCCTGACCATGGGCCGGGTCGGAGTCGACCTGTACCCCCTGCAGGCTGGCGTGGGGCTCGACCGGGTGGACACGTTCGGCAAGTGGCTCGGCGGCAGCGCGACCAACGTCGCGGTGGCCGCCGCGCGGTACGGCCGGCGCGCAGCGGTCATCACCCGGACCGGCGACGACCCGTTCGGCACGTTCGTTCACGCGGCGCTGCGCGGCTACGGCGTCGATGACCGGTACGTCATCCCGGTGAAGGAGCTGCCCACGCCAGTGACGTTCTGCGAGATCTTCCCGCCGGACAACTTCCCGCTGTACTTTTACCGCTGGCCGAAGGCGCCGGACCTGGAAATCCGCAGCGACGAGCTGGATCTGGACGCTATCCGCGAGGCAGGAGCGTTCTGGGTGACCGGAACCGGGCTGTCCGAGGAACCAAGCCGGACCGCGACGCTCGCCGCCCTGGAGGCACGCGGTAACCAGGGCATCACGGTCCTCGACCTGGACTACCGGCCGATGTTCTGGCCGTCGCAGGAGCAGGCCAGGCACTGGATGCGGCAGGCGCTGCCGCATGTGAGCGTCGCGGTAGGCAATCTCGACGAGTGCTACACAGCGGTGGCCGAGCGAGAGCCGCTGGCCGCCGCGCAAGCGCTGCACGAGTTCGGCGTCAGCCTCGCAGTTGTCAAGCAAGGGCCCAAGGGCGTCTTCGCTCACGACCGTACCGTCGCGGTGGAGGTGCCGCCTGTGCCGGTCAACGTCGTCAACGGCCTCGGCGCCGGCGACGCGTTCGGCGGCGCGCTCTGCCATGGCCTGCTGGCCGGCTGGGACATCGAGCAGGTGATGCGCTTCGCGAACGCGGCCGGGGCCATCGTGGCCGGGCGGCTGGCCTGTTCTGACGCCATGCCGACGGAAGCTGAGGTCACCGCGCTTTTGGGGGACGCTCCACCGGAGGACAGCAATGCGTGACCAGGTCAAGGCCATCCTGGATGTGCGCACGCGGCGGCCGCAGGCTATCGCCCAGGCGGCGATGCGGCGCAAGCGCCGCGCGACGCTGCTCGGTGACGATGATCAGCTGTTCATCATCGCCGCCGACCATCCCGCGCGCGGCGCGCTGCGGGTGGGAAACCAGCCGATGGCGATGGCCGACCGGGCGGATCTGCTCGAGCGCATGTCGCTCGCGCTGTCACGGCCCGGTGTGGACGGCGTGCTCGGTACCGCGGACATCATCGAGGAACTGCTGCTGCTCGGCTCGCTCGAGGACAAGGTGGTCGTCGGCTCGATGAACCGCGGCGGCCTGGCCGGGACCGTCTTCGAGATCGATGATCGGTTCACCGGCTACGACGCGGCGGCGATTGCGCGCATGGGATTCGACGGCGGCAAGATGCTCTTCCGCATCGACCCCGACGATCCCGCCACCGCCACGACCATGGAATCGTGCGCCAGAGCGGTCAGCGCCCTGGCGGCACAGGGCCTGATGGCCATGGTAGAGCCGTTCATCTCCCACAGGGTGGACGGCCGGGTACGCAACGACCTGTCGCCCGAGGCGGTGATTCGCTCCATCGCGGTCACCTCCGGACTCGGCTCCACCTCGGCCTACACCTGGCTCAAGGTACCTGTCGTCGACGACATGGAACGCGTCCTGGCTGCGTCGACGCTGCCGGTCCTGTTGCTGGGTGGCGAGGTCAGCGCTGACCAGGACGCCGTCTTCGAACTGTGGCACAAGACGCTGCAAATCCCGTCAGTGCACGGGCTCGTCGTCGGCCGGACGCTGCTCTTCCCGCCCGACGGCGACGTAGCCGGCGCCGTCGACACCGCCGTCCGCCTGATGCGGGGTGAGGAAGGGAGATGACCGTGCGCACCGTACGCCTTACCGTCGCCCAGGCCCTGGTCCGGATCCTGGCCAGCCAGCGGCTCTACCTGTAAAGGAAACCTGACAGCACATGCGCACCGTTCAGCACTGGATCGCCGGGTCGGAGACCACTGGGGCGTCGACGAGGTTCGGCCCGGTCTACAATCCCGCGACCGGCGAGCAGCAGGCCCAGGTCGCTCTGGCCGAGCCGACCGACGTCGACGCCGCGGTCGCGGCAGCGGCCAAGGCATTCGACGCGTGGCGCGACGTGTCGCTCATCCGCCGGGCCCGCGTAATGTTCGCCCTGCGCGACCTCATCGAGCGTCACCTGGACGAGTTGTCCGGACTCGTCGCCGACGAGCACGGCAAGGTATTCGCCGACGCCAAGGGCGAAGTGATTCGCGGCCTGGAGGTGGTCGAATACGCCTCCGGCATCCCGTCCCTGCTCAAAGGCGAGTTCTCCGAGCAGGTCTCCACCGACGTGGACGCCTACTCGTTCCGGCAGCCGCTCGGTGTCTGCGCGGGGATCACGCCGTTCAACTTCCCGGCCATGGTGCCCATGTGGATGCATCCGATCGCGATCGCCGCCGGGAACACGTTCATTCTCAAGCCGAGTGAGCGTGACCCGTCAGCGTCGAACTTCGTGGCCCAGCTCTACGCCCGGGCCGGGCTGCCGGACGGAGTCTTCAACGTCGTCCATGGTGAGGCGGCCGCGGTCGACGCGATCCTGGATCACCCCGTGCACCAGCGGGCGTCGGGCAACGGAAAGCGGGTGCAGGCGCTCGGCGGCGCGAAGAACCACGCCGTGGTCCTCCCCGACGCGGACCTGGAGTTCGCCGCGAACCACATCACCGCCGCGGGCTACGGATCGGCTGGGCAGCGCTGCATGGCGATCTCCGCGGTGGTCGCGGTGGGCGACGCGGGCGACGCCCTGGTGCCCAGGCTCCGTGAGAAGGCCCGAGACGTGAAGGTCGGACCCGGCCGGGATGAGGACTCAGAGATGGGCCCCGTGGTCACTCCCGAGGCCAAGACGCGCATCCTCGGCTACGTCGAGCGCGGCGTCGAGGCAGGCGCCTCGCTCGTGGTGGACGGCCGCGGCCTGCAGGTGGCCGGGCACGAGAACGGCTTCTTCGTCGGCCCGTGCCTGTTCGACCAGGTCACTACGGACATGGACATCTACACGGACGAAATCTTCGGTCCCGTCCTGGTGGTGCTGCGGGCCGGGAGCCTCGGCGAGGCGCTCGACATCGTCAACGCCAACCCGTACGGCAACGGCACCGCCATCTTCACCTCCAGCGGCCAGGCGGCGAGGAAATTCCAGCGGAACGTGCAGGTCGGGATGATCGGCATCAACGTCCCGATCCCGGTGCCGATGGCCTTCTACTCCTTCGGCGGATGGAAGGACTCCCTGTTCGGCGATACCCACGTGCACGGCCCCGAGGGTGTCCGCTTCTACACCCGGGCCAAGGCCGTCACCAGCCGCTGGCCCGACACCGATTACGCCGAGCACCACCGGACCCACATGCATTTCCCGACCGCCACCTGACCAGGCCGGCGGTCCCACCATCAACCAGCAATCAACCCTCACGGAGGTACCCCAGATGATCAGATCCAGACAGTGGACCGTCGGCCTCGCCCTGTTCGCCGCCCTCGCGCTCACCCTGGCCGCCTGCAGCAACAGCGGCGGCAAGAAGGCGGCGGAGGCCGCCGCGAACCCCGTCGCCGGGCACGCCAACACACCGCACTACACGTTCGCCATGATCACGCACGCCCAGCCCGGCGACACCTTCTGGGACATCATCCGTCACGGCGCCCTGGCCGCGGCCGCCAAGGACAACATCACGCTCAACTACTCCAATGACCCCGACCCCACCAAGCAGGCCGCCCTGATCACCGTCGCGATCAACAGCCACGTCAACGGCATCGCGGTCACCGACCCGGACCCGGCCGCGCTGTGCCCGACGATCCAGAGGGCCAGGGCCGCCGGGATCCCGGTGGTCATGTTCAACGCGGGCGTGGCCAACTGGCAGCAGTGCGGCGGCATGGAGTACTTCGGCCAGGACGAGTCGATCGCGGGGCTCGCGGCGGGCAAGCGACTGGCCGCGGCGGGCGCCAAGCACGTCTTGTGCGTCCTGCAGGCCCAGGGCCAGGTGCAGCTAGAGGCGCGGTGCTCGGGCGTGGCGCAGGGCCTCGGTTCCGAGGGCACGATGACCAAGCTCTACGTGAACGGAACCGACAACTCCGCGATGCTGACCACCATGACGTCCAAGCTGACCCAGGACAAGACGATCGACGCGGTCATCACCCTCGGCGCGCCGGTCGCCCTCGTCGCCATCGACGCGCTCAGCACGGCGCACAGCACCGCGAAGCTCTACACCTTCGACACGAACGCCGCGGAGATCGCCAAGATCAAGTCCGGCGCCGTCCAGTGGGCCGTGGACCAGCAGCCCTACCTGCAGGGTTACGAGTCGGTCGACTCGCTATGGCTGTACCTGACCAACGGCAACGTCCTCGGCGGCGGCCAGACGGTGCTGACCGGCCCGTCGTTCATCGACTCCAGCAACGTCGCCCAGGTGGCGCAGTACGCGGCGGTGGGCAACCGCTAACGGACGCCGTGCGGGGGTCACCCGCAACCCGCGGGTGACCCCCGCAGGAAGAGAGGTTTTCATGAGTGATACGTTGACCAGCCCGAAGGCGCCGCCGCCGTTGATGGATGAACGGATGGGGCGGAAGTCCACCCTGGCCCGGCTGTTCGCCCGTCCCGAGGCCGGCGCGATCGCCGGCGCCATCGTTATCTACATATTCTTCTTCATCATCGCGCCGCCGTTCCGCTACGCGAACTCGTTCTCCAGCGTGCTGTACGTCACCTCGACCTACGGCCTGATGGTCACGCCGATCGCGCTCCTGATGATCGGCGGCGAGTTCGACCTGTCCGCGGGCGTCGCGGTGACCAGCTCTGCGCTGTGTGCCTCCCTGTTCGCCTTCGAGTTCACCACCAACGTCTGGGTCGGGGTGGGGGTCGCGCTGGTCCTGTCGCTGCTGATCGGGTTCCTCAACGGCTGGATCGTGGTCAAGACGGGCATCCCCAGCTTCCTGGTGACACTGGGCACGTTCTTCATGCTCCAGGGGATCAACATCGCGCTGACCCAGACCATCACCAACGCGGTGGCCAGCCCGGACATCTCCACCCTGCAGGGCTTCAGCTCTGCGCGGAAGGTGTTCTCCGCCAGCTTCACCGTCGCCGGGGTGAACATCAGGACCTCGATCATCTACTGGATCGTCTTCGTCCTCATCGGGACCTGGATCCTGCTGCGGACCCGCATGGGCAACTGGATCTTCTCCGCCGGCGGGAACTCGCCGGCGGCCCGGGCCGTGGGCGTGCCGGTGGCCAAGGTCAAGATCGGCCTGTTCATGGCAGTGGGCTTCATGGCCTGGTTCACCGGCATGCACACGCTGTTCCTGTTCAATACGATCCAGTCCGCCGAGGGTATCGGCAACGAGTTCGTCTACATCATCGCGGCGGTGGTCGGCGGCTGCCTGCTCACCGGCGGCTACGGGTCTGTAGTTGGCGCCGCGATCGGCGCGCTCATCTTCGGCATGGTCAACCAGGGCATCGTCTACGCCGGCTGGAACCCCGACTGGTTCCAGTTCTTCCTCGGCGCGCTGCTGCTGGGCGCCATCCTGCTGAACAACTTCATCCGGAAGCGCGCGGAGGCAGCGGCATGACAAGCACAGTGGACACGAAGACCGGGGTGGCGCTGGTCAAGCTAACCAACGCCAGCAAGCACTACGGCAGCATCATCGCCCTGACCGACATCACACTCGAGGTGAGCGCCGGCGAGGTCATCTGCGTCCTCGGCGACAACGGTGCCGGGAAGTCTACCCTGATCAAGATCATCGCCGGGCTGCACCAGCCCAGCACGGGCACCTACGAGGTCGAGGGCACCCCGGTGTCCTTCAACTCTCCGCGCGAGGCCCTGGAGCGCGGCATCGCCACGGTCTACCAGGACCTGGCCGTGGTCTCGCTGATGCCGGTATGGCGGAACTTCTTCCTCGGCAACGAGGTCAAGAAGGGGCCGCGGATGGACATCGCCTTCATGAAGAAGACCTGCAAGGACGAGCTGCTCCAGATGGGCATCGACCTGCGCGACGTCGACCAGGCGATCGGCACCCTGTCCGGCGGCGAGCGCCAGTGCGTGGCGATCTCCCGCGCGGTGCACTTCGGCGCCAAGGTGCTGATCCTGGACGAGCCGACCGCCGCGCTGGGCGTCAAGCAGTCCGGGGTGGTGCTGAAGTACATCATCCAGGCCCGTGAGCGCGGCCTGGGCGTCATCTTCATCACCCACAACCCGCACCACGCCTACCCGGTCGGCGACCGGTTCCTGCTGCTCAACCGAGGCCGGTCCATCGGCTACTTCGAGAAGAGCCAGATCACCCGCGACGAGCTCACCGGCCTGATGGCCGGCGGCGCGGAACTCGAGGCCCTCAGCCACGAGCTCGAGGGAGCGGGCGGCGGCGCCGCCGAGGCCGCCCATGAAATGGAGGCAGAAGTCAAGGAACTCGGCATCACCCGCCAGCCGGGCGCCGAGTCAGACGCCAGCGTCGGCCACGACTAGGAAGGACCTTCCCGCCTATGACACGGAACGGCATGACGGGCCCTCGCCTCAAACTCGGCACCTGCCCCGACTCCTGGGGGGTCTGGTTCGCCGACGACCCGCTGCAGACCCCCTGGGAGCGGTTCCTGGACGAGGTCGCCGAGGTGGGCTACGAGTGGCTGGAGCTCGGGCCGTACGGCTACCTGCCCACCGACCCGGCGCGGCTGTCCGAGGAACTGAACCGACGCGGGCTCAAGGTGGCAGGCGGCACCACGCACGGGCGCAGCGGCCTGCACCGGGCCGATGACTGGCCGGAGATTGTCCGCGCCACGCGCAAGGTGGCCGAGCTGACCGCCGCTGTGGGCGCCGGGCACCTGGTCTTTGTACCGGTGCCCGGCTACCGCGACGACAAGACCGGCGCCTACATCGAGCCCGCCGAGCTCGACCAGCAGCAATGGAGGACGATGATCAACGCCACCAACGAGCTCGGCAAGCTCGTGACACAGGAGTACGGACTGCGGCTGCAGTTCCACCCGCACGCGGACAGCCACGTGGAGACCCAGCAGCAGACCGAGCGGTTCCTCGACCAGACCGACCCGCGATACGTGTCACTGTGCCTGGACACCGGGCACCTGGCCTACCGGCACGCGGACAACGCGGCCGTCATCCGCGGGTACCCGGACCGGATCGGATACGTGCACATCAAGCAGATGGATCCGGCCATCGTGGAGGCGGCCGACCGCGAGGGCCTGGCTTTCGGCCAGGCTGTGGCCATGGGCGCCAGCTGCGAGCCGCCGGGCGGAGAACCCGACATCCCCGCGGTCGCCAAGGCCCTGCACGAGCTGGGCCGGGACCTGTTCGTGGTGGTCGAGCAGGACATGTACCCGTGCGACTACGCCAAGCCCAAGCCGATCGCTCAGCATACCTACACCTACCTGCGCGGTGTCGGCATAGGAGGTGATCCCTCATGACGGTCCGGATCGGCATGATCGGCGTAGGCATGATCGGCCAGGACCACATCCGCAGGATCACTCAGGTCCTGTCCGGCGGGGCCGTAGTGGCGGTGACGGATGTCGACGCGGCGCGCGCCGCACAGGTGGCGGCCGACCTGCCCGGCGCGGCCGTGCATCCGACCGCGGGGGACCTTATCGCCGCCCGCGACGTCGACGCGGTGCTGGTGGCGTCCTGGGGCCCGGCCCACGAGGAGCAGGTCCTGGCGGCGATCGACGCAGGCAAGCCGGTGTTCTGCGAGAAGCCGCTGGCACCGACCGTCTCGGCCTGCCAGCGGATCATCGACGCCGAGATGGCGGCGGGCCGGCGGCTGGTCCAGGTCGGCTTCATGCGCCGGTACGACGCCGGCTACCGCGCGCTCAAGGCGACCCTGGATGGCGGCAGCATCGGCGCGCCGCTGATGATGCACTGCGCCCACCGCAACCGGTCCGTGCCGCCGTACGGCTTCACCACCCAGATGATCATCAGCGACTCGGCGGTGCACGAGATCGACACCGTCCGCTGGCTGTTCGGCGAGGAGATCGTGGCCGTCAGCATCCTGAAGCCGCGCCGGACCAGCAAGGCCGCGGAGAGCGTGCACGATCCGCTGATCGTGCTGCTCGAGATGGCAAGCGGCGTGCTCGTCGATGACGAGGTGTTTGTCAACGCCGGGTACGGCTACGACATCCGCGGCGAGATCGTCGGCGAGACCGGGACCGTGGCTCTGGCGGACGCCCGAGAGGTGACGCTCACCGCTTCCGGTCGCCGCAGCGGCAGCGTTCCCGCTGACTGGCGGCAGCGTTTCGCCCGCGCCTATGACACGGAACTGCAGGATTGGCTGAAGGCCGTGACCGAGGGAACATCGACCGGCCCGACGTCCTGGGACGGTTACGCGGCTGCCGCGGTCACCGACAGCTGCCTGCAGGCGCTGCAGTCAGGCCAGCGCACCGCGGTCCGGATGCCGGACCGCCCTGACTTCTACGCGAAGGCGCAGTGAGCAATGAAGATCGCACTCGACCCCTACATGTTCCGCCGCGTCCCGCTGACGGACCTGCCCGGGCTGGTCGCGGACCTGGACTATCAGTACATCGAGCTGTCGCCGCGGGAGGATTTCCTGCCGTTCTTCCTGCATCCGCGGGCCGACAAGGCGCAGATCGCCGGGTTCAGGCGGGCCCTGGACGTGGCCGGGGTACAGGTCGCCTCCGTGCTGCCCCTGTACCGGTGGTCGGGCCCGGACGAGGACGAACGCCAAGCCGCGGTGCGCTACTGGAAGCGGGCCATCCAGATCACCGTGGACCTCGGGGTGAGCGTGATGAACTCCGAGCTCAACGGCCGACCCGAGGCACCGTCGGCCAGCGAGGCGCAGTTCTGGCGCTCCATCGAGGAGCTGCTGCCCATCTTCCAGCGAGAAGGCGTCCGGCTGGTGCTCGAACCACACCCGGACGACTTCATCGAGGACGGAAAGACCGCAGTCGACCTCATCCGCGGCATCGACAGCGAGCTGGTGTCGTTCCTGTACTGCGCGCCGCACACCTTCCACCAGGGCGGCGACATCGAAGGGGTCATGAAGTACGCCGGCCCGCTGCTGACCCACCTGCACATCGCCGACTCCTTCGACCACCGCGCCTCGTCCGGCCTGCGCTACATCGTGAACCCGCCCGGCTCGCCCGCGCGTATCCACCAGCACCTCGACATCGGGCAGGGGGAGGTGGACTGGGACGTCTTCTTCCGCACGCTCACCGAGGTGAACTTCGACGGCATCGCGACCGTCTGCGTCTTCGCCTGGGAGGAACGGGCCCGCGAATCCTCGACGCACAACCTCGCCCAGATCCGGCAGTACCTGGCCAAGCACGGCGGCCTGCCCGCATGAGGTGTGGGGGGGCATGACGGTCCGCTGGGGAATGCTGTCGACGGCCGCGATCGGCCGGGTCGTGGCCGGCGCCATCCGCGGCTCGAAGCAGGCCGAGTTCGTCGCGGTCGCCGGCCGGGACGCCGGCAAGGCCGCCGCCTGCGCCGCCGAGCTGGGTGTGGCGCGCAGTTTCGGCTCGTACGACGCGCTGCTCGGCGACGACGCCGTGGACGCCGTCTACATCCCGCTGCCCATCTCCCTGCACACCGAGTGGACGATCAAGGCACTGCGCGCGGGTAAGCACGTGCTGTGCGAGAAGCCGTTCGCGACGTCCGCCGCGGACGCCGCGGCGTGCTTCGACGCCGCAGAGGCCGCCGGCCGCGTCTGCGTCGAGGGCCTGATGTGGCGCCACCACCCGCAGACCCTGCTCGCGCAACGCCTGATCGCCGAGGGCGCGATCGGTGACGTCGCGTACATCCGGGCGGCGTTGAGCGTCAGCGTCGATCCCGGCGACATCCGCCGGACCGGCCGCCTCGGCGGCGGGGCTTCGCTCGACCTGGGCTGCTACTGCCTTAGCGCGATCCGGTTGTTCGGCGGCCAGCCGGTCTCGGTGTCGGCTGCTCGGGTGGTCGACACCGTCCCCGGCGCCGACGGCGCCGACCTGCGGCTGGCGGCCACCCTCACCCTGCCCCACGACGCGCTCGCCCAGTTCGACGTCGCGCTGGACTATCCCCGCCGCGACGAACTGGAGATCATCGGCACCGGGGGGAAGATCACCGTCCCGGACCCGTGGCTATGCCGGCTCGGCTACCTCGGCCTGGAACGCGGGGGCGCCGCCGAGCGGCTGCCGGTTGACCCGACCGGGCAGTACCGCCTGGGTGACCCCACCAACCCGGACAACCACGATGCCTACCGCATTGAGTTCGAGACCGCCTCACGCCTGATCGAGGGGGGCGCGACTGCCGCCTTCGGCCGCGCCGACGCGGTCGGCCAGGCTGCCGCAATCGAGGCCGTGCGCGCGGCGGCCGCCACCGGCGCCACCGTTACGCTGGCCGTTCCCACCCGTCTCGGCCGGCGGGCGGGGCGGTGGAGCCGCGGACCTAGAGAGTCGGGGTGAGGAGGTGGACCTCGGCGGGGCGGGCCGGGTTGGCCACCCGGGCCAGCAGCGTGCGGGGTACGCGGGCTCGTCGACGTCTGGCGGCACCGGGGCACGGTGGATCTGGCCCGGGTGTTGAGATTATCCCAGATCAGGATGATCGGGGCGTGCAACTGGTTGTGCGCGGCGGCGATCAGTTCAGCGTAGTCGGCTTCGGACATCGAGCGGC
>WNFJ01175316.1_pt1 | contig 12023 bp, 8 predicted proteins | sample 5400461 | NCBI WGS metagenome assembly WNFJ01 (sample SAMN13153349, study PRJNA577476) | soil metagenome | isolation source: 115 cm saprolite on Douglas fir-dominated hillslope | place: USA:California | collected 2013-09-17
CGGTTCATCGTGGCGGCATGCGCCGCCGTTGTGGTCACCGGGGGACTGGCTGCCTGCGGCAGCTCAGCCGGCAACGGGAGCGCGAGCGGAAGTCCCAGCGCCAGCGGATCGACCGCGAGCTGCACCAAGTCGGCGCTCGCGCATCAGCTGCACACGCCGGGCGTGCTCACGGTGGCGACCGACAACCCGGTCTATCCCCCGTGGTTCGTGAGCAACAAGCCGGCCAACGGCCAGGGTTACGAGAGCGCCGTCGCTTACGCGATCGCCGCCAAGCTCGGCTTCGCCAAGTCGAAGGTAACCTGGGTGCAGGAGCCTTTCCTGAAGGCGATAGCCCCAGGGCCCAAGTCGTTCGACTTCGACATCAATGAGGTGTCGGTCACCCCGCAACGGGCGCAGGTGGTTACGTTCTCCGACAGCTACTACCCGGTGCAGCAGGCGATCGTGGCCCGCAAGGGCACGCCGATCGCGACTATGCACTCGTCCGCACAGCTGAAGACCTACCTGTACGGCGATCAGAACGGTACCACCGGCCTGACCTACATCACCGATCACATCCAGCCCACCAAGCAGCCCAAGGTATTCGACACCTTGGCACAGGCGGCGGCCGCGCTTGAGGCAGGCCGGATCGACGCCCTGGTCACCGACACGCCGACGGCGCAGTACATGACCACTCAGCAGCTGAAGCACCCCCCGACTGTGCTCGTCGGGCAGTTTCCGACCGTCGGCGAGCATTACGGCCTGGTCTTCAACAAGGGCAACGCGCTGGTGACGTGCGTGAACCAGGCCATTGCCAGCCTGCAGTCCGACGGCACGCTGACCGCGCTGCAGAAGCAGTACCTGGGCATCTACCTGAACTTCCCGACGATCAAACCCTGACGGCCCGGGAAATAGGAGCCCGCGCGGCAGCACATGGAGCCGAACCCACCGTCCGAGCAGGTAGATCCGCTGCTCGGGCTCCCGGCCAGGACCGTCGGCGGGCAGTGGATGCCGCCGGGTGGCTTCGTGTCCGCCGGCCGGGCGCCGCGGCTGTTCTCGTCAGGCGGGGGCAGGCGGGCCACCGCCATCTCGTCGGTCAGCACGGTCCTGGTGCTCGGCATCCTGGTCACGATCTTCCTGCTGGCTCCGGGAGCCAGGGCGTTCGAGCACACGTTCCTCAGCCCGACGGACATGTGGCGCTCGTTCATCGGCAATCCGAAAAAGGGCTACTACTCCGTCGGCGCCGCGATCTGGCTGAACATCAGGATGTTCCTGGTCGCTGAGGTGCTGATCCTGGCCCTGGCCCTGCTGGTGGCGCTGATCAGACAGTCGGTCAGTCCCGCGCTGTTCCCGATCAGGATCCTGACCACCGCGTACGTCGACTTCTTCCGCGGGGTGCCGCTCATCCTCGTCATCTTCGCGCTGGGATTCGGCTTGCCGGCCCTGAACCTGCCTGTTGTCTCGAGCCAGTCCGACGCTGTCTACGGCGTCGCGGCCCTGGTGCTGTCCTATTCGGCGTATGTCTCCGAGGTATACCGGGCGGGCCTGAACTCAGTACACCTGAGTCAGGTCTCCGCGGCACGCTCGCTCGGCCTGTCCCACGGCACCGCGCTGCGGTACGTCGTGCTTCCGCAGGCGGTGCGCAACATCATTCCGCCGCTGCTCAACGACTTCATCAGCCTTCAGAAGGACACGGCGCTGGTCGGCACGCTGGGGGTCATCGAGGCTAACAAGGCCGCTGGCATCTACAGCGAGACCGTGTTCAACTTCTCCAGCTTCACCGTCGCAGCGATTTTGTTCCTCATCCTGACTATTCCGCTGGCCAGGTTCACCGACCGGCTGATCGATCGGGACCGTCGGCGCAGGCTTGCCGGGGGGACCCGGTGAGCGCAGCGTCTGTCCCGGCGGGCGGCGGACCCGTCCCGGTGAGCAGCGAGGCGCTCAGGATCGATGACCTGCACAAGTCGTTCGACAGAAACGAGGTGCTGCGCGGCATCACCATGTCGGTGGCCTCGCACGACGTGATCTGCCTGATCGGGGCCTCCGGGTCCGGGAAATCCACGTTGCTGCGGTGCATCAACCTGCTCGAGCCGATTGACGCAGGCCGGATCAGCCTGTTCGGCCATGACATTACCGGCGCCGGAGTCGACGCCAATCTGGTCAGGCGGCAGATCGGCATCGTGTTCCAGGCGTTCAACCTGTTCCCGCACATGACCGTGCTGCGGAACGTCACCATTGCTCCGACGAAGGTGCTCAGGATACGGCCCGGTCAGGCCGCCGACGAGGCGCGGGCGCTCCTGGGCAGGTTCGGCCTGATCGACAAGGCGGACGACTATCCGGACCGGCTCTCCGGCGGCCAGCAGCAGCGCGTGGCGATCGTCCGGGCACTGGCCATGCAGCCGCAGATCATGCTCCTCGACGAGGTCACGAGCGCGCTCGACCCCGAGCTCGTCGCCGAGGTGCTCGAGGTGATCGCCGAGCTAGCCGCCGGGGGGATGACCATGCTGATCGCCACGCACGAGATGGGCTTCGCCCGCGACATCGCAGACCGGGTCTGCTTCCTCGAGGAAGGCAAGATCATCGAGGAAGCGCCTCCATCCGAGCTGTTCGCCAACCCGAAGGACGACCGCACCCGCCGCTTCCTGCGCCGCACAGTCGAGGCCAAGCGCCTCTAGCGCGACAACGCTCCACATCGGCCTTTCCAGGATCTGACGCTGGCCGGTGCCGCCTCGCTATAGTCGCGGAAAGATACACGGCTAGTGCGGATTCTTTCTCAGGAGGATTACTCGTGCCCAGCTTCCCTCGAAGATTGACGGCGGTGCTCGCGCCAGCGCTGCTGCTGGCAGGAGCCGCGGCGACCGCGCCCTCTGCCGCGGCGGCGACCGGTGGGGCCGGTTGCCCTGCCCCCATAGTTGCCGGAGACACGGTCCACTGCGGCTCGCTCGCAGACGGCGCGACGTACCTGATCGAGGTTCCCGCGCACTGGAACCGGACGCTGTTCCTCTACAGCCACGGCTACGTCGTCCCGGGCAGCAGCAACCCGGCGCAGGACGTCGGCGACCCGGTGACCGGTACCTGGCTGCTGAGCCACGGCTACGCGCTGGCCGGTTCCTCGTACTCGAGCACCGGCTGGGCGATCCAGCAGGCACTGCCCGATCAGATCGCCACGCTGGGTGTATTCGCCAGCAAGGTGGGCAAGCCGCGGCACACGGTCGCGTGGGGTCACTCGCTGGGCGGCATCATCACGGCCGGGCTGATTCAGCGCTACCCGCACCGGTTCAGCGCCGCGCTGCCGATGTGCGGCGTGCTCGCCGGCGGCGTCGCGACCTGGAACGCGGCGCTGGATGGCGCGTTCGCGTTCCAGCAGCTCGTCGACCCGTCGGTGCAGATCACCGGCATCACTAACCCGCGTGCGAACCTGCAAGGCGCGGAGTCGGTTGCGGCCGCCGCCCAGGCCACGCCTCAGGGCAAGGCGCGGGTGGCGCTGGCCGCCGCACTGGGCGACACGCCGGGCTGGTACACCCCGCTGTCGCCCGAGCCGGCGGCCAGCGACTTCATCAGCCAGGAAGCGAACCAGTTCCAGTGGGACGCCAACGGCGTTCCGCGCCGAGCTTGAGGCGCGGGCGGGCGGCAATCCGTCGTGGAACCCCGGCGTGAACTATTTCCGGTAGCTGGCCAACTCGGCAAACCGCCGCGAGGTGCACGCGCTGTACCAAGCGGCCGGGCTGAGCCTGCGAGCCGACCTGCTGACGCTCAACAAGGCGGCCAGGGTCAAGGCCGACCCGTCGGCGGTGCGGTACCTGGCGAAGTACATCAGCTTCACTGGCAAGATCACCATCCCGGTGCTCAGCATGCACACCGTCGGTGACGGCCTGGTCATCCCGCAGAACGAGCAGGCCTACGCCAGCGTGGTCCGCAAGGCCGGCCGGTCGTTCCTGCTCCGCCAGGTGTTCGTCAGCCGCGGTCAGGCGCCTGCTGCACCGGATGCGGACCGGCCGCTGGCAGGATGGCGCGCTCACTCCGGCCAGCATGAACAAGGCGGCAGTGGCGCTCGGCCCGGCCTACAACATCTTCCTCAGTAGCGGCAAGGTGGTACCCGTCGCACCGGCGTTCGCGGCCTTCCAGCCGTCGCGCTACCCGCGTCCCTTCGACCTGAGCTTCAGGCTGCACGCATAGGGCCATGTCAGTAACAACGTGGGCGCCGTGCTGTCGCTAGAACAGCAGCATGGCGCCTACGTTGTTTGATGGGTGCGAGCCGAGGGCTACGCGCCGCGCTTGAGCGGCCCGAGCTTGAGCAACCGCCGCCAGGTCAGTGCCGAGTAGAACAAAAGCAGCGCGATCATTGCCCCGATATCGATCAGCCACGCATGCGAGGTGTGGTTCCACAACGGATCGACGGTCGCGCCCGCCGGAGCGATGGCATTGAGGTCGACCGTCGACGCGCTCGCTGCGAATCCCCACCGGGACGGGGTGAACCAGGCGATCTGCTCGAGGCCGGCCGTGCCGTGGATCGCGAAGATCCCGCCGGTCGTCACCACCTGGATCATGACCAGCAGGAACACAAGCGGCATGGCGCGCTCGGCGGTGCTGACCACGGATGAGGTGAACAGCCCGATGACCATGGACACCACGGCCACGAGCGCGATCGCGATCGCGATCTCCAGGATCGGCATCGGGAGCACCGACCCCTTCGGCGGGAATTTCTTGCCGATCAGGCCGATGGCCACGAGCACGATGGCCTGAAAGGCGCTGATCACGCCGAGCACGATCACCTTGGATGCGAGGTAGGCGCCTGCCGACAGGCCGGTGCCCCGTTCCCGGGCATAGATCGGCCGTTCCTTGACGATCTCGCGGACGGCGTTAAGCGCGCCCGCGAAGCAAGCGCAGAGCACGAGTATCAGCAGCGCCGACTGCGCGCCGCCGTTGCCCGGGCCGATGAACCCGCCATGGGGCAGAGGGAACGCCCTGACCAGCACGCCGAGGCCGAGCACGACCCCGATGAGCAGATACAGGAACCCGCGGTCGGAGGCGATGACCGCCGAGTACCTGCGGACCAGGGTGAGCATCTGGGCGAACCGGTTGCTGGTCTTCGGGGCCGCCGCCGGCATCGCCCTCGGGCCGCGGCCCTGGATCGCTCCCGCGTCCTCCATCCCGCCGGCGATGTACTGGTGGTAATAGACCGAGCTGCGGAACTCGGTAGCCCAGTCGCGATTGGGCTCATTCTCGAACGCCTGGAACACTTCGGCCCAGCCGGGCTGGTTGAAGTGCTTGAGGCCTTCCTTGGGCGCGCCGAAGTAGGCGATCTTGCCGCCCGGCACCAGGACGAGCAGGCGGTCGCAGAGGTTCAGGTTGGCTACCGAGTGCGTGACGACGATGACCGTGCGGCCGTCGTGGGCCAGCTCGGCCATCTGCTCCATCACCGACTTGTCGAGGCCGGGATCAAGGCCTGAGGTTGGTTCGTCCAGGAACAGCAGTGACGGCTTGGTGAGGAGTTCAAGGGCCACGTTGACGCGTTTTTGCTGACCGCCGGACATGGCCGCCGTCTTGGTGTCGGCGTGCCTGGTGAGGGCCAGTTCCTCGAGCACCTCGTCGATCCGGTGGCTGCGCTCGGCCTTGCTGGTGTCCCGGGGGAACCGGAGTTCAGCGGCATAACCAAACCCACGGCGGGCTGTCAGCTGGGTATGCAGGATGTTCTCCTGGGGGACCAGTCCGATCCGGTGCCTGAGTTCGGCGTAGTGCATGTAGAGGTCACGGCCGTCGTAGAGGACCTGGCCATGGTTGGCCGGCGCGGTGCCGGTCAGCGCGCCGAGCAGGGTCGACTTGCCCGCGCCGCTCGGGCCGATGACGCCCATGAAACAGCGCTCTCCCAGCGGGAAGCTGACATGGTCGAGCAGCGTGCGCCCGCTGGCCAGGGTGACCGTCAGGTCCATGGCGACGAACGAGATCTCGCCGGTGTCGAGGAACTCCTGCAGTTCCTCGCCCACGAGCCGGTAGGTCGCTGGCCCGATGCCGATGATGTCCCGCTCGGTGACCGGCGCCGATTCGATCCGCTGGCCGTTGACGAACGTGCCGTTGTGGCTGCCGAGGTCGACGATCGTGTACCCGCCACGAGGGTTCCTCCGCAGCTCGGCGTGGTAGCGCGAGACGCCGAGGTCCGCGATAACGACCTGGTTGTCGGCAGCGCGGCCGATCCGCAGCAGCGCCGTGGGCAGCGGGAGCACGGCGCTCGGCGGGCGCTCCATGCTGAGCCGCGGCGATGCGACCCAGGGGTTGACTGGTCCGGCCGGAGGCGCCCCGGCGGCGGCCGCCGCACCGCCGCCGTAGTCGCCGCGAGGGGTCCCGTATCCGCCGCCTGGCGCCCCGTCCGCATAGCCGCCGCCTGGCGGCGCGTCAGCGTACCCGGCTCGCGCCGGGCCGCCCGCGTATCCGGCGGCGACATCTCCGGGCAGTCTGTTCACGGCCGGATGAGCGGGGGCGGCAGGCGAAGCCCCGGCGTAACGCGTCGGCGGCGCAAGGCCCGCTGCGGCGCCTTCGGCCTGCCTGGCCGGCGCGGCGACTGAGCATGACATGGCCGGGCCGTCATCGGGGTGCCCGAGCCGCACTGCGCATGATCCCGCGATCGCGACGCGCTGCACTCGGTCCCTGCCCTGGAACATTCCGTTGGTCGACCCGACGTCCTCCAGCAGCCACGCGCTACCGTCTTGCCGCAGCACGGCGTGCCGCCACGACACGCGCGCGTCGTTGAGGACGATGTCCGATTGCGGGTCCCGGCCAATGTAGTAACTGCGTCCGGCCGACAAGGAGCGCTCCGCGTCCGGCGTGCGCACCAGCAGCACATTTCGCGGGCCTGGATACCGCTATGGGCGGCCCATTTAGCTGCTGCGTTCGGGGGCGGCTCCGGCCACTCTGGAACGGACCTCAACGCATTTGAGGGATCAGATGACCGGGCCGCGCAGCGGGAATATCGGAAACATCGTTAGTGTCCCAAACACATAGTGCTGCTATAAGCGTTTTAGTAGCACAATTTAGTTATTGCCATGATCGCTGACCAGCCGTCGTATCGGGGAGGCCGGGCGCGGCATGCCCGTCGGCGGGCGCGGGAGACGGGCGCGCGCCGTCGCGAACGGGGCGTGCGACGGGGTCGCGGCCGCAGGCTGGCCGCCGTGCGGCACCGAGACAGTCGAACTGGGGCAGCCTGGGCTGCCATACCGCCGTGCGGAAAGCTGGCCGATTTGGGGTGCCTATCAGGCGCGTAGGTTGCGGCGGACAGGGTCAAACCGGATACTTGGAACGCCCATCTTGACTGCCGTACCACTTCAACGGCTTCCAGGACATCGCCGTTAAGAAATGGAAAATGTAGACGCGACGGCTCGGGAAGATCGGCACAGGTCGTAGCGCTGGGGAGGCAGGGTGAGCGAGGGGAATCCCGTCGTGCCGGGCGGCTTCGCGCCCGGTTCGCGGATCGCCGGCTATCTGCTAGAAGAGCAGATCGGCCAGGGCGGCATGGCCGTCGTGTTCCGCGCGCACGACGAACGCTTGGATCGCACGGTGGCGCTCAAGATCCTGGCTCCGGCCCTGGCCTCCGACGAGGCGTTCAGGCAGCGTTTCATCAGGGAGTCGCGCGCCGCCGCGGCGGTGGACGACCCGCACATCATCCCGGTCTTCGAGGCCGGCGAGGCGAGCGGTGTGCTGTTCATCGCGATGCGGTGGGTCCGCGGCGGTGATGTGCGGTCCCTCATCGGCCAGTCCGGGCCCATGCCACCAGGGCGGGCGGCCGAGATCATCTCGCAGGTGGCGTCCGCGCTGGACGCCGCGCACGGCCGAGGCCTCGTGCATCGCGATGTCAAGCCGGCCAACATGCTGGTCGACGCGAGTTCAGGGTCGGGCCGGCCGGATCATGTCTACCTGTCCGACTTCGGGCTGAGCAAGGCCTCGCTTCAGACCAGCGGGCTGACCGGGACGGGCACCTTCCTCGGCACGCTCGACTACATTGCCCCCGAGCAGATAGAGGGCAAGCCGGTCGACGGCCGCGCGGACGAATACGCGCTCGCGTGCGCGGCGTTCGAGCTGCTGACCGGGGCGCCGCCATTTCAGCGCGACGAGGCCATGGCCGTCATGTACGCCCAGCTGTCAGAGCCGGCTCCGGCGCTGACCAGCCGCAGGCGCGACCTTCCATTCGCCGCCGACCCGGTGTTCGCCAAGGCACTCGCCAAAGCCCCTGCGGATCGGTATGGAAACTGCCGGGAGTTTTCCGAGGCAGTGCGCGCCGCCTTCGGAATAAGGCCGTATGACTCGGGCCCCACTGAACTGCCGAGCGGCGAGCACCCGGCGACCCAGGTCGTCAGGGCGGCAGACGCCGGCGCGGGCCGGGGACCCGCACCGGGCGGCTACGCCGGCCAGGGCGCCGGTCAGGGCGGTTACCCGGATCAGGGCGGCTATCCCGGCCCGGGGTACGCGGGCCAGGGTGCCGGTCAAGGTGGCGATCCGGGGCGGGCCGCCTATCAGGGCCAGGGCGCTCATCACGGTCAGGGACCGGGCCAAGGTCAGGACGGCCCGAGTGGCCCCGGCGTCGCCGGCGGCCCAGTTTTGGGGGCCGGCGCCGGGGGCGGCCACGGCACGGCCGAGACCAAGATCGCGAGCCGCGGCAGGCAGACCGCACCCGACCTGACTTCGGCGCAATGGCAGCCAGGAGGGCCGGCTGGCTACGGCCCGTACGGCGGCGCGGACCCGCAGGCCAGCATCGCCCGCCCCTGGTGGAAGTCTCCGCTCGCGCTGGTCGCCGCGGTCGTCGTGCTAGTCGGCGGCGGCGCGGCTGCGTATGCCCTGACCAAGGGCGGCGGGGGCGGTGGGAACACCGGTCCCCCCGTCGGCGGGAACACCGCAGGGGCCCTGCAGCCGCCGGGATGCATTGCAACTGCTGCTCCCGGCAAGATGCTCCCGAATACTTCGTTCGTGCCCGTGCCGCGCGGCAGCGGTGAGCCCTTCGGAATAGTCGCCAGCCATGACGGCAAGGCCGTCTTCGTGGTGACCGATCATTCGCTCCAGGTGTTCAACACCGAGCCGGCCGGGACTCTGACGCCCGCCGGATTCAGCTACCCGGTCGGCGGCAATCCCGGCGTGGCCACGGCCGCCGTCCTGACCCATGACGGCCATTATCTGCTCGTGGCCGCCAACAACGGGATCCAGGTGCTCGACGCGCAAGGAGCGGAAAGCGGCGCCAGTAACGCCATCGTCGGCCAGTTGACCGTGCCAGGGTCCGCTACGGACCGCCGGGCTATCGCCGTGGCCGTGACCCCAGACGGCAAGTTCGCTTTCGTCAGCCTGCAGCACGACAACAAGGTCGGCGTCTTCAACCTGGGCAAGGCGCTGAGCTCGCGAAATTACAACTCCGATTACCTGGGCTCGCTGAATGTCGGCAGCCAGCCGGTGGGCCTGACCATGTCTCCCGACGGTAAGACTCTGTACGCGACCAATTTCGTTCAGGACTCGCCCGTCGTGCCCGGGGAGCTGACCGTCGTGGACGTCGCCAGGGCGACGAATGGCCAGTTCAAGGCGGCAGTGATGAGTCAGGTGCACGCCGGATGCAATCCGGCGCGGGTCGCCGTCACCGCCGACGGCAAGACCGTCTGGGTTACGGACCGGCAGAGCAACTACCTGCTGGGGTACTCGGCCGCCCTGCTCCGAAGCGATCCGGGCAAGGCGCTGAAGGCAAAGGTTCACGTCGGCCAGACGCCCATCGGGATCATGCTGGTCAAGGGCGGCTCTCTGATCATCGTCGCCGACAACGACGGTGTGCCCCCGCAGACTGCGCATACCCTGGCGGTCGTGGATCCCGCCGCGGCGCTGAGCGGCAAGCCCGCCCTGCTCGGATACATTCCCAGCGGCATGGAGCCACACGAGATGGCTCTTTCGCTTGACGGCCATTTCCTGTACGTGACAGACCGCGGCTCAGCGCAAGTCCAGGTCGTCAACCTGAGCCTAGTTCACTGACCCCAGCGCGCCGGCCGCAGCCGCCGCAGCGAATCAAGCTCAAGACCAGGAGGAGGTTCGCTTGTACCAGTACCAGCCACCCAAGCGCCGGGGTGGCCGTAAGGCGCTGATCTGGGTTATCTCCATCCTCGTGGTCCTCGTCGCGCTCGACTTCGGTGCGAAGGCCTTCGCCGAGAGCCAGGCCGCGGCGCAGATCCAGAAGCAGGGCTTCCCGAAGAAGCCGTCGGTGTCGATCGCCGGATTCCCGTTCCTAACCCAGGTCATCAGCCGGAACTTCCACCAGATCACGATCAGCTCGTCCGACATCCCGGAAGGGCCAGTCAAGATCACGAGCCTCGACGTCGTCGCGCACAATGTGAAGCTCAAGTCGAACTTCCAGTCGGGCACCGCGGGCCCGCTGGACGGGACCATCTTGATCAGCCTGGGCGCCATCGGCGGGTTCCTGCAAGCCGCGGGGCCGCTGGCCGGATTCCTCGGCGGTGGCTCGGGGGGCGGGCTGAGGATCGTCGCGGTCGGCAACAACCTAGTGAAGGCGCACCTGCACGTGGCCGGCGGACTCGTCAACGCGAACGCGACCTGGCGCGTCGCCTCGGCCGGTTCGAATGAGATCACGCTGCACTTGGTCAGCAGCAACGGCTTGCCCGCGCACCTGCTCAACGCTGCCCAGAACGTCAAGATCCCGCTCAAGGCACTCCCCGCCGGGCTCAAGCTGACCGGGAAGATCAGCTCATCCTCGGGCGGCATCGTCGCGCATGTGTTCGCGCGAAGCCTGGCCTTCTAGCGCTATGCGCCGACCGGCGGCACCCGTGCAGGCGGGCGCCGCACCAGGAGCCTGTGTCAGATGGCGCCGGTGAGCCCGAGGGCGCCGTTGAGGATCAGGATCACTCCGACGGCTGTCAGCGCGCTGGTGAGCAGGATGCGGCCGTGCGCGCGCAGCCAGTCGTCGGACGCCTTCAGCTTGCGGATGGTCTGCTCAGGAGCGATGAGGTAGAGCAGGTAGGGCACCCAGACGCCCAGCACGTCGATCGCCACCACTACCGCCAGCGCGGCCGCGATGCGCACGTCGCTGGCCTGTGCGGTGGCGATCACCTGGACCGCGGCGATGAAGGTCATCGACGGGGCGAAGATGAGCAGGCCACTGGTGAATGCGGTCACCGGCGAGGGGCGGGCGATCAGCCGTGACATCAGCCCGGGCTTCTTTTCCCTGCGAGGAGGCCTGGGCTTGCGGCGCGCCATGACCACGCCGATGGCAAGTGCCAGTACTCCGAGGCCGAGGCGCAGGCCGTAGCGGGGCGTCCGCTGGTGCGGCTGGTTCAGGCCGCCGGCGTGCAGCGCCAGGATGACGATCACCCCGATGACGGCGCTCATCAGGACGGCGCCGGCCAGGTAGAACAGGGAAGTTTTCCGGGAGCTGGCGGAGCCGAGGTACACGGCGGCGACCAGCATCGCCGTCGGGGAAAGCGCAGACAGGAACGCGAGTCCGGCCGCCTGCCCGAGCACCGGACCGCCCGTTACGCCCGCGCGGCCGGGCCGGCCGCCGCGGGCACCGAGCGGAGCCGACCGGCCAGCCCGATCAGGCCAAGCAGGACCGCCTGCGGGACCGCGCTCAGCAGCACGACACGGCCAGCCGGCTGTTCCCAGAGCCGCCGATTCCGCACAAACCTGCCGGGGCAGTACCTGGTCGCTCGATCATCCAGAAAGCACGCGGCTTGGAGGTCGCTAGCCTGATGCAGCGAGGGCTGGCTCGGGCAGGCTCGGGCCGTGGTCGAGGTGATGGTTGAGGGTGATCGCGGCGTTGATCAGGGCGTCGACGTACAGGAACGTGCACAGCGAGAACGTGCCTTCGCCGCCGCGCAGCCCGTCGGGTGTGGCGGCGGGGTTGTACCGGTAGACGAGGCTGTCGGAGACCAGCTCGCGGTCCATCGCCCGCAACGTGGAGGTCCACTTCGAGTCTTTCGGCGCGACGAAGCCTTCTAGCGGCATGAGCAGCAGCGAGGAGTCTAGGACCTGCGCGCCGTAGTGCTGGGTGAATGCCTTGGTCTTGTCGTTCCAGCCGC
>WNFJ01452067.1_pt1 | contig 12020 bp, 12 predicted proteins | sample 5400461 | NCBI WGS metagenome assembly WNFJ01 (sample SAMN13153349, study PRJNA577476) | soil metagenome | isolation source: 115 cm saprolite on Douglas fir-dominated hillslope | place: USA:California | collected 2013-09-17
AAGAGCTGCCCCATATTTTCGAGCAATACTACCGCGTTCCAGGTGTTGAAACGCAGTCTGGTTCACATACTGGCCTGGGGTTGGGACTCTATATCTCACGTAAGCTCGTGGAGCGACATGCTGGACGCCTCAATGTACAAAGTGTGCTGGGGGAAGGAAGCGTGTTCTCCATAGTGCTGCCGCTGTTCGTCGATTCTGCAACGGAGGACATGGATGTCACACAGCTCGCGCCACATATCCAGGCGGTATGGACGATAGCCCATTACTGATCCTGCTCTAAGGTGCTTCTTTTCTCCTAGGAGGAACATCAGCTTGCCGTTCTTTAGCATCGCTGTACTAGTGCGATCAGAGAAAAGTCTCTACGAAAGCAGAACAGGCTGAAGATGCTTGCTGAGGCACACCGACAGGCAGCAGAAGACATAGAAAAGACGATATTGCCACTCCAGGCGACATCTTATGCAGCTCGAGTGGTGATCGAGGGAGCATGGGGTGCGAAACCAAGCACCAGAGCCACCAGGAGAGCCATGCGCGCCTGGGGACTTTCCTTCGCAGTCAGGGAGAAGGTACGGTTGCCGAGTGGTGGGAGGATTTGGACCGCGTTCGGCAGGGTGGATGGTACGGCAGGAATACCGATCCTGACAGAGTGCAGCGGGCAGTCGAGTTGTTAGCAAGAATTCACGCCTGGATCACCCAATAAGGAGAGGATACTAATCATGCCGTCAATGAATGTGACGAAGCCCATCCCTCCCTGGCTGGATAAGGCCACCCAGGCCCTTGTACAGGATATCATCGGCATGTTGTCTGAGCGACATCCTGACCTGTTAATGGTCATCCTGTATGGGTCGGTCGCACGCCACGAGGAACGCCCACTTGATGTGCCTGATCCCAGTGATGTTGACCTGCTGGCCATTCTTGACAGCGATGACCCACTCGTTGATCTTCATCAAGGAGATGCTCTCTCCCATTCCCTTGGCCTGGCGTATTACCGTCACCTGGACGCACCACGAGAGGTACAAGTGCAGTTTGCTTCACGCACTTTGCAGGAATGGGACCCCACCTTCATCGCAATGTAGCCCGTGACGGCATCATCCTCTTTACGCGCGGGCCGCTTCCTGTTCCTTTCGCAGCGTGAAGCAGCAAGTCGTGGCGCATCATTCAAACACACAGTGGCTGGCATTGAACAGGGAATGTTCCAGGCCGGACAGCAGTGATGCGAGTCTAGGAGTCCGACCCTCAACTCTGTTTCAACCGTTCTAACTGTGTTAGCGCATAGGTATGGCTGATTCGTTCCTGTTCTAAACGCAGGCTGCTCTCCGCAAGATGAAGAAAGAGATCGTGTTCTTCAGGTGTTAAATGTGGGAGTTGTCGAATGGGGCAGGGCGTACTTTCGACGCAGAAATCAGCGAAGGCAGAGAGGGTTTCCTGATCCATCATGACCGAAGTTACATGCGGGAACACCGCTCGCAAGCGGGACAGAATTTGGAAGCCTTGCGCGTCCAGATCGCCCCAGTAGAAGATGGGGCACTCGGCCAGCCAGGGGATGCGAGCCAGGTTGTGGACCATGAAGCCGCCACCAAAAAGTGCGAAGGTGTCCTGTTGGGGTGGCAGCGTGAGAAAGGTCATCTCGTTTTCGGCGACGATGCAGCGCTGCCCGCGCAGCAGATCAAGCGTCACAAACTGCGAGGCCGGAACGTTCAATTCAGTGAGCGGCAAGTTATAACGTTTTTGTAGTTGTCCATCGAGTAAACGCACCCGCACCTGGGGCTCTTTCTCGCGCAGTCCAAAGCGCTGCTCAAACGACACCGCCTCCGGCGTCATCCCCTCCGCCGGGAGAATCTGCTCCAGAAGTTCTCGCACAATGCCCCGATGCTGCTCAATAAACTTGGTATGCACGCCAATCGGCAGTTCGCGCATGTACATTTGCGGCCTGGGATGCTCCAGGAAATAGCGGCACACGGTGAGCAAATCTGACCATATTTCGTGCTGCTCGATGACACGCTGTGGGTATCGCATCATCCAATCTTCCAGTTGCGGCAGCAGTGCGCGAATCAGCGCGACATCCTGTCGGAACTGGCCGAACTCTACTTCTTTCTCGATGAGACGCAGGAAATCCTGCTCCGTTTCGATGACGACCCGCACCGGCAAGGTCTGCGTACCAGAGACTCGTTTCTGCTGCACCTGGTATTCAAGAGTGTAGCCGAAGCCACGCTGCTCTTTAGACTGTGCCTGCAAGTCGCGCGCTGCCTTGCGTAATGCCAGGTAATCCGTTGGTAGCCTGCCCACCGGCAAGTCGAGCGGGAAGAAACGTTCTTCTTGTAGCCAGGCGCGCAGGAACGGCAGACAGAGCCGCGCCGCCTTCTGTCGAATGTCACCTGGCGTAAGCACCAATACCCACTCCTGCCTGCAAGGCCTGTTTGTGTTCAAAGTACTCGCTGATGGTGAAATTGTACACCTTCGAGTCGTTTTCTTCCGCGTTGTTGGTCACATAATGGCACGCGCTGATATACGGCTCGATCACATGGATCTTATCAAGCGGCGTTAAGACCAGCAGTTGCAGGTCAAGCTGCTTGAAGAGTTCCATGGCGTAGCGTGCGTTCATCTCATCCGAGCGCACAAACGCCTCGTCGATCACGACGAAGCGGAAAGTCTGTTTCCGCTCCTCCTGCTGCTCAAGCCCATACTGGTAAGCGATGGCGGAGGCAAGGATGGTATAGGCGAGCTTCGTCTTTTGCCCGCCGGACCTGCCGGAGGAGTCGTTGTAGTAATTCTTGGTGCTATCGTCCTCGCGATAGCGCTCCTCGGCGGAAAAATCGAGCCAGTTGCGCACATCCGTCACCTTCGCTGTCCAGCGTTCTTCTTGCTCGAAGCGCCGGATCAATGCCTGGATGCGCTGGAAACTGGCCTCGTTCGCTTCGGCTGTACGGGGCTGCGTCACGTCCGGCAGGCAGGCGCGTAGCTGGGTCCTGAAGTCGCGCACCTCGCTGTCGCGGGCCTGGTCAAAGCAAAGCTGGATGTAGGTCGATGGGGTGTAATCGATCAGGTGCAGCGAGTCGTTGAGGCTGCCGATGCTCCTTTTAATGTCCTCGATTTGCCGCTCCAATGCCGCCTTGAACACGCTGATGTTGGTGATCACTTTCTCATCGAGCAATTCTTTGAAGCGCCTGCAGTAGCGCGGCAAATCCTCGCGGCGAATCTGCTCATAGTGATGCCGGTATGCAGCAATGGCCTCTATCGATGCATCGAGTTCATTGGCAATGGTAGGGCTGATTTGCTTGAAATCGTTCATCAAGCCAATAATTTTGCTCATCAATGGCGTGACCAGCCCGCGCAAAGAGGTGGCGCGTGCGCGATAGAACTGGGCCATTTTTTCTCGCACATCATCGGCGTTCTCAATCGTCAGCGCGGTGTTTTTGTGGTCTTTCTCAATCTGGGCGACATAAGCCGCAATGTCAGCATGTGAGGCGGCCTGCAACGTCACATAACAGGCGGAACGCTGCTGTTGGTACGCGGCAATGGCATTATCGAGCGTTGTAATGGTCGCATTGACGCTATCTCGCTCCCCCTGGCATGCGCGGTGCTGTCGTGTGACCTCGTCGAGCTGGCGGCGCAGTTCCGCCAGGTGATCGGCGCTGGCTTCGAGTTCGCGTTTCTGGGCCAGCAAGGCGAGGCGGCGCTGCTCGTCGGTCCGCCAATCAATGACCGCGAACGTGGTAAACTCTAGCAGCCGCTGCAGCGCCTGTTCACGTTTTTGCTCGTATCTCTGCGCTTGTTCTATCCGCACGATGCAGGCCCTGACCGCTTCTAGCGCTTTCTGTTGCGCGGCGAGTTCCGCCATGATGGCTTCAATTTTCTCGGCGTTGCTCCATCCAAGCACATAGCGTTTGCGGTCGCCGAGGGAAGAGCGGTCATCTTTCTCGTGGCGCGCCGCGCTGTGCTTGATCTGACCGTTGATGGTGAGTGCGCGGCGCACCTGCTGGAATTCTTCCAACGTTTCACAGCAGGCATAGTCATAGGCGTCGAGAAGTTCGGCGCTGAGCCAGTTGGTGAACTCGGTATCCGGTTTGACTTCCAGTTTGAAGAAGAGCAATTTGCGCTCAAGCGCCGTAGTATTGTGCGGAGTGCGGGGTCCGCGCATGCGGTGATAAATGAGCCGCCCGCGCAGGTTTGTCCGATCCACGTAGCGGCTGATCTGCTGGTAGTGCTGTTCTGGTACGAGCAACTGCCGTCCAAAGCCGTGTAGCAGTCGCTCGATAGCCGGTTCCCATTGCCGTGCGCTTTCGCGCACGCGCAGCAGTTCTCCGATGAAGGGCAGCTCTTCCTCTGGAATCTCCAGCGCCTGTGCCAGCAATGAGCGCAAGCGGATGTCTTCACCGGGAATCTGACTCTTGCGCTGTTGCAGCGAGGCCAGTTCCTCCGCGAGTCCGCGCAGCGTTGCTGTGAGCGACGTTTCCTGCGCTTTCTGTTCGTCACGCTGCCCTGTGAGCGCCACGCTCCGTTGCGCGACCTGTGCAAGCAGAGTGTTCGCCTGCCGCGCGTGTGCCAGGAACGTTGTTTCATCGTCAACCTCCGCCAGGTTGACCATTCGTGCGAGCGTATTATACTGCTCCGCCTGTTTCTTCTTTGTTGCTTGCTGCTGGGCGAGCGCCTGGATATCCTGCTCGATCTGCTGTATGCGCTGGCCAAGCCGGTCGTTCTGTATGGCAACACTCAAGCTAATTTGCTGCTGCATCAACTGCTCGAGGCGCTCAGTCTGTGCTTCACTCTGCCCCTGTGCGGCGGCGTGTTGCTGATGAGCCTCATTGCTGGCCGTCTCAAGGAGCGTTTTCTTGCGGCCAGCAATGTACACGGGAACGACCTGCGCGCACTGCTCCGCCTCGGCGATACGCGCCTGCAGCTTCTTATATTCCCCCACCTCGTTCATCAGCGGCTCAAGCACGGAAAGTTGCTGCTCCGCAAGCTCGATGGCGGCGTGAGCGCGCGTCAGGTTCTCAAAGTTTTCTCGTAACTGCACAATACGTTCCTGGGCGTCGGTCTTTTCCAGCATATGCTCGCGCACGAAGGCATTCAGCCCGCCAATGTCTTTAATCGAGACGATCTGGTTGAACAGATCGAGGGCTTTCTCGGAGCGCAGGCCCATCAGATGACAGAAGCGCCGGCTGTACTTGGCGAACTCGTCAAACACTTCAGCTCCCCTGGTTCGCAACTGCTTGCGCAGGTCCGCTATTTCGCCGCGTACAGAGAAATGCTCTTCGATGTTTAATGGCAAGGGCGCAATGACGAAGAACTTGCGTAATTCGCCCTGCTGCCACCAGAAAACCTGGGCCAGCGTCAGATAGTAGGAGCCCTCGGCGGAGCTTGCTGTAGAGGCGGGAGTGGAGTAGTGTTGGATGGGGACCCTTGCGGTCGCCCTATCAATCCCCTCGCGCCCTGGAGTGGGGAGGCCCGATTTATCGCGGGTGTCCAGGCTTGGGTTAGCGAAAACGGCTAACAGAACGGAATAGAAGTCCTTGCCGCGTAAATACTGTATATTCGCCGAGTTGCTCTCGCGGTCTTTCTGCTTGCTCCACGCTCCTCGCACATACGTCCCTTCGTTGCGCTCGCGGTGCTTTTCTGTGCCAGCGGCCTGATTATAGGTTCGTCGGCCATACGGGACGAGCAGAGTCAGCAGGGCATCTGCCAGCGTGGACTTGCCGGAGCCGTTCGCGCCGGTCAGCAGCGCCGTTCCACTCGATGGAGTGATGCGCCAGATACGCTGGTTGAACGTTCCCCAGTTATACACCTCAAGCGCGTGCAAACGAAACCCACCCGTTATAACGTCGCTGTCCGTAGTAGCTCCCCGATTTATCGTGGTGCTGTCCCCCTCAGGGACTGGTGCCCGATTTATCGCGGGACTCGGTTTACCGTTCCATGTATGATTCTGATTCAGACTCAGCAGTTCCATAACGTACAAGTTTCTCCTTTATCTCGGCTAGCTTTTCAGCGTCGATTTTCGCTTTCAAGATGCGCCGCACTTCAAAGTAAGCCGGTTTTTCCGTGTTGGGCATGCGCTTGAGAAAGCCCAGGTCTACAAGACGTTCGATAGTTGCATCTATACGTCGTTGCAGAGCGCGCTCGTCTGTGCGCGCAGTCAAGAAGGGTACGAGCAGTTCGCGCACCTGGTCATCTGTGATCGTGCATTTTCCGGCATCCAGATGGGTGGACTCGAACTGGTCGAGCCACTCGCGCAGGAGGACGCAGAGCAGCGTCGTGGAGTAGGTAAGACGGTCGCGCCGTGTCAGCCTGGGCAGTGCTATCGATTGCCCCTCGTCGTCTTCAAGGGCAGGCTGGTGCAGGTAGGCGTAGCCATCCTCTTCATCCAGGCGCACTTCGAGACCGATGCGCGCAAAATACTCCTGAACCGGCGTGAGATTGGCGAGCAGCAAGTTCCAGGAAGCTGTCTCGTCGCTGAACAGTGGATTCTGAAGTAATTTCAGTACAACAGGAGCATACGGCATAACGATGCTATTCGGCATAGTTCCTCCTCTGATAGAGCACGCGCGGTATGGTCAAGGCTACCTGTTTGGGGGGCAGATTCGGAGTCTCCCGACCAAACATCGTAGCGACGGGAAGCTTAATCGTTTCGGTCTCTTGCGCGTCAATGCAATGGTCTGGATCGTCTGCTGCCAGCGTGCAATATGCCAGCACCTCGGCCAACCCCTTCTCAGGCGGGTAATGGGCCAGCACTTCGGCCAGCGTTACCTGAGAGCGAATGTTCAGCAACGCCTCGATACGCCGGTAGAGGATGGCTTTGTCGATATGAAACTGGGTATGCAGAGATAGAAGATCGACGATAGCCGGTTCCTCGTCGGCACCGTTCATCGGCTGTGCGCTCACGGAGAACGTCTCGCCGGGCTCCCATAGTCCGTGTTCCATCACCAGGTGTACCTCCGGCGGCCCCTCAAGCTCGATGAAGGCCGACTCACTCGGCGGATCGTTCGCCACGCGGAATGCCTGCTGTTTGATGTCCCCTACGATAGTGCGCACGCGCCGGCGTTCGGCAATGCTCTGCTCGTCCAACATGCGGCGCAGTTGCTGAGCCAGTCCAGCATTCGATTGCACAACCTTCTCTCCCGCCTCCAGCAGGTGAGAGGGCAGGTGCTGGAGTATCTTGCCCTCGTGGATGACGGACTGCAAATCGGCCTGTTGTTGCACGGCTTCGAGCAGCATGTACAGTTCATCCTGCTGTGAAGGAGCCATCAGAAAATCCCAGAAGGTGTAGAAACTGCGGCCTTGATCCGAGGATTTCAACCTGGCATCGGCATCAAGCACATATGCTACGAGCGCCCCCTTCTGCACGTTCGACTGCAACTGGGCCTCCTGCAATGCCCGCGCAATGCTCCGGAAGCGTTCCTCCACAAGACGAAAATCTCGTAACAGTTGCCGCGCACCATTACAGGCTTCAAAAAACCGCTCTTTCAACTGGGTTATAGTATAGAGATCATCGACAATGCCTGTCTCACGAATCATGTCGATTTGCTGCTGGATGGCATTGCGCTGTTGTTCAAGTTGCGCCAGCCGGATGAGGGGATCCTCTGTACTCTTCTGCACAATATCGCGCAGCAGTTGCACGATGTACAGGAAGCGTGACTCCGTGCCGACAAAGGGCTGCCCGTGCAACTCTTCGAGCCAGCCAATGGCGCGTTCCGCGTCCGCCGTCAATTCGACGAGCGGGATGTCGCTATTGGCCGGAGTTGTAATGCGGATAAAGCGGTGCTGCTCGTCGGCCCACTCCGTCAGGTAGGAGTGAGCCGGGCGCGGATAGCTGCCTGGCGTCTGCTCATTCAGCGCCTCAAGCGTGTTCGCGAGACGCTCAGCCAGCTCCGGCAATGGGATAGCGATGCGCTGCTCGCGCTTGAACTGGCGGTGCAGGAAGCTGATAATCAGCGCCGCACGATCGGCCTTAAGCAGCCTGATCCCTGGCGCGTGCTGCAAATCATAGGCAAGCTGATCGTAATCCATAACTGTTTGTGGGAATAGGTTTCCCGCTCTCCCTCTGGTTTCGGCTCTTCTAAGAAGCAGTTCGCTTATTATACAGGTTCTTGCCACGCGGGGGAAATCCGGTAATCATTTGGGGGCTTATCAATCGAAATCCTCTAACTGATTTTGTCACCGCAGGGCCTTCAGCATGGGGACTAATTTGTACTTACGTCCGTGGCGGCTCAGCAGCTCGCTGAGATACGCCTGCCAGTCCTTCTCGTGCTCCAGCGCTCGAAAGGCCGTGCGGGCCTTCGCGAGCCAACTGGCTGCTGAATAGTAGTATTCTGCCTTACCCCCATCCATAATATACTCCGCTTGCTTCCGGCAGGCCTGGATCACCCAATCCAGGTGCGATTGTGACTCCAGGGCGGCATTTACCACTTGCTCGACCAGGGTGTGGCTTGCGTAGGGATCGAGTGCCTCGATAGCATCCTTGATCAGACCCTCGTGCAGAAACACGTTTATCTGTCCCACGGGATACGACGATTTCGCCTGGCGAGTATAATTCAGGAGTTCCGTTCGTCGCTCGGACCATTGCTCCCCAGCAATCTCGGCGACCCGCAGGTAATTCTCCAGGCTGATCTCATCGCAAAAGGCCACTTCAGCGGCGGTGAGTGCGCGCGTCTTCTCTCCCAGCGACCATGCCTGGTCCCGCAGCCACTTTGCCAGGGTTGCCTTATGTCCCTGCAGTGTCAGCCCGTGTTCGGCCATCTGTAAACCTTGCTCGCGCTCGCCATGCTCATAGAGCGCCTTTGCCAGGGCCAATGCTTCATCGGTTGTTGCCAGGTATTGCTGTCCATAAGAAAAGGCTTCTTCTACACGGCCCAGGCGCACCAGCATGGTGACATATTCCTCGGTTTGCCCCTCCGCCTCAGCCAGGTACAGGTACTCCTGAAAGCGTCCGCGCCGCTCCAGGATGTGCAGCCGGGCCTCAGTGACATCATCGGCATAATCAGGAGCTTCGCCTTCCCAGGCCCCTTGTTCGGTGATGAGGCCCTGCAAAACGCGCTGCAGCGGTGGGTAGTCCCAGCCGTCAAGTGCCCGCCGTAATCATCGAGTTCCTCTTGCCAGGCCGGGAACTGGTCGGCCCATCCCTCTCGCTCCTCGCGGGTCAAGTCCGCACTCAATACCGCTTCTGTCCAGGCTTTTCCCAGGTCACTGAAGAACCCGCTCGCCTCGCCATCCGAGTCGTCCAGGTTTTCCCACTCGCTCATGTATTCTTCCGTGATAGCTCCAAGGACCGCAAGTGCCTGGCGACCATCGTCCGCTTTGATCAATGCCCAAGCTTGCTCGACAAGTTGTCCTACCTCGTTGACCACTGCACCGACCTGCCAGTACGCCTCGGAAGAACGCGTGCGGTCCAGGCTGTGGATGGCGGATCGTACCTGTCGTCGTAGAGCCTTTGGATCGACCGCAATTTGTGGTTTTGGAGCAACCTTCGGCGAAGGAGTTGTCGGCTGCGATGGGTGCAGCAGCGCGGCCTGCTTCTCGAGAGCTACAGCGAGGGCAGGTTCTTGCTCGCATAATTTCAATAGCAGAGACTGGAGCTGGTCACGATTCAAGCCTGAGAGAAGACTCTCAAGAGCAAGATGTGCCTCTTGGTTGATACGATCATCCATGCTTCTTCTTTTCCTTTTCCAGCGCTAATAAAAATGCGCCATACTTTTGCTGCTGGGAACCAAAGCTCCTCTTCGCGTCTTTTGTTTCTGCAAGTGCATCTCGTACCCAACCGGCGATGACCTGTCGTTCACCTGGTGTGATGTTTCCTATGAGCAGACCAGGGATGTCTTCATCCAGGTCCATCCCGCTATCCGTATAGAAGCGGTAAATGGCAAAGAGCGTTCGTAAGACACGCAGCCGTATCTTCGGGTTGTCTTCTTCCCCTGCAAAGCACGTGTCCAGTCCATCAGAATAACGCTGAAGGCAACATACTCATCCCGGTAGTCATTAAAGTGTTCGATGACCTCTCGAGCGTCTCCCACTCAAACCCTTTCCAGGCGCGATAGGAATCGTGCAGGGTGAGCTGCATCAGGGCCAGGACGATCTCGTCTACTTTGTCGCGATCAACATCATCCACTGTGTTTCCTCCTGTCGGATAGCAGACGTTCAAGAGAAAGGTGTTCCTCCATCAAGTCTGGCTGATGGATGGATTGCTCAGATCCCCCAGGCGACGGGGAGAGGACGACTGGCGAGAGGTGCGTACAGCCACTCACCTGGCAGGGATATACGGGATCAACCCTTTGTGGAATGCTTCCTCCTGGATCGCTCGTGGGGCATGGCGCACATCGATAATGAATCCATTGACCTCCAGCATCCAGATCAAAGGATTCTGGTCGATCCTGGACGGGAGCGTCCACTCCGGATCCATCTGATACATGCCTAAGAGATCGCGGATCTGCTTGGATTTGGCCTGCATGGTGCTCGAACTGAGACCAAAGGAGCTCGCTATCTGACTCGCCGGGACATGGGGTGTCTGGGATGCATCGAAGAGAAAGTTCACCGTGCCCAGCGTATGGATGATCCCGCAGGCCCACGTGGTGGCCTTGCCCTGGCTCAGCGGCGTAGGACGTTTCCGACAGAGCGTCGCCGTCACCTGACGGCAAAGGGGTGCGTATTCGTCAGTCAATTGGGTGATGTCGTCGAAACGTGCCTGCATGTCTTTGGGTACCTGCTGCGACGTACTGCGTTTGGACATGGTTACTTCCTCCTGGGACGAAAGGTGATGCGCTCTGGTGGTTCCTATTTCCTCTTGCGGTTCTTCTTCCGCTTGTCCCTTGCCTTCGTGAGCTGTAACCGGTCGCGGAACTGCTGCGCATGCTCGCTCCGGTGCCTGCTGTAATTTCGGCGTTGTCCCTTGCCATCCACTCATTGATGCCCTCTTCACTGCTCAAGTCGAAGCCTCTCTCTAGACCCATCATCACGAACGACTTGGCGATCCCGAAGTTGGCCGGGTCGCCCATTTCCCGCTTCAGCTTTGACCTTTCTTTACAAGTCTTTTAATAAGACTGAAGAATCATCTTGCAGTTTATTCTATCATATAGTAAATATTCTTAAAGAGAGGAAGAGGAATTCAATTACGTTCTGTCTCGTCGGCTTGGGGAACGTCGATCGTGCGCTTGCCCTGTGCGGGTTTATTCCAGCTTTCCCTCCTTTGAACTTCCAGCTTTCCCGTCTAATTTCGTGAGGATCTCGTGAATTTAGGTGAGCTAGAGTTGAGTTTGGTCTGCTATCATTGCCGCAGAGGGTGGGGCAAGTGTCCTGTTTCCCTTTTTCTCTCGTTTCCTGAGAATAGCGCTACAGCAGATAGTAGAGCTGAACAGCATTCCCAAAAGGAAGGAGATAGGCGTGCCACAATTCACGGAAGACAACCTGCAGCGCATCATCATCAATCCGTTCTACGCCATCACTGTTGCTCCCCAGTTGACCGAGGAGCATGAGACACCCATGGGCGAGGCCGAATGGGTGCAGGCGAATGCCTCTTTGATGGAGAAGATGGGAACCGAGCACTGGCTCAGGCACCTGCTAGACGTGCTGGAGGGCAAGGTCGGCGCTCCAGACGAGCTGATCAATCCATCACGCACCGTCAACATCCACCCGATGTTCGCCGCCGAGCATCCACCTCTCATCGGACGGGATATGTGGGTCGACGTGAACGTCAAGCACATACGCAACATGGGGACGGAAAGATGGCTCAGGCAGCTGCTGGATGTGCTCAAGGGCGACATCGTGACGGCGGAAGAGGTCGGCTTAGCGCCGCCGGGCGGCACGTTCGGTTACGGCGCACCCGGCAGGTCTAACCCGCAGCGACGGGGAAAACAGAAACGGAAAAGGAAGCGTAAGTAAGAGTGGAAAAGGGAAAACAAAGGCTCCCCAGGCTAGAAGGTTAGCACTGAAGGTCAGACAGTCATCTGTGTAAACACATTTTGAAAGGCAGGTCTTATGGGAAAGCAAAGCCGTCAAAAATTTGCTGATACTTGGGCAAATCAGACGACACTTGGTAAGCA
>WNFJ01608540.1_pt1 | contig 12019 bp, 12 predicted proteins | sample 5400461 | NCBI WGS metagenome assembly WNFJ01 (sample SAMN13153349, study PRJNA577476) | soil metagenome | isolation source: 115 cm saprolite on Douglas fir-dominated hillslope | place: USA:California | collected 2013-09-17
ATCAACGATTCAGAAGACTCCCGGTATAGCGAAGGATTTCGTTCGCACACACATGACAGTAGCCATGCTCCGCCATCAAGCGGTCGACCACCTCGTTAATCTTGCGCAATTGCTCTTTATCGGGTGTACGCGTGGACGTTGTAATCTTCACCACATCACGTAAGTCGGCAAACAATTTCTTCTCTATCGCTTCCTTCAAGCGTTCATGGCTGGTGTAATCAAAAGTCTGGCCTTTGCGTGCCAGTGACGAGATACGAATGAGGATCTCTTCGCGGAATGAGCGTTTGGCATTCTCGGAGACATTAATCTGCTCTTCAATGGAGCGCATCAGGTGTTCATCTGGCTCCATCTCTTCATCAGTAATGGGATCGCGCAGTTTTGTCTTGTTGCAGTACGCCTCGACGTTATCAAGGTAGTTGTTCAGCAAAGTACGAGCCTGCTCTTCGTAGGAGTAGACGAATGCACGCTGTACCTCTTTCTTTGCCATTTCATCGTATTCTTTACGAGCCTCGCTGACGAAATTGAGATAGCGCTCACGCTCCTCGCGTGTAATACTGGTATGTTGATCGAGACCATCTCGCAGAGCCCGTAGAGCGTCGATTGGATTGATACAGGTCACGTTCGGTTTGACGAGCGCATTGGAGAGCCGGTTGATAACATAGCGTGGAGAGATGCCATCCATACCCTCACGCACAGCTTCTTCCTGTAGTTCGCGTAAGTCCTTCTGCTTGAAATCTTCCATATCCTCCCCATCGTAGAGCTTAAGCTTCTTCATGATGCTCATGCCAGCCTTCTTGGATGCCTCCAGGCGCGTAAGAACGGCGAAGATACTGGCAATGCGCAACGTGTTGGGGGCAATATGAACGTTCTTAAGAGCACTCTGCTTGAGCAGTTTCTCATAGATCTTGACTTCGTCTGAGACACGCAGATTATAGGGAACCTTAGCGAGAATAATACGGTCCTGCAAGGCTTCGGACTTCTTATTGCCTACAAAGGCCTGGTATTCATGTTCGTTTGTATGGCTGACAACCACCTCGTCAGCATATATCATGCTGAAACGCCCAGTCTTAATGTTCTGCTCCTGGCTCAGCGTAAGAAGTACATACAGAAATTTCTCGTCAGTCTTGAGCATCTCTACAAATTCCATTACACCGCGATTCGCAATATTAAGTTCGCCATCGAAGCGATAGGCACGAGGGTCACTTTCTACACCTATTTCTCCTATTGTAGAAAGATCTATACCTCCTACTAATTCACTGATATCCTGACTTTTGGGATCGGATGGCGTAAATGTGCCAATTCCTAAGCGATACTTTTCACTGAATGTAATGCGCTTAATGGGAACTTCTTCAATACGGTCGCGATACTGAGTATCGACCATGTAACGACAATGAGGACACAAGTCGCCTTCGATATAGAGACCAAACTCTTTCTCGACATCGGGGCGAAGTTCATGAGGGATCAAATGGAGAGGTTCTTCATGCATAGGGCAAGCTTTGATCGCATAGATAGCCCCGGCGGCTGTACGACTGTATGCCTCTAATCCACGTTTGAGCAGGTAAACAATCGTGGACTTACCTCCGCCTACGGGACCCATGAGAAGGAGTACACGCTTGCGGACTTCCAGGCGCTGTGCGGCAGAGTGGAAGTAGTCAACGATCTGCTGTAGCGGCTTCTCAATGCCAAAGATTTCCTGACTGAAGAAATTGTAACAGGGCTCACCCGTCCGCGTAGTTTCGACTCCCGCATCCATAATCATGTGATAAATGCGCTCATGAGAAAGCTGGGCCGCCTCTGGCTTCTTAGACGCAATCTCGAAGTATTGCGCGAAGGTGCCTTCCCACATGAGTTCGCGTTCACGATCTCGGTATTCTTCCAACCGCTTCACCAGATCCATAGTTCATCCTCTCTCTTTATATGACTAGTAGTGTACGAGGTGGGGCATACGTCTGCTATCCTTCCAGGAGTGCTTTTCGGAAGAGAGAGCACTCAGCCACACCACTCTCACTTCTCTTTGTTCCGATTGACAACGACATTTCGTGTCTACCCTCCTTCCGTCAAATTGGAGCAGGAACATTTTGGCTACACTGCGCTTTTTCACTTGCCTACTCCGATGACAGCTTGGGAAACACACTACATGATCAGCCTGAATTAGAGGAAAAACGTCTCTTCTATCTGGAACATCCGCTCCTAAACGATGTCTATCCATTTCCACCCGAACAAGTAGCACGTATGAGACCAAAAGGGCCAGTCTCTTGCTTCAGTATATAACGCGAGAGAACCAGCCCTTTCTACGTTTCGGAAGATTTTTTCTGCTTTAGATCTGTGACACTCTTTGCCCAACCTTTGGATTGGAGGTCTTCGGATAGCCTGTTGAGATGCATCGCCCGGATGCTCCTGATAATATCTCAATCTGTCCTTTCTCAATCCGACTTTGTAGGTAAGCAAACCAACTGTCTACAACAATGGGAAACGATACCTACCATGGAGAAACGTTGCCATGATGCCCATTGTCCTACCAGGGTATACGCCCATTATACCATATTTCTCACGCAAAATTAAGAGGGAGTAGCCAATTTCTCTTCTTGCTTGCCGAAATTGCCTTTTGGGCTGGCTAGTGCTGTGTTTCCTCTGTCTTTTTTGGGCTTGTATCTGCCCATTAGTTTGCTGATTCTGGCCTGTATGTGCACATTATTTGCTTCATAGGGGAGATATATTGGCTTTGTGGATAACTTGTGGATAAGTGTGGCGAAGAGGGATTCGAACCCTCGCGGCTTTTCAGCTTTTCGGTTCCTCTGCTACCAAAATATGGTATACTAATGACGATGCGAGAGATTGTATCTGAGCGAAAGGCAGGATGATCATGACAACGATAGAGAAGCTTGCTGTAGTTATGCCTGCTAGCTGGGTTCCAGGTCCAAAGCAAGGGCAGTGGAGTTATAAGGACTATGCGTCCATTCCCGAGGATGGGCATCACTATGAAGTTGTGAATGGAGTACTGTACATGTCACCAGCTCCAAGTATGGGACATCAGGAGATTGTTGGCTGGATTTTCTATTATCTTGTGACATATGTTAAGCTGCCTGGTCTTGGACGCGTCTATCAGGCTCCAACTGATGTAGAATTGTGTCCTGGAGATGTAGTACAACCAGATGTTTTTGTGGTATTGAATCCTCATCTTGATCGCATAACCCCCTCGCGTCTGATTGGTGCTCCTGACCTCGTTGTTGAAGTAGCTTCACCACGCACAGCACGTCATGATTTAGATGAGAAACTGCATGCCTATGCTCGTGCGAGAGTACCAGAGTATTGGATTGTCAGTCCTGATGCTCGAACCATTGAACTCTTGGTATGGGAAAGCGGGGTCTATGGCTCGCTTGGCCTTTTCGCTGGTCATACGATGCTTCCGTCTCAAGTGGTGCCTGATTTTCCCATAAGCGTTGAGCAGTTCTTTAGGTCTTGAAACGCTTCGCCATGGCATCTAGTGCAAAATCCAGAGACCTTTTCGGGAATAGATATAGGTTTTCCAGGAGCAGTATTCCCGAGAACCTTTCTTGAGAATGCACTGGGTTCTTGCAAAGCTTTTAGTGAGTAGTTACATAATAATACTTATTTTATTGGGCAAAATAGCTAGGTGCCAATATTATCACCAAAATAGGCTATATTGCAAACTCGTCGAGTCTCAAAGGCGGCAGGGCTGCATTTCTTTTTGTCTTGCCTGTATCGCCAGGACAAGGACTTCCAAGTCAAACCCTGCCATTTCCTTATCCCTTGCGCTCCTAGATGACGACCGGGATCGGGCGGCTGGTCTTCCGCTGATACTCGGCGAACCACGGCATACGCTCTACCGTCTGAGCATACAGGCGCTCACGCTCCTGTCCCTCAGCAAACTCTGCTCGCACTTGAAAACGCTCGTGGCCTGTCTCAACAGTAACAATAGGATTGGCAAGTAGATTATGGTACCAGTCAGGGTTAGTGGGTGCACCTGCTTTGGAAGCAATGACGATGATACGGTCACCATCAACAGTGTATGCCAATGGCATAGTGCGGGGTTGACCACTCTTTGCCCCGATAGTGGTTAGCAGGAGCAATGGGATATTGGCGAATTGACCACCGACCTTGCCGTCATTAGCGCGAAACTCGGTGATCCTTTGCCCCGATAGTGGTTAGCAGGAGCAATGGGATATTGGCGAATTGACCACCGACCTTGCCGTCATTAGCGCGAAACTCGGTGATCACTGCCTGATTGAAGTCATTCATAGTGCTCATACATTTCTCCTGTGGGCAAGACGCGGTGCTGCGAACGACCACGACTCCGCCCGACGATACTAGTGTTAGGTGTTAGGAAAGGCGTGTTTCCGATACCTTATCTTATCACTTACTAACAGCTAGTGACTACCACGAAATACAGCTACACAATATGCTATACTCCTCTATGGGGATAGTATTGCTGTTGGTAAAGACGAAGGAGTAGAGTCCATGGCTATGTCCCATCTCGCAGAGGATGAAAAAGCACTTATCGCTGCCATCCGCGAAATTGCGCGGGCTCAAGTGGCACCTCGTGCGGCTGAAATAGATCGCACTGGGGAGTTTCCCTGGGATATGAAAGAGCTGCTAGCGCAGCAGGATATCTATGCGATGCCGTTTCCCACTGAATATGGGGGTCTGGGTGCAAGCGAACTGGCAATTGTGATGGCGGTTGAAGAATTGTCGCGCTGCTGCGCCACAACTGGCCTATTGCTGGCCGTACAGCAACTGGGCAGCCTTCCCATCGTTCTGTTCGGTATTGAAGAGCAGAAGCAGAAGTACCTGCCGCGCTTAGCCAGTGGTGAATGGCTGGCAGCCTTTGGGCTGACCGAGGCAGGCTCGGGTTCAGATGCAGCAGCAATGAGAACTGTTGCAACGCGCAGAGGTGATAGCTATATTCTCAACGGCTCAAAGCGTTTTACTACCAATGGAGGTCTGGCTCAGGTCAATACGGTTTTTGCGCTGACTGAGCCAACACAAGGGACACGTGGGATTAGTGCCTTTATTGTAGAAAAGGACTTTCCAGGCTTCTCTGTTGGGCGCATTGAAGATAAGATGGGGATCAAGGGATCGCAGACGGCTGAACTTATCTTCAATGATTGTGAGGTCCCATTGGATAACTTGCTTGGAGATGAAGGGGAGGGCTTCAAGATGGCCTTGATGACGCTAGATCGTACTCGTCCAGGTATTGGAGCCCAGGCGGTTGGTATTGCTCAAGGGGCACTTGAACTGGCTGTCTCCTATGCCAAGCAACGCATCCAGTTCAACAAACCAATTGCGGAAAATCAGGGCATTCAATTTATGCTGGCGGATATGGCTACCAAGGTTGAAGCATCTCGTCTGCTTGTTTACAATGTTGCCGAGATGATTGATCGGGGCGAAAAAAATGTGAGCCAGTATGCTGCAATGGCTAAGATGTTTGCTTCCGATGCTGCAATGGAGGTTACCAATGATGCAATCCAGGTGCTTGGTGGATATGGGTATATAAAAGAATATCCAGCAGAACGTATGATGCGTGACGCCAAGATTACACAGATTTATGAGGGGACAAACCAGATTCAGCGTCTTGTGATTGCGCGTAGCCTGCTGGCCTTTCCAGTATCCTCAAGCGGATCGTGAAAAAGTGCAGACTCTGAACCTGCGTCCCATCTCTGCGTGAGGACAAGTATGCATGAGTAAACCGAAAAGGTCAATTGATTCTGCACAGGGTATGTTTGCTAATTAGGTGGTAATGGGCGCGATAGTGGCAATAGCTATCACGCCCAAATTTTGGTATAGATGAGGAGACTAAGTATGCCACCAGTTTCGTTTGATTCTGTTGCCTATTTGTATGATGCCATACGTGGTTATCCTGATGACATTGCGCAGGACATTGCCCAGACCGTCGATACCAGTATCCAGGCTGTGCAACAAACGGCCTTGCTGGAGATAGGAGTTGGTACGGGGCGGGTCGCCTATCCTCTGGCGTCACTAGGACGTACATGTACAAGTGTCGATATTTCACAGGAAATGCTGACTCTGTTTGAAGAAAAGCTGCGAACGTCCGGCTGGCAAGAGCATGGGAATAATATTTTACCGTGGGGAAGCTTTATCGATGAGAATACAGCATATAGTCCAATCATCAGTCGTTTTACATGTGCTGATCCACCAGCTTCGCTGCGCCTGATCCGTGCGGATATCGAGCATTTACCGTTGTCGGATGATTCATTTGATGTGGTGATCGCTGTACATATATTGCACTTACTCGATGGCTGGCAGGAGGTAATAAAAGAAGTTTTGCGAGTACTCCGTCCTGGAGGTTGGTTCTTGCATTGTTGGGATGACCACCAGAATTCAGATAGGCAGCTCATTACTGATCAATGGCAAGGATTTGTGCAAGAATTGGGTGGTCAGACCGAGCATTCAGGTGCATCTAGCAGCGCAATAAAACAATGGTTGCTGATGCTCGGTTTACAGCCGGAGAAAGACTGCATCCTGACCTGGAAACAGGTTGTTGTGCCTCGTGCTATAATTGAAGCTATTGCACAACGGAATTGGTCCAGCTCCTGGGCAATCCCGGATGATATCTTTGACAAGTCAATTGAACGCTTATGGCAATGGGCCAACGAGTATTATGGTGCGGATATAGATAGCGAGCGAACGCAGGAGCACTATTTCGTGATCAGCAAGACGCGTGTGTAAGTGCAGCTATTTTTTGCGTATGAGTACCTTGTCGATGCGCCTCCCATCCATATCGACAATCTCTATAACGAAATCACCAATAACGGTTGTTTCGCCTATTTTGGGAATATGTCCGATGTGCTTCAGGATCATACCCGCAAGGGTGTGGTAGTCGCTGTGCTCGTTTTCAGGTTGGGGATGCATACCAATCTTCTCTCGGACGAGTTCAGGGTCGGTCATGGCATCGACAAGCCAACTGCCATCTTCTCGTTGCACAATAGGATTGTCTGCCGGGACATCATACTCATCCTGGATTTCGCCGACCAGCTCTTCCAGCACATCCTCCAGGGTGATTAGTCCAGCAACCTGGCTATATTCGTCGATCACAATTGCCATATGGATGCCCTTGCGTCGAAAAGTAGTCAGTAGGTCATCAACATGCTGATATTCCGAAATAAAGAACGGAGGGCGGGCCATTGTACGGAGATCTACTTCTTTTCCCGCTTGTTCCGTGCGTGAGCGTAGGAGGTCTTTGGCATAGAGGACGCCAACAATGTTATCAAGGGAATCTTCATAGAGTGGAAGACGAGTATAACCGGAACTTAGAAACTTCTCGATCACCTCTGACAAAGGTGTGCCGACTTCTACTGCGACAATTTCTGTACGTGGCATCATGATGGTGCTGACATCGCGATCGGTAAAACGAAAGACACGCCTGATAAACTCATGTTCTTCCTTCTCAACAGTTCCGCTCACAGCCCCCTCGCGTGCTAGATAGACAATATCCTCTTCTGTAACCGTCTCTTTGACCAGCTTATGTTGGCCTAGCAGGCGCAAGATCAAGTCAGCAGAGAATGTGAGCATGGCTATGATTGGACGCGCTATCGATGACAATTTCATCATAAGAGGGGCTACCCGTGTTGCGATCTTTTCGGACATTCGCAATCCTAGGCGCTTCGGTGCCAGTTCTCCCAGGACTAGTGAAAAGTAGGTGATGAGGATGACAACTATGCCCAGAGCAATAGTATCTGCATATGGTCTGAGCAGGGGAAATGTCCTGATCCACTGTGTTAGTGGTGCGCTAATGCTCGCGCCTCCGAACGCTGCAGCCAGTGTACTGATGAGTGTAATGCCCACTTGGACTGTTGCTAGGAATTGATCGGTATTTTCTGTGAGATAAAGTGCTTGTCTGGCTCCTTTCTTTCCTGCATCGGCCTGCTGCTGTAGACGACTGCGACGAGCCGAGACGATAGCAATCTCCGAGGCTGCAAAGAAGCCGTTAGCTAGAATCAGGATGAAAATAATAATGATTTCGATACCAAGGAAATTGTCCATAAATTATCCGCTTTCTACCAATCGCTATTTGCTGTGAGGTATCAGTAATAACACGTTCTATTCTAGCATATGTGAGACTGAGAGATAGTCAAATGAGCTATCCTGATACAATAGAGGCTTTAAAAGGTTACCTATTCTGGCATATTGTACTTTCGGGTCAAAAAGCTACTGACAGACCAGATCATGATAAAATGAGGGTCAAAGAATGCTAAGGGAGCATTGATCATGTCTGAGAATCCTCACGATGTTGTGGGACAGCAGGTAGGGAACTATCGCCTTATCAGTTGGTTAGGGAGAGGTGGCTTCGCCGATGTCTATCTGGGAGAGCATATATACCTGAAGACGCAAGGCGCGATCAAGATGTTGCATGTCCACCTGTCCGAGAAGGCCCTGAAAGACTTTCTCAACGAAGCACGCACAGTTGCCAGACTGAAACATCCCAATATTATCCGTATGCTAGACTATGGGGTCGACAATGGAAACCCCTTCCTCGTTGTGACGTATGCCCCTAATGGTTCCCTGCGGCAGTGCTTTCCCCCGGGGACGCGCCTACCGCCAGAGCGGGTTGTCTCCCTAGTAAAACAGGTTGCTTCAGCATTAGACTATGCACATCGACAGAGGCTGATTCACCGCGATGTCAAACCAGCGAATATGCTTCTCGGATCGCAGAATGAAGTGCTATTGAGTGATTTTGGCCTTGCCGTGGTAGCTCAGAGCACGAGTCCGCAGGTTGCTAGGGAGGTGGGGGGAACAGTTTTTTACATGGCCCCAGAGCAGTTGCAGGGCAAAGCCCGTTTCGCCAGCGATCAGTATGCTCTCGGAGTCGTGGCCTACAAATGGTTGTGTGGGGAACATCCCTTCAATGGCTCCTTGACCGAGATTGCCAGCCAACATATGATCATCCCACCTCCTTCGCTGCGCGAGAAAGTTCCCAGACTCCCAGCCTCCGTGGAGCGCGTAGTGTTCAAGGCCCTTGCTAAGAAGCCAGCCCAGCGTTATGAAAATGTCACAGCCTTCGCAAATGCCTTGCAGGATGCTTGTAAGGATTCTAAATTGACTGCCACCCATGTTATTGCAGTGCAACTGTCATCTCCATCGGTAAAAACGTCGCAACTGCCTGCCAAGCCGTCGGCATTGCCTGTACCGATCAAGCCTGCTCCTCGACGGTCGCGTCCCCTCAAAGGTATCTCGCGAACCGCGCTAGTGTTTGTAACTATAGTTATGTTGATCGCAGGTAGTGTGGGCTTGTGGTACAGTATCACCCATTTCCATGCTTTGGTGCAGCACATTACACCTGGCATGGGAAAGTCCAGTCTCACTCCGATGGTGAAAAGCAATGTCCCGACAATGGTAAACACCACTTCTCCAGGAACGATCACAACATCTGGCAGCACATCATCGTCGATATCAGGACCTGATTGCCTCAAAGGCTCTCCCTCAAATCTAGCTTTCTTCGCTCAGTCCTATTCTTTTCCTTTTCCGACGAAAACGATAACATTGACCAATTGTGGAGGGACTACTACAGCGTGGTCTTATTCAGAACAAACCGATCATGGGGCTTGGCTAGACGTGACCGCAGCAAGCCAAAACATCGCTCTGAATGAGAGCGAGCAAGTCCAAGTGAGCATTACTGCTGGGCCCAATGTACATTCTGGCACGTATCGAGAATCTATCACCTTTGTAAAGGGCTCCGCTATATGGACCGTATCTGTTTCCTATACCATCCACTGAGACTCCCTGTCAAAGGCTTTGGCTCCTCTTGTAGGTAGAGATAGTTATCTGCTAGACTACGGGGCATAGATTTGAAAAAGGAGACGATCAACAGTGATTAATTTTGTACTCAAGAGGTGTTCGAATGCATGCTTCTTGAGTACGTTCATGTCCTTTGGCATAGCCTCTTGACATAGAGCTACTATAGAGGTATTATACCTCTATGGAACAAGGGAGTAAAGACACTCAAAAGATGTCAGTGTACTTTCCAATCGTATTGCTTGAAAGAGTACGTGAGAGTGCAAAGCTTCATCGACGATCATTTAATCAGGAAGCATTGTGGCTCATTGAAAAGGGTCTCGAGCAGAAAGGAGGGCAAAAGGATGCAGATCAGCAAAAAGATCAAGCTTGAACTCTCACTCTGTGATGCCGCAACCCTGGAGTTTATGCAGGCAAAGTGTCGGGGCTTGTACAACTGGTGGGTTATGCGCCTCAAAAATGGAGAACTATGGCCCGGTACACTTGCAGCGAAGAAGACTATCAAAGAGAGCAGGAAATACGATCCAGAACTTAATTACGTCTATAATAAGCTTTTGCAAGAGGTTTTCTTTCGATTAGGTACTGCTCTGGATGCTTTTTTTCGGCGAGTGAAGAACGGAGAGAAACCCGGTTTTCCCAGGGTGAGGCCCCGACATTGCTTCTTCACCCTCTGCTATCCAGGATGCTACCTCAAGATCGAAAATGGTGTGCTGATCTTGCCCACTGGAGGAAAGGGTAAGAACAAGAAATACCCAGATGTGAGAGCAAAGCTCACCGAGCCAGCCCCAGAAGAATTTGGTGAGGTGGCAATTTTAAGAGATTCACGCAACAACTACCATGCCTGCTTTAGCCACCAGAGACAAGAAACGGAGTGTGAATCAGATGAGGTTGTTGCATTCGATCTGGGGATCAAAACTTTAGCTGTTGGCACGAATGAGCAAGGCAGGTTCTACCGCATCAATGGGTTCAAGGGCTCACGTTGGTACAATCGCCAAATGGACAAGATCCGATCAAAGCGAGACAAGTGCAAGAAAAAATCGAGACGATACAAGCATCTCTCGAAAGTCTACAAGCGTGTTTCAGAGAAAAAACGCAAGAAGCAACGTGATAGTCTACATAAGGCATCACATCTCATAGGCCACAAACTGGTTGAGAGCACTGTTGTGGTTGGAGATCTTTCCCAAAGACAGATGGTAACAAAGGCGCATCATGAGAAGAATAAAGCTCGTAATCGGGCGGTCTACAATGATTGGGGCTTGTATACCTTCATCGAGATGCTCACCTATAAATGCCAGTTGTATGGGAAAGAGCTGGTTATCCTAGATGAACGCAATACTTCCAAGATGTGCAGTGGGTGTGAACATCTGCAAGATATGCCACTGTGGAAGCGGACCTACAAGTGTCCGAAATGCGGACTCGTGATGGATCGCGATGAGAATAGCGCAGTCAACATTCTCACGAGGTATCTTGCCCGGCTAGGGCCACACACTCCAAGTGAGTGCGGTGTGCTGCAGGAGGATGGTCTTGACGTAGCAAGTATGGGGCTTGCTCAAGTTAGCTGAGTGCAGAAATCGACAATATGAGTACATGTACTCACATTTAGAAAGGCAGAGGATCTGTGGAGTCTTCCCAGGAAGAGTTGGTTGAAAAGCTCAATGAGATGGACAAGGATACAGCTTTGAGTGCGCTGGGTATTAAGCTGACCGAGGCCACGAGAGACAGAGTTGTGGCGACAATGCCGATCACATCTCACCATCACCAGCCGATGGGTTATTTGCATGGGGGAGTGTCAGTGCTGCTGGCTGAATCGGTAGCCTCATGGGGCAGTAATCTCAATATCGATACAGATCGGCAGATAGCTTTTGGCCTGGAAATCAATGCCAATCACCTGCGCCCGAAACGTGAAGGTGTATTGACGGCAATTGCAATCCCACTTCATCGCGGGCGTACCACTCATATCTGGGATATCCGCATTACTGATGAGAACGACAAGCTGGTCTGTATTTCGCGCTGTACAGTTGCTATTGTGGAACGATCATCCGAAAATAGCAATAGTCACTCATAGTGGTGTCCTTTCTTGTTCCTGCACTACTGCTGCCAGACTTGTATACACGTAATCAGGCTTAATGCTTGTTCTCTCCAGGCTCTCACGCGAATCTTTGCCGGAGAGTACCAACAGTGTATGCGTTCCGGCTGCCTTGCCTGCCAGGATATCAGTATCAAGTCCATCGCCAATCATCACCGTCTC
>WNFJ01161438.1_pt2 | contig 12014 bp, 9 predicted proteins | sample 5400461 | NCBI WGS metagenome assembly WNFJ01 (sample SAMN13153349, study PRJNA577476) | soil metagenome | isolation source: 115 cm saprolite on Douglas fir-dominated hillslope | place: USA:California | collected 2013-09-17
CGCCGCCGGCCGGACAAGAGCCGCGCCGTAGCGCGCCACGGGCCCCAAGTGAACCGGTAGAACAGCTTCGTCAGCCGAATCCGACCGCTCACCCGGCGCGGCAGGATGATCGTCTCGAACGCATCCCACAGCACGCCGGCTAACAGCGCCGCGCCGGCCACGGCAATGAGCCAACGCATGGGCTCCCGTCCCCGCTAGGGCGCACACCGGGCCGCACAGCGGCCCGCGAGCGTCACGGCAGCACCGGCAGCACGACGGCGGAGGGGGCGGTCCCCGAGCGGTACACGCGCTGCACCGTCTTGTGGAAGTCCGACGCCGCCGCGTGGTAGATGTCCTCAAACCGCCCCGGGTTGCGATCGATCATCGGGAACCATGTGCTCTGCACCTGCACCATCACGCGATGGCCCCGCTTGAAGGTGTGGAACACGTCGCTCATGCCGTACCGGATCGACGTCACGCGCCCGGGCACGAAGGGCTCCGGCCGGGACATGCTGTTGCGAAACTTGCCACGCAGCACGTCGCCACGGATGAGCATCTCGTAGCCGCCGAGGGGGGCGCGCTGCGAGCTGTCGGGAAAGACGTCGATCAGCTTGACGATCCAGTCGCAGTCGGTGCCCGAGGTCGAGACGTGGAAGTCCACGTCGATCGGCCCCGCCACCGTCAGGTCCGACGCGAGCGGTGCGGTCGCGTACACGAGCACGTCGGGGCGCCGTCCGGCGAAGCGCTGGTCTTCGAGCATGAACGCCGGGTTGTACCAATGCGTGATCTCGGCCGTGTAGGGCACGGGCGTGTCGGGGTCGCTCACGTACTCGTCGTAGGCCGGCGCCGCTGCCCCCGGGGCGGCGAACGCGAGGCCGCCGTGCTCGCGCAGGTAGAGCCGGCGCGGTGTCGCCGCTGCGGGCGGCCAGCGCTCGAGGAAGTGCCACGCGTTCGTGCCGGTCTCGAACACCGCCGCTTCGAACTCCCGCGGCTTCGGGCTGCCGTCCTTTAAGTAGTAGTTCATGAACGGCAATTCGATGCTGTCGGTATAGAAGAGCGACGTCGCCTGGCCCCACGCGATCGCGCCCAGCGAGTCGCCCGGGCTCCAGGACCATTGGCCGTGCGCCCACGGACCCATCACCAGCCGGTTCACCGTGCCGGGGCTCTGCCGCTCCGCAGCAGCGTACGCATGCAGCGCGCCCCAGAGGTTTTCCGTGTCGAACCAGCCGCCCACCCACAACAGCGCCGGCTTGAGCGCGTGCAAGTGGGGCAGCACGTCCCGCGCCGCCCAGAAATCATCCCAGGTCCCGTGCGCCGTCAGCTCATTCCAGAACGGGACGCTGTCGTGCATGTAGCGGGCGTTGCCGTTCGCCACAGGCCCCAGGTTCAGGTAGAACTCGTAGCCGTCAGGCGTGCCGTGCTCGAACTGGGGGTCGGGCTCCGGATGCGGGCCCGGGCGCGCCTTGCCGAAGGAGAGGTAGAAGTCGAATGCGTGCGGGAAGAGCAGCGCGCCGTTGTGGAAGAAGTCGTCGCCGCCCATCCACTTGGAGACGGGCGCCTGCGGCGACACGGCCTTCACGGCCGGGTGGGCATCGATGGCGCCCATCGACGAGTAGAAGCCCGGATAGGAGATGCCGCTGATCCCGACCCGCCCGTTGTTCGGATGCACGTGCTGGATCAGCCACTCGACCGTGTCGTAGGTATCCGTCGTCTCGTCGATGTCCTGGGGGCCGTGTTTCACCGGGACGTAGGGACGCACGTTGACGTATTGCCCCTCGGACATATAGCGGCCGCGCACGTCCTCGAAGGCGACGATGTAGCCGGCATGAAAGTAGGCCCGCCGCTGGTTGTCGGGGCTGTGCGGGAAGGAGTCGGGCTCGTAGGGCCGGACGCTGTAGGGCGTGCGGGTGAGGATGATCGGATAGCGTTGTGCGGTGTCGTTCGGGACGTAAGCGATCAGGAACAGCCGGACACCGTCCCGCATGGGAATGTGATACTCGTGCTTCGAGTAGTGGTCGTGGACGTAGTCGCGCTCCTGCGCGGCGATACGGCCGAGGGCGAGTGCCAGCGTGAAAACCGCGCACGTGACGTGACGCATCGGTGGAGTCCCGTTCAGGCCTTTCCGTGGTAGCGCATTTCGTTGGTCGGCGCAAAACCGAGCCGCTCATACAGCGGGCGCCCCTCGCCTGAGGCGTGCAACACGATACTCTCGATCCCGTGGGCCCGGGTCCAGCGGAGCAGCTCCTCCATGAGCCCGGCGGCGATCCCCTGGCGCCGCCAGCGCCGCTCGGTGAACACGTTCAGGATCAAGCCCTGGGGCCCGCGCATGAGGCGCTCACCGGCCGGGTGGGGGCGCGGCAACAGGTCGCGCAGCTGGAGCCCCGCGCCGCCGACGATCTCCCCCGGTCGCTCGTGCAGCTCGGCCACCCAGGCAACGTAGCGCCCGTCGGGAATCGCGGCCGAGAAGTACGACCGCGCCGCCTGGACGAGGGTGTCGTACAGAGCGGCCGGCAACTCGCCCATGTCCTTGAACATCTCCGCCCGGTGGCGCGCTAGCACGTCCGCATCGCGGCTGGTCGCGAGACGGATCGTAAGTGCTACCACATGGCGCGCCGGCGGTCCGGCAGGAAAGGAAACGCCGGAAGCGGGAGCGAGCGCGCCAGGATCGTGAGCACGGCCTAGCGCCGCTCGCGATGCTTCTCGAGCAGCTCGAGCGCGCGCGCGACGCGCGCCAGCGCCGCCTCGAACTCCGGTTGGCCGATGAGATGGGTATGCGCGAACAGTTGCAGCGCGTTCCGCAGATGCTCGCTGGGGGATTCGATCGAGGGGTGGCGGTCGGTACGGCCACGGCGCTCGAGCGTACTGCGCCGGTCCGCTCCACGGCGCCGGTCGACGACCCTGCGCCGCTCGGGTGCCGCACCCGCCACGAGGTAGCGCCGCGGTAGGGCACGCCGGTCCACGCCGTGGCGGCGATCCGCGAACAGGCGCGAGGTCGTCACAGGTGTAATCTGCGCGCGCCCGGCGTCCCCGGCCAGTCTCACTTCGACCCGAGCAGCACGGCCTAGCTCTGGCGCGCCAGCTGGCGACACACCGCGAGGCCGATCCCGCGGTTCGCGCCCGTGCCGAGCGCGACGGCTCGACCATCACGATCGGTGTGTGCCACGCCGCGCGCGCGGGCGCAGGGTCCGCACGCCCACTTCGGGACTATGCGGGGGGCCGGCTCACTCCGCGCCACTCGGTCGGCCCACGCTGCCGAGCGCGGTCGCCGCATCCCCCCAGCGCTCGCCGGGCTCCGGCACGAGACAACGGCGCGCCAGCTCGCGCAGCCACGGCGGCACGGAGCGGACCTGCTCGAGCGGTTCTGCTTCGGGGACGGGCGGCCGTCCCGTCAGCATCTCGTACACGAGCACGCCCACCGCGAACATGTCCCCGGCCGGGCTCGCGGGCGTGCCACCGGAGGCTCGCTCCGGCGCGACGTAGGCCGCGGCGCAGAGCGCCCCCGTGGCGCCGGACCGGCCCCGCGGCAGGGCGCGGTCGACCGCCCCCACGATCCCCGTATCCGCGACCAGCGTCTGGCCGTCGGTGAGCAGCACGTTTTCGGGCTTCAAGTCGCCGTGCGCGATGTGCGCGGCGTGCGCGTGGGTCAAGGCCGTGAGGATATCCCGCAGGATCTCGACCGCGCGGCGCAGCGGCAACTCGCCGTGGCGAGCGAGCCAGGCACGCAGCGTGGTGCCTTCCACGAAGACCCGCGTGTGATACACGAACGCGCCAGCGCGGCCGCCGCCGCGGGGCGGCACGAGCGGCGGCGCACCCAGCCGATCGGCGAGCAGCAGGAGCTCACGCTCGAACACCTCGACATCCACGGCGAGTGAGAGCTCCGCCGGCAGCACCTTGACGAGCAGGTCGGGGGCACCTTCGGCCTCACGCGCGACGAACATGCGGCAGTCCCCGGTCGGCCGCACCTCGCGCTCGACGCGATAGATCGGGCCCAGCGCCTCCTGCAGCGCGTCGCGCAGACCGGCCACGGCCCCGGGTCTCCTAGCGCGACCGGCGCCGTGCGGCGCGGGCTCGCTTCGCCCGTTTCGGCTTGGCCTTCCGGGCCTTTACCGACTTCCGCTTGCGCGTGGGCTTCGTCGCCTTGCGGCGCGCCGGCGCCGCTCGCTTCGCGGGCCTGGCGGCGTGGACCGCGAACGCGGCGCCTTGGGGGTCCACGCACATGGCGATGCGCCCGCCCCCCGGCACATCCATCGGCCCGGTCAGGATCCGGCCGCCCGAGCGCGTGATCGCCTGGGCCGCGCGGTCGGCGCTCGCGACCATCGCATAACACAGCCAGTGGGCGGGCCCCGGCCGGTCCGCGGCCTTGGTATAGATGCCACCGAGCATCCGGCTGCCGCCCCCGCGCTGGAACATCCAATACGTGCCCCCCGGGCTCATTTCCATTGACAGCGCGTGCTCCCAGCCGAACAGGTCGCGGTAGAAGCTCCACGCGGCCTTCCAGTCCAAGGCTGCGAGCTCATGCCAGGAGAAGTCGCCGAGCGAGGGTTCGTCCGTCCCCATCGGCTGGCCGGGAGCCGGCCGGAACAGCGAAAAGGTCGCACCTTGCGGGTCGGCGAGCGTCGCGAGCCGTCCTGGCGGGATGTCAAGCGGCGCCACACGCACGCGCGCGCCCAGCGCCTCGGCCTGCCGCACGGTCGCGTCCACATCGGGGACCGCGATGTAGGGCATCCAGTGCGACGCCGTACCCCCGCGGCGCGCCTCCTCACTCAGGCGCATCAGGCCGCCCATCGGCACGCCGGCCGTCATCCACAGCCGATACGATGGATCGTGCTCGTACTTCTGTACCTTCCAACCGACGACCGTCGAGTAAAAGCGTGCCGCCCGGTCGGGATCGGTGCTCACGAGTTCGTGCCACACGAAGCGGCCGCGGGGGAACGGCGTGGGAGCGGGGCTGGGCATCAGAGGGCTCCTGGACTGGTGTCTGAAGTTATCCCCAGCGGCGTAGCGCGCTAGGAATCAGGAGCGGTCGAGTTTGCCGCGAAAAATGGGATAGCGGCGGGCGGCGGGGTGAGCTCTAGTGGCAGCGAGGGGGTGAGGCTTACGCCGTGAAGCCGCGCACCGGGTGCGGCTGGTAGGGCGCCTCGAGCGCGGCCTGCTCGTCGGGCGTGAGCTTCAAGGCGAGCGCCCGGAGCGCCGCTTCCAGGTGCTCGAGTTTCGTCGCCCCGACGATCGGCGCCACCACGCCCGGCCGGCCGAGCAGCCAGGCCAGCGCGACCTCGGCCATCGTGACGCCGCGCGCCTGGGCGACGCGCTCGACCGCGTCCACCACGTCCCAGTCGCTCGCCTGGTCGTACAGCTTGGGGGAATAGTCGTCGCTCTCCGCCCGGGTCGTGCCGCCGCTCTTCACGTTCGCGTCGCCCGGGCGCGGCCGGGTCAGGACGCCCCGCGCGAGCGGGCTCCACGGCACGAGGCCTACCCCCGCCGCCAGGCACAGCGGGATCATCTCCCGCTCCTCTTCCCGATACAGGAGGTTGTAGTGGTTCTGCATGGAGACGAAGTGTGCCCAGCCATGCCGCTCCGACGCCTGCAGGGCAAGCGCCATGCGCCAGGCCCCGCCGGAGCTCGCGCCGATGTAGCGCACCTTACCGGCGACGACCAGGTGGTCGAGGGCATCGAGCGTTTCTTCGATCGGGACGCTCGGGTCGAACCGATGGATCTGGTACAGATCGATCGTGTCGACGCCGAGGCGCGAGAGGAGACTCGCGTCGCACGCCTGGAGGATGTGTTTGCGCGACAACCCACCCATGTTGGGGCCCGGCTTCAAGGGGAAGAACACCTTGGTGGCGAGCACGACCTCGTCGCGGCGCGCGAACTCCCGCAGGGCGCGGCCCGTGACCTCCTCGCTCACGCCCGCGGAGTACATGTCAGCCGTGTCCCAGAAGTTGATCCCCGCTTCGACCGCGCGGCGGAAAAACGGCCGCGCGGCCGCCTCGTCGAGCACCCACGGGCGCCACGTGGGTGTGCCGTAGCTCATGCACCCCAAGCCGAGGCGCGAGACGGTGAGGCCCGTGCGGCCGAGTGAGGCGTAATCCATGGCGTAGCAAGTTACACGCTCCACCAAGACGGCGTCCCAAAACCCAAAGGGATCAGGGGCACCACAGGGTCAGCGGTGCGCCCGGCCGCGCGCCGCTCGCGGTCGGCGCTTGCGAGGCCGGCCGTTCGAGGGCACACTAGTCGGACCTTCTTCCCGGACAGCCTCGTGCGGACCGCCGTGAACGTGCTCGCCCTGCCACTCGCTCTCGCGCTCGCCCCCCGCGCCCCGGCTCAAGGTCAGCGTCTCGAGGTCAGGGTCCCGGCAGCCTTGCGCGGCACGCCCCTAACCGGCCGCGTCTACGTCTTCGTTACCCGCCACGCCGACGTCGAGCCGCGGCTTCAGGTGCGTCACGAGAGCGACTGCACGCCGTTCTTCGGCGTCGACGTAACCGCATTGGCGCCCGGCACGCCGGCCGTCATCGATGCCGGCACGCTCGGCTATCCGGTGGCGAGCTTGAACGAGATCCCCGCCGGCGACTACTACGTCCAGGCGCTCGCCAACGTCTACACGCAGTTCCGCCGCGCCGATGGGCACTTGCTGTGGCTGCACGACGATCAGTGGGAAGGTCAGCAGTTCAACAAGTCGCCCGGCAATCTGGTGAGCGAGGTCCGGCGACTGCGCCTCGATCCCACTCGGACCGACACGATCCGCCTGGAGCTCACGCGGGCGCTGCCGCCAATCGAGCTGCCGCCCGACACGCGTTGGGTGAAGCACGTCAAGATCCAAAGCACCATCCTCACCGCGTGGTGGGGCCGCCCCATGTATCTGGGCGCGACGGTGCTGCTGCCGCGCGGCTACGAGGCCGACACCGCGCGCCGCTATCCCACCGTCTACGAGCAGGGCCATTTCAATCTCAACCCGCCCTTCGGGTTCTCGACCGACTCGAGCGTCGAAACGCCGGCTGCGCGGGCGGCGCGGCTCGCCCGCACGGCGCGCGAACCCGGCTTCGAGTTCTACAAGGCGTGGAGCGCCCCGAGCTTCCCGCAGCTGATCGCGGTGACGTTCCAGCACCCGACGCCGTATTTCGACGATTCCTACGCGGTGAATTCGGCCAACAACGGCCCCTACGGAGACGCGCTCCTGACGGAGCTCATTCCCCATCTGGAGACGCAGTTCCGGATGATCCGGGCACCCTGGGCGCGCACGCTCACCGGGGGCTCGACCGGCGGGTGGGAAGCGCTCGCCCTCCAGGTGTACCACCCCGACTTCTTCGGGGGTACCTGGGTGCTCTATCCCGACCCCGTCGACTTCCGCAACTACGAGATCCCCGACGTCTACAGCGACACGAATGCGTTCGTCCATCCCGTCGCCGAGTGGCTGAGCTACGACGTGCCGGCGGAGGTCGAGGTGAACGGCCAGGTGCGGATCAGCGTGCGGATGGAGAGCCAATTCGAGGCGGTGCTCGGGAGCCACGCGCACGTACGGTCCGGTCGCGCCCGACGGCTATCCGGCGGAGCTCTGGGATCTCGGCACGGGCAAGATTGACCATGCGGTGGCCGCCTACTTCAAAGCCCACGACTACGACCTGCGCGACTATCTCGAGCGCAACTGGACCACGCTCGCGCCCACGCTCGCCGGCCAGCTCCACGTGGTCGTGGGCGACATGGACACCTTCTACCTCAATCTGGCCGTGTATCGGCTCGAAGACTTCCTGAAGCGGGCCCAGCCACCGGCCGACGCGGAAATCGGCTACGGCCGCCCGATGAAACCGCATGGCTGGCAGCCCTGGACCAATGCCGAGTTGATGCGGATCATGGCGCGGCACATGGAGCGGCACCGGCCGCGCCGGTGATCGGAACGCCGGTCACGGAAAGGGACGCGAATCCGCGGCGCTCGGCCCCGGGGACTTGCACCCCCGAGCTAGGGCACTCGAACGACGCGGCGCTGGGGTGCGAGCGCTACAGCCCGAACAGCAGCCGATCGAGCGACACCGCCCCGGCGCCCAGGAGGACCAGGGCGAGCGCGGCGGTCAAGAGCACGAAGTCCAGTTCCCAGCCGCCATCGACGCCGAACCCCCGGTGCATCTGGACGGCCTTGAGTCGGATCGCGCCGAGCATGATAATCACACACCCGGCGGCCGCGGGTTGCGTCAAGAACCCGACGAACAGCGCCAGCGCGCCGAGCGGCTCGACGATTGAGAGCAGCCGGAGCGTCGACAAGAAGCTCGCCGGCATCTGCTCCGAGGGTGCCATTTTCCACATCGCCCGCTTGCTGGTCCCGTGGACCCAGAAACTCGTGCCGACGCCGAGGCGCAGCGCGACGAGGGCCCAATCCCCGAGCTGGTGCAGGTGCGCGAAGAATCGCATAGGCCAACCTCCGAAGGCGGCGTTCTATTCCGGTTCCGGCTCCGTACCGGGGCGCGCGAAGCGATCGCGCGACGGGGTACGGCGACCACCAAGCAAGAGACCGATTCACCAAAAGGTTCCCCCGGGGCCGGCGTGGTGTCGCCCCGCCACCAGCAGCTGCGCAACGCGCTCCCCGAAGTGGCCGTATCACTCAACACGGGTGCGACCCCGTCTGACCGCATCCCGTCCCACACCGTCCGGAGACTGAAGAATGCCCCAGCGTGCCCGGCCCCTGCTCGTCGCCCTCTTCGTCCCCCTCGCGCTCCAGGCCCAGAGCGCGCTGCCGCCCAAGCACCCGCCGCAGCCGACCGTGGCGGCGATTACGGCCGGTGACTTAGCGACCCGGCTCTACATCTTTTCGGACGATTCGATGCAGGGGCGGGAGGCGGGGACGGCCGGGAACGTGAAGGGCACGGCGTACATCGCGGCCGAGCTCAAGCGCCTGGGCCTCGTCCCCGGGGGCGACGACGGGACGTACTTCCAAACCATCCCGCTCAAGACGCGCACCTTGGACACCACGTCGACCCTCGCGGTCGCGGGCACGCCGCTGAAGGCGTTCACAGACTATCTGGCGCTCGGCCCCGAGCCCCTGGAGCGCTCGACGCTCGCCAGCGTGTACGGCGGCGAGCTGGGCGACTCCGCCGCGCGACTCACCCCCGGGTTGGCGAGCGGCAAACTCGTGGTGCTCCGCGTCCCGGGCGGCACCTCTCCGCGCCGCATGCTGCGGGCGGTGAGCGTGCCGGGCGCGGCGGCGGTCGCGCTCGTGGCGCTCGACAGCTTTCCCCGACCGTTCGTCGCGCTCCTGAAACGGCCGCGCGTGTTCCTCGACGACGGTCGCGGCGTGGCGCCGGCCCAGCCGCCCGCGTTCCTCATCACGAGTGCCGTCGCCGCGAAGCTGTTCGCCACGCCCTTGGATCAGCTCGCACTCGGGACCGCTGGTGCCAGCGTCGCGAGCGCCGTCCGGTTCAACGTCCTCGCGCTCGCTGACCCGGCGCGCAACGTGGTGGGCATCATCCCGGGCAGCGATCCCAAGCTGCGAGGCGAGTACGTGGCCGTCGGGGCCCACAACGACCACCTCGGATTCGCTCACCCGCCCGTGGACCATGATTCGATCCGCATCTGGAACCACGTGGTGCGCCCCGAAGGGGCGGATGACGCCGCCAAGCAGGCGACTCCCGAGCAACAGGCGCGGGTCGATTCCCTCCTTGCCCTGTTCCGCGCCACGCATCCAGGCGCGGCGCGAGTGGACTCGGTCGACAACGGCGCGGACGATGACGGGTCGGGCTCCGTGGCGGCGCTCGAGATCGCCGAGCATATCGCCTCGCTCTCGCGCAAGCCGAAGCGGTCCATCGTGTTCGTGTGGCACACGGGAGAGGAGAAGGGCCTCCTCGGCTCGCGCTTTTTCACCGATCACCCGAGCGTGCCGCGCGACTCGATCGTGGCGCAGCTCAATATGGACATGGTGGGACGTGGCTCGGCGAGGGACGAGACGGGCCGCACGAAGGAGGGCGTAGCGTTGCACGGCGGGCCGCGCTACCTGCAGCTCGTCGGGTCGCGCCGCCTCTCGACCGAGCTGGGCGACTTGATCGAGCGGGTGAACGCGCAGGGCGGTCACGGTCTCAGTTTCGACTATGCGATCGACGCGGACGGACACCCGTCGAACATCTACTGTCGCTCGGATCACTACGAGTACGCCCGCTATGGCATCCCGATCACGTTCTTCACGACCGGCCTCCATTCGGACTACCACCAGGTGACCGACGAGCCCCAGTACATCGACTACGAGCACATGGCGCGCGTCGCGACGTTCGTGGACGACGTGGCGGTCCACGTGGCGAACCTCGATCACCGCTTGGTGGTCGACCACCCGAGGCCGGACCCCGCGGCGCCGTGCCGGCAATAGCGCGACGCAGCCCGCGGGCGCGCCGGGGGCCCTCTATCGAAGCGGTCGGCCCCGTGCGGCGCTCGCCCGAGCGGCTACCGCCTACGTGGCGCCCGCGCGCCTTTCCTTGAGCACGCGGCGCAGGATCTTGCCCGAGGGTGACTTGGGGATGACGTCGATCACCTCGACCACGCGGACCTTCTTGTAGGGCGCGACCCGCTCGGCGACATAGGCGATCAGCACGTCCGGTGACACCGGCTGCCTCAGGACGACAAACGCTTTCGGGACCTCGCCGCCTGCGGCGTCGGGGATACCGATCACGGCCGCGTCGGCGACCGCGGGGTGACTGCACAACACCGCCTCGAGCTCGGCCGGCGGCACCTGGTACCCCTTGTGCTTGATGAGCTCCTTCAAGCGATCGACGATCGTGTAGTATCCCTCCCCGTCGGCGAACCCGATGTCGCCCGTGTGCAGCCAGCCGTCGGCATCGATGGTGGCCGCCGTCGCTTCCGGGTTGTGCCAGTAGCCTCGCATCACTTGCGGTCCACGAATGAGGAGCTCGCCGGCCTCGCCGGGGCCCAGGTCGGCGCCCGTCGTGACGTCGACGATGCGGCACGTCGTGTTGGGTACGAGTTCACCAACGCACCCCGCCTTGCCGCGATTCGGGGCGTCCGAGGTAGCGTGCGTGACCGGGCTCGCTTCGGTGAGGCCGTAGCCCTGCTTGACGTGACACCCCACGCGCCCGGCGCACGCTGCCTCGAGCGCGGCGTCCAGTGGAGCCGCGCCGGAAAACACCACTTCGAGACTCGAGAGATCGTAGGCCGCGACGGCTGGATGCTTGGCGAGCGCGAGCACGACGGGCGGTGCCACGTATGCGCGCGTGATGCGATACTGTTGGAGCAGCTTCAGGAACGATTCGAGCTCGAACTTCGGCATCGTCACGAGCGTCGCTCCCCGCCACAAGCCCAGGCTCAGCACGACGATCAAGCCGTAGATATGGAAGAAGGGCACGACCGCGATGACCCGATCGCGCGCGACGATGCGCTGCAGTACGACCAACTGGATCAGATTGGCGACCAGGTTCCGATGGGTCAGCATCACGCCCTTCGGCAGCCCGGTCGTGCCACTGGAGTACGGCAGCGCCGCCAGGTCACGCCCCGGCTCGAGCGCGACCACCGGCACAGGCGCGTCGCTCTCGAGCAGCTCCGCGAAGGGCGTGGCGCGCTCCCCCTCCCCCGGTCCCAGCACGAAGACCTGCTCGACGCCCGCGCGCTCCGCGGCCGGGAGCGCCCGATCGAGGAATGGCTCGACCGTCACCAGCACGCGGGCGCGGGCGTCGCGCAGCTGGGTCGTGACGTCCAGCGCCGTTGCCAGGGAATTGATGGTCGTCACGATCCCGCCGGCCGCGACCGTGCCGTAGAAGGCGAGCGCGAACTCGGGACTGTTGGGCGCGAACAGGCCCAAGACGTCACCCTTGCGAAATCCCCGTGCGGCAAGGCCGGCGGCCACGCGGTCGGTGCCACGCGCGAGCTGCCCGTAGGTGAGGGTGCGCCCGCTCGGTCCGTCGATTAGCGCCGGCTTGTCGCCCCACTCCCGAGCGCGGCCGAGTACGAACGCGTGCAGCGGCACGTTGGGTATGTCGACGTCGGGATACGGGCTCCTGAAGAGCATCGACACCTTCCCGCAGCGTGGCGAGCCGATCGACCGGCTGCTCCAA
>WNFJ01078926.1_pt1 | contig 12013 bp, 11 predicted proteins | sample 5400461 | NCBI WGS metagenome assembly WNFJ01 (sample SAMN13153349, study PRJNA577476) | soil metagenome | isolation source: 115 cm saprolite on Douglas fir-dominated hillslope | place: USA:California | collected 2013-09-17
CTTCGAGATGATTGAAGCCGCCAGCGGCCCGGAAGCGCTGGAGAAAGCCCAGTTGAAGCGTCCGTCGCTGGTCCTGACCGACATCGTGATGCGGGAGATGAACGGACTCGAAACCATGCGCCGCTTGCGGCTTCTGCCGGACCTCGCAAACGCGCCGATCATCGCGATCTCGGCAAGCCCCTCGGGCGGCGATGAAAAGCGCAGCCTGACCGCCGGCGCAGACGCGTTCGTGGCGAAACCCATCCACCTCGACACGCTGCTGGCGCAGATTGCCGGGCTGCTGAAACTGACCTGGACTTATGCACCGTTTGGCGAAGCGCTGGTGGAGCCCACCGCGGTGATGCCGTGCCCGGCCGTGCCTTCTCACGAGATGGAGAACCTGCATCGGCTTGCACGCCAGGGCAACATGCGCGAAATCATGCTGTGGGCGGAACGCATCGCGATGCTCGACGAGCGCTATAGCGCGTTCGCCGCTGAATTACGCACACTCGCAAAAAACTATCGGACCAAGGCTCTCGTGCAATTCGTCGAACAACATCTTGAAGGGGGACCCGCGTCATGAGTGAGACCGCTATCGACATTGCGACGGCAAGCATGGAGCCTCCCGCGGTTCTGATCGTGGACGACACGCCTGCCAATCTGAGCGTCGTGGTGGAGAGCCTCGAGGGCCAGGGGTTTCGCGTGCTCGTGGCGCTGGACGGTCTGGAGGCGCTGGAGCGCGCGGCGTTCTCGCAGCCCGATCTCATCCTGCTAGATGTCAAGATGCCCGGCATAGACGGCTACGAGACCTGCCGCCGGCTTAAATCGAATAGCGATACCAGCGACATTCCGGTGATCTTCATGACGTCGATGTCGGCGACTGCCGACGTGGTCGAAGGGCTTGCGGCGGGCGGCGTCGACTATGTGACCAAGCCGATCCGGGTTGACGAAGTCGTGGCGCGCATCGGCACGCATCTGGCATTGCGCACCTTGCAGCAGCAACTCGTGACGCGGAACATGCAGTTGCAGCATGAAATTGCCGCGCGCGAAAAAACGCAACAAGCGTTACGCGATGCACGCGACGAACTCGAGGCGCGGGTCGTGCAACGCACCGAGGAGCTGGCACGGGCCAATGTCAGCCTCAATCTGGAGATTGTCGAACGCAGAGGCGTGGAGGCGCGGCTGAAGGAAAGCGAGGCGCGGTTTCGCGCGATTGTCGAGACCAGTCCGGTGCCGCTGTGCATCACGTCCATGCCGGAAGGCGACATTCTGTACATGAACCAGCCGCTGCGTGAACTCTTTGCGCTCGACGCAACGCGGCCTCCCGTTGGTAACATCATCGACTTTTATGCTTCGCCCCAAGTGCGCGACGAGTTAGTGCATCATCTGCGCAACGAGGGAAATTTGCGCAACGCGGAGCTGCGTTTCAGGCGACCTGACGGGACCTCGTTCTGGGCCGTGGCGAACGCACGTGTGGCTACCTACGGCGACGTCCCTGCTATCTACGTGGGACTTTACGACGTCACCGCGCGCAGGAAAGCCGACGAGAAACTGCGCGCGAGCGAAGCGAGCCTCGCCAACGCCCAACGCCTCGCCCGGCTCGGCGATTGGGCGTGGGATCGCGATGGAGGCATCACGCATTGGTCGTCCGAGCTCTACCGCATTCTCGGTCTCGAACCGTCGGTCGCCAAGCCGTGTTATGCCGCTTATCTCGCGGTGGTCCATCCCGACGACCGCGCCGTTGTCAGGCGTGCGGTGCGTGTATTGCTCTCCAAAGGGCAACCGTTCGGCATTGACCATCGCATCGTGGGCCCGGATGGAACCACGCGTATCGTACGGCTTCAGGCAGAACTCGTGGATGCGAGAGAGGGACAGTCGTGGGGTATCGTTGGTACCGTCCAGGACATCACCGAGCGCAAGCGTACCGAAGAGGAACTGCTTGCATCGCGCGAGCAGTTGCGCGAGTTGTCGGCCTATCTGGAGGCGATCCGCGAAGAGGAGCGGCGTCGCATTGCACTCGAGATTCACGACGAATTGGGTCAGTTGCTCACCGCGCTAAAAATGGATGTCGCACTGCTCAGGATGCGCGTAGTCCCGGACGCGGAAGCCACCCGTAAGATCGACGACATCCGGGAGCTGGTCGAGAAAACCATCTGGATGGTACGCAACGTTGCGAGCCACTTAAGACCAGCGGCGCTCAACTTCGGTATTGTGTCGGCCCTGGAATGGCTTGCGGAAGACTTCAGCCGGCGCAACGGCATGCCTTGCCAACTGGTGGTTCGAGGCGGTGAACCCAGTCTTGCCGACGCCCATGCGACGGCCGTGTTCCGTATCGTCCAGGAGTCGCTCACGAATGTATCGCGGCATGCCGGCGCGTCTCGCGTGGCCGTGACGCTCGTCAGCAGTGACGTGGCGCTCGATCTGCGAGTGAGCGACGACGGGCAGGGCTTCGATCTCGAATCGGCGCAAAGCGGCTATTCGTACGGCTTGCTTGGCATGAGCGAGCGTGCCCGCCTGATTGGAGGGACGCTGCAGATCGACAGTGCACCAGGCGCCGGAACCATGGTTTCAATCAACTTACCGCTGGATGGCGGACGGGAACGATGATCAGTATTTTCATAGCGGATGACCACGCAATCGTAAGAAGCGGACTGAAGCAGATCGTTGCCACGACCAATGACATTGCCGTGGTCGGTGAAGCGGCGCACGGGTCCGAAGTCGTCGACAAGCTACGTGCTTGCCGCGTGGATCTGCTATTGCTCGATATGACCATGCCCGGCATTAGCGGCGTGGATCTGATCCGGCGCGTGCGGGCTGAACAGCCCACGTTGCCGATCCTGGTGCTGAGCATTCACAACGAGGGGCAGGTGGTGTCGCGGGCGTTGCGCGCGGGCGCGACGGGCTACGTGACTAAAGACAGCGACCTCGAGGTTTTGCTGGCCGCTATCCGTAAGCTGGCGGCGGGCGGCCGGTTCATCGATCCTAAACTGGTTGATGCGATTGTTTTCGACTCGTCTTCAAGCGACGGGCCTCCGCACGAGATCCTCTCGGATCGCGAGTTCCAGGTGCTGCAAATGCTGGCGGCCGGCAACAGCATCAACGACATTGCCGATGCGTTGTCGCTTAGCGCAAAAACCATCAGCACGCACAAGATGCGGCTTATGCAGAAGCTCGGGCTCAACAACAACTCGGAAGTCATTCGTTACGCGGTCAGGCACGGTCTGGTGACGGAGTAGGGGAGTTGAGCGGCATACCTGGCGTGTCAGGAAATCCTTATAGCGGTTGCAGGATATCCCTAGATCAAATTCCGCTTCTACCGACTGGAAAAACCATCTGAACCAGATAGCATGGTGTCATGCGAAACGGTCTGGGCGGACAGGCCGGCAATGGCAAATTCCCTGGGTCGTGAGCGGTCACGGGACAGGTGTTGTTGGCGGCCGCTACGGTTCAAGTGCAGGTCAGTTCGTTTGGTGTTTCCCTGGCGAGTACAGCGGTTGCGGTTACGTTTAGGCGCAATAAATCCGTCTGTTGTCCAACTCTTGCTTTTCTTTCATCACGATGGCTCTTGGCAAGTGTTCCCACCGTCTCCCGGAAGGCTTCGATGAAGCTTGTCCGGATGGTAGTTTGACGACTCCTGGTGAGTTCTGCGGAGATCCCATGGCAAACAAATCCGGAACGCCACGACAGGAAGAAGTGGCTGACCTTAGCGGCTGGATCAGTGTCTGGTACGACAAGGCGGTTGCGGCGCGGTTCATCCAGCCTCCGTTCATCCTGGACGATTCGACGGCGGACCGTCTCCAGGGCTATTTCGATGTAGGCCTCACGCCAGGCGATGCCGTCCATGCTTTTTTCGGCGTGATGCATTGACAGTCATACCGCCGCACGCTGATGCGGCAAAGTTGTAGAACCTTCGGCGGCCCTTGTGTCGCAAGGTTTAGATGGTCAGGCTCTCAGTTCTAGCCCTCCCCTCGGAGCTAGAATTTAAGGCGTCGTGTTCGCACGGCGCCTTTTTTTTCGTGTGCGGAGATGATCAGCAAAAGGGCTTGTCGATTCTCGGGTATCGCAGCAAGAAACGGAACGCCGCCAAGCGCTCGTGTCGATATTGTCTGGGTAGAGGAGAGAGGCGTCTTATAAGAGATGGGCCGGGCGTAAGCGGGTCGTCAGACTGCTACGCTTTAGGAACGCGGCGGGATGTGCGAAGATTCGAGCGTCGCTAATATCTGGAACGAGGTGGACGATGAACGCTAAGCTTGTCAGTCTCAGCGCACCATTCATTTCTCGCGACGCTTCATTGTGGTTTTCCGCCTATGGTTTCGGTTGGGGCTATTGCGCCTTCTCCATTCCGATTGAGGCGGTTTGCGAATACCTTGGAGCGGCGGATGCCTCGACGAAGCAACTCATGCTTGCTTTTGAGTTGAGCAGGAACCGCATCTCGAAGGTCGTCAAGCAGGTTGAAATCCCCGAAACAGGCGAACGGGTCATCCTGGACCGTCTGGACGCATAGAACGGTCATCCAGCGCCGATGAGTGCAGCCGGATGTGCTGCAGTCCGACACAGATTCGGGCGTGCGCTCCCAACTATTCGTCTGATATTTTCTCCGCTGGTTCCCACATTGTGGCTGAGTCGTTCGCATGCGTTAGCGCCGGCAGTCGAGCAGCCGACGATGCCCCGGGCCCTGCCTCTCATGACGCATTTTCGCGGGATCGGATCCGGTCAAATTCGCGTAGGTGTTTACACTTAAAACGACAATAATTCATTGTCATCCGCACTCTGAATTATTGGCGAGGGTCCGCCTAAACTTTCGGCAGAGACAGCGCGCAATAGGGCTCGCTGCAATTCAATGCCAGAGTCGATCATGAGTGTTCCCATGTCGGAAGAACAAGTATTTACGCTCGCCTTTTATCTTTGGGAGCTGGATGGCAGCCCCGCCGGGCGTTCAGAAGAGTACTGGGAGAAGGCCCGTGCTCAGTTGGGTAACGTAAGTTGGGATGTTGTCGAGTAGGAGATTGAAAGGCTCCATTCTTCGAGCGATTTCACGGCATGCCTTGCCTATCCCCGCAGCAAGCGGCACGTCGAGCGCAGAGAGTGAAGCTTTTTAACGCGACGGTTGAATGAGCAGAGGTTGTCGGGCTTCGGACCAGGCATTTGATCGCGCGTCGCTTGGGCTAGGGAAGCTCAGCGACGCGCACGGGTTACGTCGGAACTGCTTGCCAAACACGGAGTGGGTACAGCTCGGGGATGAGGCATCTGCTGATGACAGAACTCCCTACTGCAACTCCGATTTCTCCAGCGCCGCCAGCATCGCGTCGAACACGAGCCGGATGCGTGCCGGCACCGGCCCCCGCTGCGGCCGATAAACGTATACCGGCCAAGCCTCCGGCGCATAGCCGTCAAGCACGCTAACAACCTTGCCGGCGCGCAGCAAAGGCTGTGCGAGATAACTCACGATCTGTCCAAACCCCAACCCTGCGACGACCGCCCGGCACTCGCAGTCTCCGTCGTCGGTCTGGAACGCCAGGTTGGCCGGTGTGAATTGCTGCCCGTTGGCGAACTGCCAGGGCCATAGGCGACCGGTGTTCCTGTCGATGAATCCCGTCGTAGGCAGAAGCGCGAGTGCCGCCAGGTCGGTCGGCTCACCCACGCGTGCGATCAGTTTGGGGCTGGCGATGACAGAGAAACCCACGCGCGATGCCGGGCGAACCACGAAACGACTGTCGCGCATGAAGCCTATCCTCACGCCAATATCAATCTGCTCCGCAATGGGATCGCTGATCGCTTCGGATAAACGCAGGTCGAGCGTGATCCGCGGATGCTTCTCGGCGAGACGCGCAAGCGCCGGCATGAGAAACCGTTCGCCAATGGATTTGGGCGCGGTCAGCCGGACCGGGCCGGCAATTTCAGCATCGATCTCGCTGTCTTTCGGTCGTAGCAGTTCATCCATCTGTTGCACGAGATCCCGTGCCCGATGCGCGAACGCTTCCCCAGCTTCCGTGGCTCGCACACGCCGCGTATTCCGGTGGAAGAGGATTTCCCCCACGAGCGCGAGCGCTTCCGCTTCCTGAACCGCGCGCGTGACTGCCTGAGGCGACGTACCCAGCCGCGTAGCCGCTTCTTTAAAGCTCTCTGCTTCAACGGCCGCGCAATAGATGCGCAACATTTCGAGGCGATTCTGCATGAGGAGTTCCCGATTTTGATTCCAGAAAATGGAATTATGAAATCGTATCATTTCCATTGAATGGTTTGCTTGCGATTCCCATACTGTCTTCTGTCGCGGGGGCCTTCGTCCCCAGGATCACAGGAGCATGTCAACCATGAGCAATAACGTCAGCAATGGAATCGAAGGCAAGGTCGTTGTCATCACCGGTGCGAGCAGCGGGCTTGGTGAAGCAACGGCACGTCATCTGTCGGCGAAAGGTGCGTCGCTTGTGCTCGGTGCGCGTCGTCTTGACCGGCTTGAAAACATCGCAGCGGATTTGCGGCAAGCGGGCGGCAAGGTCGAAGTACTGGCAGCCGATGTCACGCGCCGCGCAGATGTTCAGGCGCTGGTCGATCGGGCAGTGAGCGCTTACGGACGAGTGGACGTGGTGGTCAATAACGCCGGGCTCATGGCGATTGCGCCGATGTCGGAGACGAAAGTCGACGAGTGGGAACGCATGATCGACATCAACATCAAGGGCGTGCTGTACGGGATTGCGGCAGCGCTGCCGGTATTCCAGAAGCAGAACAGCGGCCACTTCATCAACATTTCATCGGTGGCGGGCATCAAGGTTTTCAGCCCCGGCGGCACCGTCTATAGCGGCACCAAGTTTGCAGTACGTGCTATCTCCGAAGGACTCAGGCACGAAGTCGGCGCCGCGATCCGCACGACGATCATTCTGCCGGGCGCTGTCGATTCCGAACTGAAATTCGGCAGCTCGCATGAAGAGAGCGCGAAGGTGGTGGGGCAGTTTTATCAGCAAGCGATTCCTGCCGACTCGGTGGCTCGCGCTATCGCGTACGCGATCGAACAGCCGGCCGATGTCGATATCAACGAGATTGTGCTTCGTCCGACCATGCAGGAATTCTGATTCGCTCGCACCGGTGGACGGATTTTGGGTTCTGGCGGTTGCAGGGTTAGCGGTCGGGGGGCATCGACCCATAACCCATAGCCGCTAGCAACCCCATCCGTCCACCGGCGCGAGCGAAAACCTAAAACCGGTGCATCATCGCCACCCTGGCCATCATCTGATTGCCACTAGAAGAAATCCCCGACGACCCTGGAATATCTGCATTGTCAAACTGCGTTCCCGTGTTGCCATTGACATGCTGGTACGCACCCTGAACATAGACCGAGGTCCGCTTGCTGATGTCATAGTCGAGCATCAGAGAAAACTGATTGTATTTAGGCATCGAGCGCCCAGCAGTCGTGGACACGTGAACAAAGGTATAGGTATAAGCTGCAGCCAGCCAGAAATCCGGCTTGAAGAAGTACTGACCATTGACTTCAAAATTGTCGAACTTCCACGAGTTCTGGGTACCCGCCACCGGCTGATTCGTAAAGTACAAGTTAGCGGTCGGATTGTAGACATCGATATGCGAATACGCGAACGCCAACATCGCGTTATTAGAAAACGTGTACGACACACCCGCGTCAATGTTCTGCTGCGAATCGGCCGTAAAGACCGTTGTATTGTTCGAGGCAGCACCCGAAGCATTCGCTCCGCCATTGTTGGTCTTCATATACGCAAGAACAGCGGCGAAGCCCTCCATCTTGTACGTACCCGCCGCACTGTACATACGGTTGTTCGCAAATGCGCCAGCCTGATTGCTGAAGCCATACATCGCTTCGCCTGTAAAGCCGGCATAGGTCGGCGACACATACTTGACGGAGTTCTGGATACGGTAGTCCCAGTCGGCGTTATCGTTGTCAAACGGATGCGCCGCCAGATCGCCCATCATGTTGCCAGCAGCAGTGAATCCACTCCACATGTCAACGGTGGGATCGTACTGACGGCCCATCGTGAACGTACCATAGTGCACTGACGACAACCCAACGTAAGCCTGACGGCCAAACTCAAGACCGCCTTGACCCAGTTGCCCCGTGTTCGTATTGAAACCATTTTCCAAAAGAAAGATTCCCTTCAGCCCGTTACCCAGATCCTCGCTGCCCTTCAAGCCCCAACGGCTACCCGCGGCGTCGCCGCTGACCATTTCGTAACCGCGATGGCCAGCGCCATTGCTAGTAAAGTCAAAACCTTCGTCGATCAGGCCGTAGAGCGTGACGCTGCTTTGGGCATGAGCGGTGGTGCTAAGGAGAATTGCTGGAATCGCAGCGGCTAACAAGGTTCTCTTCATATTTTTTCCAACCCCAAGGTATATAGATTCAGACGCGTGTGTTTGTCGCTCGATGCCGGTTCCCGCCGCGAGGACGTAACGGCTTCATGAAAGCGACCACGAAGGTTATTGAGCCGTTATTCATAGCTGGCGCGACGTGCTGAAAATCAGTCTTTCACCGGCTGGAATAAACCCGGTTGGCGAGCGTTGCTGCTTGCTAACGAGGGAAGAAAGGGCCGCGCCAAACCCTGGGACGGGTCCGCTGGGAACAAGACATGTCGTGTATTCGATACAGCCGACTTTCAAACAATTTGAATTGGTGTAGTCGAGGTCCGTTTGAATGCTCGGATGCACCCGGGCAAGACAAAAGAGATTTGCGTGCCACGCGTGCAGGTGCCGATCTGGAAGCGCTACCGTCTCAATGACTGAGGCAATGCTATGCGTGATGCGCGGTTTTGTAAGCGCAACGAGCCTTTACGCAAGCGACATGTCAACTGGATGCCGCCATTCGTAAGCTCAATGCTTCTGAAGAAAGCGCGTGGCGGTGCACGCTCAACGTAGACCCGGCAGTTGGCTATCTTGACCTCGGGCCCGACTTTGCATCGGAGCTTCTGGGTTCATCTGCGCGAACCTTAAATTACTCTTCATGTTACAGCAGACTTTCCGTTGCAATCACTTCGCTATCCTGAATCTCGTCACCCGCCGCTACATAAACCAGCGAAGCGCAGGCGACTACTTGTGCCCGATAACTTTCTGGAGAACACCCATGAAACGCCTTTCCACCGCTTTGGTCACGTTCGCACTCGCCCTTACCAGCGCGTCGGCGCTGGCTGCCCCCGGTCTCACGCAGGCCGAGTGTCATGACTACCCGTTCACGCCGCTCAAGCACACCGTCACGCACAAACAGCTGATACAGGAACTGGGCGAGCTGGAAGCGGTCGGTTATGACCCGACCGCCGACGACAACGACTATCCAACCAATCTGGAAAACGCCGAAGCCAAGCTGCACCAGGAATTCCGCCGTGACTGCATGCCGGCACAGGTCGCAGGCGATCCGACCAGCTCGGCTGCGAACTGAGTGCTCGCGCGTCCTTGGTAAATCAAGCCGAGGCGTTTTCGACATGCCGCCCTAAGCGATGGTTCACTAAAATCTGAATCTTGCTCTAGAGCTATTGTCCTAAGTGCACTTCGGTAAATATCTTTTCATGAAGCAGATGACGGACCGTTAAGGGTCCCCGCGTAGTCTCAACACGGTCGCGACGCCATTGGTGCATATGCGACGTTTTAACTCACCAGGAGTAGCAACATGAAAAAACTTTTCTCCGCAATCAGCCTTCTCTCATGCATTGTGTGTTCCTCCGCATTTGCCCAGACGCCGGCGAAACCCGCTCAGGATCAATCGTGGAAACCCCCGGTCTCGACGCTCACGCGTGCGCAGGTCGAGCGCTCGCTGGTTCACGCTGAAAAGGACGGTCAGCTTCAATACCTCGATACAGTGGTTTATCGCGGCAGCCGCTAAGATCAGGCAGGTTTCCAATGCCTGTCCGTCAATTTCATCCACCGGTCTCCACGAGTCGGTTGTGGCATCATTTACCCTCCGGTAGTGCAGACGGCATCCGGTTTTTTGCCGATGCCGACTTGGGATTGGGAACAATGACGACACGAGTGCTCACGGTAGAGGACGATCCGCTGGCCGCCAATGAGATCGTGGCCGAACTTGAAAAATGCGGGTTCGAAGTGGACTGGGTAAACAACGGGCCCGACGGTCTCGCCCGTGCAATGAGCGGCGAGTATGACGTGATCATGCTCGACCGCATGCTGCCGGGGCTCGACGGCCTGACTATCCTCACCACCTTGCGAACGGTTGGCGTACAGGCTCCGGTGCTGATGCTGAGCGCGCTCGGTGACGTGGATGAACGCATCCGCGGCCTGCGTGCAGGCGGTGACGATTACCTGACCAAACCATTCAATTCCGACGAACTCACCGCGCGTCTCGAAGTGCTGCTGAGACGTCGGCGCGAAGCGCCCGTACGCAATGAAACAACGCTGAACGCAGGGCCGCTCCTCGTCGATCTGATTTCGCGCAAGGTGACGCGCGACGGCGTTGAGGTCTCGCTCCTGCCGACCGAGTACCGCATCCTGGAGTTCATGATGCGGCATGCGGGACAAACCATCACACGCACAATGTTGTTCGAAGCAGTGTGGGGTTATCACTTCGATCCCGGCACCAACCTGATCGACGTGCACATGGGGCGCTTGCGCAAGAAAATCGATCCACCCGGCGCTAAAGCGACGATTCAGACCGTGCGTGGTTCGGGTTACATCCTGACGTGATCCACCTCATATAAGGACACCTTGGCTGACTCATCGAATCGAACGCATCCCGTGGGAATGGGGCGCCGCTGGCATAACACGACCTTCAGGTGGCTGTCGGTCTACGCCGTCATCTTCGCGCTGTCGGTCATGGTGCTGATCGGCTTTATCGGCTGGTCGGCGACCACTCGCATGGAGTTCGACGCGGACTCGGTGTTGCATTGGCAACTGTTCTATTTCGGGTCCATCGACGACCCGGAACTGCCCGCGACAATATACCGGCGCACGGAAGGCGAACACCTGCATACCAATTACTTCGGCCTGTTCGACGCTAACGGCAAACATATCTCCGGCGATATCGTGGCGATACCCGCGAATCTGCCGCTCGACCGCACAGGCCACACGCTCAACGGTACCCTGATTGTGGCCCATGACATCCGGACGCCAGTCGTACGGGCGATGGGAATACGTCGCCACAGCGGCGAACAGATCGTGGTCGCCCGCGATCTCACGCATGTCCTGCATGTTCGCGAGACGATGATCAATGCGCTCGTTGGCGGCGGTTTGTTCTGCTTGCTCGTGAGCATAGCCAGTGGCTTGTTGCTTAATCTGCGGCAGATGCGGCGCGTTCGCGACATCCGCCACGTCCCCTTGCGCATCGCCCAGGGCGACCTTAACCGGCGCTTGCCCATAGGCGGGCGCAACGAGCTCGATATGCTCGCGCATCTGGTGAATCACATGCTCGAGGAAATCGAACGGCTGATGACCGAAGTCAAGAGCGCATGCGACGGTATCGCACACGACTTGCGTACGCCGGCCGCGCATATCCGCACCTTGCTGGCGAACGTCGCCGAACGCATGCACGTCATCCAGGACGACGGTGTCGCGCAAATGGTCGACCGCGCGCGAGTCGAAGCCGATATGCTGCTCGATCGTTTCGGTGCGATGCTCCGTATTTCGGAGATTGGTGCATTGAAACGGCGCGGCGGGTTTTCGTCGGTGGATCTCACTACCCTGGTTCATGAACTGAGCGAACTGTATGAACCGCTCGCCGAGGACCGGGGAATTCGCTGGACGGTGGCTGTCGATCAGGTGGCGGCGGTGCACGGCGACCGCGCGTTGCTGTTCGAGGCGTTCAGCAACCTGCTCGACAACGCGATCAAGTTCGCGCCCGACAGCGGGGAGGTGCGTATCGAACTGACGGATCACCCGCAAGGCGCGCAATTGACTATTTCCGATAACGGGCCGGGCATCCCCGAGCGCGAGCGCGAAGCGGTCTTGCAGCGCTTCTACAGAGGCGATCAGACGCGCCATCTGGCAGGCTCGGGGCTCGGTCTGAGCATTGTGTCGGCCGTCATGCGGTTACACGATTTCGCGCTTCGCGTGGGCGCTAATGGTACCGGTGCCA
>WNFJ01210523.1_pt1 | contig 12013 bp, 9 predicted proteins | sample 5400461 | NCBI WGS metagenome assembly WNFJ01 (sample SAMN13153349, study PRJNA577476) | soil metagenome | isolation source: 115 cm saprolite on Douglas fir-dominated hillslope | place: USA:California | collected 2013-09-17
CAACGAATCTTCGGAACGCTCTTCCAGTTTCGTATCGCCTTCAAAACCTCCGCTTTTGTCTGTTTCTTCTGTGGCGCAGCGCGATGCACTCGCCTTAGTATCAATTCAGGCCCGTTTTCTTCGAACGTGAACACGTCGCCCGGTGCCGCGCCAGGAGGCACCACGCGTCCCTTACTGTCTGCCGTCAATTTCATAGTTTGGATTCTCCCACATCGCGCCACTCGCGGTCAATCTAGCGAGGAACAAACCTGTCCGAGAATGACTGAAACATTCCCGGTTCGCTTTGCGCATAACTTTGATAAGCTGTCGGGCGGTGCAAAATCTGGCAACTCCACAGAAGACCGCTGACACTTCGCCGGCAGTTGCGGGGCATTTTCCGGTCCAACTCGCACTGAGCTTTTTGTTTTTAGCCGCGCTCTGGTTTGTGCTTTGCAGAGAGCTCAGCGGCGAATGGTTGGTTAACGAACAATACAGCTTCGGCTGGTTCGTTCCCCTTTTTGCTCTCTATCTTTTCTGGCTTCGCTGGCAGGATCGGCCACCTCCGGAAATTCCAAATTCCAAATCCCAAGCCCGCAATAACTGGATTGCCGCCTTAATTGCAATTCCCGCGCTCCTGTTGTTGCTACCGGTGCGCCTATTTGAAATTGCTAACCCAGAGTGGCGGTTGCTCGCTTGGGTTCACACAGCGGCGGTCGTAATCCTGACGCTGTTATTGATATGGTGCGGAGGTCCCGCAGGCGCGGGATGGCTTCGCCATTTCGCATTTCCGGTCGTTTTCATTTTCATCGCAGTGCCGTGGCCTACGCTGGTCGAGACTCCAGTCATCCAGGGCCTGATGCGCATCGTCGCCAATGTCGCCGCGGAAACAGCGATGCTCCTTGGAATTCCTGCTCAGGTCGAGGGCAACCTGATTCGCGTGGGCACCGGCCTCGTAGGTGTAAACGAAGCGTGTAGCGGCATCCGTTCGTTGCAAACATCGCTCATGATCGGCTTGCTCTTCGGTGAACTGAAACGGCTTTCGGTCTTGCGCCGCGTCGTGCTCATCGCGGGCGCCGTCGTTATCGCGCTTTTCGCGAATTTTTTGCGTGCTGTCTTTTTGGTGGCAGTCGCAGGCACAGAAAATATTTCAGAGGTCACTCGCTGGCACGACGTCGCCGGCTACACCATTCTCGCGCTTGTTTTCTTCGGCACGATCGGCCTCGCGTACTTGTTGGGAAAATCCGCGATCACCAGTCCGAAGTCAAAAACCAGCAATCAGAATTCGCAATCCGCAATCCGCAATGCGCAATCCGCAATCCCTGCTTCCTACCTCGCCGCAGCTCTGTGCTGGCTCTTGTTCGTGGAGATTGGAACTGCGGCATGGTACCGCGTTCACGAACGCAATCTCATCAGCGGCATACGCTGGAGTGTGCAATGGCCCGAACAGTCGCCGAACTTTCGCAAACTGAAAATCGATCCAGAAATTCGCGGTGTCCTCCGTTTCGATGAAGGCGAGACAGCGGCTTGGACGATCCCGTCGCCCTCCACTTCCGGAAATGCTCCGCTCGCGAAAGATTTCGGAGCTCGCGAACCGGACGATTTCCAAACGCCCGTAAACCGGTCGCGGGAAAACACCATCTCCTGCTTGTTGTACGTTTTTCGCTGGGAACCGGGCCGAAACAGCGCGCTTCTGGCCAATCTGCATCGGCCCGATGTTTGTCTGCCCGCCAGTGGCTGGACCCAGGTGGCAGACGATGGCGTGCGCGATTATCCGGTGACCGGTGCGTTTGTGTTGCCGTTTCGACATTTTGAATTTCAGCGCGCGTTCGGAGGTCTCGCGCCACAGACAGCGCACGCATTTTATTGTTTGTCGGAAGATCGCGCTTCAGGACCAACCGCAGAATCGCAGGGTGCGAATTCGCCTGGGATGTCACGCACCCGTTCCGAATGGACGCGCGCCGAACGCGTTCGCGAGGTTTTGGAAGGGCGCCGCCATTTGGGACAGCAGGTAATCCAAGCGATATTCATCAGCAGCGAGCCGTTCTCCGCAGCGGACGCGGAGTCGCATCTCCGCGATTTGGTTCGTGACGTCGTCGTATTGAGTAAGTCAAATCTAACCACTAATGCACCCGAATAGACACAAATTTGCTCCTCCTGATTGGTGTTTATTGGTGTTCATTCGTGGTTAAATCTTCGTTTGGGTAGACCTGGGGGTGAGACCCCGAAAAAAAATCTAAAAAAAGTCTTGCCATGCCAACGGGAATTGTTAAAAACGGCGTGATTCTTCGATCCTTGGGAGGATACATGCGAAAATTTAAGATACGTCGGCCGCGCGTTTTACCGTTTCGTTCACTCTTAATTCTGTCCGGCGCATTGCTGCTGATGCCTGCTTTCGCCCCGAGCGCGAAGGCAGACGTAATAGCTTATTTTAACTTTGAAGATGCCGCTGACAACGCCGCTGTCGATTTTACGTCCGAGTCGGACCAAGGCCTAGGAATCGCCACCACGATCACGTCTACCTTCGGAGGCCCCCCCGACGCTAGGACCGTGGCCGACTTTGCAGGGGGTCTAAATCGTCTGGCCGCCGACATTGACAACCCCCCCAACGGGGATCATTCGATGGGTCTTGCATCTACCGGTGTCCATAACGGGGGTCTTTTGGATATTCCTCTGTTCTCCGCACAAGGGATCTTTTCGAACATGACCGTCACCTTCGCGTACAACTGCGCCGGAAACGGCTTCAATCTTGTAACGCTTTCGTTCAGCACTGACGGAGGAGGAACCTTCACCGTGGGCCCCTCGGCGGCACTGTTGACGGCAGGGACGAACAGCATAGCCACTCTCGTGGTCCCTGCCGCGGCGAACAATCACTCATTACTCGTCCTACGCCTGGTATTCACCGGCGGGACATCCAATGGCAACAATCCCGAGACGCAAATCGATAATCTCCTGATTGGTGGCACGATCGTTCCTGAACCAGCGACGATCGCTGGCGGGCTGCTCGGCCTTCTTGGACTGTGCTTCCTTCAGCGGAGGCGATTGAGATTGCTCTTGCCGCGCTCGCGGCGCGCTTAAGCGAGGCCGCGAGTTTATCTTAGCGCCAAAGGCGCTATCTGACTCTGAGCCTGGGGCAGCGCCTCAGGGATCTGATTTGCGACAAAAACAAGCGCTGAAAGCGCGCCTCAATGCATCGAAATAGCATCGGAATGAAATCGCGCCTTTCAGCGCTCTAATTTTCGTGTGGCACGAATTCCTGGGGCGCTGCCCCAGGCTAGCATGAGCGAGCACCTTTGGTGCTGACAAACACAGCGCGCCAGTTGCTTTCTGACTTAACGCAGCACGACGCTCGTTCATTCTCCGGCTCGGCAGGCGGCGACCTCGCAGAGATTGTTAGCTACTACACGTCACATAAGTCTGCCGACGCATTCATCATCAGCGACCTTCTTGAATTCGAAATCCTTGAACGAGTTCGTCGCATGGGAACGCGATATCACCGCCTTTCGGGCTTGCGGGCCTTTTCTTCGCAGAAACGAAGATACTGACGCGCTTGCTCGAAATCAGGTTTGAGCCGCAATGCTTCGGAGAAATTTGCAAAGGCCTCCGAGTAGCGGCCATGATTACTGAGAAGCACACCAAGTTTGAAAGGAATTTCTGGACGATCTGGCAGCAAGCGTCGAGCTGTCTGTAATTCGCGCAATGCCTGATCGAAGTCGCCGAGGTCCGTGAGTAGTAGGCTCATATTGTAATGCGCGCTGGCGTGGTCCGGCTGGAGACGAATCGCCGTGCGGAAATGAACCATCGCCTGCTCTCGGTCGCCGACTTGTTGCAGCGCGCATGCCAAATCGTTGTGAGCATCGGCGTCGTAAGGATTCAGGCGAAGCGCTTCAGATAAATATGTGATCGCTTCACTGGATCGGCCTTGCGCGAAGCGCACGTTGGCCAAATTACCGTAAGCGGTGGCACGTGCCACCGCGTACGTCGGCAGCAGCTCAATCGCACGCTGAAAACAGGCGACGGCCGAATCGAATCGCCCCGCCTTGTAATACAGAGAACCGAGGTTGATCCAGGCGCGGCCATTCTGCGGCCGTTGCCGAATCGTGTCAGTCCAAATGGCAATCCCACTGTGATAATCGTGATTCCGCTGTGCCGTTCGCCAAGCCAACGCTCCCGCAATCAGCGCAAAGAAAGCCCATCCAAGCGCACTTGGTGTCAATTTAAAGCGCCGGCTCAACGCCGATAGGCCATTCCAAGCGGCTAGTACCGTCAGCGTCACCACAGCGGCTAGCGGTAAGTACATTCGCCGCTCGGCCACCATGTCCTGAATCGGCATCACGCTTGAACTCGGCGCCAAAGTTAGAAAAAACCACGCGCCCAAAAATCCCACTGGCGGGGCATTTGCCAACGCCCATCCCGTTGCCGCTACAAGGCAAACAGCCAGCATCACTCCCCCCACCTTCCAGGATCTGGGCAGGGGGGAGACCTGCCAGCCATAATCAAGGCACAGCGTGTCCGGCCAAAATGTCAGACGCAGGTAGTGAGCGATCGCCCCGAATTGATTTTTCGCATAACGCCACCACGAAACGCCAGGGGACCCGATCACGCCGTCAACTCGGGCCGTATTCACAATTACGAGCGAAATCAGAATCAGCCAGGTCGCAGCCAAAGCTGCATATAACGCTGATCGTTGTTTCCAAAGCTCCGCCCACGAGTCGGCCAGAAAAATGCGGTCATACAGCAGCACAATGATGGGCGCAATTACCATTCCTTCCTTGCTGCCCATCCCCAGTGCGCAGCAGATAACTGCCGTGGCGTACCACTCTGAGCGTCGCGGCGAGTGATGACCGCGAATCACGCAGTACAAGGTCAGAAGTAAGAACAAACCCATCAACGACTCCATGCGCTGGATGATGTAGGTCACGCTTTCAGTCTGCAGAGGATGCACTGCCCAACACACCGCGACCACCGCCGCCAGACCGTTCGCCTGCATCCCGAAGCGGTCGCGCAATCGCGGCCCTTGCAGTGTGCGGCGCACAATCCCAAAGAGGACCAGCGCGGCAGATGCATGGATCGCCAGATTGGCCACGTGATAACTCCAGGGGTCCAACCCGCTCACTGCGTAATTCAACGCCAGCGTCAAACAGACTACCGGCCGACCTGTCCCAGCTGCGCCCTGCGGCGGTTGTAATGTATTCCACAACGGCCAGAGATGTCGTATGTGCGGGTTCGCTTCAATCCAGCGCAAATCATCGAAAATAAATGTCCCTGAAAAGCTGTTCGCATAAGCTAGGAGCGTCGCCGCAGGAATGAGCAAGGAATAAATTCGGGCACGGTTCATCGGCAGCTGACTATAAACCGCTTCGCTGAGTCGACGCAGTTGGAATTGTTCGCGAGGACAGCTCAAAACGACGCGCTGCTCGCGCCACTACTTAGCGATCAAAGTCAGTAGAGGCCGCTTTTGCCAGACAACTGTAGCGGCGGTCTCGCTCCGCCGCAGTAGGTCTGGAGCGCAGGAGACCGACGCCGAAAGCACGTGGGAATTTGATCGCGATGAAGACAAGCGCTGAAAGCGCGATTCATTGCTCGATGATGTAATTAACCGACGCCTGCGTGAATCGCGCTTTCAGCGCTCCCATTGTTTGGATTCTCCATGATCCCTGGGGCGCTGCCCCAGGCTTGAGATGAATTGCGCCTTTGGCGCTGAGCTACAGGCGCAAATGCTTCCGTCTCCACCACCCGCATCACGTTGCATATGCAGCGACGCCATAGTAAACGTCTCGCGTGCCAAAGCAGCCGTCACGTCCCGTCGCAAACAAGGAAGAATTCGACCTCAGACCGCCGGAAGAGCTTCGAGCGCGACGCATTCGGCGATGGATATTTCTCGGCACTCTCGCGGCGTGTGTGCTCGGCGTCGGAATCTACTTCGCCGCTCCGCCGATCGGCGGAGCAATCAAAGCCTGGCAGTCGGGCCGCCTTGCGCGGGAGGCGTTCACTCTAATCGATCAGCAAAAATGGACTGAAGCCGACGCGAAAGCCCGCGACGCACTGCTGTTGCGCCCAACCGAACCCCAGGCGTGGCGCGCAGCCGCGTGCGTCCTTTCACGCACGGGTTACGCGTCGAGAGCGCTGGAATGGTGGAAGAAAGTCGATGATGTAAACCGCCTCACTGCGGCGGACCGCCGCGATTACGCAGGTGCTGCCTTCGCAGCCGGTGACATACCATTGGCCGCGAAACAGGTGAAAGCACTGCTGGCGCAACGCGCCGGGCCGGCGCCTATCGACATCGTGTGGGCGGGTCAAGTTGCCGCACGCGAGAACGATCCCGTTCTCGCACTCGATTACGCCGAACGCGTGCTCGCCGATAAACGCGCAAAGCCCTACGAGATACTTTCCGCTGCAACGCTTGTGCTCTCGGTCACGAGTCCGTATTCACAGCCCTACGCCAGTGCGTGGAAGCAAATTGAAGATGTGGCGCGCGATCCAAAGAACACGGGGTCGCTGGATGCGCTCGTTGTTCTTGCAAACGAAGAAGCGTTGCCGCCCTTACCTGCGATCGGCAGCAACGCGTCGCTTTCACTCGAGAGCCTTGGGCGTCGTAGCCTCGGCGAAAACGGCACCTCCATCCCCCAATCAACACCAACGCAAGAAGCATCGGTCTCGTCGGGTGTCGGAGCGTCGGCGGAGACGGCTAGTCCGCAACCGGGTTCCACTCCCGAATTAACACCTACGATGCAATCCGGTGACACGCTCACCCTCAATCTTTCAGCGACTTCGTCACCCGCTCCAGCTGGACGGACGATGAGCCTCACCGAAGTGGCGAACGCTCTTGAAAATCATCCTGATGCCCGCCTTTTTCACAAACTCCTGGCACTCGAAGTTCGTGCGCGGCAGGACCCCATTCTGACGGATCAGTACGTTGGCGATGCTATTGAGCGCTTCGGAAACGCAGCGCGTTTGGCACAAGTTTACCAGGGAGGCGCTGATGTCGCCGATGAAACTCTCGCCGCACTTGCTGCATGGCTGAACAAGATTGGCCGGCCTGCCAAAACGTTGGAGGTGTTGCCTCAGGCGCTCGCGGTACAACGGCAGGATCTTTTGGGGCATTACCTCAACGCGCTTGTGGCGCTCCAGCGCTGGAGCGACATCAAAGACCTCTTCACAAGCGAACGCTTTCCGATCGAGCCGGTGCTGCAACATATGTACCTCGCCATGGCGCAGACGCACCTCGGCTCAGCAACTGGCGCAACGAACGAATGGCAACGTGCATTGGAAGTCGCGAACACTCCCGGAAAATTGTCGGCTCTCGCCAAGTACGCCGAGCAAAACTCTGCCAATGATATCGCCGACGCCGCCTATGCCGACGCGATCAAGATCGCGCCGAAAAATCGCGAAGCCTATACTGGGCGATTGCGTCTTGCTCTGGCACCGGGGCACACCGCTGAAGCGCAAACAATCGCATCGCAGATCGCTCAGCTATGGCCCGATGATGCGAACGCCCGCAATCAGGATGCTTACCTGCGACTGTTGCTCGGCGCGTCGGGCGACGCGGCTGAAGCAGCGGAGCGCGAAGCCAAGGTGCTTGTCGCAAAGGAGCCGCGGAACTGGCTGGCTCGCGCAACACTCGGCCTGGCGTGTCTTCGTTTGGGCCTGAACAGGGAGGCGCTCGCAGCAATCCGCGAGCCCCGTGTAACGGGCGTGGAACCGCCGGGGCCGCTCGCGGTGCGCGCAGCAATCATGGCTGTAAACGGCTACGAAGAAGGCGCTCGAAACGACGCGCGCATTCTCGGAGCCAAACCGCTTCTGCCCGAAGAACGCGCTCTTATCGCTCCACTGTTGCAATAGATTTTGTTTGGTGGGCTGAAGGCCCGACACAATCGTAGCCCAGGGCAACGCCCTGGGTAAGATGATTCAAAAATGTGTTCTCGTCCTGAAGGGACAACACAAAAGAGACCCTTTGTTTTGCCCCTTCAGGGCAAATGTCCTCACGATCATTGTACCCAGGGCGTTGCCCTGGGCTACGATTGTCATTGCGCTTTCAGCGCGACGAAACCGGCCTTTCATTTCCTAGCCGGAGTAGTTTTCTCCAAGGCCTCCAACTTTGTCAGATTGTTTCGGGTATCGGTATCGTAGGGCTTGATCCGTAGGGCAGCTTTGAGTTGCTCTATCGCCTCGGAAATCCGACCCATCTGTCCGAAGGCAGCTCCCAGATTATTATGCGCGTCGGCAGAATTAGGATTCATGCGCAACGCCTGCCGATAGTGGTCTATTGCCTCTGAAGCTCGGCCGCTTTGGACCAAGGCGTTGCCCAGATTATTGTGGGCGTGGTCATCGCCAGGATTGATCCGCAACGCTTGCTCGTAATGCTCTATTGCCTCTGGAGTTCGCCCTGTCAGCAAGAAGGCGCTGCCCAGGTTATTGTGCGCTTCGGCGTAATCAGGATCGATCCGCAACGCCTCCGTAAAGTGGTCTATCGCCTCTGAAGTTCGGCCTGTTTCGAGCAAGGCCCTGCCTAGGCTGTAGTGCGCTACGGCAGGCTTGATTCGCAAAGCTTGCTTAAACAGCTCCATTGCCTCCGGAATCCGATTGGTGTGGTACACGATCTCAATGAGATGGTCGTATGCCAGCCAGCAAGCGGGATTACAGGCAATAGTCGTTCGATAAAGAGTTTCGGCGCCGATATACATCCGGCTTTGCTGCCACGTGAGGAGGAACATTACTCCGCCCAGCAGCAGGGTGGTTCCCGGCTCGAGCCAGACTTGCCAAGACTTTAATCGTCGCGCCAGCAGGACGATCCCACTGGCGCACGGCGTGATGATTCCCAGGCAGGCCAAGTATTGCCAGTGATCGGCTACAAACGAATAGATGAAGAAATAAATGTTGAGAAAACCGAGCGAAGGCAACAACAGCAAAATATAGATGAGCACTCCCGCCAATGGAGCTCGGGACCATCGGCGCAGACTCCATAAAATTCCCACCAATCCCACGAGAGCGAGGGGAAACAAATACTGCCACCACACGCCCGCGTTGATGTCCCAGCGCGGATAAACGAACATCAGGTTCGACGGCCAGAGCAACTTCCCCAGTTGAAACCAAAAGGCACGCCCGGCGATCAGACAGCGATCCAATAGGGAAAGATCCAGAATTCTCGCTTTGTAACCGATGCCAGTATTTTCAAACCACCGGGTCACCAATCCCGCTGCGGCCGACAGAAAAAAGAAAGGTATCGAGGGTACAACATCGCGGCGCCACGAGATCGCCCCTCGTTGCCACCAGACAATCACCAGCCAGGCTAACGGTAGCGTTACGATGGCAGTCTTACTGAGCAAGCCTAACAGGAACAAGCCGATCGCTAACGCGTAAGTTTGTCTGCTTCGATTCTCATCAAATTTTAGATACGAGAGTGTCGCTGCCAGAGCGAAGATTCCCGAAAGTGTATTCTTACGCTCCGAAATCCAGGCAACCGTTTCGACATTCACCGGGTGCAGCGCAAAGATGATCGCGACCAGCTCCGCTCCAGGGATCTTCAGAAAGCGTAAGATTTTCAGAACCAGCACGACGCAGCCGATGTGCAGAAGAAGATTTACCAAATGATAGCCGCTGGGCGAATCGCCCCATAACCTTTGCTGGAGCCAGTAGGAACTGAAAAGAAGAGGATAGTATTGGGCGATTGTCCTTGGCACGAACCAGATTCGCCTCAAACCATCCAGCGTACGCAACTCCGGAGGCGTGGTACAGTTGTCGTCATCCCATAAAAGTCCCCCGTGCCACGCGGGCTGATAGGCCAGGATGGTGACCGCTGCCAGTATCAGGCAGAAAAACCAGTCGCGTTTCGACCAACTCATGACCGAAGGCTCTTCACCTCTTCAATCGTGCAACAAGCACACACAACGATTACATCTAAATTGCACGGTGTCGGGTTGAAACAGACAATTGCTTCAACGCCGGACACTGATTTCATCCAGGCGCAGATCCAGTGGGCCGTCGCACTTTCGTACATCAGCTAGCTTTTAACAAGGATCGCTCGAGTTCGGTGGCCACGTAGGCTTGCTGTTCGACACTGATTTCAGGAAAGAGGGGAAGCGATAGGACTTGCTCAGCTGCGCTCTCCGCAACTGGGAAGCCGCCTCGCTGATGGCCCAAATGTTGGAACGCACCATGCAGAGGTATCGGCAAGGGATAGTGCACCGCAGCACTGATGCCAGCCTCTTTTAATTTGCGCAATACCGAGTCGCGGCTTGGCAGGCGTACCACGTACAAGTGCCAGACATGCTCGTTTCCGGAAAGTGTGACCGGCAACGTAACAGCATCAAGCCCCGAGAGCAGCTCGTCATAACGCCGTGCCGCTTGCCGTCGCGCCTCGTTCCAAGTCACCAGATGTTTCAACTTTGCGCTGAGCACTACTGCCTGTATTGCATCGAGCCGCGAGTTGAAGCCCACGCGCGGGTGATAATATTTTATCTCGCTGCCGTAATTCCTCAGTGCGCGAACTGCGGCGGCAAGATCGTCCGAATTGGTCAATACAGCTCCGCCGTCACCGTATCCGCCCAGGTTCTTGCCGGGATAAAAGCTCGTAGCAGCCGCCAGGCCTACGCTCGCCAAGCCCTGGTTGTGACGGCGCGCGCCATGCGCTTGCGCGGCGTCTTCAAGTAACAGCACGCCGGTCTGATCGGCAAGAGTCTTAAGGTCCTCCATCGGCGCCATCTGGCCGTAGAAATGCACCGCCAGGATTGCTTTCGTGCGGCGGGTGATCTGCCGCGCGACTGCCTGCACGTCGATAAGATGCGTTTCGGGGTCTGAGTCAACGAATTTTGGTACTGCACCGGCGCGCATGACCGCGAATGCCGCGGCGACGAAGGAATTGGCTGGCACGATTACTTCGTCGCGGTCGCCGACACCAATCGCGCGCAGCATCATCTCAAGCGCGTCGGTGCCGTTGGCGACACCAACGCAGTGCTTCACGCCTGAAAACTGCGCGAATTCTCGCTCAAAGCTGGCGACTTCCTCACCAAGGATGAACGCCGTGTTTTCAAACAGGCGCGCGAACCCTTGCTGTAGATCATCCGCGATTTGTCGATGTTGCAATTTCAGGTCAACGAGCGGGATCAACATGATGGTTCCACCTGCTCTTCGCGGCCGCGCGCACGGATTGAACGCTGCATTGCCTCGAGCGCACGCACAACGGCGATTCCCTCCGGCGCGCCGGTAAATGGCTGCTTCCCTGACACGATGCATTCGAGAAAGTGTGCACACTGCGCCGCCAGCGGTTCGCCGACCGCCACCTTGGGAACTATAACATCCCCCTTGCGGATGCTTGCATGGAACGAGGCGAAGGAATCAATGTATGTCGGGCGGGTAGATACATCGGTTACTTGTTTGTTGTAGATGCGCAGTGGCTCGTTGAGGTTCATATCATCGAACGTCAGCATGCGCTTTTCACCAACGACAGTGATGTCGCGGGCCTTTCGGGGATTGAGCCAAGAGGCGTGTAGATTCACCAGCACGCCTCGCGGATATCTGAGGGTGGCGAAAATGGCGTCTTCAATCCCTTGATTGATCCAGGTTCCTCCGATTGCCGATACACTTAGTGGTTCCCCATCGAACCAGTAATTGACAATGGAGAGGTCGTGCGCCGCAAGGTCCCATGCGGCATTCACATCCAAGCGAATGGGTCCAAGATTTGTACGGACCATCGACACGTAGTACACCTTCCCGAGATGGCCGGCATCGAGATATTCTTTCGCCTTGCGTATGCTGGGGTTGTACACGAAGACGTGGCCCACCATCAGGACCAGCCGCTGGCTCCTGGCAAGATCGAGAAGTCCGAGCCCCTCCTTCACTTCGGTCGTCAACGGTTTTTCGACCAGCACATGCTTACGTTGCTCGAGCGCCTCTTTGGCCAGGGCGTAGTGAGTACTCGTGGGCGTGGCGACGACAACGGCGTGAACAGACTGGTCGCGCAATGCCTGCTCAGCATCTTCCCCAACCTGCACATCGGGGAAACGAGCGTGCACTTCCGCCAAGCGAGCTGCATCGCGAT
>WNFJ01254429.1_pt1 | contig 12013 bp, 12 predicted proteins | sample 5400461 | NCBI WGS metagenome assembly WNFJ01 (sample SAMN13153349, study PRJNA577476) | soil metagenome | isolation source: 115 cm saprolite on Douglas fir-dominated hillslope | place: USA:California | collected 2013-09-17
GGATGGGGGACCGCGCGGCAGCCGCGCGGAGACGGCGAATGTGACGGCCCGTGGCGATTCGGGCGTGGCCGCGTGGAGTGTCAGCCCGCGCCGAGGGCGATGAAGGACCATCCGGTCGCCCTCAGGACAGGATCGTCGCTCAGGTCGGCGCGGGCGTCGCGCAACGACTCGCCGAGTGTGCCGCCACGGCGCAGCCGGCGGTGCAGCGCGAGCATCAGCTCGGCGGCTGCCTTGTCGTTGACGCGGACCACGCTGGCGACGACGCCGACCGTGCCCAGCGGGACCAGCGTGCTCGCCAAGCCGAGCAGTTCGTCCGCGCCGGCCGGGGCGAGCAGCCCCGAGTCGCAGCTGGGCAGGATCACGCGGTACGGAGCGCGCCGCAGCCGCTCGAAGTCGTACACCGTGAGCGGCCCGTCATCCAGCTGCAGCGAGGAGAACAGCGGGCTGTCCGCGCGGAACGTGCCGTGCGCCGCGATGTGCACGAGCCGGGCCCCGTCGATCGCCTGCAGTACCCGGGTGGCCGTGGCGCCGCCGTCGCCGCCGAGCGCGGTGCCGCAGCCGAGCACGGTGGCGTCGCCGTACTCCGCCGCGAGCGCGGGCACCTCGGCGCCCCAGGTCCCTTCGCCCGGACCGCGCACGAGCACCACGTCGCGCCGCTTGGGCGCCGGGGCCGCGCGGGCCCGCAGCCAGGCCCCCGCGGACGGCGCGACGCTGACCACCTTGTTTCGCAGCGCCGGAAGCAGCGCCCACGGGACGGCGTGCAGCCTGCCGGGGGGCACGACGATGACGGGCCCGTCACCGAGCTCACCGCTGGCCGCACCGAGGAGGATGCGCTGCAGCCTGCGGCCGGTTTCCTCGAGCACGGCGAGCGCGGCGCCTGGCTCCCCCCGCCCATGGCTACCCGGACCGTGATGGGCGTCCTGGCCGTGGCGGCCGTGGGCGAGGCGGCGGCGTCGGCGGCCCGGCCCACCGCGTACCGCCGTATCCGGCCGCCGCCACAGACCAGCGCGTGCAGGCCGCCACCGACGTCGGCGATCTCGATCAGCCGCGCGGCGGCACCCATCTCACCAAGCGCGTCGAGCAGAACGCCGGCGTCGAAGGCGTCGCCCGCGGGCAACCGCCCGGCGCCGCTTGCGCGCATCGCGCGGGCGCGGATGGCGTTCTCCAGGCGAAGCTGCTCGCGCGGGAGCGTGCCCGACGGGGTTCCGTCAGCGCGAGCCTTCTCGAGTCTGCTCGTCACGTCGCGGACCGCGGTGAGGTCGGCCTGAAGCTCCCTGTCGTCGACGGGCCGCACCGGCGGAACCGCCAGTGCGGTGGCCCGCCAGCGCTCACTCCAGCCGAGCAGGAGCCGTGGCCGTCCCGACCGAAGGGCGTACCGCTGCGCCAGTTCGGCGAGTTCGGCGCCGCGTGCGGTGGCCTGCGCCCGCAGCTCCGACGCGCCGAGGGTGACCCGGTACTGTTCAAGCAGGTCTGACCCGCGCCTGCACGCGCTGAGCAGGCGCCTGGAGTTGCCGGCCGCCTCGGCGCGCAGCGCCGCCGCCAGCCATCCGTTCGCCCGGGACAGCGCCGGGCCTCGCCGGCTGCGAACGCGCGCCGCCGCGGCGAGGTTGCGATCGGCGTCCTGTGCCCGGCGGAGGGTCAGCGCGACCCGGCCGGCCAGCAGCCGTGCCTGGGGAGCGTCGTCCGAGCCGAGCGCCTCCAGCCGGGCCGCGCTGCGCTCGGCGTCCCGCAGCAACCGCACGGATACCATCCCGGCCGCATAGCGTGCCTGCAGGAGCGCGAATGCCGACCGCGCATGCCACCACGCACGCCGCTGAGCGCCGAACATACGGCGCGCGGCCTGCGCTCGCTCGAGTGACGTGCGCGGATCGCCGAAGGCGAGCGCGGCATCCGCCGCGGTCAGCAGCAGTTCCGCCGTCTTCGTCGCATGCCCGTGGACCCGCTCGAGGTCGCGGATGGCGACGTCCGCCTCGTGGAGCGCGTCGCCGGGCAGGCCGGCGGTCAAGAGCACGGCGCACCGGTCGATGCTGAGGTCCGGCGTGGGTGTGCCGAGGGACTCATAGCGCCGGGCCGCTTCGTCGAAGTAGGACAGCGCGACGGGCAGGTTACCCGAGCGGAAGGCGACCAGGCCGCGGTTGTGCGTCGCGTAGGCCGACTCGAGATCCTGGCTCGTCTCCGCGAACAGCCGCTCGGCGGTGCCGATGGCCGCGTCCGCGCGTTCGGTGGATCCGAGTGCGAGGTAGGTGAGAGCGAGGTGACTGAGCGCGCGCGCTTCCCACATCGTGTCTCCGGCGCGCCGAAGCACGGTGACGGCGCGGCGCAGATCGTCCAGGGCCTCGCGGTGCCGGCCGAGCACAAGGAGCGTGCCGCCGCGGCGCATCAGGACTCGTCCGGCGGGGACGCCGCTGACCTTGCCGACGGCCGCGTCGAGGCTGGCCAGGCCCGCCCTGGTGCGCCCGGCGTAGACCAGGGCCGCCCCGAGCGAGGCAAGCACATCTGCCTGCCGTTCCGGTGAGCCCGCCGCGTGGGCCAGGCGCAGCGCCGCCCGCAACTCCCTGATCGCCGCGTTCACGTCGCCGAAATCACGCAGCACGATGCCGACAACGTGGCGGGCCACAGACGCGTCCCACATGTTGGGGCTATCTGCGAGCATGGCACGTGCCCGGACGAGTGCCTCCCTGGGGCGTGCCACCGCCATGGGGAGCAGTTCGAGCGTCTCGCCCGGCGTGTCAGCCGTGCCTGTTCCCCCTGCCATGGCGTCGATGTTAGATCTTGACTTTCGTCGTCGTCTAATGCCGGGCTAACCGAAAGAAGGCTCATGAGCACCGAGAACACGCCGCCGAAGGGCCGGCGGCTGAAGGTCGACGAGCAGGTCAACCTCGTCGTAAGCGCTTTTGCTGCAAGGGACATTCAGATCGGCGTCGAGTGGCTGGAGAACGGTGACCTCGGCTTCGCCTATCAACAGCAGGTCATTCTCGTCCGCGACGCCTATCTTGACCGGATCTCGGGCGTCGTGGGTGGCGGCGGGCCGGTCGACGGCCTCATCGACGGCGTGACCGTCTACTCGCTGGCCGGGGCGGAAATCGCCGGGGTCATCGACGCTCTCGCCGAGATCGACCGCCAGCTTGGCGTCGGCGTCGCGACCCCGAATCATGTTCTGTCCGTCTGCCCGGCCGCCATGTGCCCGGCCACCGAACCCGAAGAGCCGCCGCGCGGCGGCCCGGAGCCTGGCATCTGCGAAGGCCGCGGCGGGGCCGGGGTATTTGTCTATGTGATCGACACCGGGTTGCTCGGCGACGCGGCGAACCATCCGTGGCTGGTGGGCGTCACCGGCGACCCCGATCTGTTCCAGGCCCCGGACATCCCGCCCTACACCGGACATGGAACATTCGTGGCCGGCGTGGCGCGCTGCATGGCTCCGGCGGCCGAGATACACGTCGCCAACCTGCTCTACTTTGCTGGCGCGCAGCTCGAACACGAGATCGTCAGGCAGTTGGACGATGCGCTGAGCCGCGGCCCCGACATCATCAGCCTTTCCGCCGGGGCGACGAGCCGTAATGATGTTCCACCGCTCGGGTTCGAGGCGCTGTGGCAGCGCTACCGGCACTACAAAGGTGTCCAGCTTGTCGCCGCGGCAGGCAACAACGGCGATCGGCGGCCGTTCTGGCCGGCGGCCTTCCCGCAGGTGGTGTCCGTCGGCGCGCTCGCCGCCAACTGGCGCAGCCGCGCGTCCTTCAGCGACTTCGGTGGCTGGGTCGACGTCTACGCCCCGGGCGAAGGGCTCGTCAACGCGTACGCCACCGGCAGGTACCTGTGTCACGAGCCGCCGAACACCGGGCAGGTGCGTGATTTTCACGGGATGGCGCGCTGGAGCGGCACGTCCTTCTCGACGCCGCTCGTGTCCGGCCTGATCGCGGCGCGCATGTCACGGACCGGTGAGAACAGCCGGCGGGCGGCCGATGCACTGCTCGAGATGGCGCGGGCACAGGCGCGGCCAGGCGTCGGCCCCGTCCTTTACCCGTGTGCCGACGGCGACGACGGCCATCGGGACTGCCACGGCCACCACCGTCACCACGGTGGCGGCCACCACCGCGACGGCGGCTGTCACTGCTGCTCCTGACGGCATGCCGGGCCGCCGCGCGCGGCGGCCCGGCATGGCAGGTGGCCCCGCCCACACGCGCGGGTGGAAAATGTGCCTGTGCACCCCACCGAAGCGGGCCGTCTGGTCAGAGCCGCCGCCGCCAACGACGCGGCCGCCTGGACGGCCCTCGTCGAGGGCTTCAGCGGGCTCATCTGGTCGGTCGCGCGCGGGTATCGCCTCAGTCACGCGGACGCCGCGGACGTGTTCCAGACCACGTGGCTGCGGCTGGCCGAACACCTCAGCCGCATCCAGAACCCGGACCGGGTGGGGGCGTGGCTCGCGACCACGGCCAGGCACGAGTCGCTGCGGGTGGCCCGCGGCGCGGCCAGGCTCGTGCTCACCGCCGACCCGGACATGCTCGATCCGGGTGAGGCCGACGAGAAGTCGCCGGAACAGGCGCTGCTCGACAGCGAACAGGCGGCGCTCGACGACATCATGGCCGCGCGGCTGTGGCGAGCATTCGGCGCGCTCTCGGACCGCTGCCAGAAACTGCTCCGCGTGCTGATCGCGACGCCGCCGCCCAACTACGCCGACGTCGCCGCCGCGCTCGACATGCCGGTGGGGAGCATCGGGCCGACCCGCGCACGGTGCCTGCGGCAGTTGCGCCAGCGGCTGGCGGGCGAGGTATCTGAAACAGTCTGACGCGCTCATATGACTAAGAGGCGGGAGACCCGACGTGCGCGATGAGCCTGACGACACCGAGCTGGAGGAACAACTCCGGCAGGTCGCGGCGCGCTTCGAGCCGGTCCCCCCCGACCTGATGCGGACGGCGGTGGGCGCCTACACCTGGCGCACGATCGACGCCGACCTGGCCGAGCTCGTCTTCGACTCAGCCGTCGACGACGACGAAGCGGCGCTCGTGCGCGGCGCGCCGCAGGGGCGGCTGCTCTCCTTCCGTTCGAGCGGCCTGACCATCGACGTCGAGGTCACTGGCGGCGGATCGCGCCGGAACCTGATCGGCCAGCTCGTCCCGCCTGGGCGGGCCGCCATCGAGATCAGGCAGGGCGGCGACGTGGTCAGCCTCGACGCGGACGAACTCGGGCGCTTCACCGCGGGACCGTTCCGCGCGGGCCCGATCCGCCTGCGCCTGAGCGGCGCAGCCCAGGCCGGCCCGCGCCGCGTGGTCACCGACTGGGTCTCGATCTGACCGCTGCGCCGGCGGAATTCGGCGTGGCCTGCGTACCCGGCGCGACCGGGGGCAACGGCCGCAACCCCAGATACCTAACGGCTGCGCAAGGTGGCGCCGGTACCGGCGCAGCGGGGGGTTCCGTGGGGTGGAGCCCCCCGGGCAGGCAGAGCCCTAACGGCTGCGCAAGCCGCATGCGCGCATATGTGCGGACCGGGGTCCCGGCGCGACGGCGGGCAGCCGGGTTTCCCGTGCGCGGCCCGACAAGCTACGTTCGGCGGTATGAAAGCCCTCGTCCTGGCCGGAGGCGCGGGGACCCGGCTGCGCCCGATCACGCACACGTCGGCCAAGCAGCTCGTGCCTGTCGCCAACAAGCCCGTGCTCTTCTACGGCCTTGAGGCCATCAGCCAGGCCGGCATCACCGAGGTCGGCATCGTCGTGGGCGACACCGCCGCGGCGATCGAGGCGGCGGTGGGCGACGGCTCCATGTTCGGGCTCGACGTCACCTATATCAGGCAGTCCGCGCCGCTCGGGCTCGCGCACGCGGTGCTCATCGCGCACGACTTCCTCGGCGACGACGACTTCGTGATGTACCTCGGCGACAACTTCATCGTCGGCGGGATCACCGATCTGGTCGGGGAGTTCCGCGCCACCCGGCCGGACGCACAGATCATGCTGACCGAGGTGACCAACCCACGCGAGTTCGGCGTCGCCGAGCTTGGCGCGGCCGGTCAGGTGGTCGGCCTCGAGGAAAAACCCAGTCAGCCGAAGAGCAATCTCGCGCTGGTCGGGGTCTACATGTTCACCCCGGTCATCCACGGCGCGGTGCGCAAGCTCGCGCCCTCACGGCGCGGTGAGCTCGAGATCACCGAGGCGATCCAGTCGCTCATCGAGACCGGCCACAAGGTGGACTGCACCGTCATCTCGGGCTACTGGAAGGACACCGGGAACGTCGCCGACATGCTCGAGGTGAACCGGATGGTGCTCGAGAGCGTGGTGCCCGCGCAGCGCGGCGACGCCGACGAAGCGAGCGAGCTCATCGGGCGGGTGCTGATCGAAGAGGGCGCGCGGGTGACCGGGTCACGCATCGTGGGCCCGGTCATCATCGGCGCGGGCACCGAGGTGACCGGCTCCTACATCGGCCCGTTCACGTCCGTGGCGGACGGGTGCGCGATCGTCGACAGCGAGATCGAGTACTCCATCGTGCTGCGCGGCGCGTCTATCAACGGGGTACGGAGGATCGAGGCATCCCTCATCGGCCACGATGTGGAGGTGACCCCGGCGCCGAAGGTGCCACGGGTGCACCGGCTGGTGCTGGGGGACCACAGTAAGGTGCAGATCAGCTCCTGAGGCGGCGCAGCTGGACGGCATCGCCCAAACGTCACGCCCACGTGCTGAAGAGGTAGGGAGGGAGACGGCTTTCCCCAGGGCCGGCCGGGCCGGGGGCCGCCGTCGCCGCGATGAGGATCCTGGTTACGGGCGGTGCCGGATTCATCGGCTCGCACTACGTCCGCACGGTCTTGTCCGGCGGTTACCCCGGCTTCGAGCAGGCGAGCGTGACGGTGCTCGACAAGCTCACCTACGCGGGCAACCTCGCCAACCTCGATCCGGTCGCCGGCAGCCCCCGGCTGCGCTTCGTGCACGGCGACATCTGCGACGCCGCGATGGTCGGGCCGCTCGTGCCCGGCCACGACGTGGTGGTCAACTTCGCCGCCGAGTCGCACGTCGACAGGTCGATCGCGGGCGCGGCCGAATTCGTCACCACCAATGTCAGCGGCGTCCAGACCCTGCTGCGGGCGTGCCTGGACGCCGGGGTGCCGCGGGTCGTCCAGGTCTCCACGGACGAGGTCTACGGCAGCATCGCGAGCGGGTCATGGGCGGAGGACGCCCCGCTCGAGCCGAACTCCCCCTACGCCGCCGCGAAGGCGGGCGGTGACCTCATCGCCCGTGCGTACGCGAAGACCTACGGCCTCAATGTGAGCCTCACGCGCTGCGGCAACAACTACGGGCCCTATCAGTTCCCTGAGAAGGTCATACCGCTGTTCGTCACCAACCTGCTCGACGGGCGGCGGGTCCCCCTGTACGGCGACGGCGGCAACGTCCGCAGCTGGGTCCACGTCGACGACCACTGCCGCGGGATCCAGCTCGTCGTCGAGCGCGGGGCGGCCGGCCGCGTCTACCACATCGACGGCGACACGGAGGTGAGCAACCGCCAGCTCACCGAGGCGATCCTCGGGCTGTGCGGGGCCGGCTGGGACATGGTGTCACCCGTCGCCGACCGCAAGGGCCACGACCGCCGCTACTCGCTTGACGACTCGGTGCTCCGCGCCATGGGCTACGCGCCGCGCGTCCCGTTCGGCGACGGCCTGAAGTCGACCGTGCGCTGGTACGAGGAGCACCGCGCCTGGTGGGAGCCGCTGAAACAAGCCCACGCCGCGCCGCCGCCCCCGGCGGAACCCGGGCCGCCGCGGTGAGCGGCTGGCTGGTCACCGGCGCCGGCGGCATGCTCGGGCGTGACCTGGTCGCGCTGCTGCGCGGCCGCGGCGAGACCGTGACGGGCCTGACCCACGGCGATCTCGACGTGGCCGACGCCGAGGCGGTGCGCGGCGCGCTGCGGCACCACCGCCCGGACGTCGTCGTGAACTGTGCCGGCTGGACAGCCGTGGACGATGCCGAGGCGCAGGAGGACGCCGCGCTCGAGATCAACGGCCGCGGCGCCGCGCACCTCGCCGCGGCCTGCGCAGCGGACGGGGTCCGGCTGGTCCATATGTCGACCGACTACGTCTTCGACGGGAGCGCCGGCCGGCCGTACGCGGAAGACGACATCCCCGCGCCGCGCACCGCCTACGGGCGCACCAAGCTGGCCGGGGAACGTGCCGTGCTCGGCCAGCCCGGCGGCGCCGGCTACGTGGTGCGGACGGCCTGGATGTACGGAGCGCATGGGCCGAACTTCGTCCGCACGATGATCAGGCTGGAACACGAGCGGCCCTCTGTTGACGTCGTGGACGACCAGCGGGGGCAGCCGACCTGGACGGTGGACGTCGCCGACCAGATCGTCAGGCTGGTCCGGTCGGGCGCACCGGCCGGGGTGTACCACGCGACGAGTTCCGGCGACACGACCTGGTGCGGGTTCGCGCGCGAGATCTTCCGGCTGCTCGGCGCCGACCCCGCCCGCGTCAGGCCCACGACGAGCAGCGACTTCGTCCGGCCGGCGCCGCGGCCGGCCTACAGCGTGCTTGGGCACGACCGCTGGGCCCAGGCCGGCGTCGAGCCGATCGGGCACTGGCAGCTCGCGCTGCGGCGGGCCCTCCTCGAGTTCGCCAACGCGGGAAACCCGGATCTCGCGGTGAGCTGACCGCCCGCCAAAGATCCGCGGACTTTGCCGCGTGCGCTTCGAGCAGCGCCTGGCCGACACCCGCCACGTTGCCGTGCCCGAAGATGCCGAAGCAGCCGGGAATGAGCCGCTGCGTCACGCCGTCGCGCTCGCTGCGCTGGCTGGCCAGAAACCGCACCAGAGCCTGGGCGACGGTGCGGCGCACGGTGCCCACGGTCAGGCCCCTTTCCCGGTAGCGGAGGTCAGCGGCAGCCGTGGGTCGACCGGCTGGCCGTGCCACGTGCCGCGGATCCAGGCGTGTGCCGGGTCGTCACAGAAGCGCCAGCTTCGCTCCTGCGCGGGACCGGCCATGACGTTGAGGTAGTAGAGGTCGTAGCCGGGTGCGGCCATCGACGGCCCGTGCCAGCCGTGCGGGATGAGCACGGCGTCGCCGGTGCGCACCTGCGCCAGTACGTCGATCGGGCGGTCAGCGGTGCCGTACACCCGCTGGTACGCGAGACCGGGCGTCTCGAAGTAGTAGATCTCCTCGAGCTCGACCTCGCCCTCACGCGCCTGGTCATGCTTGTGCGGCGGGTACGACGACCAGTTTCCGCCCGGCGTGAGCACTTCGACGGCGATGAGCTTGTCGCACTCGAATGCTTCGGGTGAGCAGAAGTTATTGACCTGCCGGCTGGCCTGACCCGCGCCGCGCAGTTCGACCGGCACGTCGGCGGCGGCCCCGTAGCGCGGCGGTAGGTGACGCGTGCACCGGGCCGACGGGAGGGCGAACCGGCCGCCGCCCGCGGAGGCCACCGTGACCGTGGCGTCGCGCGGCACGTAGGCGAAGTCGCTGACCCGGGAGAACACGTCGCGCCGCCCCTGCAGCGCGAAATTCTCGCCGTCGCAGGTCACGGTGGCCGATCCGGACAGCGGCAACACGAGCAGCTCGTCGTCACCGGTTGCCCACGTGTGCGCCGCACCGGCCCGCAACTCGAGCACGCGAAGGCCCGAGTACGCCCATCCGGCGCGCTCCGGCGTGACCGCGAGACAGAAGACGCCGTCGCCGCCGGATCCGTGCCGAACGTGCAGTTTCTCGCCCACGTCATCATCCCCGCGTCAAGCTGACAGCGGTGTCGACTTACTTCCTTACATACCATTGATATGTCATCAATGCAGACGTGGAGAGCTGCTCAAGATGGGGATCGGTGCTTGACGTTGCGATGCCGGGTATAGGGGGGGTATGGCAGACGCGACGGGTGGGGTTGGGCGACATGGTCGCGGTTCATGCGAGGAGCTGTCGGCTGCGATTGATGAGGACGCGGACGCGCTGACACGGTTCCGGCTCACTCCGGTAGCGTTGTTGTTCCAGGTCGCGGTCACATCGCAAGCGTGAAGGACTATCGGCCGGAGGGTTGTCAGGCAGTAGCGCCGTGAATACCGAGGAGATGTGGGGCGGTATCCCAGCTGAGCGGATCATCGCCGTGGTCGCCTGCCTCGATACCGGGCTCGCCCCCCGGGACCGTCCCAGGCAAGGCCGTTCGGCGATCACAATAGTGCCCGTGGAACGGTTCGCGGCAGTTCCCGCCGGTGGTGATCCGGAGCGTGGCGGTGGCTGAGGCGCTCGGGCTTCCGCCGGTGGATAAGCTGCCGCTCGCGGGCGGCAGGCCACTGGCCGAGCTGGTCGACATATTGGTTCACGGCCGGCTGCCGCGGGTGGCCGAGCTTGACCCATACACCCTGGGCACGACGGTGTCCCGGTACGGCAACGCCAAAACCTACCAGCAGCGGGACGAGTATGTCCCGCGCACAAAAGATGAGCCGCTTGCGGCTGCGCTGCGCCCCGGTCGGCTGGTGGTGCTTGTCGGGCCATCCAAGGTGGGTAAGACTCGCACCGCCGTTGAGGTCTTGCGTGGGCATGGCGCCTGGGGCGGTGCCCTGCTGGCCGCTCCGGGATCGGGGTCGCTGGACTACCTGGCCGGGCATCCTGCGCTCAGCGGTTCCGACCCGCTGGTGATTTGGCTGGACGATCTGCTGCGTTTCCTGCCGCCGGCCGGAGCACTGTCCCAGGCCACGATCTCCAAGCTGCTCGACCGGCCAGGCCCGGCCGTCCTGCTCGCGACCCTCCGTACCGAGCAGCGGGAACGACTGTGGGCAGCCGGTGGCCAGCTGACGCAGAACGTGCGGTTGGTGCTTGACAACGCGAGTTCGATCGAACTGCGCAGCACCATGGCGGACGTGGGCGAGCAAGCCCGGGCAGCCGCGGTATACCCGGATGTCAGTTCCCTCCCAGGAGGCCTGGCGGAGATACTGGCTGGGGCACCGGAACTGCTACGCCGATACCGTGACGCGGCAACTGCCGATCCCCCGCTGCACACCCTGATCCAGGTCGGCGTCGACTGGGCACGCTGCGGGCTCGCCAGGCCCATTCCGGAGCCGGACCTGCTCGCCCTCGCCCGCGACGCGCTCGAGGAGAACCGCCCCGGCCCTAGCCCGCTCATCGACGAAATGGACGAGGCGCTCCGGCGGGCCCGCACGGCGGTCGCGGGAGAAAGTGAGGTTGCCCTGCTTCGCACCCAGCGGCTGAACCCCCGGTCCCGCGGATACGAAGCTTTCGAATATCTGGTAGCCGCCGACGACGGTCAGGGAGACGAGCCCGCCCGGCACGTGACAGAAGGCACTTGGCGCCGCTTCCTGGACCGTGCGACGGACGAGGACGCGCTGAGCGTTGGTGTCGCCGCCTACCTGCGCGGAAACATCCCAGTCGCAGTGGCGGCGAGCCGCCGCGCCGCCGACGCCGGGCACACCGGCGCCCAGTACAACCTCGGGGTGCTGCTCGCCACCGTGCTGGACCCGCCGGAGCCGGCCGCGGCCCGCACCTGGTGGACCCGCGCCGCCGAAGCCGGGCACACCGACGCGCAGTACAACCTCGGGGTGCTGCTCGCACAGGGCTTGGACCCGCCGGAGCCGGCCGCGGCCCGGACCTGGTGGACCCGCGCCGCCGAAGCCGGGGACACCGGGGCCCAGTACAGCCTCGGGGTGCTGCTCGCAGACGTGCTGGACCCGCCGGAGCCGGCCCAGGCCCGGACCTGGTGGACCCGCGCCGCCGGCGCCGGGCACACCGACGCGCAATACCGCCTCGGGGTGCTGCTCGCATATGGGCTGGACCCCCCCGAGCTGGCCGAGGCCCGCACCTGGTGGACCAAGGCCGCCGGCGCCGGGCACACCGGCGCCCAGTACAGCCTCGGGGTGCTCCTCGCCACCAGGCTGGACCCCCCCGACCTCGCCGAGGCCCGCACCTGGTGGACCAAGGCCGCCAGTGCCGGGCACACCGACGCACAGCACCGCCTCGGGGTGCTGCTCGCCACCAGGCTGGACCCCCCCGACCTCGCCGAGGCCCGCACCTGGTGGACCAAGGCCGCCAGTGCCGGGCACA
>WNFJ01044655.1_pt2 | contig 12012 bp, 9 predicted proteins | sample 5400461 | NCBI WGS metagenome assembly WNFJ01 (sample SAMN13153349, study PRJNA577476) | soil metagenome | isolation source: 115 cm saprolite on Douglas fir-dominated hillslope | place: USA:California | collected 2013-09-17
CATTTTCATTGCAGGCCGGGAATATCTTCTATGCTCCATGGAAGTCAAGAATGTCCACTTACCGATGGTTCGCATCGAATAATCGGGCCTACGCCTCTCATCGATGGACAGGAATGGTGATCCCACGGTTGAGGACCCCTCGCCACCCGTGATATGGAAACCACGAAAGACTTTTCCGGCTTTGAAAGGCCATCAGAAGGTGTGGTCTGGGGAGAACATCCGTGACCGGATGCTGTTGATCGCTGCCGCAAACGAGAATGTTTTCCGCCTTGAGTTTAGAATTGCAAGGAAGTACAGATGGTTCCAATACTCATATAAATGGTTGACGGGACGAAGTTCGTGGTCGGCGGTGGCAATCGTGACCAGAGAGGCTGAGCAAAGGTAGGTGGAAAATGAAGGAAACGATGCGCTTAGAAGAAGAAGAAACAGAGAAAGAAACGAAGGAATGGATCAAGGAGATCAAGAAGACGAGGGATAGGATGAAGGAACTGGAAGAACCACCTCCGCCGTGCAACCCGCCCAAACCGGGACAACCTGTTCCGTAACTTCTCGTTCAGCAAAGCTCCGCACGCCTTAAAGGCGGCGAGCGGGGACCGTCCCCGCCCGCGTAGGCCACTCCTTACCGCGGTTATTTCGGCTGGGGCACGATCCTCAGATACGGTTTGGGTGACTTCCAACCACCGGGATACTTTTGCTGCGCTTCCTCGTTCGACACCGAGGGCAGGATGATGACATCGTCCCCCTTTTTCCAGTTCACAGGCGTAGCAACCTTATGCTTGGCCGTCAGCTGCATGGAATCAAGGACGCGCAGTATTTCGTCGAAGTTCCGGCCGGTGCTCATGGGATAGCTGAGCTGGAGTTTAATCTTCTTGTCCGGGCCCACAACAAAGACAGTACGCACTGTGGCGTTGTCGGCGGCGGTGCGTCCTTCAGACGTGCTGCCGCTTTCCGCCGGCAACATGCCATAGAGCTTGGCAATTTCGAGCTGCGGATCGCCAATCATCGGGTAGTTCACCTTCGCGCCCTGAGTTTCCTCGATATCCGCCGCCCACTTGCCGTGACTGCTTACGGGGTCGACGCTGAGGCCGATAATTTTTGTATTTCGCTTGGCAAATTCGGGCTGCAGCCGTGCCATGTAGCCAAGTTCGGTCGTGCAAACCGGTGTGAAGTCCTTGGGGTGGGAGAACAATATCGCCCAGCCATCGCCGATCCACTCGTGAAAGTGGATCGTGCCTTGTGTGGTTTCGGCCGTGAAATCCGGTGCTACGTCGTTGATGCGCGGGATTCGGGTGGTGATTTCGCTTGCGGTCGCGGTACTCATATTTTTTTCCTCCTAAATTTGGCGCTTCCAGGCTTGTCGCTTCACGGCTGTGAAGGTGGTTGCCGCCGCTCGATTGCTTGGATAAGTGTCGAATGAAAACGAAACCCACCCGTTCCGTATCGGGTGGGTTGGCAGAAATCTTAGTTGCTCCCTTACCCGCACGACGGCAAACACATGCAACAACACGCGGCGCCGGGATGAGTCGGGCAAAACACCCAGTAAGAATAGAAGTCTCCCTCTCGCGGTGTCAACCGGCATGCGGTCAGAAAAGCTTTCGTGCAAGGGCTTTTCCTGCATCGCCAAAGGACTTGCCGGCATCAATGTTCTTGCGGCGATGGCCTTGCACCATTGTTTCAACTCTTCGCCTGCACGGGGACAATTCATGAGTCAACCATTACGGCGCCTGGCAATGGCGCAATGGGACGTTTTTTCCGCGAGACCACTTGAAGGCAACTCTTTGGCTGTATTCCTTGACGGCCGGGGATTGACTGACGGTGAGATGCAGTCGCTCGCCAAGGAAATGAATCTCTCGGAGACCACCTTCATCCTGCCCCGCGATGCCGCGATTGAACGCGAGCAGGGTGTTCGCGTGCGCATCTTTACGGTACAGGAAGAACTGCCGTTCGCCGGCCATCCCACGCTGGGAACAGCATTCGCACTGCGTGGCAAGAACAGCGCGAACAAAATCACGCTTGAGTTGAATGTCGGCAAAGTGCCAGTGCATTTCGAAGACAGCAACGGCGCACCTTCATTCGGTGAAATGACTCAGATCGATCCCACCTTCGGAATGCAACACGAACGGGAGGCGGTTGCACGTGCAACCGGGCTGCGCCTTGACGACTTCGATGAGTCCTTGCCCATCCAAACCGTTTCGACGGGAGTTGCGTTCACCGTAACGCCGCTTAAATCGCTGGCTGTAATGCAGAATTTGCAGGTTGACCTGAACCGCGCCGCTGAGTATCTCGCGCAGACCACAGGCAAGTTTTTCTATTTTGTCACCCGCGATACCGTCGATCCCGAGGCCCGTCTGCATGCCCGTATGCTGTTCTACAACGGTGAGGATCCCGCGACCGGCTCAGCCACGGGTTGTACTGCGGCCTGGATGGTAGCGCATGGCGTGGCGAAGGCTGATGAACGCGTGCTCATCGAACAAGGTATCGAGATGAAACGGCCTGGCCGGATTTTTGTTCAGGCCTCCCGCAGCGATAACCGGGTAGTTAACGTGCGTGTTGGGGGCCACTCGGTTGAAATCATGCGCGGCGAGGTTTTTCTATAACCGGGCTGCGTGCAAGCATGGCAAAATCGCTTCTTTCGCGAGGTCGCGCAATGTCAATGGCCAAATCCTGCCATTTGCTTCGACGGTACTTTACAGTTCGCGTCACTTACCGTTAGCATCACTTCGCTCTTCTATTCTTCGCGAACAGAGAAATTTCCGTCAGTTCCGGCGCGGCCCGGCGACTTGCGGATACGGACGGTGAATGAAACCCAAGCGCACGATCCTTTGTGTTGACGACAACGAGCAGTCCCTTTCTTATCGAAAGATTATGCTCGAGACCCGCGGTTACCGGGTGGCCAGTTACTCCCGCGGCGAAGAGGCGCTGGAACGCTTCAAAATGGGGGGCATCGATCTGGTAGTCACCGACATGGCCATGCCCGGACTCGACGGCCCGCAATTGATCGCGGCCATCAAGAATCTCTCACCCCATACGCCGGCCATACTTATTTCGAGCAAGGTCCGGGTCTACGATCACGAATCGCAAGCCGACGTCTTCCTCGCCCGGGGAATGTATGCGCCCGCGGATTTGCTGGAGCGAATCCGCCTCCTTCTGGTGCGCAAGCGAGGCCCCAAGCGAATGCAGGAACGAACTGCACAGTTCCCGCAACGCCAGGGAGCGGCCTGAAACGTTCCACCGTAAAGTGCGCCACGCACCCTGAGAAACGTCTCGGGATCTTTTCTTACTCGCAGTTCTCGGCGGCCTCTGCGCGCTCGGCGGTTGATTGTTCTCGCCCGCCTATCGTGTAATATCGATTCTGGCATGGGCGCATTCATCGAAGCCATTGACTTACATAAGACCTATCGCGTGGGAAAGATCGACGTGCCCGCGCTCCGTGGGATCTCGTTTGGCGTCCAAAAAGGTGAATTTGTCACCGTCGTCGGGCCTTCGGGCAGCGGCAAGTCCACCCTGTTTTACCTGCTGGGCGGTCTGACGCGCGCCGATTCTGGCAAAGTTGTCATGGATGGTGATGACTTCGCCGCACTCTCCGACGCCGAGCGCACCCGCATGCGCAAGCGCAAGATCGGATTCGTGTTTCAAAAGTTCAACTTGCTGCCCACTCTCGACGCCCGTTCTAACATTGCCATTGCACAGGAAATCTCGGGGAACGGCGACCGCGATCCCGCGTTCTTTCTTCGCATTTGCGATTTGTTGGGACTAAGCAAGCGGCTGAACCATCGTCCCTCCGAACTTTCGGGTGGCGAGCAGCAGCGCGTCGCTCTAGCTCGCGCCCTGGTCAACAAGCCAGCCGTGGTTTTGGCGGACGAACCCACTGGGAATCTGGATTCCGAGAACTCGAACATCGTATTGAAGATGTTGCGGCAGTCGAATCAGGAGCTGGGACAAACGGTGCTCATGATCACGCATAATCCAGAGGCTGCCAAGTACGGGGACCGCATTATCCACATGCGCGACGGCCACGTTGTCAAGCCAGAAGAAGATCCGCAGTGGTCGGTTCAGTGAATCACAACCCGCGAACCAGGACCAGCTTCGCTCCCTTCCTGTCTGTCCCCAACGCACTGCGAGGATTAGAGTCACCCTTTTCTGCCCTCCCTACCACAATTAGAGCTAAAGTTTGTCTGGCAAGGTGCCGATCAGACTATCTGTGGAATCTACAAAAGCACCCGCAAGCCCAGTGAATCCCAGCAGGCTCTCCCGTTACGTGGCTCGCCAGCCGATTCTCACCAGTAACCAGCAGGTATTCGGTTACGAGTTACTGTTTCGCGACGGTGTTGAGGACTATTTCCAAAATGCCGATGCTGACGCCGCGTCCCGCAACACCGTCGATACGTCGATGCTCATGGGATTGGATATGCTGTGCGATGGCCGGCGTGCATTCATCAACTGCACCCGTGAAACGCTCCTGAAGGACTACGTTACGCTCTTACCTCCGGGGCAGGCGGTAGTCGAAATCGTGGCCTCCGTTCCCCCTGACGATCTCGTAAAAGCTGCCTGCATTCGTCTGAAAGAAGCTGGCTACACCATCGCGCTTGACGACTTCGTCGCGGATGATTCGCGGGCAGAGCTCGCCAAGTTTGCGGACATTATCAAGTTGGACATGAAAACCACCCCTTCCGAAGAGCGAACCGCCTTGGTCGCACGCTACGGTAATCCTGGTTGCCGCATGCTGGCTAAGAAGGTTGAAACTCGCGAAGAATTTAGCGCCTGCCAGAAGGCGGGCTTTTCCTATTTTCAGGGCTATTTTTTCCGCAAGCCTGAACTCCTACACGCTCGCGAGATTCCCAAAAATCGAGTCAACTACTTGCGGCTGTTGCAAGCGATCTCCCATGATGATCTTGAGCTCAAAGAGATCGACGGAATCATCAAGGGGGAAGCGTCGCTGTGCTATCGGCTCCTTCGCTATCTGAATTCGGCCGCATTCGGTTTCTCTTCGGAAATCCATTCCATCAAACACGGGCTTTCGATTCTTGGCGAGCGGGAAGTCCGCCGCTGGGTGCGTATGGTCGCGGCCCTGGGCGCGGGCCAGGACAAGCCTTCTGATTTGGTGCTTTCGGCCATGGTTCGAGCCCGTTATTGCGAATTGCTCGGCCCCAAAATTCCGCACGGAGAATCTGATCTTTTTCTTGTCGGCCTGCTTTCTCTAATGGATGCAATTCTGGAAATACCGATGGGAGTGGTCCTGGAAGGAATCAGCCTGGATCGCGAGACCAGAGCTGTGCTCCTCGGGCAAAAAAGCCAATTGGATCCCGTATACCGGCTAATGCTCTGCCAGGAAGTAGCGGACTGGACTAAGCTCTCTGAGCTCAGCGCTCAGATGAAACTGCCGGAGGGCTTGTTAACCGAGTGCCACTGGAAAGCCATGCAGTGGGCCCGCGAGATGACCGCAGGAGCCTGACAAGAGCGCTGATGCAGTTTCTTCCGGTTGAAGGTCCCGAGGGTGCCGGCTTGCGACCGTCCTCTGCGGTAACCCTCGTGTTCGATTGATTTATGGGCGACAAAATCCTTCTCGTGGACGACGAGCCGGCATTCTTGACCGGCTACAAACTGATATTGCCCGAGACCTTGGAAGCCGACACTGCCGTCGGCGGAGAGCGGGGTCTGGCTGCGATCCGCGACCACGGTCCCTACGCCGTCGTGGTCTCTGACATGCGGATGCCTGGAATGAACGGGGTACAGTTTCTCGCTCAGGTCCGCCAAGCTGCGCCGGACACGGTAAGAATAATGCTCACCGGATACTCCGACGTCAGCGCGGCCATGGATGCCGTCAACCAAGGAAACATCTTTCGGTTTCTGGCCAAACCCTGTGAACAAGAGGTTCTTTCCAACGCCATCACCAGCGGGTTGGTCCAGTATCGATTGGTAACATCGGAGAAAGACCTCCTGGAAAACACGCTAATGGGTAGCATCAAGGTGCTGACGGACGTGTTAAGCGCCGTGAGTCCCGAAGCATTCGGAAAATCCATCCGTATTACCCGATATGTCCGCCACCTGGTTACTAAGTTCCATCTCCCATCCTCCTGGTGTTTTGAGGCCGCGGCCATGCTTTCGCAGTTAGGCTGCATTATGCTGGACCCAGAACTAATCCAAGCTGCCTATGTGGGAACTCATCTGTCCGCCGAAAACCGTGTCCGGTTTGAGGCTCACCCGGGTGTGGCAAGGGAATTCCTGGCTAACGTCCGGCGGCTGGAACCGGTTGCCTGGATGATAAGTCAACAACTCATCCGGGAAACTCCGCAGAAACCTCCCCAGCTCTCGAAATTCCCAGCGGAACTCTTGTCGATCGGCGCCAAAATGCTAAAGGTTGCGGTTGCTTTTGACAATTTGAGAATGAAAGGCCTGTCGAACGAAGAAGCCTTACTCCGGCTTCGGTACCGATCCGAGTTCGACCGCGAACTGGTCGACGCCCTGGCGGATATGAAGGGCGAGGAGTCGCAAATGGAGCTCCGTAAAGTTCCAATTTCAACGCTGACCGTGGGAATGATCTTGCAGCAGGACGTAAGAAATCACGGGGGCGTGTTGCTGGTGGCGAAGGGACAAGAAGTTACGCGACCCCTGCTCGTCAGACTCGAGCATTTTTTCCTCGCCCGCTTAATTGACAACGAAATCATGGCTTTGGTCCGGGTGTAAATAGACTAATGCGTGGTTTCGTGAGTCGGGAGCACTTGATTCTCACCGCCCCGCAGCCGCCACCTGGGCTTTGGCTGGCCGTCTCTGCTCCAGATTCGAGCTTCGCATCACTTCAGCATGGGAACTTCCAATCGAGCGGAAACCGCCTAGCTTGAACTGACTCACCAGGTTCTGCAGATCAAGCGCCATGGTTGACAGTTCAGCGCACGCTTTGGCCGTCTGCTCGGCCGCCAGGGACGATCCCTGCGTCAGGCTCGAGATCTGGGCCACATTATTATTCACCTGTTCCGTGGCGCTGGACTGCTCGGTCGCCGCGGTGGCAATCTGCGAGATCATGTCTCCCACCTGTTCCGACATTTGGATGATCTCTTTCAGAGCTGTTCCGGAGGCCGAGGTTTTCTCGACTCCAACTTCGACATCGCGGCTGCCCAGTTCAATCGCCTGCACGGCATTTCTGGTTTCCGTTTGAATCGACTCGATCATGGTCCCAATTCCCTGCGTTGCCTTAGTCGTCCGCTCCGCCAATTTTCGCACTTCGTCAGCGACCACGGCAAAACCGCGCCCTTGCTCGCCGGCGCGCGCGGCCTCAATGGCCGCGTTCAGGGCTAACAGGTTGGTCTGGTCGGCCAGGTCATCGATAACCACGACAATCTTGCCAATTTCTTCGGAGCTCTTCCCTAACTCCGCGATGCGGGCAGCCACGGTTTTGGAAGAATCGGCAATGCTCCGCATGGTCGACAGTGTCTGCTCCACTACTGCACCACCCTGCCGCGCGGCTTGCGCCGCTTTGTGCGATGAGCCCGATGCCTTCTGGGAGTGTTCCGAGACTTGGCGGACCGTCGAAGACATCTTCTGCATGGCGGTCGAGACCTGCAGGGTCTGATCTGACTGCACGCGAGCCGTTTCCACAGATTGGCCGGCTCTCGTCGAAATTTCTTCGCTCGCCCTGGCCAGGTGTTCGGCAGTCGACGCTATGCTCTGCACCATCCGATGCAGAGTGTTTTTCATGCTGTTCAGCGCCACTTCGGATTGTCCGATCTCGTCGTGGGAGGTGACTTCAATGTCTTCAACGACCAGATCCTTGGCGGCAATCTTTTGAATCATCCGGAGCATGCTAGCAAGACTTCCAGTGATCGAGCGACCGATCAGAATTGCGATCGCACTCCCCAGCAGCAAGCCGCATGCCACCAGCAACGTCGTGAATTCATTTGCCTTCAATTCGGTTTCATGTTCGACGATCAGTTCCTCCTCACCCAGCTTGTCTTCCCAGGCCTCTAAATCCATGCAGTCGGCCGCAAACCCCTTCATAATCTCCTGCGTCTTCGGACCGGAGGCCAGATCATTGGCCTCGTAGGAGCGGTTCTCGCGGCGGAAGGAGATTTCTTGCTCCGTGATCACGGTCATGCGGTCGGTGCTTTGCTGGATCTTACTGAACAGACTTTTATCTTTTTCGGTGCTCAGCATTTTGCTCAATTCGCTCAAGCGCTGAGCCACGTCTTGTTTGTCTTGCCCATATTGTGAAAGCGACGCCTGATCCCCGTTGAACACATAGCCCGATGCGGACTGGATCTGTTTTCTCACACCCAGCTCGATAGCCGTGGCCACCTCCTTTCGTTTCAAAGAAAAGGTAACGTCTTCCGCCGCCGCAATTACTTTGCCGGTCGAGTGATATCCGACCAAGCCGGTCAGGATCAGCATGGCCAGCAAAGTGCCGAAACCCATGGCCAACTTTGCTCGCAAGCCCATCGCTTTCATGCTTAGCCCCCCAACTCTTCTTATCAGCATTTCCGAGTTTGTCCTTGAGCGAATCTGGCCGCCTTAAAGACAAATCGTGTAAAATGATGGCAGTGGTAGAGTGCGACCTTGCCAAGGTCGAAGTCGCGGGTTCAAATCCCGTCTCCCGCTCCAAATATTTTGAAAGTGAACCGAGGAATACTCAATGAAGAAACCTCCGTTTTCTTCTCTCCCGGGTGTTCTCGTTGCCCTGATTGCACTACTAGGCTGCGGTGACAATCGTTCGCTTCAGTCTGTCACCATCAGTCCGGCTGTCGCGAATTCGAGCGCCCAGTTCACCGCCGTGGGCAGTTACAACAAGACGCCCACCAGCGTTGATATTACAACCACCACGACTTGGTGCGTCGGTTCCAGCAACGGTGTTTGCGCAGGCAACATAATTACGGGAGCGACGGTGGACTCGGGAATGGCTCAGTGCAAAACTGGATTTACAGGAAGTGTGACTGTCCTGGCCGGGCAGAGTGGATCTTCCGCAAATCCAGATTCTGGCGCTCCATTGCAGCCATTTGGCGCAGCTCAACTCACCTGTCCATAATTCGCTTCTACCACTCAGGTAGACTTTTCCCACGCGGAACGCTAACGTATTGGGACAGGGGCGCGGTACCCAAGTGGTAAGGGAGAGGTCTGCAAAACCTTTATGCGTCGGTTCGATTCCGACCCGCGCCTCCAATCTTCTCTTGCAGTTGCTTGCCGAATAACAATTTGGGGGGCCTATGGTATCGCGACGATTCGCTGTGAAGTCAGTTAATCTAATTCTGCTGCTGACCCTGTTTTCTTTGCCCATGCTCGGCCAGGCGCAGAGCACGGCCAAGCCCAAACCCCGCGTGGTAGTCGTCGGAGTGAACGGCATGGAACTGGATGTCATTCGGCCTTTGCTTTTGCAGGGCAAGATGCCGAACCTCGCCTCAGTGATCAAGAAGGGCGCCTATGGGAAGTTGCGCACCCTGTCCGCTCCGAACTGCCCTCGCGTCTACAGCACGCTATTCACCAGCACTAAGCCGGAAGAGCACGGCGTGAGCGGTTTCATCGTGGGCGGGATCACGGCCAACACGAATATGTTGAAGGAAGAACCCATCTGGTCCTTGCTTTCAAAAGACGGAGTAACCGTGGGCATGGCTAATGTTCCGGCTACCTTCCCGGTCATGCCGGTAAATGGCTACATGATCAGCGGCATGCTGACTCGGGGCAAGAATTGCGAAGACGGCGTCCTTTGCGCTCCCAAACTTTCTGAGGTTCAAGGAGGGGAAGCAGTTTATCCTGCTCCCTTGAAAGCGGAGTTGCTCAAGAACGTCGGCGATTTCTACATTGACTGCGAACGCATGCCGGCGGCTGTGGATCTGAAAGGGCACGAAACGGAAGTGATCGATGCCTGGTTGAACAAGGTTCAATTGATCCGCGACGAGCAGACGAAACTCTTCGACTACCTGCTGGACCATCATCCAACAGAGTTCACCTGGCTGGCGCAATCCTGCGAAGACCGGGCCGGACACTGGCTGTACCCGATTGCTCCTTACCACGCGGGCTATAATCCCAAGATCAATGGAGTGCGGCCAGACGCATTTCCTAATCAGTACATCGCCTTTGACAAGGTGCTCGGCGCAATCCTCAAACACATTGATGACAATACCTACGTGATTATCGTTTCCGATCACGGCATCAAGCCGCTACGCGAGTTCGAAGAAACCGATCCGCACGCGCACATGGATCATGAGAAGACGACTCCGGTCATCGCCAAGCACGATTTCGCCGACGGAGACGACGTCCCGGGCTCATTCTTCGCCATGGGCCCCGGCATTAAACATGACCTGCGCCTGATGGGGTTTGAGGCTTCGGTGTATGACCTCGCGCCAACGATCTTGCACATCTACGGGATTGAGCAACCTGTACAAATGCGCGGACATGTACTGAGCGAGATTTTCGAGAACTCCGATAAGGCTATCGCACAGAAATAGTACGACGACAAATTCCACGTGTCTGACGGAGCATTAGACCGGCTTCATTCTCGGCTGTTGGCGCTCGTTCCATTCCTGCCCCTCTGTCTACTGGTAAGCCCGTGCCATGGCCAAAGCCGTGATGTGCTTTGCAGCAACGGCAGCGGCAAGTTCGAAGCCGAGTTCCACACCGGGGTCAAATTGCGGGTGGGGGCGGCGAGAAATGCCGAGGGAAAACTCGCGACGCGAGCCTGTGAGGCGGTTCTCAGTTGGGACAAGCGTGAAACAGTGGTTGGGTCCGAACCCTCACAGCTCGACGTTGATGTATTTGGCGCCGACTTGGATCTTGGTGTGCCGGTTGTCGCGTTTCAGGTAAAGAAATCCGACACCGAGTGTTGTATGTCATACCAGATTTATTCCCTGGCAAAGCCAGTTCGGTTGCTGCGCGCCATTACGGGCGGGATCTTCTTCAGCGCTTCGGATAAAGATCTCGACGGACGCATTGAAGTTTGGACGACCGATGCGGCTGCGGTGGATGGATTCGAGAATCTGGTTCCAGGCGAACTCGACTTCGCGCCAACCATCGTCCTCCGCTTCGAGCGCAACCGATTGATAGATGTAAGCTCCGAATTCCGGTCCTATTTTGATCAAGAAATCGCGAAACTCAGGGCGGAGATTGATTCGCAGGACTTGCGTGATTTCAAGAACAGTGATGGCAGATTGGCGTTTACTGGTTCCCTTTCGGCGCAGCAGCTACATCGCTTACGAGGTGTGAAAATCAAGGTGCTGGAGGTCGTCTGGTCTTACCTTTATAGCGGGCGTGAACCGGAAGCTTGGCGCAAGCTCGTGGAAATGTGGCCTGCCGCTGATGTGGAACGCATTCGGGCAGCGATTCTAAACATGCATGCTCACGGAATCCATGCTCAAGTGGATGGGACTTCCTCGGGAGGCTTTCCGAGCCGGAAGAAGCGGGCGCAGGTATTTGATACGATCGGCAGGTCGGAGGCGAACAAGTCTGAGCTGACTCGGCCGCAACCGATTCTGCTGCGGCGGCCCGCGCCAGAGCCTCCGGAGCAAGGTTTGGCGGAATCTGAGATGCTCTTGGATCTGCTGATCGATTCCGCGGGCAAAGTTCGATCCGTCGAACCGGCGGGAAACACAAAATCCCCAGGCACGGATCTGATCAAGGCGGCGATGGAATGGACGTTTGTTCCTGCCTTCAAGAGTGGTCGCGCCGTAGCCAGCCGTTTTCGTCTGGCCGTGTCCGCGAAAAGATAATCACTGACCAAGCACAAAGAAGAGGATTCGGCAGAGCACCTACTTTCCTGCACGCAGCACCCTGGCCCGGGATTCGGCTTGGTGCGCTTCGACCAGTTTGCCCAATCCCGTATAAGCTTGGGCCAGCAACTCAAAGACTTCCGCATTATTCGACTGTATCTTAGAAAGCGTCTCGAGCTGCCGCAATGCCTCGTCGAAATTGCCCTCTGCAATCTGCGCCTTGGCTAAAGCAAGTTGAGCCTCTACACTGTTGGATTGGAGTAGCAGCGCGGCTTCAAATTGATCTTCGGCAGCCTTGGCATCTTTGAGCGCCAGATAGACCTGG
>WNFJ01174444.1_pt1 | contig 12012 bp, 14 predicted proteins | sample 5400461 | NCBI WGS metagenome assembly WNFJ01 (sample SAMN13153349, study PRJNA577476) | soil metagenome | isolation source: 115 cm saprolite on Douglas fir-dominated hillslope | place: USA:California | collected 2013-09-17
ATGGGGTATAACCAATTACCAGTAAAAGAGCGGTTGGCCAACCATCAAGCCAACACCACCCTTCATCCGGCGGGCAAACCCAGAGCTTCTTTTTGCGCAATCGCGGATTATCCAACCAAGTAAGGTCGGGGTCATTCAAAGGTTGAAAGCCGACGGAGATCCATTCTTCTGGACACTCCGCAACCGGAGTAACACGGCGAAAGAAAGCCGCTAGCTCTGGGGGAAGTGGACGGCCAAGCTGCTTGTCGGCTGCTTTGATGGCTTTTTCGGAATACCCCCGATCGCCAGTGGCCAATCCACGGCCGATCAAAGGCTCGGCCACAAGATCAAGCGCCCTTTCAATGGTCATGGATCGCCAAATCTTGGTTGGATCGCTTGCTACGCCCATGGTCAGGTCCGTAGTTTTTCCTTTTTGAGGTGCTCGTGCAGCCATTGGCGGTCCGGATCGCGCTGGTAATCGATCTTGCCCGCGAAATTACCTTGATCGTAAGCGCGGGCGCAGGCGGCGTGCAGGTCCAGAACGGTGTCGCGATCGTCGGCGGCCAGGGGAAGGCGGAAGCGTGGCAGCCGTTTTTGCAAGGTCGCCGTGTAGATCTCGTAGCGTTCCGGCTGCGTCGAGCGGGTCACGGTGACCGCATAATCCCATTCGGGCAGGCCGTCGCGGGAATATTCGAGCATCGGCTGGCCCTGGAGCACCAGATCGATTTCGACGAGGTTGCTGGAGGCGGACCGGCCTTCGCGGCGCTTGTCGAGATAGGCCTGCCGGCCGCTGGTGGTGATCTTGTTGGCCGGACTGACCACATCCACAAAGGTAATGAGCCGGCCGTCGGTCCGTTGCCTGATTTCGATGTATTCTTCGTGGTGCTCTTCCCGAACCACCGAGGTAAAGAGGGCCTGTTCGGTCGCATAATGGCGCTGGCCCACGCGGGCGCGGTAGCGATCCACCAGGCCGGGAAGCAATATCTGATAAAGGCAATTGACTAGCTGATGTTGAAACGAGGGCCAGAGCTTCTCATCTTCGAGGAAGGGATCCATACCCGGGAAAGGGCTCGGCATTGCAGCGTCTCCGAAAATCAACAGGCGGCGCAAAACCCCCACGGCGCCACTATCGTTATACCTTTTTTACCCACCACGTATCAAGAGGTTGTTTTTAGAACCGGTCGGCCCGATCGTGGCCGGGGATCAACTCCCAGAGGTGCTGGCAGCGCGGTCCGCGGCGAAAGAAGGCCGGCTGGCTGGTTGCCAGGAGCCCGTCGTGGGGACTGGCCTGGAGCCGGAATTCGCTGGGCCAAGGGCCGCCCGCTTGCAAAAAGCTTTGCCACATCTTCCAGCCAAGCTCCAACCCGGAATGGCTGCTGCCATGCCACTGCTGCTCGGAAAACCAGCAGATGGAATCCCGGTCGCTTATGCCATAAATCGGCTGGCCCATATCGAAGTGGTGGATAGTCAAGCAATGCAAATAGCTCCAAAATACCAAGGCCTGAAGCAGGTTGAACCAGCGCAAGCGATGTGTTTTTCGACTGAACCAGGCGGCCCAGGGGGCCGGCCGCTGGATGGTTGTTTCCGACAGGGAGGAGCTTGTCCCAAGGTCCGGGTTGTCTATCTCTTCCTCAGCGCGCAGGGGGAGAAAATAGGCGGGGCGAGTCAACCGGCCATGGAAAACCCCAGCATGCACGCTGCCTCGAATCAGATAGGACAACCCGGGCGCCAGGTTCCAGGGAGTCAACAGCAGGCCAGCGGGCGCCAATTGTTCGAGCCAGGCCGGCTCCAGGTCCAGGGCAGCCGCGGTGACCATGATGCGGTCGAAAGGAGCTCCCCCAGCCCAACCCTGGCGGCCGTCGCCGTGGCACAGCTCCACCTGGCGATCCGGGAAGGCGCGCAGATGGTCCCAGGCTTCACTGAGCACGTTTTGATCCACATCGACGGAGAATACCTTTCCCGCGCCGACCAGGTGCGCCAACAGAGCGGCATTGTAACCCGTACCCGCGCCGATTTCCAAGACGCGCATGCCCGGAGCGAGGCGCAGGTCTTCGATCATCTGCGCCATGAGCGACGGCTGGCTCGAAGAGCTGAGGGGAATGGGCGGCTTGCCCGGCGCCGGCTTGCTCAGGTGCGTGATCAGGGCCCGATCGGAATAAACCAGCTCCAGCTCCCGAGGTCCCGGAGCGCGTGTGTTCACTTCCCGCCAGCGCTTGGCCTTGCGCTGGAATTGAAAGACGCGGTCCAGGAAGCAATGCCGGGGAGTGGCCCGGAAGGCGGCGATCAAGGCGGGAGTCCACAGGGCGCCCTCGCCGATCAGTCGATCCACCATCAGGTTGTTGGCGGCTGCCGGCTCCATGATCGTTGTCCTCGGCTCGTCAAGCTTTGCCCGGCCGTTACAATTTATGTTCCCGGGCGGACCCGAAGGCCCGGCAAAAAGAAATGTGCTTGACGGTGGATTCAAACAGCAATACATGGTAAAACAAAAAAGATTGCGCGACAATGAGTTCCTTCCTGGTAGGTGCGTTCACTTTTCGGGCCAGAAAGGGTCGTTGACGTAACCGCGCCTTGGATGGCCTGAAATGTGAACGCACCTACGATTTGGAGGCCAGTTCCTTGATGGAATTAATGGACAAGTGGAAAGTCCAGGACGCTCTGGAAACCTACGGCGTGCGCAATTGGGGCAAGGGCTACTTCGGTATCAACCAGGCTGGCCATGTCACCATCCACCCCGATAAAAACCCCGCCCAGGCCATCGACCTCAAGGAATTGGTCGATCAGCTTCAGGAACGGGGCATTCAGTTGCCCATCCTGCTCCGCTTCACCGATATTCTGCGGCATCGGGTGGGCGAAATCCAGGAGGCCTTTCGCACCGCCATTGCCGAATTCGACTTTCGCGGCAATTACTGCTGCGTCTATCCCATCAAGGTGAACCAGCAACGGCACGTGGTCGAAGAGATTCTCGATTTCGGCAAGCCGTTCCACTTCGGCCTGGAAGCCGGTTCCAAGCCCGAGCTGCTCGCCGTCCTGGCCCTGACCAACGGCCTGGATACGCCCATCATCTGCAACGGTTTCAAAGATGACGAGTTCATCAAGATGACCGTGCTGGCCCGCAAGATGGGCAAGCAGGTCATTCCCGTCGTGGAGAAATTCACCGAGCTGGAAACCATCGTCCGCTATGCCGAGGAGCTGAGCGTGCGTCCGGTTTTGGGAGTGCGCGTCAAGCTGGCCTCGCGCGGCGCGGGCCGCTGGAAATACAGCGCCGGCTTCCGCTCCAAGTTCGGCCTGACCTTGACCGAACCCCTCGACTCTCAAGAACCGCGAGCTGGCCGACTGCCTGCAACTGGTGCACTTCCACCTGGGCAGCCAGATCACCAACATCCGCAACATCAAGGGGGCATTGACGGAAGCCGCACGCGTCTATGTCGAGCTGCACCGGGTCGGCGCCGGCGTCAAATACCTGGATGTCGGCGGCGGACTCGGCATCGACTACGACGGCTCGCAAACCGACTTCGAATCCAGTGTCAATTACACCCTCCAGGAATACGCCAACGACGTCGTCTTCCGCATCAAGAGCGTGTGCGACGAGGCGGAGGTGCCGCACCCGACCATCGTTTCCGAGTCCGGCCGCGCCGTGGTCGCCTACCATAGCGTGCTGGTCTTCGATGTTCTGGGCGTATCCAATTTCGACCGCTACCAGGCGCCGCCCGCCATCCCCGAAGATGCTCCCCAGCAGATCCAGGACCTGTACGCCATCTATCGCGACCTGAGCAAGAAAAACTTTCTGGAAAGCTATCACGATGCCGTGCAAGCCATGGACGACGCCCTCAGCATGTTCAACCTCGGCACCCTGCCGATCGAGATGCGCGCCCTCACCGAGCGGCTCTTCTGGGGCGTGTGCGGCAAGGTCCTCAAGATGGTCCGCGAGCTGGAGTTCGTTCCCGAAGAGCTGCAAGGCCTCGAATCCATGCTCTCGGACACCTATTTCTGCAATTTTTCCATCTTCCAATCGATGCCGGATAGCTGGGCGGTCAAGCAGTTGTTTCCCATCATGCCCATCCATCGCCTCAACGAGCCGCCTTCGCGCAAGGCCGTCCTCGGCGACATCACCTGCGATTCGGACGGCAAGATCGACCAGTTCATCGACTTGCGCGATGTCCGCAGCACGCTCGATCTGCATCCGTACAACGGCCAGCCCTATTACCTGGGCGCCTTTCTTTTGGGCGCCTACCAGGAAATCCTGGGCGACTTGCACAATCTGTTTGGCGACACCAATGCCGTCCACGTCAGCCTGGATGAGTCGGGGGAATTCAACCTCGATGCCGTCATCAAAGGGGACACGGTGCGCGAGGTGCTGGCCTACGTGCAATATTCCGCCGACGAGCTGATCGCGCGCATGCGCAAAGACGTGGAGCGGGCCGTGCGCAGCGGCAACATCACCCTCAACGAATCCCGGCAATTGTTGCGCTTCTACGAAACCGGGCTGGAGGGGTATACTTATCTGGAGGAGTTTTAATGTTTTGACCCCGCCGCTTGCGGCTTAGCGTGCGGAAGTCATCCAAACCTCGCCGCTACAAACTCGGCGAACCGCCATGCAATTGCAAAACCCCCATTGTTGGAGTTTGGCAAAAGCAACTGCTCTTTCCGGTTTTCAGGTAATGAACACCATTGCCCCCCTCGATGTTATCACCATTCTCAACAAGCAAAAAATCAGTTTCATCCTGGTCGGCGCTTATGGCTTGGTCGGTTGGACCAAGGCCCCACGTGCCACAGAAGACGTGGATTTGGTCATTGCCGCCCGGCATCACAAGAAAGCGAACAAGGCACTCCTTGCCGCTTTTCCCCACCTGGAGCCAGACGATCAGGAAGTCGTAACCCGTCTTCGTGATCGCAAAACCCAAGAAGTAGCCATCGATTTAATGAAGCCCAATCAATTGTATCGAGCCGCCTTCAAACATACTCATGCGGTTCACGTTGGAAAACAGGTATACCGGGTTCCTGGTTTGGAAATGGCCCTGGCCATGAAATTCGCCCCGATGATTAGCCTGAATCGAGAGGATGAAAAAAAATTCCTGGATGCCCATGATTTCATTCTCATGGTGAAAGCTAATCCCGAAATTGACCTGGAAAAACTGGCGGAGCTCGGCGAATTGGTCTATTCTGGCGGCGGCCAGGAAATCCTGAAATTGGTCAGAAAAGTAAGGGCGGGTGAAAAACTGGTACTTTGATCACACAAAAAAGGATACGCAATGAGTAGCGAAAAGAAACCGGCTTTCAATGCTTTCAGGGGGTTCCTTGGAGGCGTAGCGTTTGGAGTGGTGTTTGGGTTACTTGCAAACCAGGCATGGGGCCAGGTTGGACCCTATGGTCCACAAATCTGGGCTGGGTTTTGGGGCCTTGTTGGGGGTGTGCTTGCTGTCGTGATGGGTGTCGTTTATGTCCTCCTAAAAAGGCGATAAACAATGGGCATTTTCTACATCGACTGCGAAGTAGTCCACGTAGCCAAGCCGGCCAAGCGCGTCACCGTTGCCAAATTGCTGGTGGCAGCGGCTCGGAATTTACCTTGATCCCGGAAGCCGACCTGAAAAAAGTGGGTGTCACCGTCGCCAAGAAAGACCAGCCGTTCCAGATGGCCAACGGCCAAACCATCACTCGATCAATCGGGTATGCGAATTTGCGGGAGGGAGGATTTGAGACCGTGGACGAAGTCATTTTCGGACAGGCCGGAGATTTATTTTTGCTGGGTGCGCGAACCATGGAAGGATTTGGCGCCACCGTGGATCCCCGGAAAAAGCGCCTGGTTGCCTCCGGCCCTCATCCAGCGGCAGCCGGACGATTTCCCAGCGATAATAACAGGTTAGTTGCGCATGGCTGAGATTCACGAATGCGATTTGGCCGTCATCGGCGCCGGACCGGGGGGGTATGCGGCGGCATTTCTGGCGGCCGATAAGGGTATGCAGGTCGCCCTGGTGGATGCCCTGGCCAAGCCGGGGGGCGTCTGCTTGCACACGGGCTGCATTCCCTCCAAGGCCCTCCTGCACGCGGTCCATCTGCTAAGTCTGGCACACGAAGCCACACCCTGGGGCATCACCTTCGCGCCTCCCAAGATCGATGTGGATGCCCTGCGCGCCAAGAAGGACAAGGTCGTTGACACCATGGCGAGCAACCTGGCGGAATTGGGCAAACGCCGCAAGGTCGCCTGGATATCCACCCGTGCCCGCTTCGAGGATGCGACAACCCTGGCTCTCGACAATGGCTCGAAAGTGCGTTTCAAGAATTGCATCGTGGCGACTGGTTCCAGCCCGGCCCGGCTTCCCGCCCTGAGCCTGGACAGCCCGCGCATGCTGGACTCCACCTCGGCCCTGAAGCTGGACAAGGTGCCGGCCTCTTTGCTGATCGTGGGCGGCGGTTACATCGGGCTGGAGATGGGCTCCGTCTATGCCGCCCTGGGCTGCAAGGTAGCCCCTCGTGGATCGACTGCAGAAGTTGTTTCACAAAATCTACCTCAATACCAAGGTGGTAAAGATCAAGGAAGCCAAGGACGGCATTCAGGCCACCCTGGAAGGGGAGGAAGTGGAGGAGAAGGAAGCGGTCTTCGAGCGCGTGCTGGTGAGTGTGGGCCGCAAGCCGAATTCCAAGGATCTCGGCCTGGAGAAAATCGGCGTCCAGCTCGACGAGCGTGGCTTCATCAAGGTGGACGATCGGCGGCGCACGTCGGTGGCCAACATCTTTGCGATTGGGGATGTGGCCGGCGAGCCGATGCTGGCCCACAAGGCCTCCCATGAAGGCAAGGTCGCTGTGGAAGTGATCGCCGGGGAACCTGCCCTGTGGGAGCCGCACGCCATTCCGGCCGTCGTTTTCACCGATCCGGAAATCGCCTGGTGCGGCCTGACCGAGAGCGAGGCCAGAAAGGCCAAGCGCGAGGTCCAGGTGGGCCGCTTTCACTGGCTGGCTTCCGGCCGGGCAATGACCCTCGGACGCACCGAGGGTTTGACCAAGATCATCGTCGATCCGGCCAGCGATCGCCTTCTGGGCGTTGGCCTGGTTGGCCCCGGCGCCGGCGATTTGATTGCCGAGGCGGTTTTGGCCATCGAGATGGGGGCTACCGCGCGGGACCTGGCCATGACCATCCACCCCCACCCGACCCTGAGCGAAACTCTCATGGAAGGTGCCGAATCCCTGCACGGGCTAGCTACCCATATCTATAAAGTCCGCAAGACCGACGGGGGCAAGAAACCGTAACGATTTATTCTGCTAGGGTTAAAGCATTTTCTAATTTTCCTTGGCCTCATCGCCCGCGCAAGGAAAATATCACCCCGCAAGGCCGGCCGATCCGCATTGTTGACGGCGGACAGCACGTGCGCGAATTATTTGCCTAATCTTATGGATTGATTAAGCCCCGGTGCTTGCGTTTAGCGTCCAGATAATCTCACACGAACGCTAAACGAAAACCGACTTGGGAAGGCAAGCGCGAATCGATAAATCAACAGATTTCCGTTGCCTTCTGCGCCGGCGTGGCTATATTCCTCCCCGTCGCCCCATCACACCCAAAGCCAAGGAGAAGCAGCCATGTCCATGTACATCGGGGAAGCTCTGGTAGGCGACGGCAATGAAATCGCGCACATCGACCTGTTGATCGGCTCCAAAGACGGGCCGGTGGGATCAGCCTTCGCCAATGCCTTGGCCAACCAGTCAGCGGGTCATAACAACCTGCTGGCTGTTTTGGCCCCCAACTTGATTTGTAAGCCTGCCACGGTGCTAGTAACCAAGGTCACCATCAAAAACCTTGACCAGGCCACCCAGATGTTCGGCCCGGCCCAAGCCTCCGTTGCCAAGGCGGTCGCCGACAGCGTTGCCGCGGGCGTCATTCCCAAAAACGAGGCCGACAATCTTGTCATCGTCTGCGGCGTTTTCATTCACCCGCAAGCCAAAGACAACACCAAGATTTATAACTTCAACTACGAAGCCACCAAGAAGGCCATCCAAAGCGCCATGAAGGGCGAGCCCAAGATCGATGAAATCCTGGCCAAGAAGGATACGGCCAAGCACCCGTTCTCACCGAAATAGTTGTTTTTTATCAGAGCCCGGAGCATAAGCGACGGGGAGGGTAGAACCTCCCGTCGCTTACGCTCCGGGCTCTGAAAATTACACGAATCAGAGAAGTCCCCATGGACAAGCGCAAAATCCTGATCCAGCTCGACAGCGATGCGCAAGCCAGCGTGTTCGACCGTGTCGTGGCCATCGACGCGGGCGCCGATGAGGTTTTCAGTTATGGCGCGGTCAAGCCGGAGCAGGTGCGCGACCTGGTTCACGGAGCCATCTTCACGCGCGGGCCCAAGGACCTCAAGAACACAGCCATTTTCATCGGCGGCAGTAACGTTGCCGCGGGCGAACGCTTGTTTCAGGAAGCGCTCAAGCACATGTTGCCCAAGTATGGCCTACGCGTCTCGATCCTGCTCGATCCGAACGGCGCCAATACGACCGCCGCTGCTGCCGTTCGTGCCGCCAGCCGCCATCTCAATTTGAAGGGGATTCCGGCTCTGGTCCTGGGCGGTACTGGTCCGGTGGGTCAGCGCGTGGCTCGTCTATTGGACCGGCAGGGAGCCGACATTCGCCTGGGATCGCGGCAAGCGAGCCGGGCAGCCGCGGTTTGTGAAGCCATTCGCTCCAAGTGCGCGGGCGCCGCGCTGGAACCCGTCGGCACAGGCAGCGCCATCGAATTGGCCGACGCCCTGGAAGGCCGCATTTTGGTCATTGCCGCCGGGGCCGCCGGAGCTGTCCTGTTCCCCGGCGAAGCCCGCGCCGGCTGTCCTTCCTTGCGCCTCGCCATCGATCTCAATGCCGTGCCCCCCCTGGGAATTGAAGGTGTGGAAGTCGGCGACAGGGCGAAAGATCGGGACGGGGTCCTGTGCTACGGCGCCATCGGCGTGGGCGACACCAAGATGAAGATCCACAAGGCGGCCATCGCCCGTCTCTTCGAAGGCAACGACCAGGTCCTTGATGCCGAGGAAATCGATCAACTCGCTTCGGCCTTTTGATAATCCTCAGTATCGGGTTCCATGCATTTCAAAGGTTTCAGCATTTCAGGATCGACAATCCCATAAAATGGAATTGGCTACGGACTGCGGGCTACGGACCATGGACATTCCAATGATCGGCGATCGACTGGGCAAGTGGGTGATCTTCAAGGAGCTGGGCCGGGGCGGCATGGGGCATGTGTACCTGGCTCAGGAGGAGATCGGCGGCCGGCAAGCGGCCCTCAAAATTCTGGCGGCCGAGCTGGCCCAGGATGTCGGCTTCTTGCAGCGCTTCCAGCGCGAGATCGAAACCCTGAGCAAGCTCGACCATCCGAATATCGTCCGCTTTTATGAAGCCGGTTTCGAAAATAATCTTTACTTCTACGCCATGGAGTACGTGGAAGGGCAAAGCCTGGACGAAGCCATGCAAGCCCAGGGCCGGCTTCCCTGGCAAGAGGTCCTGGATGCCGCCATTCAGGTTTGCCTGGCCCTCAGGCACGTGCACGACCACGGCATCATCCACCGCGACCTGAAGCCGCCTAACTTGTTGCGCACCGCGGCCGGGGTGGTCAAGCTCACCGATTTCGGCATCGCCAAGGTATTCGCCAGCAGCCACCTGACGGCCACCGGCGGCGTGGTCGGCACGGCGGAGTTCTTATCGCCCGAGCAGGCGGCCGGCAAACCGGTCAGCAAGCGCAGCGACCTGTATTCCCTGGGAGCCGTCTTGTACACCCTGCTCACCGGCCGGCCGCCGTTCGAGGGGAACACCTTTGTAGAGCTTTTGCACAAGCACCGCTACGGCCAGTTCGATCCGCCGCAGAAGCTGGTCCTGGAAATCCCGCACGATCTGGACGAGATCGTCTGCCGGCTTCTGGAAAAAGACCCGGCCAAGCGCCCGCCCGATTGCCTGGTTCTGGGCAAGCAACTGGAAAGCCTGAAAAAGAAGTACGAGCGCAAGAGCCAGCCGACGGAATCGGGCATGCCGGACCAGGCCACCCTGGCGGAGAACCGCCCGGGGGATTTCGACCCGGAAAGCGTCCCCGGACCCAGCACGCTGATGAGCCGGCTCATGCGCGCCGAGCTGGAAAGCCAGAACCGCCAGGGCTTCCTCATGCGCTTTCTCAATCGCGCCTGGGTGTTGGCCCTCTTGTTGGTCCTGTGCGTCAGCACCATTGTCTGGGCCTTCTGGCCTTTGAGCGCCGATGCCTTGTTCGAACGCGGCGCACGCCTGATGGCTTCCGGCCGCCAGGCCGATTGGCAGCGCGCCTGGGACGAATACCTTGGGCCGCTGAACAGCAATTATCCCGATCACCCCTATCAAGTGGAGGTGGCGGAGTTCAAGAAGAAAATCGATGCCGCCCGCCTCGGCGCCGACATCCCCAGCGAGGCGCAGCGCTTCTTCCTCCAGGGACAGCGCCTGTTCAAGGAAGGACAGTTCAACCAGGCCAAGAAAGTGTGGGACAGCGTGATTCAGGCTTTCGGCGGAATCGACGCCGAAACGGAATGGGTGGAGCGTTCGCAGCGAGCGCTGCAGGAGCTCGACACGGCGGCGACAGCCAAAGAGCGCCGGCAATCCGTCCGCCAGGCCCTCGAGCGCGCCGACTCGTTGCGCGGCGAGGGCAAGCAGGCCGAGGCCGAAAAGATTTGGTCCTCCCTGGAAATCCTGTATCACGACGATCCGGAAATCTTGGCCGAAATAAGCAAAGCTCGGAAAAAGGAATTGCCCTGATTGAGCGTTTCGCGCTCGGAAAGGGCAACTCAATTCAACCCGGCGACGTAGGCGCGGGCTTCCTTGAGCAGAAGGCGGACCACGTCGGCGTCATCCGCCTTGGGGAAGGCCGCCAGGTAGACGGCCAGGTGATCGATGGCTTTTCCCGGCTGTCCGGCATGGAGCAGGCTGGTCCCCAGATCGCGGCGCTGAAGCGGATCGTCTTCCCGGAGCTGGACCATGCGCTCCATGACGCGGATGGCCCGGGGGTATTCCTTGCCCCTCAGGTAGATGCCTTTCAAATTGTTGAGCATGCGCAGGACTATGAAGCCAAGGGGCAGGGCTTGCAAGGCTTCCGTATTGGCCGGGAATTCCTTTCCCGTCACCTGGCGGACGAGGTTCTGGCCGTCCAGCGGGGTCAGCAGCCTGCCGCCGTGAAAAGGGGCGAAAACAATTTCCTGGCCATCGTCCTCGGCCTTGACCACGAAATGACCAGGCAACCCGACCCCGGCCAGGGTCAGGCCCAGGCGCGCGCCGATGGCCATGGCCAGCGCCGACAGGCTGATGGGAATGCCCGTGCGCCGCTCCAGAACGAGGTGAAAATAACTGTTGGCCGGATCGTAGTATTCGCGCGTATTGCCGTGGAAGCCCTGTTCGTGGAACAGGTACCGGCACAAGCCATTGACCCGCGCTTCCAAGGGCCCGCGCACATAACTCCGGGCTTCGTGCGCCATGGCATTGACTTCGCCCAAGACGGCTTCCACGTCCAGGTCGGGATACTCATCCTGCGACAGACACAGGGCCAGTTCCGCCACATCGAGCGAGGCGGCCATGTTTCCGCCAACATTGCCAAGGCTGCGTCCAGGTTCATGGAGTCATTATAGGTTATTGTTGAATCAGAGCCCGGAGCGTGAGCGACGGGGCGAAGCAAACGTGGATTCAACTCCGTCGCTCACGCTCCGGGCTCTGAAATCACAGGGATTCCAGTTCATCCAGCTCGCGCAGGGAGTGGTCGGCATCGAAGACCGGAGGGGGCAGGGACTCGGCCAGGAGAATGGCATCGGCTGCGCTCAAGCCGGGGAGGGGAGTTCCCCAGGCGCGGAAAATGGGCAGCCCGCGCCGCAGGGCGATGATTTCCCGGCGCGTTCGGCCTTTGCGAGCATCCGGCCAGTTTCCTTCCTGACGCTGATAGTCGAAAAACACCGGCAGCACCTGTTCCATGTAGCGCCAGTAGCCGGGGTTGTCCGTCTGGATGAAGAAACGTCCGCAGGGGACCAAGGAACGGTGAACCAGGGCGAGGAAGGCGGG
>WNFJ01709942.1_pt4 | contig 12012 bp, 11 predicted proteins | sample 5400461 | NCBI WGS metagenome assembly WNFJ01 (sample SAMN13153349, study PRJNA577476) | soil metagenome | isolation source: 115 cm saprolite on Douglas fir-dominated hillslope | place: USA:California | collected 2013-09-17
CACGTGACGATCCAGGTGGAGCGCCAGGGCTGCGAGGGCACCGAGCTGCATGTCTGAGCCGCGGCTCTTCCGCGCTCTCCGCCACCGCAACTTCCGGCTCTTTATCGCGGGGCAGCTCGTCTCCCTCGTGGGGACCTGGCTCCAGTCGGTGGCCCAGTCCTGGCTCGTCTACCGGCTCACCGACTCTCCCCTCCTGCTGGGCCTGGCCGGGTTCGCGGGACAGGCGCCCGTCTTCTTCCTGGCCCCTCTGGGCGGAGCGGCGGCGGACCGCATAGACCGTCGCCGCCTCCTGCTCGTCACCCAGTCCGCTTCCGCCCTGCTCGCGGGCGCCCTGGGCGCCCTCACCCTCCTCGGCCACGTGACCATCGCGCAGATCTTCGTCCTGGCGGGGCTCCTCGGGGTGGTGAACGCCTTCGACGTCCCCACCCGGCAGTCCTTCGTGGTCGAGATGGTGGGGCGGGCGGACCTGCCCAACGCGATTGCCCTGAATTCCTCCGTGGTGAACGCGGCCCGGATCCTCGGCCCCGCCCTGGCGGGGCTGCTGGTGGCGGCGGTGGGGGAGGGCTGGTGCTTCGTGCTGAACGCCCTCAGCTTCCTGGCGGTGATCGCCAGCCTGGCCCTCATCCGAATCGCGGACCGGGCGCGGGAAAGGCCGCCCGGCTCGACCCTCGCCGAGATCCGGTCCGCCTGGCGCTTCGTGGCGGACCACCCGCCGGTGCAGGCGCTGCTCCTCCTGCTCGGTCTGGTGAGCCTCATGGGGATGCCCTTCACGGTCCTCATGCCCATCTTCGCGGACCGGATCCTCGTGGGTGGCGCGCGCGGCCTCGGCATCCTGCTGGGCGCTTCCGGCGCGGGCGCCCTGAGCGCGGCCCTGCTCCTCGCCCTCCGGGAGAGCCCGCGCGGCCTGGGGCGGTGGGTCGCGGTCTCCGCAACCGGCTTCGGCGCCTCGCTGCTCCTCTTCGCCCTCTCTCGCTTCTTCTGGCTCTCCGCGGCCATCCTGGCCTTCACCGGCTTTTTCATGATGATGCAGATGGCCGCGTCCAACACCCTGCTCCAGGTGCTGACCCCCGATGCCTTGCGGGGGCGGATCATGGCCGCCTACTCGATGATGTTCATGGGCATGGCCCCCTTCGGGGCCCTGGGGGCGGGGGTGGCAGCTCACCGCCTGGGCGCTCCCGCCACGGTGGGGGCCGGAGGTGCGGTCTCGCTCCTGGGCGGGCTCGCCTTCGCCGCGCGTCTTCCTGCCCTGCGGCCTTCCGCCCACGCCCTGCTCGCGGCCCAGGAGCACGTCGGGGGTGAGCCCCCGGACGCGGCGAGTCCGGCCGCTCCCGCGGCGGTCTCCTGACCATGGGTTGCGTCAGCTCGCGGGAATGATCCGGTAGACCGCGCCTCCGTAGTCCACGACGTAGACCTCCCCGTCCAGGTCTACCCCGAAGGAGGTGATGCTGCGGATGAGGCCCCGGCCGATGGAAGAGGTCCAGTCGCGCTGGTCCACCGCCCGCCCGCTCTCCAGGTGGAAGGAGCGCACGAAGCCGGAGCAGTAGTCGCCGTAGAAGTAGGTCCCCGCGTACCCGGGCATGCGGCAGCCGCGGTAGACATAGCCCCCGATAATCGCGCAGCCGTCGCCGTGGCCGTAGTCGAGCACGGGCAGGGTGAGGCCGGCCATGTTGCAGCCGCTCGCGGGCGCGTAGCAGGAGTTGCCCTCCATGATGTTCCAGGCCCACGTCGACCTCCTCGAAGCGGTTCTGGCCCACGTCCCCGACGTAGAGATCGCCGGTGGCGCGGTCGAAGGAGAAACGGAACGGGTTACGCAGGCCGTAGGCCCAGATCTCCGGCATGGCCCCGGGCCGGGTGGCGAACGGGTTGTCGGGGGGGACACCGTAGGGAGTGCCGCGGTCCACGTCGATCCGAAGCATCTTGCCGAGGGGGGTGCCCAGGCTCTGGCCGTTGCCGAAGGGATCGCCCCCCGAGCCCCCGTCCCCCAGGCCGACATAGAGCATGCCGTCGTTGCCGAAGGCCAGGCCTCCCCCGTTGTGGTTCGCGAAGGGCTGGGAGACGAAAAGCATCTGGCGCTCGCTCTGCGGATCGGCCTGGTCGGCGCTCGTCGCGCGGAACTCGGCGATGTGGGTGTCCCCCTGCCGGTCGGTGTAGTTCACGAAGAAGCGGCGGTTGGCGGCGAACTGCGGGTGGAAGGCCAGGCCGAGCAGCCCCCGCTCGCCCCCGGTGCTGATCCGCCCCGCGATGTCGAGGAAGGCTCCCGTCACTTGCCCGCTGCGCACGACCTGGATCCGGCCCCCTTGCTCCACCACGTAGAGCCGTTCGCGGTCGCCGGGGGCGGCCTGCAGGTCGAGCGGGCTCCGGAAGCCTCCGGCCACGAGCTGAGAGGTGAGGGAGGGCGTCCCCGGGACCGGGGTCCCCGCGCCGCAGGCGACGGGAGGCGGTGAGGCCGAGGGGGACGGGCCGGGGGGTCCATCCCCCCCTCCACACGCGCCGAGGGACGCCGCGAGCGTCACCGCGGCGTGGCGCCGTGCCCCGCGAAGCATCCGCATGACGACCTCCCTGCCCCCTTGCGACCGAGTATAGTCGGGGCCGCGGCCCGCACCCTGTGAGCCCCGCCACGCGACGATCGCTCCTCGCCCCGCGCCCCGAGTGGGTGCCTTGGGGGCTCGGCCTGGGCTTCTTTGCCCTCTACCTGGGCTGGGGGCTCGCCTTCCACCTCCGATCCCCTCGGCTCTTCTACTACCTCGACCAGCTCGCCGACGCGGACATCCCGAGCAGGATCATGGACCTCACCCGCCCCCAGGGCCCGCACCTCCGCGCGCAGTTCCACCCCTTGTTCGTGCTGCTCCTGAACCCGCTCGGGTTCGGCCTGCGGGCGGGTCTCCGCGCCCTGGGCGTGGAAGCCTCGGGGCGCGTGGCCGCGATCGTCCTCTGTGCGGCCGCGGGAGGAGTCGGGGTCGCGGTCTTCTCCCTCCTGCTGCGCGGGCTGGGCATCGCCTCCTTTCGCAGAATCCTCTGGAGCCTGGTCTTCGGCCTGTCCGCGAGCGAGCTCTTCTTCGGCTCCCTCCCCGAGAGCTGGATCTTCTCGGGGCTCAGCCTTCTCGTCCTGTTCGCTCTTGGCGTCCGGCCCCGGCCGCCCCGGGACGGCCTGGTCGTCGCGGGCACGGCCGCCTTCGGAATGGCGGTGACGAACCTGGCCGCGGCCGGGCTGGTGCGGACCCGCTGGCTCGTCTCCGAGGGCCGGGGGGGACGCCTCGTGGGCGACCTCGCCCGCTACCTGGCGCTCGTCCTCCTCGCGACCGCCCTCCTGAGCGCCCTGCAGTCCGCGGTGTATCCGGGGGCGAGCCCTTTCTACCGACCCGACCCGCTGGCCCAAGAGGACCGCCAGAGCTTCGTGGGCGCCTTCGCACCTGCGGCGCTCGCCGAACGGGCGGGGGGCGTCCTGGCCCACCTCTTCTTCTTCAACCTGGCCGCTCCGAGGTTGCTCGTGACCGAGACCGGCACTCCACGGACGATCGTAGACTTTCCCGATCCGTCGGGGGCGGCCCTGCGCCCGGAGGGAGCCGTGCACGCCATCCTCTGGGTGGCCCTGCTCGTGCTCGGTGGCCGCGGCCTCGTGCGCGTGCGGGACCCCCTGGCTCTCGCCCTCCTCGTGTGGTTGACCCTCCAGGCCGCGCTCCACCTCGTCTTCGGCACTTCGCTCTTCCTTTATTCCTGCCAGTGGACGTTCGCGGTGGTCGCTCTCGCGGCGGTGGGGACCAACCGGCTCCGTGGTGCGCGCGCCCTCGACCTTGCCTTGCTCGCGCTCCTGGGCCTGGAGGCCATGGCCAACACGTCCTCCCTGCTCGAGATCCTCCGTCTGTTCGCGGAGCCGCGCTAGACCCTCAGGGCACTTCCGCGGGGCGCGCGTCGTCGAGCACCGTGCGCACCTTGCGCAACAGGGCCAAGGACGCGAACGGCTTCTGGAGGAAGTGGGTACCGGGGGTGATGACCCCGTGATGGCCGATCGCCTGGTCGGTGTACCCGGACATGTAGAGGACCTTGGTGTCCGGGCGCGCCGCGTGCAGGCGCGCGGCCAGGTCCCGCCCGCTCATCTGGGGCATGATCACGTCCGTGATCAGCAGGTGAATGGTCCCGGGGTGGGATTGGGCGGCGAGCAGGCCGGGCTCGGGCCCCGGGGCCTGGAGCACGACGTACCCGTGCCCCCCCATGATCTCCGCGACGAGGGCACGCAGGGCCTCGTCGTCCTCGACCAGGAGGATCGTCTCCGTGCCGAGCGGGCTGACGTCGCTCTCGGCCTGGTCCTCCACCGGGACCACGCCCTTCTCGTCGACGCGCGGCAGGTAGATCTTGAAGGTCGATCCGCGCCCGGGCTCGCTGTAGACGTCGATGTGCCCCTCGCTCTGCCGGACGATGCCGTAGACGGTGGCGAGGCCGAGGCCCGTTCCCTTGCCCCGCGGCTTGGTGGTGAAGAAGGGCTCGAAGAGGCGCGCCAGGGTAGAGGAGTCCATCCCGTGACCGGTGTCGCTCACGGCCAGCCGCACGTGGGCCCCGGGTCGGGCCGCGGGATGGGTCTTGGCGTAGGCCTCGTCGAGCTCCACGTTGGTGGTCTCCAGGATCAGCTTGCCCCCGTGGGGCATCGCGTCCCGCGCGTTGACGGCCAGGTTCAGGAGCACCTGCTCGATCTGGCCGGCGTCCGCCTCCACGTGCCCGAGCCCTGCCTCGAACGAGGTCACGATCTCGATGTTCTCGCCGATCAGCCGCCCCAGCATCCCTTGAACGTCCGCAAGGGTGCGGTTGAGATCCAGCACCTTGGGCTCCCGCACCTGCTTCCGGCTGAACGCGAGGAGCTGGCGGGTCAGGGTGGCTCCCCGCTCGGCGGCCCGCCGGATCTGTTCGAGCCGCGGGGCCTGGGGAGCCTCCCGCGGGAGTTCCCGCAGGGCGAGGTCGGCGTAGCCCAGGACGACGTTGAGGAGGTTGTTGAAGTCGTGGGCCACCCCTCCCGCCAATTGCCCGATCGCCTCCAGCTTCTGGGACTGGAGCAGCTGGCCCTCGAGCCGCCTCCGCTCGGTGATGTCGTGAACGACCACCAGGCGTCCGGGCCGGCCCCCGAACGTGAGGTCGTGGGCGACGATCTCCACGTCGATCCCGCGGCCGTTCTTGAGCCGATGGCGCCAGGTCCCCGAGTGCCGGACCGGCTCATCTCCGCCCTCGGCCTGGACCGACGACTCGACCCTGGAAGCGTCCTCCGGAGGGCGGATGTCGGTGATCCGCATGCCCAGGAACTCCTCGCGGGTGTACCCGTAATGCGCCACCGTCGCGCCGTTCACCTCCAGGAACCGGAGGGTCTCCCGGTCGAACACCCACATGGGCAGAGGATTGCTGTCGAAGAGCAGCCGGAAGCTCGCCTCCTTCTGCCGGAGCGCCTCCTCGACGCGTCTTCGGGCCGAGCGCTCCGCGGCCTCCGCCACCGCCCGCTGGAGGGCGGGGGCCAGTCGATCACGATTCCCCTTCGCGACGAAGTCCGTCGCCCCCGCCTTGAGGGCCTCGACCGCCCGCTCTTCCCCGAGGGTGGCGGTGAAGAATACGAAGGCCAGCTCCGGCCGGCGCGTCCGGGTCTCGCGCAGCGCCTCCAGGCCGTCGTATGTGGGCAGCCGGTAGTCGGAAAGGACGATGTCAAAGCCGCCCTGCTCCAGGGCGGCCACGAAGGCGTCGCGCGTCTCCACCCGCACGATCTCCCAGGGCAGTCCGGCCTCGCGGAGCGCCAAACCCACGAGCTCCGAATCCATCGGATTGTCCTCGAGGTGGAGGATCCGGACACTCGCCATGCTTCCAAGCACCTGCAAGTACCTGTATCATAGGATAGCGTTTACAAGACCTCGGTTGGCGCAGACGGAGAAAATAGAAAAGCATATTGGATATAAGCGGGACGGAAACCGTGAGAAGCGGGATCAAGCTCTTGATCAAGCGGCTTCTTCTCGTGGGGGGGCTCGGGTCTCCGGCCCTCCTCGGTCCTTCCACGTCCCAGGCCGCCGTCGAGCGCCCGGATCTCACGTCCATCAGCCTGGAGGAGCTCGCGCAGACCAAGGTCACCTCGGTGTCCAAGACGGAAGAGCCGCAGTTCCGCACTCCCGCCGCCATCCAGGTCATCACGGCGGAAGACATTAGACGCTCGGGAGCGACCAGCATCCCGGAGGCTCTCCGCCTGGTGCCGGGCGTCCACGTGGCCCGCATCAGCTCCAGCCAATGGGCGATCGGCATCCGCGGCTTCACGAGCCGCCTCTCCCGCTCCCAGCTCGCCCTCATGGACGGCCGCAGCCTCTACACGCCGCTATTCGCCGGAACCTATTGGGAGGTCCAGGACACGGTCCTGGAAGACATCGAACGGATCGAGGTGGTTAGGGGTCCCGGAGGGACGCTGTGGGGGGCCAACGCGGTGAACGGGATCGTCAACATCATCACCAAGGAGGCCAAGGACACCCAGGGACTGCTGCTTTCCGCCGGGGGAGGAAACGAGGAGCGCGCTTTCGTCAAGGCCCGCTACGGTGGCAAGGCGGGCGAGTCGGGTCACTACCGGGTGTACGCCAAGTACTTCAAGCGCGAGGCCCAGTTCCACCCCGACGGCGACAACTTCGACGACTGGCACCTCGCCCAGGGAGGGTTCCGCACGGACTGGAAGCTGGGGGGGGACGACCGCCTGACCGTCCAGGGAGACCTCTATTCGGGCAGGACCGGCGAACGCACCACCCTGAGCTACTACGACCTTCCCTATCAGCGAATCGTGCAGAGCGACGGCCGGCTCTCGGGAGGAAACGTCACTGCTCGCTGGGATCACCCCACGAAGGGATCGGCCTTCACCATCCTCGCCTACTACGACCGCACCCGCCGCGTGGAGCCGAACTTCCACGAGACCCGCGACACCCTCGCCCTCGACCTGCAGTACCGGACGAGCCTGGGGAACCGCAACACCCTCGTGGGGGGGCTCGGGTACCGCGCCTCCGATGGGCGCACGGAGGCCATCGAGACCGTGGCCTTCGTCCCCGCGGACCGCACGGACCACATCTTCAGCGCCTTCGTCCTCGACGAGATCGGCCTGGTGAAGGACCGCCTCCGGCTCAGCCTCGGCACCAAGCTTGAGCGGAACCAGTACACGGGGTTCGAGCTCCAGCCGAGCGGCCGCCTGCTCTGGGCACCCCGGCCGCGCCAGGCCCTCTGGGCCGCCGTGACCCGGGCGGTGCGCACGCCCTCCCGGCTGGAGCGCGATCTGTTCCTCACCGCCGCCCTGAGCCCCGTGAACCCCCTTTTCGCCCGGATCGAAGGCAACCAGAATTTCATTTCCGAGAAGACGCTCGCCTACGAGGCGGGATATCGCGTCCAGCCCGCAGATCGACTGAGCCTCGAGGTCGCCCTCTTCCACGACCGGTACTCCGACCTCCTCAGTCTCGAGATGGGGCGGCCGATCGCGGAGGACGGCCGCCAGGTCCTGCCCGTGGTGCTCGCGAACATGCTGCGCGGCCGGGAGTCGGGGGGGGAGCTGAGCGCGGGCGCCCATCTCTCGTCACGCTGGGTGGTTCATGGCGACTACTCCTACCTGAGCCTCAAGCTCGAGGCCCGGCCCGGCAGCACGGACACCACGTCGGCGGCCGCCGAGGGTGCGAGCCCCCGACACGCGGCCCGCCTCCAGTCCTCCTGGAGGCTTCCCCGTGATGTGGACGTGGACCTCAGCCTGCGGTGGCTCGACCATCTGCCGACCCAGAAGGTTCCCGCCTACACCGCCCTGGACGCCCGGGTTTCCTGGCTCGTCATGCCTCGGCTCGAGCTCTCGGTCGTCGGTCACGACCTCCTTCGCGCGCACCACCTCGAGTTCGGGGGCGGAGGCCCAAGCCCGATCGAGATCCAGCGCTCGGTCTTCGGCGAGGCCCGCCTGCGGTGGTGATGTGCCGTGGGGTCCTGGCCCTCGGGCTGACGTTTGTCCTGGCCGGGGTCCTCCAGCCGGTGGAAGCGCCCCGGCCGACCGAGTACGAGGTGAAGGCCGCCTTCCTCTACAACTTCGCCAAGTTCGTGAAATGGCCCGACGAGAAGGGGCTCGGCGCGACCTTCGTCATCGCGGTCCTGGGCGAAGACCCCTTCGGGGGGGTCCTCGACCGGACCCTCGCCGGGAAGACCATCCTCGACCGAAAGGTGGAGGTTCGGCGGATCGGCACCCCCGAGGCGGCGAGCCGGGCCCAGATCCTCTTCGTCGGGTCCTCCGAGAAGGCGCGCCTGGCGGAGATCCTGAAGGCGCTGCAGGGCACCACCGTGCTCACCGTGGGCGAGACGGACGACTTCACGGACCGGGGGGGGATGATCGCCTTCAAGCTGAGGAACGACGTCGTCCGCTTCGACATCAACCTGGACCAGGTGGAGCGGGCGCGGCTCAAGATGAGCTCCCAGCTCATCCGCCTCGCCCAGCGGGTCATCTCCTAACCGACGTCATTCGATGGGGATCCTCCGCGGCCTGACCATCCGGCAAAAGCTCATCAGCATCGGCATGCTGAGCAGCCTGACCGCGCTGGTCGCGGCGAGCGTCGTCTTCCTCGCCTTCGACGCCTACACCTTTCGCCTGAGGATGGCGCGCCGGATCCTGACGGAGGCGCAGATCATCAGCTTCAACAGCATCTCCCCCCTTCTCTTCACGAGCCCGCGGTGGTGGCCGCCCTCGTCCATCCCCAGGGGGGGAGCCGGCCCTTCGCCACCTATGCCCGCGAAGGGGTTTCGGCGTCGACCCTGGTCGCTCCCCTCGCCGGGCTCGAGGAGAGCTACCTCTTCCGATCGGACGAGCTGCTCGTCTCCGAGCCCATTCGCTTCGAGGGGAAGCTCATCGGCACCCTCATCATCCGGGCCGACCTGAGCGAGCTCCTCGACCGGCAGCGCCGATACGCGGGGATGGTGGTGGTCGTCCTGGCGGGGTCGTTCCTGCTCGCCGTCGTCACCTCCCGGCTCATCGGGAGGACGATCTCGCGGCCCATCCTGCACCTGGCGGAGACCGCCCGCGCGGTCTCCGCGCACAAAGACTACTCGGTGCGGGCGATCGCCGAGGGAAGCGACGAGATCGGCCAGCTCGTCAACACCTTCAACGAGATGCTGGACCAGATCGCGCGCCAGAACGCCGACCTCGAAGAGGGGCGCCACGAGCTGGAGGGTCGCGTCGAGGCGCGGACGCGCGACCTGGCGGCGGCGAACAACGAGCTTGAGGCCTTCTCGTACTCGGTCTCCCACGACCTGCGGGCCCCCTTGCGGGCCATCGACGGCTTCAGCAAGGCCCTGCTCACCGACTACGGACCCCAGCTCGACGAGCGGGCCCGTCACTACCTGGAGCGGGTCCGGGCGGGCACTCAGCGGATGTCGGGGTTGATCGACGACCTGCTCGGCCTCGCGCGGCTCAGCCGGCGGGAGTTGGTCCGCCAGCGGGTCGACGTGAGCGAGGTAGCGCGTCGGGTGGCGGCCGAGCTCGCCCGCGGTCACCCCGAGCGCGCCGTGCGCGTCGAGGTATCCGACGGCTTGAGCGCAGAGGCCGATTCCCATCTCGTGACCATCGTGTTCGAGAACCTGATGGGCAACGCCTGGAAGTTCACCGGGAAGAAAGACGACGCCCTCATCGAAATCGGCGGGAAGGCGGACGGCTTGGAAGCCGCGTTCTACGTGCGCGACAACGGGGCGGGTTTCGACATGGCATACGTGGACAAGCTGTTCGGGGCCTTCCAGCGCCTGCACGGCGACCAGGACTTCGAGGGGACGGGGATCGGCCTCGCCACCGTCCAGCGGATCGTGAACCGTCACGGGGGGCACATCTGGGCCGAGGGGGCGGTGGGCCGAGGCGCCACCTTCTATTTCACTCTGGAGCAGAGCTCATGAAGCACAGCCGGACCATCCTTCTCGTGGAAGACAATGGCGACGACGTCGAGCTCACCACCATGGCCCTCAAAGAGGCCAAGATCACGAACGCGGTGGTGGTGGCCCGCAACGGGGTGGAGGCCCTCGACTACCTGTTCGGCACGGGGGCCCACGCAGGGCGCGACCCCGCCGACCAGCCGGTGGTGGTGCTGCTGGACATCAAGCTCCCCCTCCTGAACGGCATCGACGTGCTGAAACGGATGCGGGCGGACGAACGGACGCGACGGACACCGGTCGTGATGCTGACCAGCTCGAAGGAGCAGGGGGACGTCGCCCAGACCTACGAGCTGGGCGCCAACAGCTACGTTCGCAAGCCGGTCGAGTTCGAGAGCTTCGTGACCGCCGCCCGCCAGCTGGGTCTGTATTGGACCGTCCTCAACGAGCCGCCGAGTAACTAGTCACATCCAGCGCAGCTTGAGGCGACAGTGGGGGCAGGGCTCGGTGTAGTAGGCGAGCACCGCGGCCACGCTGTCTCCGGGTCGCATGCTCTCGCGCCAGACTTCCTTTGCGCGGCCCTCCCTGATGTCTTCCAGGACGCGCCGGTCGACGCCGTTGCGGTTCATGGCCACGACGTAGAAGGGGCCGGAGGCGGGCCCACGGTCCTCCAGGTGGAAGGTCTTCGGCTGGGGGGCGTGCACGAGCAGGCTGGTTTCCCGGCGCTGCAGCTCCTCCAGGAGGGAGTCCAGGGGCGCGATCACCACGACGTAGGACCCGTTGGGCGCGTGATCGTAGAGCGCCTGCGCCATGGCCCCCGAGGCGGCCCCCCAGTAGTCGCCCATGAAGTCCTCGTTCGCGGACCGGGGCAGGAGCGGGTCCTTGTAGACGTAGGCGTACTTTCCCCAGGAGGCGACCGCGCAGGCTGCAGAGGCGAGGACGAGAAAGCTCAACCCGACTCTCGCCCTCTCCCCGAGTGCCCGCAGCCCGTGGGCCGCGCTCACCGCCAGCAAGGGCATGGCGAACAACAGGTGCCGATCCTCGTCGTAGAGCACGGGGCGCAGGGCCAGGACCGCCCCCCAGGGGGCCAGGGCGAAGAGGGCGCGGGGATCGGCCGTCGCCACGCGTGGAGAGCGGCGCGCGCGACCGCGACCGCGAAGCCGGCGAGACCCACGAGAAGGACGGCCAGCCCGACCGGCTCCCAGGAGACGGGAATCCAGGCCGGACCGTACCACCAGGGGAGCTCGGTCGAGAAGTAGGTGTGTCCGAACAGGCGTACGCGCCCGAGCCAGGAGAACCTCGAGAAGAGGCTGAACGACTCCGTGAAGCCGCGGAGCCCGGTCTCCCAGAGGGTGGGCCAGAGGACCCAGACCACGAGGGGGCCCGTCAGGAGCGGCACGAGGGCGACCGGCCATCTCCGCTTCCAGGGAAGGGCCTTCGACTCGCGAAGCGCCGCCCAGAGACAGAGCCCCACCAGGAGCAGCCAATGCTGGATCACGGGGGCTCGCAGCAGGTAGGGAGCGACGGAGATTAGGGTCGCCACGAAGAGCCACCCCGGTCTTCCGAGCAGGCCGGGCAGGCCCGCCATCTTCTGGGTGAGGATGTTCCACAGGAGGAGGGTCGAGAGGAGGTAGCCGCACGCCAGGGGGAAGTCCTTCACGTTGACGAGGGAATGGCCGACGAACCGGACGTTGCTGGAAAGAAGGGCGACGGCGAGCAACGCGGTGCCTCGGCTCTCGCCGGCCCTCCGGAGGGAGAGATAGGTCACCACGAGGGTCGAGGGGAGCAGGCTGAAGGTGACCGCCTGGCGGACCCAGAGAGGGTCGTCCAGGAAGCGGAACGCGCCGGTGAAGAGCGCCAGGACGTATTCCCAGAGAGGGCCGTACCACCTCATGGTCTCGAAGGGGAGAGGCAGCTCCTCACCCCTCCACTTGCCGATCAACCAGAGCATGTACTTCCGATGGGCCGGGGAGTCCCAGGTGCTCAAGCCGTCCCGGGTGAGGGCGAAGCCCAGCAGGAGCGTGCCTCCGTAGAACAGGAGGACGCACGTGAAGGGGTGGCGCTTGAGGAGCTCCATGCGGTCCTCGAGGCGACGCTAGGGCCCGGGCCGGATCCGTCCGGCGAAGGCGGGGCCCCCCAGGCTCA